>CENP01054554.1_pt1 | contig 19883 bp, 17 predicted proteins | sample 361281 | NCBI WGS metagenome assembly CENP01 (sample SAMEA2591122, study PRJEB7988) | marine metagenome | biome: marine biome (ENVO:00000447); feature: deep chlorophyll maximum layer (ENVO:xxxxxxxx); material: saline water (ENVO:00002010), including plankton (ENVO:xxxxxxxx) | depth 70 m | reverse complement strand
AATGTTAGATATACTTAATGATCGTGAAATAAAAAAAATAATTTTTGTTCCAAACAAGATTATCAATATCGTCTGTTAATTATTAACTATGTGAGCAGATATTCTTTCACTAACGCCTTTAGTCCCTAAGCTTTTTCTTAAACTTTTATATTCTTCCTTGATTCTGATTCCTTTTTCACCTAGTAGTAAGTTGATTTCATTTTTGATATTTGAAATATTAACATCGGATTGAATAAATTCATTAATTACTTTTTTATCAAAAATCAAGTTTACTAGTGAAATAAACTTGATTTTTAAAAGAAGTTTTGCTAAGAAAATATTGATAGGGTTTGTAACATAGCAAACCATTTGAGGAATATTTAATAATGCAGTTTCGAGTGTTGCTGTCCCACTTGTAACAATGGCAAGTTTTGAAGATTTTAATAGTGAATAAGTGTTATCATAGATTATTTTAATCTTTGAACCAGATTTGGAGATAATATTATTATATATTTTACTATCAATATGATTTACTCCTGCGATAACAAATTGAAATTCAGGGAATAATTTACATACATCGATAACTTTATTAAGTATTTTTTTTATTTCTTGTTTTCTACTCCCAGGTAATATTGAAATAATAGGTTTTTTATCATATGAAATTATTTTTGGTTTAAAATTTTCTATGTCATCAATTAAAGGATGACCAAAATAATTTGAGTTAATATTGTGTTTTTTCTTAAAATAATTTTTTTCAAATGGGAGAACTACATAAAATTCATCAATGTATTTTTTAATGATTTCAGCTCTTTTTTCCTTCCAAGCCCAAACTTGCGGACTTATGTAATAATAATTCCTAAAACCTCTTTTTTTAGACCATTTGCACATTCTTAAATTGAAACCTGGATAATCAATATAAATTATTTTATCTGGGCCGAAGTTTAAAATATCCTTCTTGCATTTTTTAAAATTTTTTAAAATTTTAAAAATATTAAGAATAACTTCAATAAATCCCATGAAAGCTAATTCATTATAGTGATTTAAAAGTTTACCTCCTGCTTTTTCCATTAAATCACCACCCCAAAATGCAATTTCAGCTTTTGGATCAGATTTAAGAATACCTTTAATTAATTTTGATCCATGTAAATCACCTGAGGGCTCACCAGAAATAATAAAGTATTTCATTTTACAAGTTCCAGTTTTGGATTTTATTAATTGATTCATAATCTGTTAGATCATGCTTAACTGGAACAATAGAAATATATCCATTTAAAAGAGCAAATTCATCTGAATCTTCGGATTGATCTTTATTTATAAATTCACCTGTTAGCCAATAATATTCTTTGCCTTGAGGATTTACTCTTTTATCAAATTTCTCAATCCAATATGTATCAGCTTGTTTACAAACTTTTATTCCTTTAATCTTATCATGATTAAGTTTTGGAAAATTTACATTTAAAGTTATCCCTTTTGGAAGCCCCTCTTCGAGAGTCTTTAACGTAATATTTTTTATGTATTTTTTTATATGTGAAAATTCTGCATCCCAATTATAATCTAAAAGTGAAAAACCTATAGCTGTCACACCCTCAATACTAGCTTCTATTGCCGCACTCATAGTTCCGGAATATATAACATTTATTGAAGAGTTAGAACCATGATTGACACCAGAAACACATAAATCAGGTTTTCTTTGTAGAATCTCATTGATCCCTAATTTAACACAATCTGCAGGTGTTCCAGAGCATGAATATTCTATCTGAGGACCACTGTCAATAGTTATTTTATTACACTGCAATGTTGAATTTATAGTGATTGCATGTCCCATTGCAGATTGGGGACTATCAGGAGCTATTACTACTACATCTCCAATCTCGTTCATAACTGAAATTAGTGCTCTGATTCCCGGAGCAGTTATTCCATCATCATTAGTTACAAGAATTAAAGGTTTTTTTGACATTCGTGGTCTAATTTTTGAACAAAAGTAAGTAAATCCTTAGAGAAAGAAATAAAACTAATTTGAGTAAACATTATTTCTGTAATATTTATTTACATTTATAAATTATATGAAGTTAAAATCTAACTATTTATTTATAATCTTTCCCCTGTTGCTTATTGGTTTTACAATAACCAACAAAAAGTTTTCAGACCCTAATAAAGATAGGTTGTTGATGGAAGTAGTAAAATATGTTGTTGAAAAGGGGCACTATAAAAAAATTTCCATTGATGATAATTTATCTGAAAATTTATATCATTCCTTTATTAAGCAATTGGATAATCAAAAAAGATTCTTTTTAAAGTCAGATATTAGAGAATTTGAAAAGTATAAATACTTATTAGACGATCAAATAAAGGAATATGATCTATCATTCTTTAACCTTGTATATCAAAGATCAAAGATTAGAATTGAAGAAGTAAAATCTTATTATGAAGATTTGGTTAATAATAAATTCAATTTTAATTTGAATGAAAATATTGATTTAGATTTTGGAAAAAAGGAATATGCAAGATCTAAGTTAGAAATTAAAAATAGATGGAGAAAGCAATTAAAATTTTCAACTCTTGATATCGCTACTTTAAAATTAGGAGATACTATAAGTGTAATTAATGATAGAATTTATAATGAGTCTATAGCTATTGTTAAGAAAAATACTGAAGATTATTTTGAATTTATAACTGATCTTGACAGAGATGATTGGTATTCTAATTATATAAATGCTTTTTTAACTCAACTTGACCCTCATACTTATTATTTTCAACCTGAGGATAAAGAAAGATTCGATGTTAATATTTCTGGAAAATTTACAGGAATTGGAGCTAGATTAACTAAAACGGAAGGAAATATCAAAGTTGTTGAAATCATTATTGGTGGCCCTGTATGGAAAGATAAATTATTAGATGTTGGTGATATTATAATCAAAGTTGCCCAAGAGAATGAAGAGCCAGTTGATATTGTTGGGATGAAGGTCGATGATGCAATTAAATTAATCAAAGGTCCTGAGAAATCTATTGTTTCACTTACTGTAAAAAAACTTGATGGGTCAATTAAGGAAGTTCAAATTACTAGGGCACTGGTTGAATTAGAGGAATTGTATGCAAAATCTACTCTAATTGAAGAAGATGATATTAAGTATGGATACATATCACTTCCAAAATTTTATGTTGATTTTTCTAATTACAAAAATAGGAACTCAGCAGATGATGTCAAGAACGAAATTATCAAATTAAAAAACAATGGTATTGAAGGTCTTATTTTAGATTTGAGAAATAATGGAGGAGGGTCATTGCAGTCTGTTGTAGATATGACCGGTTTATTTATTGAAAAAGGTCCAATAGTTCAGGTAAAATCCATAGGAAACAGAAAACAAGTTTTGTATGATAGAAATTCTGAAATTTTCTGGGATGGTCCGTTGGTTGTACTTATTAATGAAATGTCAGCATCTGCTTCAGAAATTCTTGCTGCAGCACTTCAAGATTATGAGAGAGCTGTGATTTTAGGAAGTAAAAAAACATTTGGTAAAGGTACAGTTCAAAATGTAATTGATTTAAATAAATTCATCTCTAATTCAGATTTTGATTTAGGTGCTTTAAAAATTACAACTGATAAGTTCTACAGAATCAATGGAGAATCTGTTCAATTGGAAGGAGTTAAAAGTGATGTAATTGTTCCCGATAGTTACATGCACATATTCAATGGAGAAAAAGATGAAGAAAATCCATTGGCTTGGGATAAAATAGACCCAGCAATTTATAATCCATGGATTAATGAAGGCAGTTTGGATTTTATTTATTCTAACGCTCAAAGTAGAGTTGATGATAATAATTATTTAAAATTAATTAGCAAAAGAGCAGATTGGATTGAAAAACAACAGAAAAATAAATCAATTCCATTAAAATTCTTGACTTACCAAAACTATCTTGATGAGAATAAAAATAAGACGAAGCAATTTGAATCTTTGTCTAAATATTCAAATGATCTAAATTTTAAATTACTCAAGTCTGAAAAAGAATATATATTGTCAAATAAGGAACTTTTAAGTAATAGAAATCGTTGGCATAAAAACCTTACAAAAGATATTTACATAAGCGAAGGAGTAAATATTTTGAAACAATTAAGCCTAATTAATAGTAATTCTGAAACAATAGTTAGTAATAAATAAAGTCAGTAGATGTGAAAAACAACATTCCTTTAAGACTTTCATTTATCTACATAGGTTTTTGTTTTTTTTCAGCATTATTTACTTACTTTTTAATTCCTGATAAAACTACTCATGCTAATTCTATGAATTTAAGAATTCAGTCTGAAAAGCCTGGGTTTAAAACAAAAATTATCAAAGTCCCAGTAAAAGATTATAAAAAAAAAATTATTGATTTTTTTGTAGGTTCTGAAAAAATCTATAACGAATATCCTATCTCAGACTTAAATACTGTCGGTGATAAACTAAATTTAAAATTGATAAGCAATGATGATGAGCCAGTTGAAAAATTAATTGATTTAAATGTTTTTGAGTCTTCAGAGATAAATTATATAGTTGATAATTATGTTGAAGAAAGAATATATCTGTTTGGTACTGATATTTATGGTAGAGATTTGTTTAGTAGAGTAATGTTGGGTACAAGAGTTTCATTATCTATAGGTTTAATGGCAGTACTGATTTCAACTATTTTAGGAGTTTTTTTTGGAGTTCTTGGAGGATATTTTGGAGGATATGTTGACAAGGTAGTAGTATGGGTAATAAATGTTTTTTGGTCCATACCTACATTATTGTTAGTAATTGCAATTTCTATCTCGATAGGTAAAGGATTTTGGCAAGTATATATTGCGATTGGATGCTCTATCTGGGTAGAAGTAGCTAGAATAGTCAGAGGAAAAATTATGTCTGAAAAAGCTAAAGATTATATTATTGCAGTTAAAGTTTTAGGGTTAAGTAACTTAAGAATTATTGTTTATCATATTTTGCCCAATATAATTGGGCCAATTCTCATTATTGCTGCCACTAATTTTGCATCATCTATTCTACTTGAAAGTGGTTTAAGTTTTCTTGGAATTGGTACTCAACCACCAATGCCAAGTTGGGGTTATATGATAAAAGAGAATTATCAGTATATACTTCTTGGTAATGCTTATTTGGCATTGATTCCTGGTGTTTTTCTAATGCTTTTAGTTACTAGTTTTATGTATATTTCAAATTATTACTCTGAAAAAATAAAAATTTAGTTACCATTTCTCTTTCTTATACGAGTCAAATTTGATATATCCTGCGAATAATAAAATAGAAGAGACCATACTCGATCCACCATAGCTTATAAAAGGAAGTGGTATTCCAACAGTTGGAAAAACGCCTATAACCATACTGACATTTATTGAAAATTGAAAGAAGAAAATTGATGCAATGGAGTAGATAAATATTTTATTAAAAATATTTCGATTTTTATTAGCTCTGTTGATCATTCTAATAATTAATAAGCTATAAATTAATATTATAGAGAATGTACCTAAAAAACCCCATTCTTCTCCAATAGTTGCAAATATGTAATCACTATGTTGTTCGGGCACAAAATCCCCTTTAGTTTGACTTCCATTTAAAAAACCTTCTCCTGAAAATCCTCCTGATATAAAAGCTAATTGAGATTGATTAGTGTTGTACCCTATTCCTCTATTGTCTTCAGTTATTCCAAGAACAACTTCAAATCTATCCCTATGTCTTTGCTCAAAAATATTATTGTAAATAATATCAATAAAAATTACAAATATTATTGATGATATAGAAAGAAACAATAACCTTCCTATTTTAATTTTTCTATATAAAAAAATTAACCCCAATAAACCAGTTAAAATCGAAATAACTATTAATATATCATTCTTCTTGAACAGAATTGTTATTAGAAAAAGTAATACTGAAACAACAAATACATTCATATATATGCTAGGAAGTCCAACAACATATAAAACAAAGAAAAAACTAAAATAAATTAGTGCAGTTCCTGGGTCTGGCTGTAAAATAATCAATGAGATTGGAATAAAAATAATTATGAAACTAAACAATTGAACTTTTATTTTTTTTAAGTCAGAGTGTATGTTACTTAAGAATTTAGATAAAACTAACGCAGTTACTGGTTTCATAAATTCAGATGGTTGAAAACTAAAGCCAAAAAAACTAAACCATGAACTTGCACCTTTTATTTCATTTCCAAAAAATAAAACAAGTATTAATGAGACAATCATAAATAAGTATATCAAACTTGAATACTGTTGAAAAAATTTACCCTTAAACAAAAGAATTACCCAAAATATTACTGTACTAAACAAAATAAAAAGTAATTGTTTACCAAAAGGATTAGCAATAGAGTACATCTCAGAATCTGAAAGATAGGTAGTAGAGTAGATATTTATAAGTCCAGAAATTATTAGAATTGAAACTAATACAATTGATAGTAGATCAAATTTCTCAAGACTTAAATTACTATTCATTTATTTTAAAATTTTCAAACTTGTAAGGTTTTAAATATTCCTCAGTTAAATCACCATTTATTATATATTTTTCTAACCATTTCCTTTCAACCTTTCCTTTTAGATATTTTTCTGCAACAAGACTTGAAATTGGAGCTGCCCATCTTGTTCCCCAATATCCGTTTTCAATAAACACGCAAATAGCTATTTTTGGATCATCAGCAGGAGCAAAACCAATAAAAATTGAGTGATCAGTTAGTTGTTTTCTTTTACCATTAATTATAGTAAAGTTTTCAGCTGTTCCTGTTTTTCCGGCAAATGAAATTCCTTTAATTTTTGAATTTTGTGCTGTTCCTTTTTCAATTACATCTACCATCCCTCTGATAATAAGATCATAGTGTTTTTCATCAATTAGTGTTTCTCTTTTTTCAATGTAATTTAGTTCAAGAGACTCATTTTCTATCTCTTTTATAAAGTGTGGGGGGATATACCAACCTTTATTTGCAATGATAGCAGCAAAATTTGCTAGTTGAATAGGTGTGGTTAGAACTTCTCCCTGACCAATTGAATTTGATATTGTAGTTGGAGCTCTCCATGATTTATTATACCATCTATTATAATAATCTGAGTTTGGTATAAATCCTCTTCTTCCAGTTGGATGATCATATCCTAAAAAATCTCCAAAACCAAATGAATTAACATAATTTTTCCATTTATCTAATCCAATTGATGAAGTTTCATAATTTTCAATTATTCCTCTGTATGTTTTTGCAAAATAAGTATTACATGATGTGTATATAGCCTTATTTAAATCAGTACTTGTTGCTTCATTTGTATGACATTTCATGAAAGAATTTTTGGCATAAAAATGACCACCATTACATGAAAATAAAGTTTTTTCATCAATTACATTTTCCTGTAAACCAATCAAAGCATTTATTATCTTGAAAGTAGAGCCAGGTGGATATTGACCTTGTAATCCTCTTTCAAATAGAGGTTTGCCAATACTATCCAAATATAGTTTTCTATAATTGTCAGACCTGTCTCTACCTACTAATATGCTTGGATCATATCCTGGAGAATTAACTATTGAAAGTATTTCACCTGTTTTTGGTTCAATAGCAATAATACTCCCAAATTTATTTTTTAAGAGTGAATCTCCATATTTCTGAAGGTCAATATCGAGAGTTAGTTTTATGTTTTTTGCTGGCACATAGCTAGAGTCATAAATTCCATTATTATAACTTCCAATTATCCTGTTAAACTTATCTTTTTGAAGATATTTAACTCCTTTTTTTCCTCTAAGTTTTACTTCGTAAGTTTTTTCAAGGCCTTGTCTTCCAATCATTTCTCCTGCTTTGTAATATGGATTAGATTCTACTTCATAACTATTAACCTCACTTGTATAGCCTAGAATATTGGATGCAGTTTTGAAATTATATTTTCTCTTAGAATTTTTTTGAATAAAAAAACCACCATATTTCCATAATTGTTCTTGTATTAAAGCAAACTCGTTTTTTGTTATTCCAGACATGAATACTGAAGGTTTAACATTTGAAAAAATTCTGGATTTATTGAATTTAGTATTAAATGTTTGAATTGGGATATTTAAAAGTTTTGAAACTTCAATACTGTCATTTAAGTCAATATCTCTAGGAATAATCATTAAATCATAGTATAGTTCATTAGAAACAATAAGTTTGTCATTTCTGTCATATATATATCCTCTTTCTGGAAATTCAAATACCTTTTGAATTGATGCTCTATCAAGGAAATCAGAAGAACTACTTTTAATTATTTGTAAGTCAAATAATTTTACAACAAGTAATCCGGAGATTAATAAAACGACAATTTGAAAAATTTTATCTCGCATTTTTTCTAAAAAATATTAAGATAATTATATAAGAAAATAAGATTGATATAATTGAGCTAATTAAAGTTTTATTAATAATGGATTTGATATTTTCAAATGAAAAAATGTCGACAAAATGTATAATAAACTGATGAGAAAGAAACATAATTAATAAATAACCAGATTTTTGAAAAAAACTTGTTTTATTAATATACTCAGAAATTTTTTTGACTTGATTAATATCAAAGTGTCCAAAAATAAATCTTGTAGTATAAGGTTTAATTAAAATAGAAATTAATAATGAAAAAGTTATTATTCCCAATGAATTTGAAAAAAAATCCAATACAAAACCAAAAAGAAAAGTTATAATGTAGGTAAGAGATTTATTATAATTTAAAGGAAATATTAATATGAAAATTAGATAAACATTTAAATTGCTTCCAAATATCAAAAAATTATTAAAAATTAAGATTTGACCTAAACTAAGATATAGGAATCTAAAAAATAATAATTTATTTATCTTACTCATCTTCTTCTAAGCTATTTAATTCATCAACTAAGTTGTTTTTAATGACAAAAGCATTTCTAATTGCTCCAAAATCCTCGAATAATTTAACTGTGATATCATAGTAATTTGTCGATTCAGGAATAGAATAATTATCAACTACTCCTATCAAAATATCTTTAGGAAAAATATAAGACATTCCACCACTCACAATGGTATCTCCCTTGGATATATTTGCGCTTTTTGGAATATCGGCTAGTTTAACTTTTTCATGGCTTAAACCATCCCAAAATAAAGAACCAAAATGATTTGTTTTTTTAATCATTGCATTGATTTTGATTTCTGAATTTAAAAGAGAAATACCTGAAGAAAACTTTTCTGAAGTTTTATTAATTATTCCAATTATTCCAAATTTTGTTATAATTCCATCATCAATTTTAACACCATCATTATCTCCCACATTTAGAGTAATAAAATTTTTATCAAATCTAATTGAGTTAGAAATAATACCTGCTGGAATTAATTCAAAATTATCCTTTTGAATACTATCTAATGATAAATAATTTGAGTTGATAGATTGTTTTAGTAGGTACATGTTTTCACGAACCAACCTTTTATTTTCTTCCATGAGATTCAAATAACTTATAATGTTATTTTTTTTATCAATAAAACTATTTGTTGCTTCTGAAAAATATAGATTAAATACTGAATTCTGATAGTAATTTCTTGAGAAAATCTGGGTTAATGCAATAGAAATTAAGAATAAATAAATAATGCTGCTAGTATTCTTTATTAAATAATCAATAAAATTTCGCATTAGTCTATGTAACTAAAACACTTTTGTAACGATCAATATTTTTTAATGTTATTCCAGTACCTCTAACTACAGCACGTAATGGATCTTCTGCTATAAAAACTGGAAGATCTGTCTTCTTAGAAATTCTTTTATCTAAACCTCTTAACATTGAACCGCCTCCTGCCAGGTATATTCCTGTATTATAAATATCTGCAGCTAATTCAGGTGGAGTTTGAGATAATGTTTCCATTACTGACTCTTCAATCCTTATAATAGATTTGTCAAGAGCTTTAGAAATTTCTCGATAACCAATTGAGATTTCTTTAGGCTTACCAGAAAGTAAATCTCTACCTTGAGCTAGCATGTCGTCAGGTGGATTGTCTAATTCATCTAATGCTGAGCCAATATTAATTTTTATATTTTCAGCAGATCTATCACCTACAGCTAAGTTGTGATGAGTTCTCATATAATACACAATATCTTCGGTAAATACATCCCCAGCAATTTTTACACTCTTATCACAAACAATACCTGCCATAGCAATTACCGCAATTTCTGTTGTACCACCACCTATGTCAATGATCATATTCCCTTTAGGTTGCATGATATCAACACCAATCCCAATAGCAGCAGCCATTGGCTCATGAATTAAGTAAACTTCTTTTCCATTAACTCTTTCGGCAGATTCTTTTACTGCTCTCATCTCTACTTCAGTTATTCCTGAGGGAATACATATAACCATTTTGAGAGAAGGTGAATAAAATCTCTTATTAAGGTTTGGAATACTTCTGATTAGTTGACCGATCATCTGCTCTGAGGCATTAAAATCTGCAATTACTCCATCTTTAAGCGGTCTTATTGTTTTGATATTTTCATGGGTTTTACCATGCATAAGTTTTGCCTCATGACCTACGGCAATAATTTTTCCACTTTTATGATCCAATGCTACTATTGAGGGGCTATCAACAACTACTTTATCATTGTGAATAATAAGTGTATTTGCTGTTCCTAAATCTATAGCAATTGACTCTGTCCAGAAATCGAAAAAACTCATTTTTTTTGGGTTGTTAGTAAAGTTACTAAATTAATGTTTAAAGTGTCTATTTCCTGTAAAAACCATTGAAATTTTATTTTCATTACAGCTTTCAATTGATAGATGATCTTTTATTGAACCTCCAGGTTGAATTACAGATTTAATTCCTGATTTTGATGCAATTTCAATACAATCTGGGAATGGAAAAAATGCATCACTGGCCATTACACTTTTATTTAAATCAAAATCAAATTTTTTAGCCTTATCTATAGCCTGATTTAATGCATCAACTCTCGATGTCTGTCCAGTTCCTGAAGCTAAAAGTTGTTTATTTCTTGCAAGTACTATTGTATTTGATTTAGTATGCTTTGAAATTTTTGATGCAAATATTAGATCTTCAATTTCAAATTCAGAAGGTTTTTTTTCAGTCACATATTTTAAATTATCGCTATTATCAGTAATTGAATCAATACCTTGAATTAGAAATCCATTTAAACATGATCTAGTATTTTGTTTAGGAAGAATAATATTATTTAATCTTAGAATGATTCTATTTTTTTTACTTTTAAGATTACTTAATGCTTTTTCTGAGTAGCTAGGAGCTAAAATTACTTCACAAAAAAGTTTGTCAATAGATAGAGCAGCTTTTTCATTAATTTCAGAATTAGTTATTAATATTCCTCCAAATGCAGAAACAGGATCACCTGCTAAGGCTGCGTTATATGCTTCTAGTACATTATCTCTTATTGCAACTCCACAAGCATTATTGTGTTTTAGAATAGCAAAAGCACATTCTTCTTCCCAAAACTCCTTGATAAGGTTGTAGGCAGAATCAATATCTAGGAGGTTGTTATATGAAAGTTCTTTTCCGTGAATTTTTTCAAAAACGGATTCTAAATTTCCTTTGAAAAATCCTTTTTGATGCGGATTTTCACCATATCTCAATTGTTTCGTTTCAGAAATTGAACCACTAACTAAGTATTCATTGATCAAAGAATCATAATTACTTGAAATTTTGAACGCATGTGAAGCATAATTTTGTTTTTTTTCAATACTAAAATTTCCTTGGCTGTCATCCAAGTCGGTCAAAAAGTCTTCATATTGATCAATGCTAGAAACACAAACTACATCTTTATAATTTTTTGCAGCTGCTCTGATTAATGATATGCCACCAATATCAATTTTTTCTATAATATCCTCATTTGAGCTAGAGTTTAGTACTGTCTCTTCAAATGGGTATAAATCAACTATTACATAATCAATACTTGGAATATCATAGTTTTTTTGTTCAATCATATCTGATTCATTTTCTCTTCTGTACAATATTCCTCCAAAAATACTTGGATGTAATGTTTTAACTCTGCCACCAAAAATTGAAGGATACGAAGTTAAATTCTCAACTTTTAATACATCAAAATTTAATGATGTTAAATATTTTTCAGTTCCACCTGTTGAAATAATGCGAATATCGAGTTCTTTTAGTTTCTGGGCAATTTTTTCTATTCCCTCTTTATTAAAAACGGAAATAAGTGCAGATTTTTGGGTTTTTTTTGACAAAATAATTTTTTCTTAAAATTAAAATAATAATAAAAAAAAAGCTGCAGTAGTGCAGCTTTTTTATCCTAATTTATTGAAAATTACATCATTCCTGGCATTCCGCCTCCTCCCATTGGAGGTGCAGCAGGTGTATCTTCTTTAATGTCAACAAGTGCACACTCTGTGGTTAAGATCATTCCTGCAACGGATGCAGCATTTTCTAATGCAACCCTAGTAACTTTCTTTGGATCAATTATACCAGTATCAAACAAATCAACATATTGCTCAGATTTGGCATCATATCCAAAACCATCTTTACCTTCAATAATTTTTGCCACGACGACTGAACCTTCTCCACCAGCATTCGCTACGATAGTTCTAACTGGAGCTTCTAGAGCTCTAGAAATGATCTGAACACCTGTTAGTTCATCATCGTTAGTAGCTTTAATTTTATCTAGAACATTTCTTGCTCTAATTAAAGCAACACCACCGCCAGCAACAATTCCTTCTTCAACAGCAGCTCTTGTAGCGTGTAATGCATCATCAACTCTATCTTTTTTCTCTTTCATTTCAACTTCAGATGCAGCTCCAACGTACAGAACAGCAACACCTCCAGCTAATTTCGCCAACCTTTCTTGTAACTTTTCTTTATCGTAATCAGAAGTAGTTGTTTCAATTTGAGTTTTAATTTGATTGACTCTATCTTCGATAGCTTTTTTGTCACCAGCACCATTAACAATTGTTGTATTGTCTTTATCAATTGTAACTCTTTCAGCTGATCCAAGCATGTCAAGTGTTGTATTTTCAATGTTAAAACCTCTTTCTTCTGAAATTACAGTTCCTCCTGTTAAAATAGCAATATCTTCAAGCATTGCTTTTCTTCTATCACCAAAACCTGGAGCTTTAACAGCAGCAATTTTTAATGCACCCCTGAGTTTATTGACTACTAAAGTAGCCAAAGCTTCGCCATCAACGTCTTCAGCGATTACAAGTAATGGTTTTCCACTTTGAGCAACTGGTTCTAGTACAGGAAGAAGATCCTTCATAGCGGAAATCTTTTTGTCATACAGTAAAATATATGGACTCTCTAAATCAGATTCCATTTTTTCACTGTTCGTTACAAAATAAGGAGATAAATAACCTCTGTCAAATTGCATACCTTCAACAACATCAACATACGTATCAGTTCCTTTAGCTTCTTCTACTGTAATAACACCTTCTTTCCCAACTTTTTCAAATGCCTCAGTGATTAGATCACCAATAACATTATCATTGTTGGCAGAAATCGAAGCGATTTGTTGTATTTTTTCAGATGAGTTTCCAACTGTTTTAGCAGATTTATTTAGATTTTCAACAACAGCAGAGACTGCTTTGTCCACTCCTCTCTTTAGATCCATAGGATTTGCTCCAGCTGTAACATTTTTTAAACCTTCATTAACTATAGATTGAGCTAGGATTGTTGCAGTTGTTGTGCCGTCTCCAGCTAAATCGTTGGTTTTTGATGCTACTTCTTTTACCATTTGAGCACCCATGTTTTCAAGAGCATCTTCTAATTCAATTTCTTTAGCAACCGTTACTCCATCTTTAGTTACTTGGGGACCACCGAATGATTTTCCAATAATTACATTCCTTCCTTTAGGACCTAATGTTACTTTAACTGCATTTGCAAGAGCATCCACTCCTTTTTTTAAGCCTTCTCTAGCTTCTATATCAAATTGTATTTTTTTAGCCATTTTAATTAAGTTTTTAATTATACTATAGCGAGAATATCACTTTCTCTCATTATTAAATAGTCATTACCGTCTAGCTTAAGTTCTGTTCCTGAATATTTTCCGTAAAGTACTGTTTGCCCAACTTTGACTGTTATTGGATTGTCTTTTGTACCCGCACCAACTGCAACTACATTACCTTTTTGTGGTTTTTCTTTAGCAGTATCAGGGATAATGATTCCTGATGCTGTTTTAGTTTCTGCTTCAAGAGGTTCTACTAAAACTCTGTCCGCAAGAGGTTTAATATTTAACTTACTCATAATTTAAATTTATTAATTACTGTCATCAACCATGCCAAATATCATATAATAAAAATGAAGTATTAAATCATGACATCATGACATTATTTTACTCAGATTCTGTATTTGGTGAATTATCTTCTAACACTTCTTCAATTTCAAAATTATCACTGTTTAATAATTCTGATTCAGTTTGAGTTTCACTAGAATTTAATGTGATATTTGAAAATAAAATTAGAAGCAGAAGAGCAGTAGCTAAAAACCACGTGCTTTTATCTAAGAAATCTCCAGTTTGCTTAACTCCTCCAAGTTGTTGTGAGTCTCCACCGCCGAAACTAGATGATAATCCACCTCCTTTTGGGTTTTGTACCATAATTACTAGAACTAGTAAAAATGACAAGAATATGATTGAAAATAATATGATTGTAAACAAACTATTCATTATTTAATCTTTTTTTTAAATATTTAATTTGGTTTGCAAATAAACTGATTTTTTCTGGATATTTCAAACTTAATATCTTATATGCTTTCATAGCCTCTTTATATTTTTCTTGCTTGACATAAATTTTAGCTAAAGTTTCTGTCATATAATCTTCTCTAGTTATTTTCTTTTGTGACCTTGAACTAACTTTTAAATTAGAAAGATTTAATTCTTGCCAACGATTTGCTGAATCTAAAATATCCTGATTTTTGATCGATTTAGTTTTTAAAATCCAATCTAAAAAAGAATTTTCATCTGGAGAGTTAATAAGGTCAATGTCTTCAAATACTTCTTTTATTTCATTATTTGACCTTCCCTCTTCAATTGTTTTTTTTAAAAATTTTCTATCAATAAATTGAATTGAAAACTCATTAAGTTTTTTATAGTATTCTATTACATCATTATTTTTTAAAATTATTAGCATAAGAAGTTTTGATGGTAGGAAGTATGAAAATTCTTTTGATATTTTTTCAATTTCCTTGTAATCTTTCATTGTTAAATTACTTGAGTTTGATAAGGAATTTATGATATAATTTTTGTCAAATTTTACCATTTTGCTAATGATGCGTTAAATATATCTTGTGTTAGTCTCTCAAAAATAATTTCATGAGCTTCAGATTTTACTGAAATAAGTTGTTGTTCAGCTGGATAATCAAAATAAAATGAAAATCTTCTTTGAAAATTATCGTCTTCCTTTAAAAAATTTGTAAAATTCACATTTACACTAATACTTAGTCTGTTTTGTGCAGCATTTAAGTTTGATGTAGCAGTCATCGGACTAACTCTATATTCAATAATTTCTCCCTCATACAACAAGTCTGCATTTGATTGGACAAGTTGAAGATTTGTTTGATTTTCAAGAATATTCTGTAGTGCAATTGTAAAATCTCTGTCCAAACCGGGCTCAAAAATAGATCCTACATTATTCCCAGAGTTATTCTCGAACAAATTAACTTGAAAAGTTTCTGTTCCCTCAGGGATCGATGCCCCAGTGAAGGAATAATTTCCACAAGATGAAAAATTCAAAATCAACAACAGGAATAAAAATCTTTTAAAGCTTAATATCATATTGTTTAATTTTTCTGTAAAGAGTACGTTCGGAAATTCCTAGCTCTTTTGCTGCTGCTTTTCTCTTGCCATTATTTCTTTCTAGAGACTTTATTATTAATTCTAGTTCCTTGTGCTGGATAGATAGAGTTTCCTCTTCGAAAATTTCTTCAGCGTATTCAAAATTATCATTCTGAGTTTGGTATTCACTTTTATCATTGATTGTTACTAAGGCTTGATTATCAAAATTATCATTTAACTTTTCTGAAATATCATTCAAGTCAGAAATTTTATTGTTAGGATCATCGTTTTGAATTTTGTTAATTACTTTTTTTACCTCATTCAAATCCTTTTTCATGTCAAAAAGTATTTTGTATAATATTTCTCGTTCGGAAGAAAAATCACTTCCATCATTGTTTTCTTCTATTAAAGCAGGTAGATTACTAACTGGATTAGGCAGATAACTTCCTAAAAGACTAGCGTTTATTGCTCTCTCTTGCTCTAAAACTGATAGTTGTTCTGTGACATTTTTTAATTGTCTAATGTTACCATTCCATCTGTAATTCTTTAATAATATTTGCGCCTCATCGTCTAATCTTACAGTTGGCATATTATATTTTTTTCCAAATTCAGAAGCAAATTTTCTAAAAAGCAGTACTATGTCATTTTTTCTTCTTCTCAAAGGAGCAATATTAATCTCTACGGTACTTAGTCTATAGTATAAATCCTCTCTGAATTTATTTTTTTTGATTGCTAAATCCATATTGACATTTGTCGCTGCAACTATTCTTACATTAGTTTTTTGAACTTTTGAAGAACCAACTTTTATAAATTCCCCATTTTCTAAAACTCTTAATAGCCTGACTTGTGTAGTCAATGGTAATTCGCCAACCTCGTCCAAAAAAATTGTCCCTCCGTCTGCAACTTCAAAATATCCAGACCTTGTGGATGTAGCTCCAGTAAATGCACCCTTTTCGTGTCCAAATAACTCAGAGTCAATTGTGCCTTCAGGAATTGCTCCACAATTTACTGCAATAAATTTATTGTGTTTTCTGTGAGAAAGTTGATGAATTATTTTTGGAAATATTTCTTTTCCAACGCCACTTTCACCAGTAATTAAAACTGAAATATCTGTTGGAGATACTCTCAATGCTTTTTCAATAGATCTATCAAGCATTGGATCAGTTCCAATAATCTCAAATCTTTGTTTAATATTTTGAACTTCTTGATTCATATTATATAGCTTTCCCAATTAATGTAGTTGCTGTATTTGATTCAATAAAAATTTCGACAAGCTCTCCGGGAATAAGATTTTTCTTTGGAAACACAACCATTATGTTTTGTTCATTTCTTCCGGCCCAATGATCATTTGATTTTCTTGATTCCTTTTCTATTAAAACTTCAGTATTCGTACCAACATATTTTGATAAATTTTCTAAACTATGCTTTTGTTGAAGGTTTATGATCTCAGAAAGTCTGTTTTGTTTTGTTTCCTCATCAATATTGTCATCGAGTTTTCTGGAAGCAAGAGTCCCCGGTCTTTCTGAATATTTGAACATGAAACCAAAATCATATTTTACCTCTTCCATTAAACTTAATGTGAGCTCATGATCATTAGTTGTTTCATTTGGGAATCCAGTAATCATATCATGTGAAAAACCAACATCAGGTAAAATATCTTTAATCTTGCAAATAAGTTCTAAATATTCATCTCTTGTGTGCTGTCTGTTCATCGCTTTTAGTATAACGTCACTTCCTGATTGAACTGGCAAATGGATATGATTACAAATATTTTTATGCTTCTTCATAGTAAAAATAACCTCGTCATGAAAATCTTGAGGATTTGATGTGGTAAATCTGATTCTCATTTTAGGAAATTCATTTGCAACTAAATCTAAAAGTTTAGAAAATTTAACAGCCGTCTTTTTTTGAATTTCAGATGCATTTTTAAAATCTTTTTTCAAACCGCCACCATACCATAAATAGCTGTCAACATTCTGACCTAACAAGGTTATTTCTTTATACCCTTTATTTTCTAAATCTAAAATTTCATTAATGATACTTTTTGGATCTCTGCTTCTTTCCCTGCCTCTTGTAAACGGAACTACACAAAATGTGCACATATTATCACATCCTCTTGTAATTGAAACAAAAGCTGATATTCCATTTGTATTAAATCTTTGTGGGTTAATGTCGCTGTAAGTTTCATCTTTAGAAAGCAAAACATTAACAGCATCATTTCCTGAATTAACTTCTTTTAAAAGATTGGGTAAATCTCTGTATGCATCAGGACCAACAACTAAATCTACTATATTTTCTTCTACTAAAAACTTTTCTTTAAGTCTTTCGGCCATACATCCTAGAACCCCAATTTTAAGGTTACGATTTTTCTTTTTTAAATGATCAATACTTGATAGTTTCTTTCTAATAGTCTGCTCAGCTTTATCTCTTATAGAGCAAGTATTAACTAGAATTAAGTCAGAATTCTCTAACGTATTAGTATTTGAATACCCAATACTTTCTAAAATTGATGCAACAACCTCAGAGTCAGCGAAGTTCATTTGACACCCATATGAGATTATGTGAAATTTCTTGTCTTGGGTAGCCTTTTCTACTCTAATAGCTTTTTCAGATTGAGTAATCATTTTTTAATTTTACTGATGCAAATATATAAAAACATGACAATTTGTCTTATTTTATATTTATAGTCTTAAAAAAAGGAACGAAAATTGATAATTTAAATTAATATTTATAAAAATATGATCTTAAAATTTCAGTAAAGTAAATTCTAAAAATCTGAAAAAAAATATTGAGTTTTAAAAAATCATATACTTTTGTGAACTTAAAATCAGAATATGCCTAAGAATTTAGTAATCGTAGAGTCGCCAGCAAAAGCTAAAACAATTGAAAAATTTTTAGGTAAGGATTTTAAGGTAGTCTCAAGTAATGGTCATATTTCAGATTTACCATCAAGTGAATTAGGAATTGATGTTGAAAACAATTTCCAACCAAATTATCAAGTATCTAAAGAGAAAAAAGAAATAGTCAAAAAATTAAAAAACGAATCTAAGAAAGTTGATGTGGTTTGGTTGGCAAGTGATGAAGATAGAGAGGGTGAAGCAATTGCTTGGCATTTAAAAGAAGCTTTAAAATTAGATGATTCAGAAACAAAAAGAATTGTTTTTAGAGAAATCACTAAAGATGCAGTTTTAAATGCAATTTCAAATCCAAGAAAAATAAATCAATCTTTAGTTGATGCTCAACAAGCTAGAAGAATATTAGATAGACTTGTTGGATATAAAATATCTCCAATTTTATGGAGAAAAGTTAAGGGAGGATTATCTGCGGGAAGAGTACAGTCAGTTGCATTGAGATTAATTGCCGAAAGAGAGAAGGAAATAAATGATTTTACTCCAAAAGAGTTTTACAAAACAACTGCAATATTTTATACATCTGGAGGCAAAATATTTAAAGCTAAATATTTAGAAAATATTTATAAAGATTCAGAATTCAATTCTTTTATTGAAGGATTCTTAAATGCAAATTTCAATATTAGTTTTGTAAAAAAGAGTCCTGGATTAAAAAAACCAACACCTCCATTTACAACATCGACTTTACAGCAAGAGGCATCTAGAAAACTAGGTTTTTCTGTTTCAAGAACAATGTCAGCAGCTCAAAAATTATATGAACAGGGATTTATTACTTATATGAGAACGGATAGTGTAAATCTTTCTGATCTAGCTCACAAAAAAATTAAATATACTATCGAAAATAATTTTGGTCTAAAATATTATTTAAACAGAAATTATAAAAGCAAATCTAAAAATGCACAGGAAGCTCACGAAGCTGTAAGGCCAACTGATTTTTCAAAGGAAAACCCGATCCTAGACGCTGATCAAACCAATCTATACAAACTTATTTGGAAAAGAACAGTAGCATCTCAGATGTCAGATGCAAAAATTGATAAAACAGTTGTTAATATCGAAAGTTCTAACCACTCTAATGTGTTTCAATCTGAAGGAGAAGTAGTTAAATTTGATGGTTTTTTAAAGTTATATATTGAGTCAAAAGATAATGAAGAAGAAAATGGTAAAGAATTACTACCAAATTTATCTGTTGGAGAAAATGTTTCTAAACAATCAGTAACTGTAACACAATCTTATACAAAATATCCCTTTCGATTTACTGAAGCTACTTT
>CENP01108156.1_pt1 | contig 19974 bp, 18 predicted proteins | sample 361281 | NCBI WGS metagenome assembly CENP01 (sample SAMEA2591122, study PRJEB7988) | marine metagenome | biome: marine biome (ENVO:00000447); feature: deep chlorophyll maximum layer (ENVO:xxxxxxxx); material: saline water (ENVO:00002010), including plankton (ENVO:xxxxxxxx) | depth 70 m | reverse complement strand
AATTGACAAAATTATATTTTTAATTTAAAAGTCTTACAATCCTTATTAAATCAACAAAATCACCATTATAAATAATTAAAAAAATTTACGTACACTAACTTTCTGAACACAATTACGAGCACAATTCCAGCACAGTTAGTCGAAAAAAGACGTTTTTTTTTAAAATTTATTTGGGTTTTCTCTACGTTTTTGGTGCGGTCGGAGAGACTCGAACTCTCATGGGAAAACCCACACGGCCCTCAACCGTGCCTGTCTACCAATTTCAGCACGACCGCATAAATAATGCGACAATAAAGGAATGACAAATTTACTTCAAGTTGGTAAACTGATTTTAGTATGTCTGCTTATCAAAAATTAGATAACAATATGTCTGAGATTTACAAAAAAATCTCAAAGGTCGTTCCAGAAATTGAATGGAAATATCATGCTCCATTAATTGAAAAAATTAATAAACTTAAAAAAGAAAAAAATGCTGTAATACTTGCGCATAATTACCAAACACCTGAGATCTATCACGGTGTGGCTGATATTGCTGCTGACTCTCTTGCTTTAGCAGTAGAAGCAGCAAAAACGAAAGCGGATATAATTGTTCTTTGCGGAGTGCATTTTATGGCTGAAACAGCTAAATTAATGAATCCAGAAAAAAAAGTATTAATACCAGATATGCAAGCGGGTTGTTCGCTCTCCGCTTCTATAACAGGTGAGGATGTAGTTATGCTTAAAGAAAAATATCCTGGAGTACCGGTTGTTTCTTATGTAAATACATCAGCTGATGTAAAAGCAGAGTCTGATGTTTGTTGCACATCTGCAAACGCAGTAAAAGTTGTAGAGTCTCTTGATTCAGAAAAAGTAATCTTCTTACCAGATCATTATCTTGCTAACTACGTTCAAAAAAATACAAAAGTAAAAATAATATCATGGCAAGGAACTTGCATAGTGCATGAAAAATTTACAGCAAAAGAAGTTGAAGATATAAAAAAACAAAATCCTGAAATAAAAGTTATTGCACATCCTGAGTGTCCACCAGATGTTATAAGTGCATCTGATTTTGCTGGTTCAACTTCGAATATGGTCAAGTATGTCAAAGAAAATCAGCCAAAAAAAGTTTTATTAGTAACAGAATGTTCAATGAGTGATAACATTCAAGTTGAAAACCCAAATGTTGAATTTGTGAAACCTTGCAACCTCTGCCCTTATATGAAGAAGATTACTCTTAAAAAAATATACGATTGCCTTAAAAATGAAACTAATGAAATTAAAATTGGTCATAACATAGCTGCAAGAGCAAGAAGATCTGTAAAAAGAATGGCTGAAATTGGCAGATAATTTTAGTGCAAAATATAAATCAGAAATACATCAGAACAATTGTTAAGCAAGCCCTTTTAGAAGATCTAAGACCTAAAGGTGATATAACTACAAAACTTCTTAAAAATAAAAATGAAAAATCTGTAGCTAATATAATTTCAAAACAAAGCGGAGTTATAGCCGGTATTGATTTTTGTAAACATGCCTTTTTACTGCTTGATAAAAAAGCAAGATTTAAAAAGAAAGTAAAAGATGGATCAAAAATACAGAAGGGTAAAACTATTGCAATTGTATCAGCAAAAATTAAATCTATTTTGGCTGCTGAAAGAACTGCTCTTAATTTTCTCAATCACGCATCAGGTATAGCAACTCTTACCAATCAATTTGTAAAAAAGTGTAATAATAAAACAAAAGTATGCTGTACTAGAAAAACTATTCCTAATCTAAGGCTTCTAGAAAAATATGCTGTTAAAAAAGGCGGAGGATTTAATCACAGGTTTAATCTAAGTGATGAATTTCTAATAAAAGATAATCATATTTACGCTGAAAAAAATTTAAGAAAACTTATAAAAAAGGCTAATAAATCCAAAAAAATAGTTACTGTTGAAATAGAAAATATAAAACAATTAAAAATGGTTTTAGGTTTAAAATTTAAAAGAATACTTTTCGACAATATGAATGTTAAAACTTTAAGAAAATGTTTAAAGCTTTGCAAAAATGATTATGAAACTGAATATTCTGGAAATGTTAATCTTAAAAATATCAAAAAAATATCTAAAACTAATATCAATAGAATATCTGTTGGTTCGCTTACTCACAGTTCAAAAGCTTTTGACGCAAGTTTAAATTTAAAATTATCTTCTTAATTGTGCTTGAGCTGCAGCAAGTCTAGCAACAGGAACCCTGTACGGTGAGCAAGAAACATAATTTAATCCTAATTTAGAACAAAACTCTATACTTTTAGGATCTCCTCCGTGTTCTCCGCAAATTCCTAATTTTAATTTTTTGTTTTGTTTTCTTCCTCTATTTGATGCAATTTCTACAAGTTCGCCTACACCATTTTCATCAATACTAACAAACGGATCTTTATCAAAAATCTTATGATCCACATAATCGTTCAAAAATTTTCCTGAGTCATCTCTGCTAATACCAAGTGTAGTTTGAGTTAAATCATTTGTGCCAAAGCTGAAGAAATCTGCATGTTTAGATATGGCCTTTGCTTGTAACGCGGCCCTTGGTAACTCAATCATGGTACCAACAATATATTCAATTTTTACCTTGTTTTTATTTTGCACATCTTTAGCTATCCTGTTTACTAGATCTCTTAATATTTTTAATTCTAAGTCAGTCGAAACAAGAGGAATCATAATTTCAGCTATAGCAGATTTGGATTTTTCTTTTTTACATTCAACTAGGGCCTCAAAAATAGCTCTACATTGCATTTCGTATATTTCTGGAAAAGAAATACCAAGTCTACACCCTCTATGGCCTAACATTGGATTTTGCTCATGAAGTTCTGCTATTCTATCTTTAATCTCTTTGGCTCCCAAATTTAATGATCTTGCTACTTCTTCAACATCTTTCTCCGATTTAGGTAAAAACTCATGTAAAGGAGGATCGAGTAGTCTTACCGTAACAGGTAATCCATGCATGGTTTTAAATATTTCTTTAAAATCATTTTTTTGATGTGGCATGAGTTTGTCTAAAGCATTATTCCTGTCACTAATAGATTTTGATAATATCATTTGTCTCACTGACAAAATTCTCTCTTCGTCAAAAAACATATGTTCAGTTCTGCATAAGCCAATGCCCTCGGCTCCGAATTCTCTTGCAATTTTAGTATCTTTTGCTGTTTCAGCATTAGTTCTAACTTTTAATTTTCTAAACTGATCCGCCCATTTCATTATTGTTGAAAAATAGCCAGAAATTTCGGGTTTAACTGTTGGTACAGTTCCAAGCATAACTTTTCCACTTCCGCCATCAATTGTTATAATTTCTCCCTCTTTAACTATTTCACTACCTGCTTTAAATTGTTTGGTTTCATAATCAATACTGATATCTCCTGAACCAGAGACACAAGGACGTCCCATTCCACGAGCTACTACTGCTGCATGGCTTGTCATGCCGCCTCTCGCGGTAAGAATGCCTTTTGCGGCATGCATTCCATGTATATCCTCTGGAGAAGTTTCAACTCTAACTAAAATTGTGTCCTCCATCATTCCATTTAATTTTTCTGCCTCCTCTGCAGAAAAAACAACTTTTCCACTGGCTGCTCCTGGTGAAGCTGGCAAACCTGAGGCTATAATTTTTTTATCTACTTTTTCGTCTAGTGTTGGATGAAGAAGAGTGTCCAGTGTATTTGGGTCAATTCTAAGAATAGCTTCTTTTTTTGAAATTAATTTTTCTTTTACCATATCAACAGCAATTTTAATTGCTGCTTTAGCAGTTCGTTTTCCAGACCTAGTCTGTAACATCCAAAGTTTATTGTTTTCAACCGTAAATTCAATATCTTGCATGTCTCTATAATGTTTTTCTAATTTGATAAATATATGTTTAAGTTGCTGATAAACTTTCGGCATAGCTTCTTCCATCGATAAAGCTTTAGAGCCAGACTCTTTCTTGGCTTTTTTTGTTATATGCTGAGGTGTTCTAGTTCCTGCTACTACGTCTTCTCCTTGAGCATTTATTAAATATTCTCCGAAAAAAGCTTTTTCACCTGTTGAAGGATTTCTCGTAAATGCAACTCCGGTAGAACAGTCTTCTCCCATATTGCCAAAAACCATTGTTTGAACATTTACTGCCGTTCCCCAATGGTCAGGAATTTGATTCAGTTTTCTGTAAGTTTTAGCCCTTTGGCTGTTCCAAGATAAAAATACAGCGCTTATAGCACCGTAAAGCTGTTTTTTGACATCTTGTGGAAAATCAATTTTTTTTTCTCTTTTAATTAACTCTTTAAAATTTTTTATCAAACCATCCCAATCACTCTCGTCTAATTCTGTATCAGAAAGAACGCCTTTGGTAAGTTTATAATTTTCGATCAACTCTTCAAATAGATGGCTGCCTATACCTAAAACTACATTGCTATACATTTGGATGAATCTCCGATAGCTGTCTTTTGCAAATCTTCCATTTGATGTGCTTTTTGAGAGAGCTTGAACAGTTTTGTCGTTTAAACCAAGATTTAAAATAGTGTCCATCATGCCAGGCATTGAGATTCTAGCACCCGATCTAACCGAAATTAAAAGGGGATTTTTTAAATCTCCAAATTTCTTTTTAGATTTTTTTTCAATACTCTTTAATTCTTTTTCAATGTCTTTTAAGATTTTTGAAGGTAATTTTTTTTTATTTTTGTAAAAAATTTCACAAACTTCGGTTGAGATAACAAAACCAGGGGGTACGGGCAACCCCAATTTACCCATTTCAGCAAGATTTGTTCCCTTTCCTCCTAGAATATTTCTTTTATTTTTTAACTTTTTAATTTTTTTGTCATCAAAGCTGAAAACTACTTTGTTCATTACGCGCCCTCTAATTTTGAAAAATCTATAAAACTATTAAATGTTTTACAAAACATTTTTAATAATTCTAAACGATTATTTTTAATATCATGATTCTCATCATTTACCACAACATTATCAAAAAAATTGTCGGTATAACTTTTTATTTCAGCTAGTTGAATTAGTAGATTTTCATAGTTTTTATCATCTTCTTGAACGGTAAAAGCCCTTCGTATTTCATTAATTTTTTCAAAAAGACTTTTTTCTTCATCTTTTCTAAAAAGCACTGCATCTGGTTTACCTAAAATTTCTTTTTTTTCATTATCTAATATATTTGAAGCTCTTTTATAAGAGTAAATTGCATTTTTTCCAATATCCTTATTAATATATCTGTTCATAAGAACACTTTTTTTAAGAAGGTCTAAATAATTATCTCCTGTATGTGAGCTTATAGAAGCTTCAATTATATCATTTTTAATATTTTTTTCTTTTAATATATTTCTCATTCTTTCTTTAAAAAAATTTAATATTTCTCTTTCGGTGTTTTCATTTTCTATTTTTACTCCTTGATCTTTAAACAATGTAATTGAATAATTTATAAGATCTTTAAGTTTCATATTCAATTTATTTTCAACTAAAATTCTAAGTAAACCAATAGCTGATCTTCTAAGAGCAAATGGGTCTTTTGAACTTGTTGGAGTTTCATTAATGGAAAAAAATCCTACTAAAGTATCTAATCTGTCTACTACAGATATTGAATAGCTTATTGGTTTTTTTGGAACTGTGGAAGTTAGTCCAATTGGGAGATAATGCTCACTTATTGAATTAGCAATATCTTCCTCAAATCCCTGTGATAGAGCAAAATACTTTCCCATAGTTCCTTGTAACTCAGGATATTCACCAACTAGGTCTGAGCATAAATCAGACTTTGAAATTGAGGCTGCTACTTCTATTTTTTCTTTGTTAATATTTAATTGATCCGAAACCATTGAGGCTAATTTCCTAAGCCTTTGTGTCTTATCGTAAATTGTTCCAAGCTTATCATAAAATGTAATAGTCTTTAGTTTCCCAATCTGTTTTATTAAATTTTTGGATTTATCTTTATCCCAAAAAAATTTGGCATCAGACAGTCTGGCTTCAACAACCCTTTTATTTCCTTTTTTTATTAAATTTTTTTTGTCAGACTTGTTAGCCACAATTAAAAAACTATTTGTTAGTCTGTCTGCGTTGTCAAAAAGAGGAAAATATTTCTGTTGATTTTCTAATGTAGAGATAATTATTTCTTGAGGAATTTTTAAATAGTCTTTATTAAATTCCTCAACTAAAATGTTTGGATTATCAACTATATTAATAACTTCCTCTAAAAGTCTATTGTTAAAAAACTCTTTGAAACCTTTAGATTTACATATGGCCTCAAATCTATTTATTATTTTTGTTTTTCTCTCATCTTGGTCAAGTATAATTTCATTGCTTTTAAGAAAACTTTGATACTCGAAAAAGCTTTTAACTTTTTTATACTTAATGACTATATCTTGCTCAACAAGAACTGTTTCAGTAGATCTTAGGTGTCCGTAATTAAACTGTAGAAGTTTTTTGTTATAAATTGCTAATATAGATCTTAAAGGTCTTCCCCATATTAAATTAGTATCCGACCATTTCATTGATTTTTTCCAGTTTAACGAGGAGATGGAGTTCAATATAACTTTAATTAATATATCTTTAGCCAATACTTCTTGTGCTTTAGTTTTAACAAAATAAAAATTTCCTTTGTCTGTTTCTTTCTCAAAAACCTCTTTTTTAGTGACATTATGAGCCATTATAAATCTGTTCAAAATATCATCTAAAACACCAACTTTTGGTCCTCTGATTTCTTTTGATAAAATCTTTAATTTGTCTGGTAGTCCTTTAATATAAATGGTTAGACGAGTAGGACATGAATAATCAAATATTGTCTCATATTTTAGACTTTCTTCTTCAAGAGATTTTTGTATTTTTAATTTTAGTTCTTTTCTTGCAGCTATTTGTAAGTTTGAAGGTATCTCTTCGCTATAAAGCTCAAGTAGAAATTCAGACATAAACTAAACTTGTGTATTTAACCACATTGCACCGCAACCCTTTGCAAGCTCTCTAATCCTGTTAATGTATCCTGTTCTTTCTGCAACACCGATGACTCCTCTTGCGTCTAATAAATTGAACAGATGACTTGCTTTTAAGCACTGATCATATGCTGGTAAAGCAAGTTTTTTTTCAAGAAGCGAGGAGCATTCTTTCTCTACTATTTCAAAATTTTTCAATAGATTTTCTGTATTTGCGAATTCGAAATTATATGCTGAAAATTCTTTCTCAGCTTGCATAAAGACTTCTTTATATTTTACTCCTTCATTATTCCAATCTAAATCAAAAACATTATCTTTACCTTGAACAAACATGCACAATCTTTCTAATCCATAAGTGAGTTCTACTGGTACAGGTTTACACTCTAATCCTGTCATTTGTTGGAAGTATGTGAACTGCGTTATTTCCATACCATCACACCAAACTTCCCAGCCCAGACCCGCTGCTCCTAATGTGGGGCTTTCCCAATCATCTTCAACAAACCTTATATCGTGATTTTTTACATCTATGCCTATCGCTGATAAACTTTTAAGGTAAGTTTGTTTTATATTTTTTGGAGATGGTTTAATAATCACTTGATACTGATAATAATGCTGAAGTCTGTTTGGATTTTTGCCATATCTTCCATCAGTGGGTCTTCTAGAGGGTTGAACATAAGAAGCTTTCCATGGCTTGCTACCTAAAGATCTTAATGTAGTTGCTGGATGAAATGTTCCTGCTCCAACTTCAATATCGTAAGGTTGTAAAATGACACATCCGTACTTCCCCCAAAATTTTTGAAGGTTCATAATAATATCTTGAAATGATAAAGATTTTTTATTTTTTTCAATTTTTTTCTTTTTTTTTGGCATTTACAAACCAAACTTTTGCCACATAGCTCTTTCCTCTAAAACATTTGCTAAATTATCGATCTGATTTTCAATAATAGATGATGAAAGTTTTCTAGCGATAAAGCCTTTGGGTTTTTCGAATCTTTTAATCACAACATCTTTGCCAAATTTTTCTCTAAGGATTTGTTCTGCATTGCCTATCCCATCAATTAATCCTAACTTTAGAGCCGTTTCACCTGACCAGAATTCCCCTGTAAATATATTATTTTTTTCAGGATCTTTTAATTTTTTTCCCCTACTTTTTTCAACTATTTTTATAAAATGACCATGTAATTCAAGTTGAAGTTTTTTTATTCTTTGAACGTCCTCTTCCTTCTCCTCGACAAAAGGGTCTAGCGTGCTTTTATTTTTTCCAGCAGTATATATTCTTCTTTCTACCCCGATTTTTTTAATCATTTCCTTAAACCCAAAAGAAGCCGATATTACTCCTATTGAGCCTATGATAGAGCTTGCATTAGCATAAATTTCGTCACCAGCACATGCAATAAAATATCCTCCAGATGCCGCAACATCTTCAGCAAAAATAATAACATTAGTTTTATTCTCATCTGCTAATTGTCTTATATAGCTATAAATCAAGTGAGATTGAACTGGAGATCCCCCTGGTGAATTAATTGAAATAGCTACATGCTTTGGCTTTTTAAATGAAAAAGCTTTTCGTAAGAGTTCCTGCTGACCAGAGAGGTCCATGCCCTGTTTAAACCTGCCTGCAGAGCCAATTATACCACTTAGTCTTATGTGAGGTATCACTTTCTTTTTTTTGAAAATCCAAAACATATTTTATGATTAAAACTAAATACTTATATCAGTACTAGATTTAAATTTTAATAATTTTATTCGCTACTTCTAGTTGAATTAAAGGTGCGTCACTTGTGGTTAAATTAAAAAATTTATTGTTAAAAAAATCAATTAGAATGGAAAAGTATGGGATCAGTAATACCTTTAAAAAAATCTGTTAACACAGCCTATTTAGATTTAAAAAATTTGGTTGCGAACAAGCTATCAGAAGTTGAAAATTTGATTGAAATAAAGCTCAAAAGCAAAGTTGATCTTATTAACAAAATGAGTAGCCATCATTTTACTTCGGGCGGTAAAAGAATAAGAGCATTACTTACTTTGGGCTCAGCTAGACTTGCTGGATACAGCTTAGGTAACAGAGATGTTAATTTAGCTGCATGCGTTGAATTGATACACTCAGCTACATTACTTCACGACGACGTTATTGATGAAAGTTTAATTAGAAGAGGTTTAAAAACTCCAAATTCCATCTGGGGTAATCAGTCTTCAATATTAGTTGGTGACTATTTGTTGAGTAGATGTTTTGAAATTATGGTTGATGATGGTGATCTTGAAATTCTAAAACTATTATCATCCACTTCAGCAAAAATTGCTCAGGGAGAAGTTTTGCAACTTCAACATAAGGGGGAAGCTGACCTTTTAGAAGAAACTTATTTAAAAATAATAAATTTAAAAACTGCATCTTTGTTCGCTGCTGCAACAAGGACAGGTGCTTGCCTTGCTGGAAGCAATGAAAAAGAAAAAGATGCATTAGAATCGTATGGAAAAAATCTTGGTCTAGCTTTTCAAATAGCTGATGATGCCTTAGATTATTACTCGAAAGAAATTATTTTTGGCAAGGAAATAGGTAAAGATTTTTATGAAGGAAAAATTACATTTCCCCTTATCATAATTTTTCAAAGAGCTAATCATGAAGAAAGAAACTTTCTTTTAGAAATAATAAAAAAAGAAAAAAGAAATGAAGATGATTTTAGTGAAACTTTATCTTTAATAAATAAATATAAAGCTGTTCAAGAAAGTCTTAAAAGAGCAGAATATTTTGTAAATGTTTCTCGAGACGCTCTAGGAATATTTGGTGATAACCAAGAAAAAACAGTTTTGCAAAATCTTACTGAGTTTAGTTTAAATAGATCTTTTTAAGGATATAAAAGTTCTTTAATCCACTTGCCACTTTTAATTTTATAATTTAGCCTTTCGTGCACTCTACCCTCGGCGTCAAGCCAAAATTCAATTTCGCTTGGCAAAACTCTCCAACCAGACCAATATGGGGGTCTTGGAACATTATTTTTATCTGAATATTTTTTTTCAAATTCATTAATTTTTTTTAAAAAGTTTTCACGTTTATCTAATACTTTAGATTGAGAAGATGCCCAAGCTCCTATTCTATTTTTGTAAGGTCTTGAATTAAAATATTCATCAGCTTCTTTATTGGTAACTTGTTCAACTTTGCCACTTATTCTTACTTGCCTTCTAAGACTTTTCCAATGAAAGCACATCGATGCTTTTTGGTTATTTTTAATTTCCTTACTTTTTTTACTTTCAAAATTTGTATAAAAAACAAATCCTTTGTCAGTTATGCCTTTCAATAAAACCATTCTTACACTAGGTTGATTTGTATTGTCTGAGGTTGCCAATGCTAATGCATTTGGATCGTTAATTTCATTATCTTTGGCCTTTGCGAACCATTTTTTGAACAAATCTATCGGATTTTCTAGATCTTCAAAGCAACTATCTAGACCAAGTGAATTTTTGCCATTTTTTTGATTCATAATTTCTATAAAATAATTTATACATTAAATAATTATGTCTTTTAATACTTTTGGTAAAATATTTCGATTTACTACGTGGGGAGAGTCACATGGTCCTTCAATTGGTTGTGTAATTGATGGTTGTCCACCAAATATAGCTATATCTGAAAACGATATACAAAAAGAAATGAATAAGAGAAGGCCTGGTGCTTCAAAATTTACAAGTCAGAGAAAAGAAGCAGATAAGGTAATTATATTGTCTGGTGTTTTTCAAGGTAAAAGTACGGGGACTCCTATATCGCTGATTATTCATAACGAGGATAAAAGATCTAGAGATTATGAGTCTATTAAAGAAAAATTTAGACCTGGTCATGCAGATTATACATATTTCAAAAAATATGGAATAAGAGATTTTAGAGGGGGTGGCAGACAGTCAGCAAGAGAGACTGCTTGCCGAGTTGCAGCTGGTTCTATAGCTAAAATTGTATTAAAAAAAATTTTAGGAAAAAAATTTAATATCATAGGTGCTGTGACACAGTTAGGTTTAATGTCATGTGAAAAAGAAAACTGGAGCGACAAAGAAATTAAAAAAAACCCGTTTTTTTGTCCAGATAAAAAATCTGTAAAACTTTGGGAAAAATACTTGATAGCAGTTCGAAAATCAGGTTCGTCTTGTGGGGCCTTAATTGAGTTAAGAGCTTCTGGTGTACCTGTTGGTCTTGGTGCTCCAATATATTCAAAACTAGATGCTGATATCGCCTCAGCTTTAATGAGTATAAACGCTGTTAAAGGTGTTAACATTGGATCTGGAATGAGTTCTGCATTTTTAAGTGGTGAAGAAAATTCAGATGAAATGAGATCTAAATCAGGAAAAGTAAAATTTAAATCCAATAATGCCGGTGGTATTCTTGGAGGAATATCTTCTGGACAAAATATTGTTGCATCTTTTGCTGTAAAGCCTACTTCATCAATTTTGAGTAATAGAGAAACGGTAAATAAAAAAGGAAAAAATACTAATATTTCAGTTAAAGGTCGTCATGACCCTTGCGTAGGAATTAGAGCGGTCCCTATTGGTGAGGCTATGTTGGCTTGTGTTCTTTTGGATCATTACCTAATGAACAAAGCTCAATGTGGTTAATTGGAGTTTTTGTTTTTATTTTGTGCGATCACTACATTAGAATTAAGAGCATTTTCAATCGTACCGACTATTGAGTCGCTATCTAAACCAGCTTTTTCATACATTTTTTTTGGATCATCTTGATCAATAAACTGATCAGGTAAAATCATTGCTCTAAACTTTAACCCTTTATCAAAAACACCTCTATTAGATAATAATTGCATTACATGAGATCCAAAACCGCCAACAGAACCTTCTTCGATAGAAACTACAACTTCATGATTGGCTGCTATTTCCATTATTAGTTTTTCATCTATAGGCTTTGCAAATCTAGCATCAACAATTGTAACTTTAATTCCTTTTGAGGACAAAACTTCGAAAGCTTTTAAGCATTCTTGTAATCTTCCGCCAAAACTAAGTATTGCTGCCTGTTTACCTTCTGTAATAACTTTACCTTTTCCTATTTCAAGTGTTTCATCAATACCAGGAAGTGTGATGCCAACACCATTTCCTCTCGGATATCTGAAGGCTGAAGGTCTATCATTAATATTAACTGAAGTGTTGATCATTCGAACGAGCTCAGCTTCATCGCTAGCGGCCATTACTACAAAATTTGGTAAAGTAGACAAGTAAGTAATGTCAAAAGATCCTGCATGCGTTGGTCCATCTGCACCAACTAGACCAGCTCTATCAATTGCAAATCTTACTGGAAGGGACTGAATAGCTACATCATGTACTACTTGATCGTAAGCTCTTTGAAGAAAAGTTGAATATATTGCCGCAAAAGGCTTATATCCCTCTGTAGCTAATCCAGCAGCAAATGTAACACCATGTTGCTCCGCTATTCCTACATCAAACATTCTGTCAGGAAATTTTTTTTCAAACAAATCGAGTCCAGTACCAGATGGCATAGCCCCAGTTATTCCAATAATTTTCGTGTCTTTTTCGGCGTGTTTTATTAGGGTATTGGCAAAAACTTTTGTATAAGAGGCAGCATTTGATTTTTTCTTAGCTTGCTCACCAGTAATTACATTAAATTTTGATACTCCATGATATTTATCTCCAGATTGTTCAGCAGGCTCATATCCTTTGCCTTTTTTAGTTATAGCGTGGATTAGTATAGGTCCATCATATTTTGTATCTTTTATGTTATCTAAAATAGTGACCATGTTATCGACATCGTGACCGTCTATTGGTCCAATATAATAAAATCCCAACTCACTAAATAAAGTTCCGCCAGTAAACATGCTTCGTAACATATCTTCCGCTTTTCCAGCGCGTTTTGAAAATCTTTTCGAAAATGCAGACAAAATTAATTTTATAGTTTCTCGAAAGCTAAAATAAATTTTTCCGGATAAAAGTCTTGCTAAATATTTACTCATAGCTCCAACTGGACGAGCTATAGACATATCATTATCATTAAGTATTACTATAAGCCTGGACTTCATTGCACCTGCGTTATTCATAGCTTCGTAAGCCATTCCAGCGCTCATTGCGCCGTCGCCTATAACAGCAATAACATTATTGCTGTCATTAGATAATTTTTTTGCAGTAGCCATACCCAAAGTCGAAGAGATTGAAGTAGAACTATGTGCTGCTCCGAAAGGATCATATTCGCTTTCTGATCTTTTTGTAAAACCAGATAAACCACCTCCTTGTCGAAGAGTTCTGATTTTATCCTTTCTGCCAGTAATAATTTTGTGTGGGTAGCATTGATGACCTACATCCCAAACTAACTTATCTTGGGGGGTATTAAAAACATAATGTAAAGCAACTGTAAGCTCAACGACTCCAAGACCCGCACCTAAGTGACCCCCTGTTTCAGAAACAACTTCAATTAATTCATTTCTTAATTCATTCGAAATTTGTTTCAAATCCTTTTTTTCAAACTTCCTTAGGTCTGAAGGGTAATTAATTTTATCTAGTAATTTTTTATTCATCAAAAGTTTCTATTTATTATAAACTCAACTGTCTTAATTAAGTTATTTGCTTTTTTTCCATGTTTAAAAAGTCTTCTTAATATATCTGTTTTAAGTTTATTTGCAAAAATTTCTGCTTTTTTGTAACCAATAAGGTTAATTAAAGTAGATTTACCCTTTTTTTTATCTTTTTTAATTGGTTTTCCAATAATTTTTTTTGATCCTTTAACGTCAAGAAAATCATCTGCTAATTGAAATAATAAACCTATATCTTCACCCAAACTGCTTAGTTCTCTTTTTATTCTATTATTTCTTTTTGCAACTACTCCAGCAGAATAACAGCAGAAGTTAAATAATTTACCAGTCTTTTTTCTTTGCATATCTAAAATTTCTTTAAAACTTTTTCTCTTTTTTTCAAAACTAAGATCCAGTTGCTGTCCACCAGCTATTCCTGAATGACCAGAGCATAGAGCTAAAGATTTAATTAATTCTATTTTTGATTTGTTGTCTATTTTATATTTCTTGTCAGCTATTATTTCAAAAGCCAGAGTAAGTAATGAGTTGCCGGCTAAAACTGCTGTTGACTCTCCAAACTTTATATGGGCTGATGGCTTTCCTCTTCTAATGTTGTCATTATCCATACATGGTAGATCGTCGTGAATTAGCGAATAACTATGTATGCATTCAACAGCTGCACATAAAGCAATAAGCTTACTAGTATTTAAGTTAAACATTTTACCAGTATTAATTATAACTGAGGATCTTATTTTCTTCCCTCCCGATAAAACGCCATACTTCATTGGATGGATTAGAAATGTTTTTTTTTGTTGATTTAAATATTTTTTAATAAAATTGTCAGTTTTATTCGCATTTATATTAAAACTATTTTTTTGCATCTCTATTTTTTTTTATCTTTCTATTTTTGATTTTTTTAGTCATAGCAGATATGTCTTTAAATTTTGATTTAAACAAATTGTCTATATGATGATTTAGTTCAACTAATCTTTTATACTGATCCATAGATTTATCTAAATCAATATCATTTTTTTCTAATTTGCTAAGAATATCATTAATTTCATTTTTAGCTTCTTTTAATGATTTACTTTTGATGTCACCTGGAATATTTTTTGTTTTCATAAAAATATAATAATCTTAATATGAAAAATATCTATTCAAATATATATAAAAATTCAAAGAAAAATTTAAATAAAGCAAAAAATCTTTTAATGAAAAACCATATAGTTGCATTGCCAACTGAGACTGTCTATGGCTTAGCTGGCAATGCCTATAAAAAAGGTGTGGTAAAAAAAATATTTAATTTAAAAAAAAGACCAAAAAAAAACCCTCTTATAATTCATTATGATAGTTTAAATGAACTTAAAGAAGATGCGTATATTAATTCGAGTTTCTTAAAGTTGTATTATAAATTTTCCCCAGGTCCATTAACCTATATTTTAAAAAAAAAAAAGAATTCAAAAATTTGTACATATGCTAATGCAAATTTAGATACAATAGCCGTTAGGTTTCCAAAACATAAAGATATTAAAAAATTGATGAAAAAAATAAATTTTCCTCTTGCGATTCCCAGCGCGAATATATCATCAAAAATAAGTCCCGTCTCTGCAATTGACGTGGTTGAAGAGTTTGGTAATAAAATTAAATTTGTATTAGATGGTGGGCGCTCAAAGATTGGATTGGAGTCAACTGTTGTAAAAGTATCTAATGAAATAAAAATTATAAGACCGGGTTTGATTTCAAAGAAAGATATTGAGAGATTTTTAAAAAAAAAAGTGGCATTCTCAAAACAAATAAAAAAAATTATTTCACCTGGTTTGCTTAAAAAGCACTATTCTCCAGGTATACCTATGAAGCTTAATTGTAAAAACCGAGAAGATAAAGCCGCATTTATAGTTTTTGGAAAAAAGTATAATAAGAATAAAAATGTATTTAATTTAAGTAAAAAAGGAAGTTTAAGAGAGGCTGGAAAAAATTTGTACAAAACATTCAGAAAGATAAAAAGATTAAAATATAAAAAAATTAATGTTGCAAGAATTCCCAATAAAGATTTTGGTATAGCGATAAATGATAGACTTAAAAAAGCATCTAATTAAATGTTTATCCAAATAAAAAATCTTTCTAAAAAATTTAATAATAATCTAGCAGTAAATAATATAAGCTTTGATATTAAAAAAAATCAAACAGTCGGATTGTTGGGGCCTAATGGGTGCGGAAAGACGACCTCAATTGGTATGATGCTAGGATTAATTAAACCATCTGAGGGGGAAATTATTATAGATAATAAAAATATAAACAAAGAAAAAAGAGACGGTATTTTGTCTAAAATTAATTTTGCATCTCCTTATATTGAACTTCCAAAAAAATTAACCGTAAAACAAAACCTAGAAATTTACGGAAGATTATATGGTGTAAAAAACTTAAGTGAGAGAATAAACGAATTATCAATTGATCTTAATTTAAAACAGTTTTTAAAAAAAAAAACTGGGGAGTTATCTTCAGGGCAAAAAAATAGAGTTTCACTTGCGAAATCTTTAATTAATAAACCAGAAATACTTTTTTTAGATGAACCAACAGCAAGTTTGGACCCAGATATAGGTGACTATATTAGAGGATATATTCAGTCGTATAAGTTAAAAAATCAGGTGACTATTTTATTAGCTTCGCACAATATGAATGAAGTTGAGAGACTTTGTGACAACATTATCATGATGAAAAAAGGAGTTATTATAGACCGAGGAACTTGTGCGGAAATAATTAAAAAGCATGGAAGAAATAATTTAGAGGAAACTTTTTTAAAGCTTGCGAGAAGTTAATATGAATTTTTTAAAAATTTACGCTTTGGGACTTAGACATATTTACTTAATAAGTAACTCATTGCCAAGAATAATAGATTTGATTTATTGGCCTACTGTTCAAATTTTTTTATGGGGCTTTATATCAAAATTTTTCACTGTTGGTTCTACTTATTATAGTGATGCTGTTGGAATAATTTTAACGGCAGCGATTCTTTATGATTTTTTATTTAGAGCCAGTATTAGTTACAATATTATGTTTTTAGAGGAAATTTGGAGTAGAAATTTTACAAATTTATTTATTGCGCCAATCAAAATAAGTGAAATAATTACAGCTTTAACAATTACTGCGGTTTTAAGAACTTTAATTGGTTTAATGCCTGCCGCTGCTTTGGCTATACCTTTATTCGGTGTATCAATATTTAAATTAGGGGTGCCTTTAGTTTTTTTGTTATTATCTTTATACATTTTTGGTGTGAGTTTAGGGCTATTAGTAACATCTGGATTAATTAGATTTGGTCCATCATTTGAAAATATTGCATGGGCAAGCTTATTTTTCTTGGCGCCTTTAGGCTGCATTTATTATCCAATAGAAATATTGCCTGAAGCCCTTCAACTTGTTGCTAAAGCCCTTCCTTTAGTTCATATATTTGAAGAAATGCGAAATATACTAATTAATAATTCCATTGATTGGTTTCAAATAATCAAATCAATTACAATTTCATTAATTTATTTTATACTAGGTGTAATCGTTTTTTATATGTCTTATTTTGGAGCAAGAATAAGAGGAACTTTAATTAACATGGGTGAATAATTATGGAAGAAAAAAGAGAGAAAATGAAAAAGTTTGAAAGTCCTCCTAAGGTTTTAAAAAACTTTTTTAATAAGGAAGAAATAAATGATTTTTTAGATCTATATAAGAAATTACCTACTACTGTTCACAATAAAAAGCAAAATGTTATTAAGAAGAGATGGTTACAAGGTTACAGTGAAAAGCTTGAAAAATTATTTTCTGATAGATTAAAAAGTGAAATAGGGGAATTCAAAATGGATAATCTTCAAGACGATAATGGAAAAGATATTTATGGTCTCATTCAGGAGAGCTATTCACCAATCGGCCTTCATGTAGATGCTGGTTTTAACCCAGAAAATTTAGTTTATAAGCAAACTTTAATTCCTTTAACTCCAGTTGGTAGCACCGTTATTTTTAAAAATAGATTTTATGGAGGTTCAACGTCTTTTACCTTAGATAAAGAAGAACTTAAGAAAAAAAATTTAAGTTATGGACAAAATAAAAGGTCTTCTGAACACATAAATCTATACGGTGAAAAACCATTTGATAAAAAGATTCATGAAAAATATTTAACTCACGAAAATATAGAAAACTTAAAAGGTCTTGAAGTAGAGTTTATTTACGAATGGGAAGTGGGTTCTATGTTAATTTTTGATAGATCACATTTACATTGTTCTTCATCTGTTATCGAGGGAAAAAAGATTGGAATAGCCACATTTACAAAAAAGTAATATAAGACTTAAAGATAGATATTTTATTTGATGTATGGCAATTTTTGATTGTTTTCAATATTTTAATGAAGAGCACATAGCTGACCTAAGGTTCAATATTTTAAATGAGTCTGTTGATTTTTTTGTAATTGTAGAGTCTACAGTAAATCATCAAGGGAAAGCTAAGAAGTTACATTTCGATATAAGTAAATACAAAAAGTTTTCGAAAAAAATTAAATATATTGTTGTTAACGACACGCCGGAAAATATTAAAAAGCCACATACAGGAGGAGAATCTTTGGTTGAACAACATCAAAGAAATTCCATAATGAAAGGTTTAAGTAAAGCAAGCGACAACGACCTTATAATCCTTTCTGACGTTGATGAAATACCAAACCTTAATAAATTAAATTTGTTCGATAAAAAAAATTACGCTGTGTTCTCTCAAAAAATGTTTATGTATAAATTAAATCTTTTAAATATTAATGAAAATAATTGGCATGGATCGAGAATTTGTTTAAAAAAAAAACTTAAATCTCCACAATGGCTAAGGGATCTAAAATTTAAAAAATATCCTTTTTGGAGGATAGACAAGCCACGTAATATTCAAATAATACAAAATGGAGGATGGCATTTTGCTTATCTTCAAACTCCTAAAAATATATCAAAAAAAATAAAGTCTTTTGCCCATGGTGAATATCATAAAGAACACCTGGTTGATGAAAAAAATATTCAATCAAAAATCAAAAAAGGTGAAGATGTTTTTGAAAGAGGATACGAAATAAAAAAGGTTGAATTAGATACAAGTTTTCCTAAGTTTATTTTAGATAACAGGGAAAATTTAAAAAATTGGATATTATAAACTGTGGTGCGCCCGGAAGGATTTGAACCCTCAACCTTCTGATCCGAAGTCAGACGCTCTATCCAGTTGAGCTACGAACGCAAATGAATATAATTTAAATATAAATGAGTAATAACACAATAAAATTTTTTCCCAAGGAAGAAGACGTAGGTAAAAGACTAGATATAATACTTTCTGAAAAAATTAATACCTATACTAGATCTAACTTAAAAAAATTCATTAAAACGAAAAAAGTTAAAGTAAATAACCTTATAGTAACTTCGCCATCTAAAAAAGTTAAGTTAAATGAGTATATTACCTTAAAAATTGAAGGTGATAAAAATGAGGAAATAAAAGCAAAGAAAATAAAAATTGATGTTGTGTATGAAGACAAAGATATAGTTATAATCAACAAACCGTCTGGTTTAGTAGTTCATCCAGGTGCCGGTAATTACTCTAATACATTAGTTAATGGTTTAATGTATAAATATAAAAAAAAGTTATCTGACCTTAATGGCAACTTAAGGCCTGGTATAGTTCACAGAATAGATAAGGAAACTAGTGGCTTGTTAGTAGTTGCAAAAAATAATTTAGCTCACTCTAATATAGGAAAGCAATTTAGCGAGCACAAAATAAAAAGGAAATACATAGCTCTAGTATGGGGAGTATTAAGACCTTTAAATGGAAAAATTGAAACTCTAATTTCTAGAAGTAGAAAAAATCGTCAACTAATGGCTGTTAGTGAATTTAAAGGAAAGAAAGCAATTACTAATTATTTTACAAAAAAAATATTTTCTATCAAAGATATTCCTAAAATAAGTTTAATAGAATGTAAACTTCTGACAGGAAGAACTCACCAAATAAGAGTCCATATGTCTTATAAAGGAAACTCATTATTAGGTGATAAAAAATACGGAAAGAAAAATATAAAATTCAAAAAAATTAATAAAGATTTTGAAAAGAAATTAAATGATCTTAACAGGCAGGCGCTTCATGCAAAAAGCTTAGGCTTCCTCCACCCAAAAAATAATGAATTAGTGAATTTTGAATCTGAATTACCAAATGATTTCAAAAAAATGTTGAATTTATTAAACAAATTAAGTAATTGAAAATTTTTTCAATAATATATAAATAGACGTCAAATGAGCACAAAATCAAATATATCAAATTTACCCATTCCTTCAGTACGGGGTCTGTCTCTTTATCTAGCTCAAATAAAAAAATTTCCTATGCTGGATGCCGAAGAAGAGTACATGCTGGCAAAAAACTGGAAAGAAAGAGGTAATCTCAAAGCTGCTCATAAATTAGTTACTAGCCATTTAAGACTAGTAGCAAAAATTGCAATGGGGTATAGAGGTTATGGCTTACCAGTTGGGGAATTAATATCAGAGGGAAATATAGGATTGATGCAAGCAGTTAAAAAATTTGATCCTG
>CENP01231061.1_pt1 | contig 20011 bp, 17 predicted proteins | sample 361281 | NCBI WGS metagenome assembly CENP01 (sample SAMEA2591122, study PRJEB7988) | marine metagenome | biome: marine biome (ENVO:00000447); feature: deep chlorophyll maximum layer (ENVO:xxxxxxxx); material: saline water (ENVO:00002010), including plankton (ENVO:xxxxxxxx) | depth 70 m | reverse complement strand
ATACAAAATAAAATTCCTCATTATAGGATTCCTATTTATAATGAACTTGCAAAACATTACGATACTACGCTAGTCCACTCTTCCAAAAACAAAATTAAAGATAATAGCTTTAAAAGTATTAGGATTGATTCTAGAAGAATAGGCTTTTTCGAAATTCAAAAAAATCTTTTTAAAACCATTAAAAAAATATCACCAGATTTCATTATTATTATGTTTGACATTCGTTGGGTAATGTCTTTTATTTTGTTGTTTAGAACTGATATTAAGGTTATATGGTGGGGCCTTGATGAGGGAAAAAGCTCGAATTGGTTATTAAAAAAAATAGCTCTTAGAATTAAACTGATTTTTACACGCTTAGGTTATCCTATAATATTTTATCATGAAACCATAAAAGAAAAATTTATAAAATTGGGAGTCAAAAATGATATCTGTTTTGTAGCAAATAACACTTTCCATATAGAAAAACGAATTAAATCATTTCTTTTTGACAAAAGACATTTATTATTTGTTGGAACTTTAAATTCAAGAAAAAAAATAGATATTTGTATAGAAGCTTTTTCAAAAGTTAATTCATCAATTAAAAATAAAATGAATTTTATCATTATTGGCGATGGTGAGGAAAAAGATTTTTTAAATCAAAAAATTATCGATTGCGGTCAATCAGAATACATATCTTTAGTTGGCAAAATAAATAATACTCAAGAATTAGAGGAATATTATAAAAATGCTATTGCAAGCATATCATACGGGCAAGCTGGACTGTCTGTATTACAGTCTTTTGGTTATGGTGTTCCTTTTATTACTAAATCAAATTCAATATCTGGAGGTGAAGCATATAATATTATAGATCATTATAACGGAATAATTGTAGATGAATCTTTGGAGTCTTTAGAAAATGTTATAAAAAAAATCAACTTAGACCAAAAATATGCTAAAATTTTAGGAGAGAATGCCTACAATTATTACACAAAAAACTGTACTAGTCAAAATATGGTTAATGGATTTATAGCTGCTATAAATAAGAGTAAAGAGATATAAAGATGAAAAATGTTTTCATTAACGCATTAAATGCTAAAGACGGAGGAGGATTAAGTTATTTAACAAATTTTATAAAATTATTAAGTAAGCATAAAACAAACGATCAATACTTTGTGCTTGTACCACCATCAAGAAATTTTGACTCATATAATCAAAAAAATATTACTATCATAAATGTATATAGTTTTTTTGCATCACCAATTTTACTGCCAATAAGCTATATATTTTTAATTCCATTACTTATTTTTTTAAAAAAGTGCAATGTCGTTTTTAACTTATCTGATTTACCAATTTTAACTAACAGAAAACAAGTAATGCTGTTTGATTGGCCTTACGGTCTTTACCCTGAAACTGTCGCATGGAATTTAATGGATAGAAAAGATTATATTAAAAGAACAGTCAAGCTTTTCTTTGTCAAACTTTTAATAAATAATGTCAATATCTTTGTTACTCAAAATTCAGTAATGAAAAAAAGATTAAAAGAAATATATAATTTTCAAAGAGTCGAAATTATACCAAATGCAACGTCTTTAGATAACCTTAATCCTAAAGAGAATCTTAGAAACTTTAATTTCAAAAATAAAATTAATTTACTTTATTTGACTTATTATTATTCTCACAAAAATATTGAAATTTTTGTTCCTTTAGCAAAGGAAATTCTTAAGCAAAAATTAGATATTGGTATTGTAATTACAATATCATCAAAGCAAGGAAAACAAGCCGAAGATCTTCTTAAAATAATTGAGGAGGAAAATATAAATTCTGTAATACACAATTTAGGTCCAGTAGATATGAAAGATGTACCAGCGCTATATAAACAAACGGATGGACTATTGATGCCAACACTTCTAGAGACTTTTTCAGGAACATATGTAGAGGCAATGTATCATAAAAAACCTATTTTCACATCAGATTTAGATTTTGCAAGAAACATTTGCAAGGAATCTGCTTTCTATTTTGATCCTTTAAATCACTTAGAAATTTTAGAAGTATTAAAAAATAGTTTTTCGGATGAAAAAATTCTTGAAAGAAAGGTTTCATCTGCTTCAAAAGTTTTAGAAACATACCCAACGTGGGAACAAGCATTTTTAGATTATATGTCATTGATTGACGAATAATCTCATATGATTATATCTTATCATTTTAAAGTATATTTTATTAGGTTGTTTGTATATATTTTCCATTGATGAAAAATAGTAATTTAAAAATAGCAATAATAGGAGCTGGTTGGTATGGATGTCACATTGCTTCTTTTTTGTTAGATAAAGGTATAGAAATCCAAATTTTTGATAAAGCAGACAGTTTTTTTACTGGGGCATCGGGTTTCAACCAAAATAGACTCCATCTAGGATTTCATTATCCTCGGTGCTCTAAAACTCGTTTTTTCTCAAAGAATGGATTTCAATTATTCAAAAAAAAATACCCTACTCTTTCAAATGTAATTGATAAGAATTACTATTGTATTCATAAAACTAAAAGTTTATTAGATTTTGAAACATATAAAATGGTAATGAATGCAGAAAAGCTAAAATTTAAGAACGTTGATAATGATTTATTTTTTAAGTTACATAACATTGAAGGAATTATTGATTGTGAAGAAGAATATATTGATCATGTTAAGGCAAAAAATTATTTTGAAAGCAAATTAGGTAGTTTCTTCAACGGGAAATGTGAAATTAATAAGAATAATATTAATTCTTATCTAGATCACTATGATTGGGTTATAGATTGTACGTGGGGTGGATATAAAAATTATCTTCCAAAACAAATATATTATGAAGCATGTATTTTTATGATTTATGAATCCGCTCTTAAGGAAAAAGTTGCTTTAACAGTTATGGATGGTAAGCTATTTTCTTTATTTCCATTTGAAAATAACCTTTACTCCTTGACAAGTGTAAAAGAAACTCCATTTTCCCTTCATTCCAATCAACAAGAAGCACGCGATGCTTGCAATAGCATAATGGAGGATAAAGAAATGATTGATAAAAAAATCAGTCTTTTTGAGAAAGAAATAAATAGTGTATTTCCAGATTTTAAAAAACATTTTTCATTTTCTCGTGTAGAAACATCAATTAAAACGAAGTTTAAATCTGAAGCAGATAGTAGAATAGTTGAATATTTTATTGAAGATAATATTATATCAATTTTTGCAGGAAAAATAGATACTGTTTTTTATGCTGAAAATATTATAGAAAAGGAGATTTTTAATGAATGACATAATTTTAATTGGAAGTTCATCTAAGTTAAAAGATGAGCTATGTACTTTAGGGCATAAAGTAACCTCATTTGGTAGAGAGACTAAAATACCATTCGATATTAGAAATAATTTTAAAGACAACTTTTTTGAAAATATTCCCATTAATAGTTCTTGCTATGTAATAAATGTTGGAATTATAAATAATTTTAATATTAGCGATTATTCTGAAGAAAAGGCCTGGGAGTCAATGAATGTCAATTGCATAGGTATAGTCAGAATATGTGAACACATATTAAGAAAGAACTCTGCAGCAAGAATAGTCATCATAGGGTCTGAATCAGGCAAAAAAGGTAGTTTTGATACAATTTATTTTTTAGCAAAGTCTGCCCTAAGTTCTTATGTAAAAGAAAGATATCTTGAATCTCCAGAACAGCAATTACTAATTATTTCTCCTTCAACCATTGAAGATGGATTGATGACAACATCTCGTAAAGATATAAGTAGGCTTGAAGAATACAAATCAAACCACCCGAAAAAAAGATTTTTGAAAATGCGAGAATTATCTGAACTTGTTTCTTGCATCTTAGAGCTTGAAAGCTCATACCTTACTAATACTGAAATTGAATTTAATGGTGGAAAATTTTCTAGAATGAAAGTATGAATATTGCGGAGAAAACTTGTTCAAATTGTGTAATGGATACTTCAGATAGTCAAATTTCTTTTGATGAAAATGGAGTGTGCGATCATTGTCAAACTTTTTATAAAAAAATCTTGCCAAATTGGAATACAAGCAAATTAGGTGAAGAAAAATTAATTAAAATCATCGACAGAATTAAACAGGAGGGTAAGAATAAAGATTTTGACTGCATAATGGGAATGAGTGGAGGTATTGACAGTTCATACTTGCTATATATAATGAAAGAAAAATATAATTTGCGACCACTCGTTTTTCATGTTGACGCTGGTTGGAACTCGCAGATTGCAGTAAACAATATTGAAAGATTAGTAGATAGTTTAGGACTAGATTTATATACAGAAGTTATTGACTGGGAAGAAATAAAAGACTTGCAGCTATCTTTTTTCAAGTCAGGAGTTTCACATATAGATACTCCACAAGATCACGCATTCTTTGCTACCATGTATAACTTTGCTTCAAAACATAAAATTAAATATATATTAACTGGAGCTAACTATTCAACAGAATGTATTAGAAATCCTCTAGAGTGGATGTATTTTCAATCTGACTCTATTCAGCTGAAAGATATACATAAAAATTTTGGTAATAGACCTTTAAAAAACTATCCTATTACAAATATTTTATGGCATAAAATATATCTTCCTTACATAAGAGGTATTAAGGTGGTAAAACCTTTAGACTATATACCATACCATAAAGATAAAGCAATGCAATTATTAGAAGATAAATTTGGATATCAAAAATACCCACAAAAACATTTTGAATCACGATTTACTAGATTTTATGAGTCGTATTGGCTACCAAAACGTTTTGGTTATGACACAAGAAAAGTTCAATATTCAAGTTTGATTTTAACACAACAAATGACAAGAGACGAAGCGCTTAAAAAATTAAAAAGCTTACCATACGATGAAGAGACTATAAAAAATGATTTTGAATATGTTGCTAATAAATTATCTATTTCAACAGAAGAATTACAAAGCTATATGGATATGCCAAAGAAAACATATAAAGATTATAAGTCGCAAGAAAGTATTTATCATTATGGTGCTAAAGCAATGAGATTTTTAGGTATTGAACGTGGTGGAAAAAGATGATTGGGATTATTGACTATGGACTTGGCAATATTAGAGCTTTTTCAAATATTTATAAATCGCTAAATATTGAATATAGAATAGTAAAAAAATCAGAAGAATTAAAAGATGTTAGTAAAATAATTTTACCAGGGGTTGGCGCTTTTGATGATGCGATGAATAAATTTAATATATCTGGGTTAAGAGATGGTGTCGAAAAAATGATTTTGAATAATAAAATACCATTATTGGGTGTTTGCGTTGGTATGCAAATGCTTGCAGAATCCAGTGATGAAGGATCAGAAAAAGGGTTGGGTTGGATAAATTCAAGCGTTAAGATTTTTGATGCTAAAACTATCAAGAATAATACAAAATTGCCTCATATGGGATGGAATACTATAGATATCATATCAAAAAATGAACCTTTGTTTAAAGACTTAGAACAAGAATCTAGTTTTTATTTTTTACATTCATATTATTTTGATTGCAAAGACAAGAAGAACATTATTTCAGAAACTGAATATGGCAATAGGTATACATCTGCTGTAAGGTCAGATAATATTTATGGAGTGCAATTTCATCCAGAAAAAAGTCATAAAAACGGAATAACGTTATTAAATAATTTTTCTAATTTGTAGATGCTAAATCCAAGAATAATACCAAACCTTCTAATACATAAAAAAGGTCTTGTAAAAACAGTAAATTTTAAAAATCCTAAATATGTCGGCGACCCAATCAACGCAGTAAAAATATTTAATGAAAAAGCTGTAGACGAATTAATTGTTACCGATATTGATGCTGGAGTTCATAACATAGAACCTGATTATTCAATGATAGAAAAATTAGCTATGGAGTGCAGAATGCCTTTATGTTATGGGGGTGGGGTTAAAACTGTAGAGCAAGCAAAAAGAATTTTTAGTTTAGGCGTAGAGAAAATTGCTATTAGTTCAGCAGCAATCAATAATCCTTCTATTATTTCAGAATTATCAGCATCAGTTGGTAGCCAAAGCGTTGTTGTTGTATTGGATATAAAGAAGAAATTTATGACTAATAACTATAGCGTTTTAGTTAACAATGGTCAACATAAAACTGGAATCAATCTTACCAGCTTTGTATCTTCTTTGCAAGAATTAGGTGCCGGTGAAATTGTTTTAAATTCAATAGACAGAGATGGCACTATGAAAGGGTATGATTATAAGGCTATAAATCAAGTTAGAAGCAATACAACATTACCTTTAACAGTTTTAGGTGGTGCAGGCAATTTAAGTGATATTGGAGAGCTAATTTCGAAATATGGTGTTATTGGAGCAGCAGCAGGAAGTCTATTTGTATTTAAAGGAAAATATAAAGCAGTGCTCATTACTTACCCTAATCATCAAGAAAAAATGGAATTACTTAATAAATATATGAATATAAATAACAATTAAATGAAAGTATTAGCACAAGATCTAAAAACTGGAAAAACTGATATCCTAGAAGTTCCATCTCCTGGAACTACTTCAGATAAAATAAGAGTATTAAACATTTATTCACACATTAGTACAGGCAGTGAATCCTCAATAGTTAATTTTGGAAAAGCTGGTTGGATTAATAAAGCTAGACAGCAACCAGCTCGAGTTATGGATGTAATTAATAAAGTAAAATCTAGCGGTTTATCTGATACCTATAGAGCAATTAAGAATAAATTAGACATCCCTATGCAAATGGGTTATGCAGCAGTTGGAACCGTTTCCCATGCAAAAAAGATTTATAATTTGCCAAAAGGAACCAGAGTTTTTACAAACTCTTTTCATCAAGAAGAGGCCTTAGTTGATTATAATATGTGTGTAAAAATTCCAGAAGATCTTGATAGCAAATCTGCGAGCTTTGGAGCCATAGGTGGTATTGCAATGCAGAGTATTAAATGTGTTCCAAAAGAATCAAAAATTATAGCATTAATTGGCCTAGGCTTACTTGGTCAAGTAACGCTAAGAATACTTAATGCATTAGGGTACCAATGTATAGTTTATGATATTGATTTGCAAAAAGTAGAACTTGCAGAAAAATATGGTGCCATAGGCATAAGAAAAAATAATATTACAGAAGAAGTTTTAAATTATACTAAAGGCAAAGGTTCAGATTGTACAATAATAGCCGCTGCTTCTTTATCAAGCAATATTGTAAATGAAGCAACAAATTATACTAAAAGAAAAGGTAAAATTGTATCATCTGGTTTAGTAGGGTTAAATTTAATAAGAGAAAAATTTTTCAAAAAACAAATTGAGTTCGTTGTATCAAATTCTAGCGGTGATAAAAACCATAGAGGTAAAGGCAGTTCTTATGAAAACATAAGTCATTTTTTTGAATTACTATCTTCAAAAAAAGTTCAAGTACTTGATTTAATTTCTGAAGAAATTTCTCTTAACGACTCAAATAATATTTACTCTTTTCCAAAAAACTCTACGTTTTTTTCTAAGTTAATTAATTATGATAGCACTAACGTCAATGTCAATCAGACATTTTCAGATCCTGATAATAAAAATAAATATAAAATTAAAGCCGGATTAATTGGTGCTGGTAATTTTGCTATGTCTACATTCATACCTACTATAAATAAAAGCAAAGAAGGTTATTTATCTGCTGCATTGGGTAGAGAAGGTTTCCCATTATATGTAGCTAAGAAGAGATTCTCTATTGACATGATAACTACAAGTGAATTAGACTTTTATAAAAGTATTAATGCTGTTATTATTACCACTCCACATGAAACTCACTTTAATCTTCTAAATAAAGCTATAGAATTTTCATTACCAGCATGGATAGAAAAACCACTAGTAATTTCAATTGAAGAGTTAATAGATATCAAGAAAAAAATGTTATCTAACAAGCTAATTTATGCTATCGGATATAATAGGTCTTTAGCACCTTGGACAAATTTCATGAAAAATAAAATAAATTCTAGAAAAATTAATATTTCAATGACAATTAATGCAGGAAAGCTGCCTTTAGAGCATTGGCTTTTAAATGAGGAAGCTTGTGGCGGGAGAATTATTGGTGAATTTTGTCACTTTACAGACCTTGCCTTAACATTATTAGGTCATACTGATTTAATTAACATTGAATGCATCAGTAGAGATAGATACTACCAAGATACGGGTCATTATGTTTTTCATTTTCAAGATGGATCAACCGCAGATATCAACTACAGACATGATTTGCCTTCAAGCGTTCCCAAAGAAAAAATTATAATTAAGACTCCTGATTCAAAACATATTAACAACAATTGGAGAAGCTTCTCATCTGGAAAAGCTTTCAATTTTAGTGCTCCTAAAAAAGGAAAAGGCCATAATGAGGCCATTAACACTTTTTTTAATCGAATAAAAAATAATAAATATTCTACAATAAAAGAAATTGATGATATGTGTTTCTCCACATATGTTTCTATAAAGTTACAACAAATGTCCAAAGGAGATACTTTAGATATTTTTGATTATTATAGAAATGAAATTTTGTCAACATCATCTAAATTGAATGATTAATAGATTGAGATATTGGAAAAGAATTTTTTCAACATACCTCTTTGGAGGGAAAAGCAATCTTTCTTTTTGGCACGGAGATCCTGAGATAAATGATTTAGCAAAGTATAATGAATTAGATCAATATTATATGAAGTTCCATGCTAAAGCTCAATATGAGGGCAATTACGATAATAATGGTATCCCTATGTTAAATTATCAAGGCGATATTGGTATAAAATACAATCCTATTGCGGTTTCTCAATGGTCATTAGGTAATTATAATTTGTGGAAGAAAAATAATACTAAAGAAAATTATATTAATTTTATTAAAGGCGCAGATTGGTTAAATGAAAATTTAGAAACTAATGATTTCAATATTTATGTTTGGCAACACCATTTTAATTGGATTTATAAAGAAGATTTAATTAATCCCTGGTACTCTGGACTAGCGCAAGGGCAAGGTCTTTCTGTACTGTGCAGGGCATATAATATTACAAATGAGCAAAAATATTTAGATAGTATAGAAAAGGTATACAGATCTTTTTTAGTTGATGTAGAAAATGGAGGTGTAACATTTACGGATGTTGATGGAGATATATGGATTGAAGAATATATAATGAAAAACAATCCTACTCATATATTAAATGGTTTTATATGGGGATTATGGGGCATCTATGATTATTGGTTAATGACAAAAAATAAAGATGTGCAAAAATTATTTAAGAAATATGTCAAAACTATTAATGATAATATGAGTGAGTACGATATTGGTTATTGGTCGTTGTATGAAATTTCAAATCTGCCTATTTATATGAGAGCAAGTATTTTTTACCATAAACTTCATATAGTACAACTCAAGATATTATTTAAAATGACAAATAACCCAATTTTTGAAAGTACTGCCATGAAATGGTCAAAATATTTAAATAATAAAATTAACATAATAAGAGCTACTTTAATGAAAATTATTTTTAAGATTTTCTATTATTAAAATAAAATGAGAATACTATTTTTAACCGATAATTATCCACCTGAAATTAACGCTCCTGTATAAAGTCAACAATTCCAGATTAAATTTTGTTACTTTCAAATTAAAAAATTTCACTAATCTTTTTAGAGATATCTCGATTATATTTTACAAAATCATTTTGAATTTTATTCTCAAAGTATTCGTCCTTCATATCACTTATCAAAAAAATATTGAATTTTCTATTTTTTAAAAAAGTGTAGAATTTTGAATCTTCAGTAAATAAAATTTTGTTGATTCCAATAGATTCATACATAACGTTGCTTACACGATATTTATAAATAAATGGAACATATACAGCGTCACAATGAATCAAACAATCATAATAATCATCAATTACGCCTTCCTGAAATACATTATCTGGCATTTTTAAATCAGTTTTTTTTATAATAAAAAGATATTTTGGATTATTGAGTGCAGCATTTTTAATGCTTGTATAATTAGATGAAAAGCTGGGACAGAATATTGTTTTACTAAATTTTTCGCTTTTTAATTTTTCAATAGTTTTACTGCTTGAATTGATACTTGTATAGATATCAGTAACTGGATGATTGATAACCTGAATATATTTATTATTTGGATATATAGATTTTATATAATCTGTAAATACAATTTTATTAACAAAAAAAGAAAGAAAATAATGAATTAATTTTTTTGAAAATTTATCCGGTATAGTATTATGTTCAATTGTGTAAATATCCTTATTAAAAAATTTTAATACTAACGCAATTAATAGAAAAAATTTTAAATCATATGATACAAAAATAATTTTTTTTCTATTTAAAGAAATAATTTTTTTAAGACATTTTAATGCAAAGATCAGTCTTTTAAATCCATAGTTATAATTTTCAAATGAATCTATTTCAATCTTATTAATATTTTGATAAAAAGCAGATAATTCATTATCTATTAGAAATAAACTATTATCAAAAACTTCATTTTTTAAGTACCATTTGTTAAAAGGTATATGACCATGCTGTGAAAGCATATCCACTATTATGATGTTTTTACTATTCATCTTTAAATACAATATTGTTAATTATTATATACAGTAAAATTCCTAAAATAAACTGAAGTTTAGAGTTAAAGGATTTAAAATACATTAATAATGCCAAACAGCTAGAGAGTGACATAAAAAAAGCCTCTTCTTGATAAAAAGAATTTTTAATTATTTTATAAGCAGCGCCAATTGTTATTTTGTAAAAAATTATTAACCAAATTATTATACCCACTATTCCTGTTTTAAGATAAAAGAAGAGAGCAACTAAATGTGGTTTATATAGTGTGTTATTTATTATCCATGAATCATTGTAAGTGGTTGTATCAAAAAGAAGATGTGAAAATGGGAAATAATTATCGTTAAAGTAGCCACCAAAACCGACACCATTTAATAATAATTTATTATCGTATAAATAAGCATTAATATTAATTAACTCCAAAAGCCTTACTGTTGAAGATTGAAAATCTCTATCTAAAACTGAAAAATTTTCTGATGGCATAATAGTACTTATTTTCCAAAAGTAAAAATCACCTGCGCTAAAAAATATCGTAATTGTAAACAATAATAATACAAACAAAACCGGAAAACTTCGTTTTGAAAAAATTTTAATTTTTTTGATTTTATAAAATAAAGATAGATAAAATATTAAAGATAATAATCCAAGTATAAGAGTTCCTCTGGATGAACTATTAGTAGTTGCAAAAATACCTAGAATCATTGCTAATATGCCACCTACTTTATTTTGCTTTTCAATAAATAAATAGAATCCTAATAATGCAGCTACAGGACTTAAATTTCCTACACTATCAAAAAAGAAATTTCTTTCATCACCAATTACAACTCCTATTTGAAAAAAATAGTTTTGCGAATCAACAAGTAACTTAAAAAGTATTGTATAAAGCAAAGCATATAGTAAAAAAGTAGAATTTAAATTCTTGTAGCTCCGCAAGGAATAAACCACCATAAAAGGAATCGCAATAAAAGATAGATCTGATATAAATATTCTTATATTAGTTTCCGAAAAAATAGAAGAGAATAAACCAATAGCCCCTAGAATCATATACCAAAAAAGCACACCGTCATTTCTATAAATTTTAAAACTATGATTAAAAAATATATCCTTAAAGATTTCAGGAAAAAAATAACAAGCTATAACTATAACTGGTAAGGTCAACCCTAAAAAATCATATGCATAGAATGAAGAGATTTGATTAGTGCCGTCAAAATAAACATCGTTATATCCGATTATTATTGATAGTAGAAGTAGAATACTTATTTTTGGTTGTTTATTTTTTAAGTATAAACATGCTAAACTCATAAAGAGTCCAACTAATAAAGATTGAGAAAAAATTTGAGAAAAATATATAATCTCAATAGATAAAAATAAAAAAAGTAGTTGGTTATTTTTCATCTAAATTTAATTTTACCAAAAAAGAGTTAATTAATACAATTCCAGCTAATCGTACAAGAATTAAACTTATAGGCACACCAATAATACCAAAATTTTTTATAAAAAATATAGATGAGACAGTTTGTATTAGTAGTTGTATAATTCTGATTTTCAGCCCATAATCAAGCCTTTTAATTTTGTACAACGGAAGAATTAATGTTTGATAAGGAAAGTTGATTGCAACACCTATAAAACACAAAAAAGAAATTAAACTGTCTATTTTCACGCTATCTGGATAAGTATAGTTATAGATTGGCAACATAGCTACCGATGTTAAAAGTGCAAAAGTAAAACCGTAAATAATGATTTTAAATCTATTTTGGGAAATAAAAGAATATGTATCATTATTTTCTAATACAAAGCTTAATATCACTCTATTTACCGCAGAACTTATCATAGGTAAAAAATTTATTAAGCTAAAAAGAGCAGCAAATTTTCCCGAAATTGATTGACCTAAAAAGAAAGATACATAAAATATGTCTGCACGTCTAAGTAGCATAACAACCATTCCATCAAAGTATGGAGACAACCCTTCTTTAGTATAAAAAATTAATTTATCAAATCTATTATTAAGGTTGGTAAAAAATTCTTTTATAATAGAGGGGTTAAATAAAATAGATTTTAAAGTATCAAAAATAACAATGAGCAGAATCGGAAAATAGAAAACTAAAATCATATCATTTAATTGTATTACATTATTTGAGATGAAATAAATTAAAACTATTCTAAGAATAGCATCAAAAAGAGAACGATATAATACAGTTTGAAATAAAAATAATCTATCTAAATAAATATTATAAAAGTTAAATAGTAGTAGGGGAAAAACAGCATAAAGATAAATTTCTCCTGATAAAAAAATAATTGGGGAAATCAGTAAAAAAAAGATTATTTTGATTAAATATATTGAGAAAAATTCTTTCTTCAATTCATCTTTTGACGATGTATGAGTAAATATACTTGTTGAATGACCAAGGTCTAAGATCATAGAAGTAATTTCTATAACAACAATCGAAATCATCAAAGATGAAAAAATATCTAATTCTAGTAATCGTGATAGAAAATAGAAAGCTGAAATTTTTCCTAAAGCATTTATAATATTAGAATTAAAAGCATTAATAAAAAATTTTTTATTCAAAAGTTCTCCTAGGTTTGAAAAAATTTCTTATTCCTATTAAAAGAGGAAATATATTTTCAGGAAATATCTTGATAATTAACTGTCCTAGATTTTTTAAAAAATAAAATTTAAATAAGTCAGATTTTGAGATTTTACCTTTCTCTGTTAGAAAAGATGATATGTTGTAAATGTAGTCCATTTCATTTTGATTTATTAAATGTCTTCGACTTAATTTTTTTATTTTACCATGTTTTAATGATGTATGAATCCCCGACTTTTCTTCATTTAAAGTAATATTATCCTTTGTATCAAATTTTGTAAAAGTTTTGTTTAAATCAATTTCTACATTCAAAAATCTTAAAATTTTTTGTATTGTAATATCTGTATTATTGATTATTTCCTCATAGCTAATTGATACTGAGTTGCTATTCTCTTTTAACAATCTATTTATAGCAATTTCTCCGTTACACCAATATGTTATTCTATTTTCAAGGAAAGGACCTTTCCATCCTCTATTTTCAAGTGATAGTATTACGTCAATAATATCTCTTTTCAAAACAACAAACTTTGCATTAGGAAAATTCTTTTCTAAAAATGGTATTATATCAATATACTCTGGAGTTTTATCGCCGATTAAAGCATCTTTTGACTTTGTTATAGGTTTTTGTTTTTTTAAAACTTCATTAAAAGTTTCAGAGCATGATTTAGGAAAAATAAGCATTGGTGCTTCCCAATCTATTAATCTTTCATGTTTCATAGCCAATTCAAAGTCTTCCTCATTAATAGATGTTTTATTTTTTCTAGACCAATCAACTAATATATGAGATTCTGAAGGTATAAATATATTGTCATTTTGATTTAAAAGCGTTTTGAGTAAGGTTGAACCTGAGCGTTGATGTGCAATAATAAAAAAATCCATTATCAACGTTTCATAGCATGTTCAATTACTTGGTATTGATAAAATTTATCAACACTATCTTCATTTTTAAGTTTATCAGAAATTTCTCTTTCGCCAATCACTTTTGCAGGAATTCCAGCAACAATTGAATTGTCAGGAACATCTTTAGTTACTACACTTTTAGCTGATACAATACAATTTTTCCCAATTTTTACTCCAGGTAATATTGTACATCCCCAAGCAAGCCATGTTCCTTCATCAATTAAAACACTTTTTTTAGTATCAGTATTATCAAAAGGTAGATAATTAGGATTTCTATAGTTATGAGATGAGGATAAAACAGTTACCCAAGAAGAAAAAATTACACCATTTTTAATATTTACTCCTCCGAATGCATCTATATGTGAGTGATGACCAATTCTAATATATGAACCTAATTTTAATCTTTCTGGATGTGCTATTTCAACATTATTGAAAATAATAACCTTATCTAAATCACCATTAATTTTATGAAAGCCATTCTTATAGATCATAACCTGTCTTTTTAATGATTTTAAAAGTTTAATCATTGCTCAAGCATTCCTACCATATCAATAATTTTTTTATCTTTAAGTAGTGAAACAAGTTTTTCTTTAAAAATATCATGACTAACTAAAATTACATGTAATCCAGACCTTTTACTTGCATCATTAATATCTAATGCATTAAAACCCATTTGCTTTAATTGATTTTTTGATAATAATGGTTCAACAACGCAAAGACCATAATTTTTTTTATTAATTTTTTTGGCAATATTTAATGCGGGCGATTCTCTTATGTCATCGACATTGGGTTTAAATGATAATCCATAAATAGTAATTTGATTATTTTTATCATCTAAAGATGATATAATCTTTTCATAAGTCCACTTTTCTTTTGAAATATTTCTTTCTCTGGAAGCTTTTATAACCTTAGTTAGCTCTGGATTTTTATCAATTATGAACCAAGGATCTACAGCAATACAATGCCCACCAACTCCTGGACCAGGCTGGAGAATTTCGACTCGAGGATGTTGATTTGTTAATTTAATCAATTCCCAAACATTTATATTATTTCTATCACAAATCATCGAAATTTCATTTGCAAATGCTATATTAACATCTCTAAAACTATTTTCCGTTAATTTTGCCATTTCAGCTGTTTTAGCATCCGTTTCTAGTATATTTCCTGTAACAAAATCTTTATAAAAATCGACAGCAATTTTTGTTGATTCCCTATTTATTCCTCCAATTAATCTGTCATTGAAAATTAGTTCATTCATTATATTTCCTGGAAGAACACGCTCAGGGCAATGAGCAATGTGTAGTTCGTCACTGTTTGTACCTAATTCATCAAAATAATTTTTTAATTTTTTCGTTGTTCCAACAGGAACCGTTGACTCTAAAATAATCAGATTCCCAGGCTCAACTACTTTTGATATACTTTCTGCTGCCTCAAGAACATAATCAATATTTGGAGTAAAACTGTCTTTGAATGGGGTGGGAACAGCAATAATAAATATATCTGCTTTTTTTAATTCAAGACTTGCTTTTAAAAAACCATTTTTAACTCCATTGCTGACAAATTTTTCTAAATCTTTCTCTACAATATGAATTTTACCTTGATTGATAGTATTTATTATAGACTCATCAATATCGTATCCATTGACAATAAATTTTTTACTAGAAAGGAGTGCTGCGGTGGGTAGGCCAATATATCCAAGCCCTATAACAGAAATTTTTTGTTTATCCATTTTTAATTATAAAATTTATTATTTTTTCAGAAGCTTTTCCATCACCATATGGATTTTCTTTCTGAATATATGATTTGTAAAAATTCTCGTCATATAAAAATTTCTTTGTTGTAGAAATAATTTTATCTTTATCAGTTCCAACAAGAATTGCTGTATTCTTTTCTATTCCTTCTGGTCTTTCTGTTGTATTTCTCATTACCAATGCAGGTATATGAAAGCTAGGCGCTTCCTCTTGAATACCACCACTATCAGTTAAAATAAGGTATGATTTACTCATCATCCACATAAATGCAGGGTAGTTCAATGGATCAGTAAGGTGTATATTTGAAGCTCCCCCTAATTTTTCATTAACTAAATCTTTGACATTTGGATTTAAATGAACGGGATACACAATTTCAACATTTTTTTCTTTAGAGATACTCAATAGAGCGTCACAAATATCTTCAAAACCTTTACCAAAATTTTCTCTTCTATGACCTGTTACTAGAATTATTTTTTTACTTTTATTTAAAATCTTTTTTAGAGAATTGATTTCTTGATTTTTGTAATTATTTACAATTTTTTTACTATAGTCGAGTGCATCAATAACAGTATTTCCTGTGACAGAAATATTTTTTCGATCTACATTCTCTTTAATTAAATTATTCATAGCTTCTTTAGTTGGAGCAAAATGATAGTCTGCTAACTTCCCAGTAATAGTTCTATTTATTTCTTCCGGAAATGGCGAAAATTTATTGTAAGTCCTCAATCCCGCTTCAACATGACATATTTTTATTTGATTATGAAACGATGCAATGCTTGCAAATGCGGTTGTAGAAGTGTCTCCATGAACAAAAACATATGATGGATTTTCTTTTAAAATAATTTTATCAACTGATTTAATTATTTTAGAAGAAAGTGAATTCAAAGTTTGATTTTTTTTCATTAATTTTAAATCGTAATCCACTTTGATTTTGAAAAAATCAATTACCTGTTTAAGCATTTCTTTGTGCTGTCCAGTAGTGCAAACAATTGTTTTAAATTTATTATTTTTATCAAAAATAGAAATCAAGGGAGCAAGTTTAATCGCTTCAGGACGAGTACCAAATACAAATAAAATCTTTTGTCGTTTAGTCATTGCGATTAAGATAAATATAATGAACAACATAAACATTATGAATTTTTAATAATTATTATAATAAAAATTATATTTGCAATCCTTATTTTTAGAGCTTATAATTTTGTCAATATGGACAAAATTTTTTTTCTATTTTTTTTAAGCTTTAGTTTTGTTTTTTCACAAATTTCAACAAATGAAGCAGAAGAATTAAAAAGAATAAATCGATCAAATGATTTATTGATTGCAGATTTATTAGAAGGTGAAAAAATTGAGGAAGGTGAAAAAATTGAGCCAACTGAGCTTGAAACGATTACCTTGAATCCACTGGGTTCATCTGAAGAAACTTCTTTTTTTGGGTATGGCTATTTTTTAAAGGAAATCAATTTTTTTGATAACGTTCCCACTCCATCAAACTATAAATTAGGACCTGGAGATGAAATTGTTTTATCAATATGGGGACAACATACCGCCCAGAAAAGATTTATTTTAAACAATAATGGATCATTTTTTTATGAAAATTTAGGCTATATAAGTCTTTTAAATAAAACCCTAGATCAAGCTAAAATAATTATTGAAAATGAATTTTCAAAAATTTATGAAACTATAAATGATTCATCTAATCCAACTCAAGTTATGTTGGAGTTGGGCAATCTTAAATCAATCAATATATTTGTATCTGGTGAGACCAAAAGTCCTGGAATAAACCTGATACACCCCTTTTCTGATATTTTTGTAGCACTTAACCAGGTAGGAATTAAAAACTCTGGTTCGTTGAGAAATGTAGAGTTAATAAGAGATGGAAAATTAATTGCTAAATTTGATTTTTATGAATTTTTTATTAATGGTAAAAATAATTTTTCTAATGTAAGACTTATTGATGGTGATGTTGTTCATATCCCTGTTGTAAAAAATAGAATTGAAGTTCAAGGTGAAGTAGTCAGACCACAATTTTATGAAATTTTAAGCAACGATTCTTTAACAGAATTAATTAATTATGCGGGAGGTTTATCTTCTTTAGCAAGTAATAAGGCGGTATTGAATAATATATCTCCCCAAAATAAGCGTTTATCAGATGATAATTCTAAATATGGTAGAATTATTAATATATCTTCATCAAATCAAGAAATACAATTTAATAATGGAGCATCAATTAATTTCCTACCTATTGCAGATAATAGGAGAGATGTAGAAATTTTTGGAAGAGTAACGCTTCCAGGTTCATATCCAGCATTTACCTTGAGTTCAACAAATGAAAATAAACAAATTTTAAAGGAAAATTCACTCAGAGATATACTTGATTTGGCAGGAGGATTTGATGACCCACTTTTTAGAAAAACGATTGTTGATGATATTATAATTTTAAGGCTTAGCGAGGATTCATTTTACTCAAAAAAGATAATAGTAAACTATAGTGATGCTGAAAACTTTTTATTAAAAGTAGGAGACAAAATTTTTGTATATGAATATACTAATTATGAAAATTCATTCTTTTATTCAATTAATGGCGAGATTAATATGCCAGGAACTTATCCCTTAATTGATGGCTTAACATTATCTGAAGCAATTTCTGAAGCTGGAGGTGTAACCGATATAGGTTCTATTAATAGAATTTTAGTTTATAAATCTCTTACAAGAATCGATGCAAAGGGCAATGCAACTAAAAGCACAGAGCCTGTTGGAAACATATCTTTGGACTTTAAAATTGATGATCAAAATGTTATTACTATTTTACCTAAAACAAATGTTATTAGAGTTTCTGGAAATGTATACAAGCCAGGATTAATTGCTAATTCGGGAAAGAGCATTTCTATGTCTAATGCGATTGAATTAGCAGGGGGATATAAACCATACAGTTTAAAGAAAAGAGTTTATGTTATTAGAGCTAATGGTGAGGTTGAGAAAGCCAATTTCTTAAGAGGTAAAGCAAAAAGAGTATTCTCAGGCGATTCAATTTTTGTACCTGTAGATTCCAATCCAGATGATTTTGAAATAACTTCATTTATATCCGAATTAGCATCAACTTTAGCAAATATTGCTGCAATACTTATCCTGGTGGATAATAACAATAACTGATATTTCATGAGACCTATTCTAAAAAATAATGAAGTAGATTTTAGCGCTTTAATAAACTTTATTTTTAATCACAATAAAAAAGCACTTCGTATTAGTTTTATAGTCGTTGTTATTTACATAATATATTTCTTTGCAATTAAGACACCAAAATATTCATCTTCGATTTCTTTTTACACAAACTATAATAAGAGCAATTCTTCTGTTTTGTCCGCAATACCATTAAGTAATTTTTCAATTGGAGGCGGAGAGAACAATTTAAATTTTTCTATAAATGACTTTATTAAATCTGATCAATTTTTAAACTCAGTAATAACTCAAAAATACAATTTAAACGGGAAAGAAATCTATTTAACAGATTTATGGGGTTCAGACTATAATAATTATATGACTTTAAATCCTTTTAGTCTTATGAAAACTATTGATATGAATTTACAATTTGTCAATAATTTATCAACTGAAGAAAAAGAAAGGATTTATGCAAAACAAAAACTTCTAAAAAAAATTAGCTTTTCCGAAGATAGAGTTAGTGGTTTAAATGTTTTAGGCATTGTTATTAGAAATAATTCTGAATTAGGTGCACAAATTTTACAAAATTCATACACATCAATAATTAGCTTTTATAATCAAGTCACAAATACCAAAGCAATAGAAAAAAGAATATTTATTGAAGATAGAATTCAAACAGTTAAAGAAAATTTGGAAACAAAAGAAGGGGAATTAAAAATTTTCTTAGAAAAAAATAAAAATTTTAATTCTCCGAAACTTTTATTAGAAAAAGCAAGATTAGATAGACAAATAACTTTGTATTCACAAGTTTACCTTAACTTATTCAATCAATTAGAGCTTGCAAAAATTGATGAATATGACAATACATCAACCATTTTTATTTTGGACGATCCTTCAAAATCTATAAAAAAAGCTGGTATGGGACTTTTTAGAGGTATTGGTATAGTTTTTCTTCTATCTTATTTATTAGTGACATTAGTATTTTTTATAAGAAGAAGAAAAGAACTCATACAATTGTAAATTTCTTGAATATCATTGAGAAAATTTTCTAAAAATAATAATTTTTGG
>CENP01152464.1_pt1 | contig 20011 bp, 21 predicted proteins | sample 361281 | NCBI WGS metagenome assembly CENP01 (sample SAMEA2591122, study PRJEB7988) | marine metagenome | biome: marine biome (ENVO:00000447); feature: deep chlorophyll maximum layer (ENVO:xxxxxxxx); material: saline water (ENVO:00002010), including plankton (ENVO:xxxxxxxx) | depth 70 m | reverse complement strand
AAAAAAAGATTCTTTTAATATGATTTAATAATTATTTAAAAGAAAGATTTCTATAATTTAAAGTTTAATTTTCATTACTGTGCTTCAATAATAAAAATAGTTTCATTTTCTTTTTTGTGACCATAATTCTCTCTCGCAAACCTTTCTAAACTATCAATATTTTTTAGTTTTTGGATGGTATTTTTATCATTGTTAATGATTCCTTCAAGTGCTTTTTTCTCGCTTTCAAGTTTTCTAATCTCCTTATTAAGCTCCGTATGTATTATTAAAGAGTGAGAATCAATAAAAGCCATCCATATAATAAAGCTGATTAAAATGATTCCATAAATATAATATGACCGCTTTGCGGAGCTAAGCTTATTCCACTTAAATTTATTTTTGGCCATTAAGGATAGATTTTTTAACTTTTTCTACTCTTTCGAACGTAATAAGTTCCTCTGAATTATTTCCCCACTCGTTTAAAATATAATTCATAATATCAGCTATCTCATCATTTTCAAGACCTTGATATGCCATGTAACTGTTGTAAGATTTACCATTAACAATTATCTTTCCTTTCAAACCATATTTTAGTCCAGCTATTGAAAGATCAATATTGTTGAGCAAATAATCAGAAGATTTTAATGGTGGTATCAAATCTGTTTGACCTTCTCCATTAAATCCATGGCATCGATAACAAAAATCTCTATATAATTCAGCTCCATTTTTGATGCTTTCAGATTTACTTTTCTGTATTCCTAAATTTAAAAATGCAATTAAACAAAAAGATATATATATTAGTAAAGCAGACTTCATTATTTCGGCAAAACTTTTACAATTCCGGTTCCTTCGATACCAAGATATAAATATCCATCTGGCCCTTCAACAACATTTCTAACCCTGCCAATTCCGTCTAAAATTTTTTCTCTTTTGACAACCTTATTTTCTTTTATCACTAAACGCTCTAGATATTCGAATTTTAAAGATCCTACAAACAAATCACCTTTCCAATCACCATAAATATTTGATGTAGAAAAGGCCATACCACTGGGAGCTATGGAAGGAATCCAATAATATAATGGCTGTTCCATTCCAGGAAGACTTGTGGTCTTTCCTAAAGGACTTATTCCGACGTAGTCAATATAATCCTTGCCATAAGTTATTTTTGGCCATCCATAGTTTAATCCTTTTCTTATAATATTAATTTCATCACCTCCGCGTGGACCATGTTCATGTTCCCATATTTGACCAGTTTTTGGATGTATTGTCATTCCTTGTGGATTTCTATGTCCGTATGAGAAAATTGCATCCTTTACGTTGTTAATTTCTATAAATGGATTATCAGATGGAATTGAACCGTCGAGGTTTAAACGATAAATTTTGCCTCCATCTCTTGTAAGATCTTGTGGATTTAAATCTCTTTCTCCTCGGTCACCAATACCAAAATACACGTGACCTTTTTTATCAAAAACTATTCGAGACCCCCAATGTTGGGAAACTTTTGTGTTTGGTGTTGCTTTGTAAAGTTGTTTTACATTAATTAATTTTGAACCATCTATAATAGCTGAATAGAGAGAAGTATTTCCTCCTTTTTTATCATTTTCTGTGTTTACTCCCAATGTAAAAAATATAGTTTTGTTTAATTTAAAATCTGGGTGAAGCGCAACATCCAAAAGACCTCCTTGTCCTCTAAAATACACATTTGGAAGACCTTCAACTTCATTTTTAATTCCATTTTTTACATGATAAAGGATTCCTGATTGCTCAGTTACTAACAGTTCCTCTGACTTAATAAATGCCATACCCCATGGTACAAAAATTCCATCAACAACTACCTCATAAGAGTAATTTTCCTCTTGCCCCAGTATGGGTGGTTTGTTTTCTTGAGAACACGCAATTTGAAAGCAAACAATTATTAAAGTGAATATCAGGATTTGTTTCTTCATAATTTATCTTAATCTACAAAATTTTTATTTTAAGTTATAATTTTATTTTTTAATTGCATAAGCCGTTTTTATTGACAAATTAGATTTTAGAAAATGTCGGGATGACAGGATTTGAACCTGCGACCCCACGCACCCCATGCGTGTGCGCTACCAGGCTGCGCCACATCCCGAATAAAATTAATTAGACAATATTGTCGGGGTGGTAGAATCTGAACCTACCTTTTTTCTGTATTTAATGATATTTACCCCACCTTTCCAATCAGTTTTACTAATTTTAGATACCATTGTCATCCAAAATAAAAAATTACAACTAACCTATAATGAATAAATTGTAATTTTTTTACGTCGGGGTGGCAGGATTCGAACCTGCGACCTCCTGCTCCCAAAGCAGGCGCGATGACCGGGCTACGCTACACCCCGAAAATTCAGGCCAAATATAGCATTTAATCAAGTTACATCAAACCTTAATAATATATTCTTATACAACTATAATTTTATAATAAATTCAGAATTAACTTTTTGAAAATTTAATTTGGTTAAATAGTCCTTTTTATCGTTTTTTTAGATAAAAATTTTTCTTTAAGAAAAATTAAATCTCACAAAATTTTTTTAACATTTCTACAACATTTTAAATTTATTATTGTGCATAAATTGTGGTTTTTAATGAAACTGATTATGTCGAAGAATTTAAATTACTACAAACAAATATTAAAAAAAGTTAGTTTTGATGTTACTCTTTTTAAGAAAGAGCTTGAAAAATCTTTTAATTACCTAACACCCAATGAACAGCAAGCACTTCGAAACTGGGTCAACGATTTTGTTTCTGATAGAATAGATCTTCAAAAAGTTATTTTTTCAATTTAAAGAAACTTCATTTTGGTGCAATTAATTGAATGTTATCAAATTTAATTGCCCCTCTAATTATACCCTCAATTTGATTTGAAAGGGCATCAATTATTGGTAACTTTAATTGGCTTTTGTTGTACACAATACTAATTTCTCTAGCAGGTTCGGGATCTTTAAAGTATCTCAAGTTTGCTTTATCTACTGATGACATATTTAAGGTTTGCAAATAAGGCAAAATTGTTACCCAAGGGCCTTCATTAACCAAGTTTACCAGGGTTTCGAAACTTCCACTCTTCAAATCAAATGATTTTGAAATAGTAGTTGTTTTGCAAAGCTTTAGCACATGATTTCTAAAACAATGCCCATCTTCTAAAACAAGAATTTCTAATTCTTCAATATCTATTGGTTCAATAAACTCTAACTTAGAAAGAGGATGAGATTTTGGGATGTAACCAACAAAAGGTTCATAATATAAAGGTTTTTCTATTAACTTGATATTTTCAAGTGGGGTTGCAGCTATACCTGCATCCAACCTCCCACTTAATAGTTTTTCTTCAATCGAGGAAGTGTTTAAATCTTCAATCTTAAGATTGACTTTAGGATATTTTTTAATGAAGTTATTCAAAAACATTGGTAACAATGTAGGCATGACAGTAGGGATGATTCCAAGTTTAAACTCACCTTTCACATCTCCTTTTTCCATTGAAACAATATCGTCCATGCGTTTAGACTCTTCGACGATTGTTTTAGCTTGAGTGAGAATTTTAGATCCAATTGGTGTCAAACCTATTGGTTTTGTATTTCTATTGAATAGTTTAACTCCAAGTTCGTCTTCGAGTTTTTGAACTTGCATACTTAGGGTAGGTTGAGTTACAAAACATTTTTCTGCCGCCAATGTGAAATTACCAACTTCAGCAACTGCAAGGGTGTACTCCAATTGTGTTAAAGTCATAAAAACTATTATTTGTATAAATTTAATAAGAAAAATCTATAATTATAAAAAATAATTTAGAATCTAAATAAAACTCATTTTTAGCTAAAAATTAGTTTTTATTTAATGACAAATACTTCCATAAATACATTTGTCAAAGGAGTCTCTCTAGTGTCAGTTTTTTGCTTACTAATTTCGTCCACCACATCCATTCCTTTTATGACTTTTCCAAAAACAGTATAATCTCCATCTAAGTGATAAGCACCTGGACTTTGCTGTACAATAAAAAATTCATAAGGAGATGCAAGTTTATGTGGATTTTCAATTTCACTGCTGGGCACAGAAATTACTCCCCTATGATGTTTGTAACCCTTTTTAGTGTCGGGTGGAAGAAGATATTTTCCTATTTCTTTCCTTTTTTCAGCTGTTTCATACCTATCAGAATTTCCACCTTGGATAATAAAGCCAGGTACAACACGATGAAATGTTGTATTATTAAAGTATTTAATTTTAGTCAAATAGATAAAGTTTGCACGATGATATGGGGTCTTTTTAAAAAGTTGTATGTCAATATTTCCAAATCGTGTTGAAATACGAACTTTATCCTCTGGATTCTCCTTTCCATAATTAAAAAAAAATGGGATAGTGTTTTTATCATCAAGTTTTATTTTTTTTTCTTGGTCAATTGAATCTACGTTTCTAATTTTTTCGATAAGATCTTTGTTTTCTGAAATATTTTCCTTCATATCATTTTGCATTTTTTCCCTATTCGTTGTTGAGGAAGTTTTGTCATTATTGTAAGTATTACAATTAGTAATTGACAATTGAAAAATGAAAATATATATGAGTATTTTTGTTTTCCTCATGGATTATAAAAATTTCAACAACATTTTTTCAAAAAATGATCATTTTATACTACCGGGAAAAAAAACTCATCGCATGTTATCTCCTAGCAGTCGAAAAATAATCCGAAATAAAAATAAACCAAAAAAAGCTTCTGTCTTAATTTTTTGTTATCCAAAAAATGATAAGATGCATCTTATTTTGATTAAGAGATCAAATTTTATCGGCTTTCATTCCGGTGAAATAAGTTTTCCTGGTGGAAAGCTTGATGTTGGTGACAGGACTTTAGAACAAACTGCCCTAAGAGAATTTCGAGAGGAATTGGGAGTTCAGTTAGTCTCAAAAAAGGATTCAATAAAATTTACACCCTTATATATCCCTCTTAGCAACTTTATGGTATTTCCTTTTTTCACGTATGAAAATTTCACACCAAAATTTTTTCCAGAACCAAACGAGGTAGCTGAATTAATTGAGTTCCCGATTTCTGAACTTTTGAGATCAAAAATAAAAGTCAGAAAATTATTCAATGGAACTTCTAAAAGTATAGAAGTACCATGTTTTAAATTTAAAAATCACTTAATCTGGGGAGCAACAGCTATGATTTTAAATGAATTTAAGTTTTATTTAGCTTTTCGAAGCACTAATTAATTCTATATTTGGAATTATATTCTACGCTTGTATGCTTAAAAAAAATCCTTTTGGCCATTACTTGATTTTGAAAAAATGGTTAATTCGATACATGGGCTTTATGACTCACAGGCGTTACAGAGGATTTAATAGACTAAAAATCGAGGGATCAGAGATTATAAAAAATCTACCTGATAAAAATGTATTATTTATTTCAAATCATCAAACTTATTTTGCCGATGTAGTTGCTATGCTACATGTTTTCAATGCAAGTCTTAGCGGAAGAATTGATAGTATCAAAAATGTTGGTTATTTATGGAAGCCAAAATTAAATATATATTATGTTGCTGCTAAGGAAACTATGAAAGCCGGAATTTTACCTAGAATTCTTGCATATGCTGGTTCAGTATCTATTGAGCGAACTTGGCGTGAAAATGGCATAGAAATAAACAGGCAAGTGAAAATGAGTGATATCTCAAATATTGGTATTGCATTGGATGACGGCTGGGTGATTACATTTCCACAAGGAACAACAAAGCCTTTTAAGCCAGTTAGAAAGGGAACGGCTCACTTAATTAAGCATTTTAAACCAAAAGTTATCCCAATAGTTATTGATGGGTTTAGAAGATCATTTGACAAAAAAGGGTTAATGATTAAAAAAAGAGGAATATTACAGTCAATGATAATTAAAAACCCACTTGAAATAGATTATGCTAATGACAGTGTTGAATCTATAATGGAAAAAATTGAGTATGCTATTGAACAACACTCGTCATTCTTAAAAGTTATACCTAAAGAAGTTTTAGAGGCTAAAGAAAAATTGAATGTCACACGTCAATGGGATTTTTAATTAAAGGTTTAAATTAAGATCTTCATAATAATTTTTGGCTACAGCCAAATAATTTTCATTAATTAGCCATTTATTAAATATTTGTGTTTAAATTATTTAAAAATTATTGTAGAAAAATGAAAAAAAATATTTTAATAATCCTTTTTTTAGTTGCTTTTGTGTCATGTAATAACGTTGAAAAAATTTCCTTAACCAAACTGGAAGGTTCTCCGGATTATAATGAAGCCAAGCTTACATTAAATGATTTTAATGAAAACGATAATAATGAATTTGATTTCGAAGTAGAAAACTATGAATTAGGAATTCAAACTGAGAATGAATTTAAATTTAAGCTTGCAAATTCTGCTAAAGGCCAACACATTCATTTTATTGAGAATAATGGGCCATATTCAGCGCACTATACAAATAAATTTCAAAAAAAATTAAAAGATGGTAACAACGTAATATTAGCTTTTTTATCAAGATCTCATCATGAGTCAGTTAAAAACCCAAATGCTTATGTTTTTACTCAAATTGGAGAGGGTGAAAAAATTGATTTAGAAAAACAGTATTTATTTTATAGCAGACCAAAAGGGACCTATACAGGTGAAGATACAGAAAGATTGCTGCTAGACTTTTATTTAGTCAATACTAGTATATCATCTGAAGGAAATAAAGTTAGAATAAGTATTCAGGATTCTGAATTTCTAGTTGATGAATGGGCCCCATACATTATAGAGGGCTTACCGAAGGGTGAAATCTCAATTAAACTTGAATTATTAAATTCTAATGAAGAGCTAATTGAAACCCCTTTCAATCCGTCAATAAGAAAAATTATATTAAAATAAATAAACGTTTTAATTTATTAGCTGAATTTAAAGAACGAATACTTGAAAAAAACTATCTTGTTTTTTTTGTTAATATGCGCATCGTCTTGCAAAACAAACTATAACACAGTTGAGTTTAGACTAAAAGATATACCTCCGGCTCCTGATTATTCCAAAATTGAAAGCTGGGCAGTACTACCCAATCTCTGGAATAAATCACTTGAAGAGGTCGCTGGGACTCCAGAAAAAAAAAGAGCAGACGTTTTTTATATTTATCCAACATTATTTTCAAATAAAAAAAGTAGTTGTTGGAATGCTAACATTTCCGATCCACAAATAAGAAAAGATGTTATTGAAAAAGCAGTGACATATCAAGCTTCAGCATGGGTTAAAGCGGCAAATCTTTACGTTCCATTTTACAGACAGGCTCACTATAGAATTTTTATTGAGCCATATGCAACTCAGGGTAGAGAAGCAGGTATTTTGGCATATCAGGATGTAAAAAATGCATTTTTATATTTTCTAAAGAACTACAATAATTCAAGACCTATAATCATCGCATCACACAGCCAAGGCACCTTACATGCTAAAAGAATTGTAAAGGAGTTTTTTGATGGAAAGCCATTACAAAATAGACTTATAGCTGCCTACTTAATAGGTGCTAGAGTCATACCAAATGAGTTTAAAAATATCTATGAATTAAATAGTCCAGATTCATTTGGTGGATTTATCAGTTGGAATACCTACAAAAAAAATCATTTACCATCAAAGTACAATGATTGGTATAAAGGAGGAGTGGTTTCAAATCCAATTAGCTGGGATCAAAGCCCACAGGGTTCAATAGATTCCCATTTGGGTGTATTAGGGAGGGATAAAAAAATATATCCTAACAGCTTATATACAGCAGAAATAGATGGAATTTTATGGTCTTCATTACCAAAAATAAAAAACCGCTTTTTATTATCGTTTATAAAAGACTACCACTTTGCAGACATAAATCTTTTTTGGAAAGATATAGAACAAAATGCAGTTTTAAGAACACAAAACTGGCTAAAACAAAATTCAAAATGACATTAGAAAATATATTAATTGATTGCAAGAAACAGCTGACTGGAGCTTTAAATCATAAAAAACATCCTTTCCGATATTTTACTTTAGCCTCAATATCTGAAAATGACACTCCAAACTTAAGAACTGTTGTTCTCAGAGAATTTAATGCTAATAAATTTCAGCTCACAATATTTACAGATGGAAGATCAAAAAAGGTAGAAGAATTTAAATCAAATAAGAATGGTAAGTTTTTATTTTATGATACATCAAGGCTTATCCAATTAATACTTGATGTAAAAATGATTGAGGTTGTTGATTTAAATAATGTTTTTAAATCGTTACCTGAACCTAGTAAAAAGGACTATACATCTATCTTAAAACCTGGTACAAATATCCAATCCCCAGATAAAATTAAATATGATTATTCTAAGGATTATTTCAGAAAGATTATTTTTCAAGCAGTAAATCTTGAGTACTTGAAACTTAAAAGACCTAATCACATTAGAGCATTCTTTAGTAATGAAGACAAATGGAAAGGTTCCTATTTGGTTCCTTGAAATTTGCTTATTAGCGTTTTATTTTTTTAATTTAGTGGTGGATTTTAATTTGACAAAGAAATGAATAAAGAGAAAAAGTCTTCAAAAAAAGTTGAAAGAAGAACATTTATAAAAAAAGGCATTGCCGCAAGTTCACTATTTATTGTACCTAGGCACGTATTGGGTGGTAACGGATATATAGCCCCAAGTGACAGACTTGCTTTAGCTGCAATTGGATCTGGAGGTAAAGGGGCTAGTGATATTTCGAATTCTGAATCAAACGGTAAAGAAAAAGTAGTTGCTCTCTGTGATGTCGACTTAACAGGCAGAGCTTTAGATACAGTAAAAAAGTATCCAAAAGCCAAAAGATATGAAGATTTTAGAGAAATGCTAGATAAGGAAAAAGATATTGATGCCGTAACAATTTCTACTCCTGACCATACACACGCCGCTGTTGCTGTAAATGCTATAAAAAGAAATATACATGTATATGTTCAAAAGCCATTAACTCATAACGTTTATGAAGCACGTCTTTTAACTGAGCTTGCTCGGGAATATAAAGTTGTAACTCAAATGGGGAATCAAGGGGCCTCTAATCCTGATCAACTTAAAATCCAGGAGTGGATCAACGAAAAGAAAATTGGAACTATATCTAAAGTGGACGTTTGGACAGACAGGCCAATATGGCCGTCAGGTAATCCTATGCCTAAGGCAAATAAATCTCTCAAACCAAAAAGCTTAAATTGGGATTTATGGCTCGGACCAGCCAAGAATACCGAATATATTCCAGAAATGCATCCTTTCAACTGGAGAGGATGGTGGGATTATGGCACAGGAGCATTAGGGGATATGGGATGTCATTTAATAGATGTCCCTTTCAAAGCATTAGCATTAAAATATCCTAAGTCAGTTGAATGTAGTATTGGAAAAATTCTCACAGGTATGTATCAAAGTGCTTACACACCAAAAGGTTGTCCTCCATCTGCTGCAGTCTCACTCATTTTTGGACCTACTGAAAAAAATGAAACTGATATCCAAATGACTTGGATGGATGGAGGTATAAAACCTTTTCATCCAGAGCTTTTGCCTTCTGATGTGCCCATAGATGCAGGTGGTGTAATTATAATTGGTGAAAAAGGTGTAATTACATGTAATGATTATGGGTATAACCCAAGACTTTATCTTAAAGGAGAGCCAGTAATTAAAGGTGATATGAAAAAAGAATTAAATGCCCCTGATTTTAACCATCAAAGAAAATGGGTTGATGCTTGTAAAGATGGATTTAACAGCAATAAGCATAGAGAATTAACATCAAGTTTTGACTACTCCGGACCCATGACTGAAACTGTTTTGATGGGAAATATAGCTATCAGAAGTTATATGGTTGAGGGTGAATCTAAAAGAAAAGAGTATGGTTCTCCTGTGCCAAATTATATTGGAAGAAAAAAATTACTTTGGGACGGAGACAATATGAAGATCACAAATTTGGAGGAAGCAAACCAGTTTGTTGGAAGAATTTATAGAAAAGGCTGGAAAATAAGTTAATTAATCTTAATTGAAAATACTCGTAACAGGTGGTTTAGGTTATATTGGATCACACGTAACGGTATTGCTTTTAGAGCAAAACATAGAAGTAATATGTATTGACAACCTCGATAACTCAAGATTAGAAGTTCTTGAGGGCATAAGTAAGATTACACGAAAAAGGCCTTTATTTAAAAATTTAGATTTAAAAGATAAAGGAGAATTAGCGAATTTTTTTAAAGAGCACGAAAATATTCAGGGAATTATTCATTTTGCTGCGCATAAAGCTGTAGCTGAGAGTTCAAAAAAACCTTTATTGTATTACAATAATAATATTGTAGGACTTTTAAATATTCTAAGTTTTTCAGCTGAAAAAGGCATTCCTTTTATTTATAGCTCATCATGCACAGTTTATGGGGATGCTAAAATTTTTCCGATTAATGAAAACACTTTTACTAGCAATCCTAAATCTCCATATGGTAATACAAAACTCATAGGAGAACAAATTTTAAAAGATTGCTTTAATACCTCTAGTAAATTCAAAACAATTATTCTTAGATATTTTAATCCCATTGGCGCACATCCAACAGGAAATATAGGGGAATATCCATTAGGAACTCCTCAAAATTTAATTCCATATTTAACTCAAACAGCTATCGGTAAACATTCTTTTTTAAGGGTGTTTGGATCCGATTATGAAACAGAAGATGGTACATGTATTCGTGACTACATCCATATAATGGATCTTGCTAAAGCCCATATTGAAAGTATAAATTATATAATATCTTTAAATTGTAAAAAAATGTATGAGATTTTTAATGTAGGAACTGGTAAAGGCTCTAGTGTATTAGAAGTAATAAAAACATTTGAAAAAGTTACTGGGGAAAAAGTTCCATTTAAATTTGTTAGTCCTAGGGAAGGTGACGTTCCAATTGCATTTGCAGATGTTAAAAAAATTTATACCAAAATGGGATGGAAGGCAAAATTTACATTGGAAGATGGATTAAAATCTGCTTGGAATTGGGAGAAGCATTTAGCAAAAAAGTTTTAAAATCTTTTTATATTGAGTGAATATTTTATTGAAATATGTTAGGAAAAAACTCAAAACTTAGTCGAAGAAACGCTTTAAAAAAAATAGCTGTGGGAACTACTGCCTTAAGTTTTCCAGAAATCCAAAATAATAATTATTCAAAAAAAAATAAAACAATTTTGAAAGGTAAAATAAAGCAATCAGTTTGTCAATGGTGTTATTCTGACATGCCTCTTGATAAGTTAGCAGAAGAGTCAAAGAAAATAGGTCTTATTGGCGTAGATCTCATAGGTAAAGAGGGATGGGATACTTTAAAAGAGTATGGTTTAATTTCAACAATGTGTTACGGAGATTTAGAAGGAAAGTCTGCGAGAAGTTTAACTAATGGTTGGTGTGACAAAAGATTTCATAAAGATTTGATAACAAATTATCTGCGTCACATTAAACAAGTCTCTGAAGCAGGTTGGACTAACCTAATCTGTTTTAGTGGAAACAGAAGAGGAATGAGTGATCAGGAAGGTTTAAAAAATTGTATTAACGGCTTAAATAAAATAGTTAAAGTAGCTGAAGATTATGGTGTTGTATTACACATGGAGTTATTAAACTCAAAAATTGATCATCCCGATTATATGTGCGACAATACAAAATGGGGAATTAAACTTTGTGAATCATTGGATTCAAATAATTTTAAATTATTATACGACATTTATCACATGCAAGTTATGGAAGGTGATATTATTGACACTATAAGAAAAAATCACAAATATTTTGGACATTATCATACTGCAGGTGTTCCTGGGAGAAATGAAATAGATGAAAAACAAGAGCTTTTTTATCCCGCAATTATGGAAGCTATAAGGCAAACAGGCTTTGATGGTTATGTAGCACAAGAGTTTGTTCCTTTAGACAAGACTAAACTTGGAATGAACTCACTTCTTAAAGCTGTAAGAACTTGTGATGTTTAATTCAATACTTTGCTGGAAAACCATTAGTTTGGGTCTTTAAAATAAAATTTCTTAAATCTTCATTAGCATTTTTAAGGTCCTCGTTTCTTAAGTACATCATATGGCCGCTTCTATATCCCTTAAATTGGAATCTATCTCTTAACTTACCACTTGGATCTACTTGCCACATTGTATATTTGGCATTAAAGTAGGTGGTAGCGCCGTCATAATATCCTGATTGAATTAATACATTTAAATAAGGATTTTCTGCCATTGCCCTTCTTAGATCTTCACGAGTGCTATCATTATCATTATTCCACGGATGTACAGGACCGAACATATTATATTTGATATCCGTCTCAAACCTCAAATCTTTTCTAATGTAATGATTAATTGCAGGTGTAAAGGAATGAAGCCAGGAGGTTAGTTCTGCACTATAATCTGGTCTTGTTCCAACATCTTTTCGATCGATACCTAGATATCTAGAATCTAGTCTACCGATTGTTTTCCCCTCATCTCGTAATAATTCCTTCCAGAAAAAGTAATTGGGAACATCTAAGTTATTTGATAAAATTGATTTCTGACTTAGTCCAGAGTAATAGGACATTTTTGAAGCAATTTCCCTACGTTCATTTTCTAATATAAATCCTCCTTTAGCTAAAGCTGGTATTAGCTTGTTTATAGCAAATTTCTCAACTTCAGGCAATATATCTGTCAAATCCTTTTGTTGTAATTCAGGATTTAGTTTTTTGTGAAACCAGGCTGCTGCTGAATAATATGGTAAATTTAACGCAGAAGAAACAGGACCACCCACTCTAATTACCTTATAGTCTGCAGGTGAAACCATAATCACTCCATTCAGATACATCCACTGTTTTTCTTGAAGTTCAGCAGATAATCCCATTACTCTTGTTCCACCATAACTTTCACCAATAAGATATTTTGGTGACTCCCAACGCTCTTTTCTTGTAACAAATGTATTGAGCCACTCAGCTAGGTATTCAATATCTTCGTTAATACCGAAAAATTGTTCTCTTTCAGCTTTTTTACCATCTATATCTAAAATTCTTGAATATGCGGTATTAACTGGGTTTATAAATACAATATCTGCAACATCTAAAATCGAATAAGGATTATTTTTATAACCGTAGGGTTGTATGGGATATCCTTCATTATCAATTTTTAAAATTTTAGGACCAGTATATGCAATATGCATCCATACAGAACCTGAACCAGGACCGCCATTGAAAGAGAAAATTAATGGTCTTTTATTATAATTTTTTATATCAATTCTTCTGTAATATGTATAAAATAAAGTCGCAATGGGCCTTCCTATTGTGTCCCAAACAGGCTGTGTTCCGGTTTGTGCTTGGTACTTTATAACTTGGTTTTTAATTTTTGTAGTGTGATTTGTAACCACTATTGTGTCAACTGTTATATTTCTTCTTTGACCATTTACGTAGAGCAAGAATAAAATAAAAAAAAGTGTTGCTATTTTTTTCATTTGATCATATAATTTTTCTGAGCCACAAATCTATTTAATCACAAAAATGACAAAATTTTATTAAGTTGTTTAATATTAGGTGTAAAAAAACCTCATCGATTTGATGAGGTTTTTTCAAAAGAACTGATAGAATTCTAATTTACTTTAATCTGAGCACTCCTATTCAACTGTACTCTACGATTCTTTGCTCTACCTTTAGTAGTGTTATTTGGTTCAATTGGTTTTGTTTCTCCATAACCAACTGTACTTAATCGATCCGCATTTATACCCTTTTCTACAAGAGATTGTTTTACTGCAGCAGCTCTTTTTTCTGAAAGTATTTGGTTATATGGTTCACTCCCGTCGCTTGAAGCATGACCTTCAATTGTAACTGTTGCATTAGGATACTTTTCTAAAAGTGATTTGAATGTATCGATAATGGATATGTCATTAACATCTAACTTACTGCTGTCTGCTTTAAATAAAATCCTACTCTTTTCACTATTTATGAATGTAAGTAAGTCTGAAGGCTCTTCAGGGCATCCGTCATTTGCTAAATCACCAGATAGTTGTGGACATTTATCATCTTTATCTGGCACACCGTCTCCATCGCTATCTTTTAGAGGGCAACCATCATTATCTGGATCACCTTTCTGTTCGGGGCACTTATCTAAATTATCAGCTACGCCATCACCGTCAGAATCTGGACAACCGTCCATTTCAATTGATCCGGCAACATTTGGACACTTATCATCTTTATCTGCAACACCGTCTCCGTCAGAGTCAGGACAACCTTGTAGATTCTCAGGACCTGCTTCTTCGGGACAATTATCTTTAGAGTCAGGAATACCGTCACTGTCAGTATCAGGACAGCCATTAAATTCTTTAAGGCCAGGAACATCAGGGCATTCATCTTTTTTATCGGATACTCCGTCACCATCCGCATCTCCAGCACCAAAGTTGTAACTTAATCCAATTATGTGTTGCAAGTGGTTGTAAGATCCATTAGTTTCTTGAGTACCTCTGTAGGATGTACTCACATTAATATTAACTTGGTCTCCAAGGGGTATGTCTATACCAATTCCACCAAAAGTAGTTCTACCACTTTCTAACGATGGGAAAATACCCTCTTTGTCTAAACCGTCAGCAAAACGACTAAGCCCATAACCACCAAACAAATAAGGAATTATATTTTCTTCAGTCAAATTGAATCTGATAAAACCATCTAAATATGAATAATCTAAATTTGTGTTATCTTGAGGACTAGCCTTTCCAAGTCCATATCTAGCACCTACAGAAAATCCATTTGAAATATACCTAGATAAACTAAGCGCGGGTGCTCCAAAATTTAAACCAGAATCGACGTCATCACCTTGCAGGTTTATCAAATCAGCACCAACTGCTATAGCCCAAGGGTTCTCACTCGTTTGAGCATTCATAGCAAACGACGATATTAAAAGTAGTATTAGATACTTTACTGATTTCATTCAATTGATTTTAAGAAACAAATATAGTATTTTTCGCCATTTTTTTTTAAATTTTGCTTTTAAATATAGAGATGTTAATTAAATTGAAAATATTCAATAGAAAAAAGCTTATGACTAATAATATCAAATATACCTTTTTTGTCCTATCGATTTTCGTTATCCATATTTCTTGTGGACCCAACCAAAATAAAACAAAAGAATGGACATATTTATTTGATGGTTCAAGTATGGAAGGATGGCGAGCTTATAATGAGTCAGAAATGCCACCTGGTTGGAAAATTATTGATAGTGTACTTACATTTAAAACACAACAGATTTTAGAGCAAGATTTTGATTACAAAAAAAGCAGAGACATTATATATGGTGAAAAGATGTTTGAGAATTTTGAGTTGTATGTTGAGTGGAAAATTCCAGTAGGTGGGAATAGTGGGATTTTGTATCATATTCGAGAGGGTTACGATGGTCCCCATGAAGTAGCTCCAGAATATCAATTGATTGATGATGCAAATTATGCATCCATACACGATTTAACGGAAGCAAATACAATTGCTGGTTTTGAAAACCCATCTCAACTCCACCCATTGCAGCAAACAGCTTCGGATTATGCCATGCATGTTGCTGCACCTGATCAAAAAAATTTAAACCCTCCAGGTCAGTGGAATAGTTCAAGAATTATATTTACTGAAAAATTGGTTGAGTATTGGTTAAATGGAAAAAAGGTTTTATCATTTGTGCCTTGGTCAGAACAATGGTATGAAAAGAAAAATTCAGGAAAGTGGGATAATACACCAGATTATGGTAAATTTAAAACTGGATATATAGGATTTCAAGATCACGGACGCGATTTGTGGTTTAGAAACGTGAAAATCAGAAAACTGTAATAATTTTAATTAATGAAAAAAAGAGATTTCCTTAAAACTTCAGTTGCTTTAGCTTCTACAACAATAATTCCTTCGTCCCTTTTAGCATCAATTTCACATAAAAAGACTACACTTAGAACGGCACACATTGGTGTTGGAGGAATGGGTGCATCTGATCTAGAGTCAATAGCATCACATAATTCAGTTCAAGTAGTAGCACTTTGTGATGTAGACGAAAAAAGTCTTAACGACGCTCAAAAAAAATATCCAAACGCTAAGGCATTTAAAGATTATAGAACCATGCTTAATGAAATGTCAAAAAGTATTGATGCTGTAATTGTTTCAACGCCCGATCATACTCATGCTCCAGCATCAATTATGGCAATGGAGATGGATAAACCTGTATATTGTCAAAAACCACTAACTCATTTTGTTTCTGAGGCCAGAGCAATGAAAAAAGTTGCCGAAGAAAAAAAATTAGTTACACAAATGGGAATTCAGGTTCATTCATTTTATGACTATAAGTTAGCCACAGTTTTAATACAGGCGGGAATTATTGGAAAAGTTTATAAAGTAAGAGCTTGGTCTCCGAAAAATTGGGGATATGATGGTCCCGAACCAATAGGAAAAGACGACATTCCAAAAAATTTAGATTGGAATTTATGGCTTGGAACTTCTCCTGATCGCCCATATAAAGACAAATATTATCATCCGTCTAACTGGCGCAAGTTAGTTGATTATGGATGCGGAACACTGGGTGATATGGGAGTGCATATTTTTGATACACCTTACAATGCCTTAGCTCTAGACGTGCCTCTTACAATTAAGAATAAATGCAGAAAACCAAATGGTTATGGCTTTCCAGTAAATAATAGTGTTGAATATACCTTCCCAGGAACCCCTTACACAGCCAATACTTTAACATGGATTTGGTCTGATGGTCCTGGAGCACCTGCTACTAATAAAGAGTTGAAGCTTCCAAAACGTGGTAAACTACCTCTTCAGGGAGCTATGTTTATAGGAGAAAAAGGCAGATTACTTTTACCCCATTTTATGGAACGTCCACGTCTAATAATTGATAATGAATATAAGGAAATTGATATAAAAAAGTATGATCCAAATGACCTTTTAGGAAATACTGAAAATGACTACGAAAGGGATGCACCCAAGCATTATCATCAATTTGTAGATGCTTGCCTAGGAAAAGACAAAGTCTCAGCCCCTTTTTCATATTCCTCTAGATTAACGGAAACTATACTTTTAGGTGTAATTGCCGGGCGTTTTCCAAATAAAACATTGCATTGGAATAATGAAAAGGCAAAATTTCAAGAGGAAGAAGCTAATCAATATCTTTCTGGGAATTACAGAGATTTTTGAATTTCAATCTAATATAAATGATGCTTAGAAGAATAGCTTTAAAAAATATCGCTATAATAACAGGAAGCACATTCATTCTCACTTATAGATGTGATTTTGAATCGGGAATTGTTTATTCAAATTTCACTGGTTTAAAAAAAAAGCACCTAAACCTTATAGCCTCTGTTAGTGAGTTTATTTTACCCAGTGACACAAAGAACTTTCCCACCCCTGAAAATCGCCTACATTTTATTATGACAATGGCTAATGATTGTTTAGTAAAAAAGGAAAGAAAACTTTTTGAAGAAGGATTTGATTTTTTCCAATTTTCACTTTCATCAGAAAGAAATGAAAGATTTGAAATATTACAAATAAATCAAAAAAAAGAATTCATTTTGAAAGGTTTTGAAAACAATAAGCCTGAAATAAAATTGTTTCTCAATCTTATAAAAGAGTTTTCTATATTACATTTTGAAACTTCTGAAAATTATATGAAAAAATATTTGAATTTTGAATTTATGCCAGGTCGCTATAATGGTAAAGTTCAAGTATAAATTTTTACTTTGAAAAATACATTTGATACTATAGTCATCGGTGCAGGAATGTCAGGGGGATGGGCAGCTAAGGAATTTACTGAAAAAGGATTCAAAACCTTACTTTTGGAAAGGGGCCCAAATATTGAACATATATCGGACTATCCAACTTCAAACCTGCAACCCTGGGAACTCAAACATCGAGGTAGACTAACTGCACAAGAAATTAAAGATAATCCTATAGCCAGCAGCTGTTATGCATTTAGAGAGGACGCAAAACATTTCTTTGTGAAAGATAAAGATCATCCTTATAATCAAATAAAACCATTTGATTGGATTCGTGGTTATCAAGTAGGAGGAAAATCAATTATGTGGGCAAGGCAAGTTCAGCGATGGAGTCCATATGATTTTGAAGGCCCTGCTCGTGACGGTTTCGCTGTTGATTGGCCAATCCGTTATAAAGACCTAGCTGATTGGTATTCTTACGTTGAACGTTTTGTAGGTGTTAGTGGAAATAGAGATGGTTTAGATATCTTGCCTGATGGTGAATTTTTAAAACCTTGGGAGTCAAATGTAGTAGAGGAGTATTTTAGTCAGCAGATGAAAAAATTTTATAAGGATCGCCATGTAATTTATGGTCGTTGCGCTCATTTAACTGAATCTAGACCAATCTTTGTGAAACAAGGACGTGGTTTATGTGTTAGTCGAAATGTATGTCAGAGAGGTTGTACACTTGGAGGTTATTTTAATGCTAATTCTACATTAATACCCTGGTCTTTAAAAACAGGAAATCTCACCTTAAGACCACACTCAGTGGTTCACTCAATACTTTACGATAATAATAAGCAAAAAGCGATTGGAGTAAGAGTAATTGATTCAATTACAAAAAAAACTCAGGATTATTTTGCTAGTGTTATATTTTTAAATGCATCAACCCTAAACACTAATTTAATTTTGTTGAATTCAATATCAAGTCGATTCCCAAATGGTTTGGGGAATGATAATGGTTTACTCGGGAAATATATAGCTTTTCACAATTATAGAGCTACGATAAGTGCTAAATATGAAGGATTTGCAAATTACACCGTTGAAGGAGCAAAACCAACAACTCATTATGTACCCAGATTTAGAAATGTATTTAGGCAAGAAACAGATTTTTTAAGAGGTTACGCGGCTGGTTTTCAGGCTTCTCCAGTAAGAGAATCAATTACAGAGGGCATAGGAGATAAATTAAAAAAACAACTTTTAGATACAAAGGAAACAGGAGTATGGAATGTTGGATCGCATATGATGGGAGAAACAATCCCTAAAATTTCCAATTATGTGAGTCTCGATAATAATAAAAAAGATGCCTGGGGAGTTCCACTTCTTAACATTAATGTAGATTATGATGATAATGATGAAAAGATGATAAAAGATTTCTATGAGCAATTTACAGAAATGTACACTAGAGCTGGTTTTGTTGATATTGAAATTAATGACAATAAGCGTCGTCCAGGTAACGATATTCACGAGATGGGTGGGGTAAGAATGGGTAAAGATCCCAAAACATCTTTATTAAATTCATGGAATCAATTGCATTTATGCAAAAATGTTTTTGTTACGGACGGTTCATGCATGACTTCTACTTCTACTCAAAATCCTTCATTAACCTTCATGGCAATTACAGCTAGAGCTTCCAATCATGCAATTAAAGAAATTAAAAAAGGAAATATTTAAGAACAAGGCTTAATATTAATATTTTTAGATTATTTTGAGAATTAATTATGATAATGAAAAAAGTTGTAACCTTTGGCGAAATTATGTTGCGCTTATCTCCACCAGGATTTCTTAGGTTTTCTCAAGCGAACAATTTTGATGCGGTGTTCGGAGGTGGTGAATCCAACGTTGCAGTATCACTTGCTAATTATGGGATACCAGTAGAGTTTGTAACTAGACTTCCTAATAATGACATTGGTGACTCTGCTCTAATGGAAATAAGAAAGCACAATGTTGGCACTGAATTCATTATTCGTGGTGGTGAGAGATTAGGAATTTATTTTTTAGAGACAGGATCGGTGAACAGATCAAGTAAAGTAATATATGATAGGGCTCACTCTTCAATGTATAATATTCAAAAAGGGATGATTAATTGGGAATCCGTTTTTGAAGAAGCTCAATGGTTTCATTGGACTGGAATTACTCCTGCAATATCAAAAAATGCTGCGGAAGTTTGTTTAGAAGCATTAGAAATTGCCAATAAAATGGGAATAACAATTTCTGTTGATTTAAATTACCGATCAAAATTATGGAATTATACAACTGGAAGAGAAAAAATAATGACAGAGCTTGTTAGCTATTGTGATATAATTTTAGGGAACGAAGAGGATGCTGAGATGCA
>CENP01024491.1_pt1 | contig 20017 bp, 20 predicted proteins | sample 361281 | NCBI WGS metagenome assembly CENP01 (sample SAMEA2591122, study PRJEB7988) | marine metagenome | biome: marine biome (ENVO:00000447); feature: deep chlorophyll maximum layer (ENVO:xxxxxxxx); material: saline water (ENVO:00002010), including plankton (ENVO:xxxxxxxx) | depth 70 m | reverse complement strand
CCAGTGCATTCAAAAACATAATCAACATCAAATTTTTTCCAATTAATATTTTTAATATCGGTCTCTCGGGAATAAGTAATTTTGTTTTTGTTAATAATCAAATGATTTTGATTAAAATCTATATTAGCATTAAATTTTCCGTGAACTGAATCATGTTTTATTAGAGAGGAACTTGTTTCAGAATTTGATCGATTATTAATATGATTGATTTTTATATGTTTATTTTTACTTTCAATAATGGCACGAATTACCATTCTACCAATTCTTCCCATTCCATTAATTCCAATTTTTATTGTCATATTTAATTGTTTATTAAAGTTTTAGTTTTGTTGAAAATATTTTCAGCTGTTAATCCAAAATGTTCATAAATTTCTTTATAAGGTGCACTTTTTCCAAATTCGTTAATTCCAAAATTTAAACCTCTTTTTTTAATAAATTTATGCCAACTTTCTATAGATCCTGCTTCAATTGTAATAGCAAAATCAGATTCATTCAAAATTTTATCTTTATATGAACTTGATTGTTGTTCAAATAACTCCTGACATGGAACTGATATAACTTTAGAATAAATATTTTCTATGGCTAATTTATGACTAACTTCTAAAGCTGTATTGACTTCAGACCCACTAGCAAAAATTACTAGTTTAATTTCTTTGTTTGATCTAAATATTTCGTAAGCTCCATAAGAACATTTGTTATCTTTAATAAATTCTTTTCTAATAGGTTCAAGGTTTTGTCTAGTAAGTGCTAATACACTTGGTGTTTTAAAATTTTTTAAAGCAAGCTGCCAACATTCGTAAGTTTCTGTAGTATCAGCTGGTCTGAAAACGTTTAAGTTTGGAATTGATCTTAATCCCGAAAGTTGTTCTATAGGTTGGTGAGTGGGACCATCTTCTCCCAGTCCTATTGAGTCATGTGTCATAACATAAATTACTCTTTGCTTCATAAGAGAAGATAAACGTATGGATGGTCTACAGTAATCACTAAAAATTAAAAAAGTTCCGCCATATGGAATTAATTTACTATGCAAAGCTATTCCATTCATGACTCCACACATTGCATGCTCCCTAACTCCATAATGAATATAATTACCTTTAAAATTTTTTGGTTCTATAATTTTTTGGTTTTTTGTTTTTGTATTATTTGATCCAGCAAGATCAGCAGATCCTCCAATCAAAGGAGTATCAAATTCGGTTAAAGCTGTTAAAATTTTTTCTGAAGCTTTTCTTGAAGCAATAGGTTGTAAGTTTTTAATTGCATTTATTTTTTCTTTTTCGAAAATAGATTCAAAATTAACTGAATAAAAATTTTCAATCTTATTCTTTTTTTTATTAAATCTTTTATTCCATTTAATTTCTTCTTTATTACCCTTACTACCTATCTTCTCCCAAGCATTTAAGATATTTTTAGGAATTTCAAAAGGTTGATTTGTCCAGTTGAGTTTTTTTCTCACAAGTTTTATTTCATCAACTCCCAAAGGACTCCCATGTGCTGATGCTTTGCCGGATTTATTTGGCGATCCATATCCTATTTTTGTTTTACAAGAAACTACTATTGGTTTTTTACTTTTTTGAGTTTTTTTTAAAGATTTAAATATTTCATTCTCATTATGCCCATCAATTTCTAAGTAATCCCAACCATAACTTTCAAACCTTTTTTTAAAATTGTCAGAAACTGCTAAATTAGTTGGCCCATCAATTGATACAGAGTTATTATCAAATAGCATAATTAAATTTTTTAATTTTAGATGACCCGCTAAACTCATCGCCTCATGACTTATACCTTCCATTAAACATCCATCCCCGGCAACTACATATGTTTTGTGGTTAAATATTTCTTTACCAAATTTTTTTTTTAGTATTTCCTCTGCAATGGCAAAGCCAACAGCATTTGCAATACCCTGACCTAATGGACCAGTAGTTGTTTCAATTCCAGTTCCAAAATGGTATTCAGGATGTCCAGCACAAATAGATTCTAATTGTCTGAAATTTTTAATATCATCTAATTTAATACTTTTATAGCCAGTCAAATAAAGTAAAGAATAAAGAAGCATAGAACCATGACCAGCTGATAAAACGAATCTATCTCTATTTAGCCAACTTGGATTTTTTGGGTTAAACTTTAAAAAGTTTTTAAATAATACTGTAACAACATCTGCCATACCCATTGGCATTCCAGGATGTCCTGAATTTGCCTTTTGGACAGCATCTATTGACAAAAACCTTATAGCATTTGATAAATCTTTATGTAGTTTACTCAAAATTATCCTATCTAGACTAAGAAGACTCAATTTAATATTATAATTATATATATATGAAAACTGATATTGAAAAAGAAAAAAAACTGAATTCAGCGCTTGATAAGTTAAAAAACTTAAATCTTGAAAATCCAACTTTAAAAAGCAATTTAGAAAATTTAAATGCTCAAAAAAATCAATTACAAATTGAAAAAAAAGAAATAGAAGAAAAATATCAAAATTTAATACGTGAACACGAGGCTTTAAGTCTAAAATTAGAGGAATTCAACAATCAAAAAATAAAAGAGCAAAAAAAAGAATCAGAGTTTTCTGAAAAAATTGATGAATTAAATCAAGAAACAGATACTTTACTGGAAGAAATAGATAAATGGCAAATGTAAACGTAAAATTTAATAATAAAAATTTTCTTTTGTCTTGTGAAGATGGACAAGAAGAACATCTAGAGGAATTGTTAATACATATAAACCAAAAGTTTGACAAATTAAAAGATGATCTTGGAAATATAGGGGAAAATAAACTTTTGTTAATTACTTCTGTTAAAATAATGGATGAATATTTTGAAACAAAAAAAAAAGTTGATCAACAAAAGATAGAATTAAAAAATTTATCAGATAAATTCAAAGAACTTAAAACTTTAGTTTTTGAATATAGAAATAAGAAAGAAGGAGAAATCTCTCAGTTGACAAAAAATCATGAAAGCTTTCAAAAGGAAATAGAGAAAAATAAAGAAGATTATGAAAAAATAATAGAAACAGCTACAGAGGAAATAGAAAACTTTGTAGAAAAAGCTAATTCAGAAAATTCAATTTAGTCAATTCGTGTTAAAATCTAAATTAAGAAAAAAAATTCTTAAAGTAAGAGAAAAAAATATTTTAAAAAATTTAAAGATTGATATTAAAAAGATTTTAAAACTATTTAAAAATGAAAAAATAACCAAAAAAAGTGTTGGTGGTTATTATCCAGTAAACTTTGAATTTAATGATTTAGATATATTGAAAGAATTAGAAAAAAAAAAATTTATTTTATCTTTACCAATAATTAAAAAAAATTTTCAAATGGACTTTTATAAATGGTCTTCAAAAGATCCATTAAAGATAAATAAATATGGAATTCCTGAACCAGATTCAAAAATTAAAGTTTATCCAGATATTTTATTTATACCTCTTGTAGCTTTCGATAATAAATTAAATAGACTTGGTTATGGTGGAGGATATTATGACAGATTAATAGAAAGATTATGTAAAAAGAAAAAAATAATTAAAATAGGACTTGCTTTATCGTATCAAGAAATTAAGAAAGTTCCAATTAACAAAAATGATAAAAAATTAGATTATATTGTAACTAATAAATACATTTATAAATGAAAATTCTTTTTTTAGGAGATGTAGTTGGAGCCTCAGGTCGATCAGTAATTTTAAAAACTCTTCTTTTAGAAATTAAAAATAAGAAGATAGATTTTGTTGTTGTAAATGGTGAAAATGCTGCAGACTCAGGGGTTGGGATAACTGAAGAGATATGCAGAGACTTTTTTAATTGTGGTGTGGATGTAATCACTACAGGAAATCATGTATGGGATCAAAAAGAAACTATGATTCATATAGAAAAAGAAAAAAGACTTTTAAGACCTGAAAATTTATTTGAACCATCTCCTGGAAAAGGATTTAGAATTTTTGAGGCAAAAAATGGAATGAGAGTTGGTGTACTTAACTTAATGGGCAATGTTTTTATGAAAAAGTGTGACGATGTTTTTGAGACAGCTGAAAGGTTTTTAAAAAGACACAAACTCAAAGAACATTATGATTTCCTTGTAGTAGATTTTCATGGTGAGATAACTAGTGAAAAAATGGCCATGGGACATTTTTTTGATGGAAATGCCTCTTTGTTTGTTGGAACTCATACTCATGTACCAACAAATGATTCGAGAATATTAAAAGGTGGAACTGCATATCAAACTGATGCAGGTATGTGTGGAGATTATAATTCAGTAATTGGAATGGATAAAGATAATTCGATTAATCGTTTTTTTAAAAAAAAGTCGAGCAAACATTTTCCGGCTACTGGAGAAGCTACTTTATGCGGAGTAATAGTTGATTGTTGTAAGCAAACTGGACTAGCAAAAAATATAGAAAATTTTATTTATGGGGGAGAATTAAAAGATTCTTATTAAATTTATGTCGGGTCATTCAAAGTGGGCAAGTATAAAACATTCAAAAGGAAAAGCTGATAAAAAAAGATCTAAAATATTTTCGAAACTATCAAAAGAAATTAGTGTGGCAGCTAAACTTGGAGATAAGGACCCAGACATGAATCCAAGATTGAGATCTGCAATACAAGCTGCAAGATCAGCTAATATGCCAAAAGACAATATTGATAGAGCAATTGATAAATCATCATTTAATAATGAAACTATCTTTGAAAACTTAAGGTACGAGGGTTTTGGTCCTGACAAGATAGCAGTTATTGTTGAAACTTTGACAGATAATAAAAATAGAACCGCATCAAATATTAGGACTATTTTTCAAAAAAATGGTGGGAACTTAGGAACTCTAGGGTCTGCATCACATAATTTTAGTCAGTTAGGAATTATTAAGATTGATAAAAATGAAATATCTGAGGAGAATATTTTGGAGTTAGCAATTGAGTCTGGAGCTAATGAATGTATAACTAAAAATGATTTTCATGAAATACAATGCTCAATGAATGAAATTTATAATGTTAAAAAAAAATTGGAAGCTGTAATTGCAAATTTTATTTCAACCGAGATTGAATGGATGCCGCTAAACAATATAAATATTAAAAAAGAAAAGCAAGAAAGCACAATTGAATTTCTGGAAGCTCTTGAAGATGATGATGATGTTCAAAGCGTTTATTCTAATGTAAGTTTTGGAGAAAATTGATGTTAATAATTGGTATTGATCCTGGTATATCAGGTTCCATTTGTTTTTTTGAGGATGGGAAAATAATTGATGTTATTCAAATGCCAAGCATGCCTGAGGGAAAAAAAAATAAAAGACAAGTTAATGGTGCTCAAATTTTTTATGAAATTTCTTCAAGAATTAAAGATATTGACAAAGAAAACATTAAAGTAATTATTGAACAAGTAGCTGCTATGCCAGGCCAGGGAGTGACTAGCATGTTTAATTTTGGACAATCTTTTGGAGTATTAAAAGGAATATGTTCAGCAATGCAATTATCAATGTATTTTGTAAGACCTGCTAAATGGAAAAAATATTTCAATCTTATTAATTCTCAAAAAGATGCTAGTAGAACTAAAGCTATTGAAATATTTCCATATTTTTCATCACAATTATCGAAAAAAAAGGATTCTAACAAGGCTGATGCAATACTAATAGCTAGTTTTTATTATGAGACTTACAAACTAGAAGAGTGAATTAAACCTCACAAAGACAAATTGATGACACATTTTAGTGTGAAATCTTTAACATGGAAGCAGATATAACTTCACAAGCAGTTGGATTAGCATCAAATACTGATTTTTCATTACTAAGTCTTTTTTTGAGAGCTGACATTGTAGTAAAAACTGTAATTCTTATGCTAATTGCTTGCTCAATTTATTCTTGGGCAATAATAATTGAAAAATTCAGATTATTTAAAAAAATAAACTTAGAGACAGAAGTTTTTGAAGAAAAATTTTGGAAATCAAAGTCTGCTGAAACTTTTTATAATAATTTACCATCTAACCTTGAAAATCCTATGGCTTTATTATTTAGAGATTCAATGCAAACTTTATTAAAAGCTAAATCTAAATCAAATTTGAATGAGAGATTGAGTCGAATGCTTGAAATTAACATCGAAAAACAGATGACAAAACTCGATAAAGGTTTTATTTTTTTGGCTACAGTGGGTTCCACTGCACCTTTCATTGGATTATTTGGAACTGTTTGGGGAATAATGAATTCATTTCAATCAATAGCAATTTCCCGTAATACAAGTTTGGCAATTGTTGCTCCAGGTATCGCTGAAGCTTTATTTGCGACTGCACTAGGTTTGTTAGCAGCTATCCCAGCTGTTGTTGCTTATAATAAATTTAATAATGATTCTAATAAATATTCACAAAGATTAGAAAATTTTTCAAAAAGATTTTTATCAATAATTTAAAATGGCTTTTAAATTAAATCGTTCATCAAAATCTCCTATGAGCGAAATAAATGTTACACCTTTCGTAGATGTGATGCTTGTTTTATTAATAATTTTTATGGTAACTGCACCATTATTAACTGTTGGTGTTCAAGTTGATTTACCTGAGAGTGCTGCTGACTCATTACCAGAAGAACAAGAGCCGTTAACACTATCAATTAATTCAAAGGGAGAAATTTTTATTCAAGAGTCAAAAGTTGAGTATGATAAGATTATAGCTAAAATTTTAGCTGTATCTAAAAATAGAACTGATACTAGGATTTATGTTAGAGGAGACAAGTCAATAAATTATGGTAGAGTTTTAGAAATAATGGGAATGTTATCTGGTTCTGGATTTACAAAAGTTGCATTAATTTCTGAGCCTTATAAAGAAAGGTAATATACTTTAATGTATCGAAATATTGCTATTTCCTTCGGTATACATATTTTATTAGTTATAATTACTGCTATGAGTTTACCTTTCTTATCTAAAAAACCGATTGATCTTCCACCTATAGTTTCTGTTGAGCTTATTCAGATATCAGATGAAACAATTATTCCTTTTGCACCTAAGGCAAAAAAAATTATTGAAAAAGTTAAAGAAGAAGAAAAAAAATTGGTTTCTGAGCAAGCACCTCCAAAAATTGTAAAGAAAGAAAAACCTGACGCAGTACCATTACCAGATGAAAAAATAGAAAAAATCGAGGAAATTAAAGATGAAAAACAAAATCCTGAAAAAATAGATAATGAAGTAAAGCAAGTTTCAGAGTTTGAAAAAGATGAATTATTTGACCCAAATACAATTGCGGCCTTAATTGATAAATCAAAAGTTGAAAGCGCAGAAACAAAAAAGAAACTAGACAAATTAACCCAAGATCAAGAGAGAAATGTTGAATTTTCTAGTTTATCTTTGAGTGAAGAAGATGCTCTTAAAGCTCAAATTTTTGGATGTTGGAGCATTCCACTCGGATTACCTTATAATGAGGATTTATTAGTAAGAATTAAGTTACAATTGAATCCAGATGGAACTATTATAAGTTCCGAAATTCTTGATCACGCAAGAATGAATAGGCCAGGTCAAGGATTTTACAAGGTTTTAGCTGAAAGTGCATTGAGGGCTATAAAACTTTGTCAACCTCTTAGAGTTCCAACTACTGGATATGAGAGATGGAAAGATTTACAATTAAACTTTGATGCTAGAGAAATGTTGGAAGGATAAAATGTTTAACAGATATTTATTGATATTTTTAATACTTATACCATTTAAATCTTTTGCATTAATAGAGGTAGATATTACCAGGGGAAATTTGAGCCCTCTTCCAATTGCAGTATCTCCTTTGTCTATTGATAAAGAGTCTAAAGATAGTTTTAAAAAAATTTTAAAAAAAAATGATATTGGTTCTGAAATATCAATAGTTGTAGAAAATAATTTGAAACAATCTGGTTTGTTTAATCCTCTTAATAAAGATGCCTTTCTTCAAAAAGCTGATATTGCAAACTTAAAACCTAGGTTTGAAGATTGGAGCTTAATTAAAGCACAAGCATTGATTACTGGAAAAGTTTCTTTCAAAGATGAAAAATTGAGAGTGGAGTTTAGATTATGGGATGTACTAGCTGGTAAAGAAATGATGGCTTTAGCGTTTACAACGGTACCTAGTAATTGGAGAAGAGTAGGTCACATAATAACTGATAAAGTTTATGAACGTTTGACAGGCGAAAAGGGTTATTTTGACACTAGAATAATTTATGTTGCTGAAGAAGGTCCAAAAACTAAAAGAGTAAAAAAATTAGCAATTATGGATCAAGACGGTTTTAATAATAAGTTTTTAACATTAGGAAATGAACTTGTTTTAACACCAAGATTTAGTCCTACAAACCAAATGGTTACTTACCTTTCTTATTTTAGAAATTTACCAAGGGTTTATTTACTCGATATAGAAACAGGAATGCAAGAAGTAGTAGGAGATTTTCCAGGTATGACTTTTGCTCCAAGATTTTCTCCTGATGGTAAAAAAATTATTATGAGTTTTGCCAAAGATGGAAATTCTGATATTTATACTATGGATCTTGAAAATAGAATTGTAGAAAGAATTACAAATCATCCATCAATTGATACATCGCCCTCTTTTTCTCCTGATGGAAAGTATATTTGTTTTAATTCTGATAGAAGTGGATTTCAGCAAATTTATGTAATGAAAAGTAATGGTAAAAATGTAAAAAGAATTTCATTTGGAAAAGGTTTATATGGAACACCGGTCTGGTCTCCAAGAGGAGATCTAATTGCTTTTACTAAATTGCATAAGGGTAAGTTTTATATTGGTGTAATGAGAGTTGATGGAACAGGAGAGAGACTTTTAACAGAAAATTTTTATCAAGAGGCTCCATCCTGGTCACCAAATGGACGAGTATTAATATTTTATAGGGAAACAAAAACAAACTCTAAAGGAGAGGGTTTTTCAGCAAAATTATGGTCTATCGATTTGACAGGCTATAATGAAAAACTAGTAGAAACCGAAACTGATGCCTCTGACCCATCATGGTCATCATTATTAAGCAATTAACCTTTAATTAACCTCTAATTAACTTGATTTTTTAACTTGAAACATCTATTTAGTTGTGAAAAAGTTAAGAAAATTGAAAAAACTATAAGTATTAAGGAGCAATTTAAGGAGCAAAAATGGACCTAAGAAAAATTTTAAAAAACGGATTTTTAATTTTAGTTGCAAGTTTAGTATTATCAGCTTGTGCTACTAAAAAAGTTACAACTCAGATGCAAGGAGATGTTTATACTGGAACTGATACAGTTGAATATTTAGCTTCTGGAGTTCCAGATAGAGTTTTCTTTGCAACGAATGAAACAGTTTTAACAACAGCTTCAAGAGAAACTTTAAGAAAGCAAGCAGCTTGGCTTAGAAAAAATGCTGACGTAAATGTTGTATTAGAGGGACATGCTGACGAAAGAGGTACTAGAGAATATAACTTGGCATTAGGTGAGAGAAGAGCTAATTCTGCTAAAGATTATTTAATGACTTATGGAATTTCATCTAGCAGGATTTCTGTATTAAGTTATGGAAAAGAAAGACCAGTTGATTCTGGATCTAGCCCGTTAGCTTGGTCTAAAAATAGAAGATCGGTTACAGTTAAAGCTAATTAATAAAATTTAAAAAGACCCAAGCATACTATCTATTGTCTTGGGTCTTTTTTTTGCCATCATTATAATTATTACTTAGCTATATGTTTAGTTTTAAAAAAATACTAAAAATTAAAATTGCGTTAATATTTACCTTATTTTGTACTTCTAGCTTTGCAGATAGTCATAATTTTAAAGAAATTTTAGAACTAATTCAGAAAGATTTAAAGACGCTTGAAAAAGCAGTTTATTCTGAGGGTATTCTGGTTAATAATAGTTCTGAGAACTTTAGTAACACCAATACTCTCAATCAAAATTCAGAAGAAGTACTTACAAGACATCTATTAAAATTATCAGAAATTGAAAACCAATTTGAAACATTAACAAATAAATTTGAAGAAATAAATTTTAAATTAGACAAACTTTCTAATAGACTTTCAAAGGTTCAAGCAGACAATCAAGTAAGGTTTAAAGATATAGAGGAAGTTTTGTCCTCAGAAGATGGCGAAAAAAGATTGACCCTTAAAACTTTGAATAAATCTGAAGAAGAGCTAAAAGAAAATTTACCTGGATCTTCTCAACCTCAGGACTTAGGTTCAATTTCTTATAAGAGTACAGAAACTAATGAAACATCTCAACAAACACAATCTATAGAAACAACTAGTTCAATAGTTACAGAAAATTTCCAAGCTGAGGAAAAAATACTCCCTGATGTTTCTCCAACAAAACAGTATGAGTTTGCCACAAGTTTTTTAAAAGTAGGTGATTATACGACTGCTGAAAGAGCTTTTAGAGAATTTGTTATTTCTAATTCTGATCATGATTTAGCTGGTAATGCTCAATATTGGTATGCAGAAACTTTTAGAATAAGACAACTTTATACAGATGCAGCATCAGCATATTTAGAAGGATATCAAAAATATCCAAAAGGTGAGAAGGCGCCTATAAATTTATTAAAACTTGGTGTATCAATGGTTCAGATAGGAGAAAAAAATCAAGGCTGTAAAATGATTGATGCTGTAGAAAAACAGTATCCAAAAGCAAATCAATCAGTTCTTCAAAAAGCAAAGTATGAATCAAAAAAGTTTGAGTGTCAAAAACAGAGTTCATAGGCAAATTTTAAGTCATTTAAAAAACAAAAAGATACTTCAAATATTTAAAAAATTTGAAAAATCATTAAATAATAATAGTAAATTTGCTGTAGCTGTCTCAGGAGGCCCTGATAGCTTGTCATTAGCATTTTTAGCAAAATGTTTTGCGCTAAAAAATAAATTAACGGTAAAATATTTTATAGTTGATCATGGATTAAGAAAAAATTCTAAAAAGGAAGCTGAAACTGTAGTTAGAGTTTTAAAAAAGGTTAATATTTCTTGTAAAATTTTGAAATGGAATGGAAAAAAACCATCTTCAAATATTCAATCTATGGCAAGGCAAAAAAGATATTCTTTATTAATTAACGAATGTAAAAAAAATAGAATTCAAAACATTTTATTGGGGCATCATTTAGATGATTTATTTGAAAATTTTTTCTTAAGAATTTTAAGAGGAAGTGGTTTAAATGGAATAATCTCTTTAGATAAAAAAAATTTAAATAGAAATCAAAACATATCAATCTTAAGACCACTATTAGATTTGGAAAAAAAGGATTTAATTTATTTATCTAAAGAAGTTTTTAATTTTTTTGTAAAAGATCCTTCAAATAAAAATGAAGATTTTAAAAGAGTAAGAATTAGAAATTTGCTTGATAATCTTGGGGATGAAGGTCTAGATAAAAAAAAATTTTTATTAACTATTAATAACTTAAAAGATTCTGATAATTCAATAAAATTTTATGTTAATAGAAATATTGAAATAAACTCAAACTTTTTAAAAAAAAATACTTTAATTTTAAGTAAATCCTTTTTTGATCAATCTAATGAAGTAATTTTTAGGTCATTAACAAAAGTTATTCAAACCATCGGCCAAAAGTATTATCCTGTTCGAGGAAAAAGCATTACTTTGTTGATGAAAAAAATTAAATCTAGTCCAATCTTAAAATTGACCTTAGGAGGTTGTTTTATTGAAAAAATAAATGAAAGTGTAGTATTATCCAAAGAAAGTAATAATTAAAGTTATATATTGTAACATTTTGACACTTGTTTAATTTATAATAATTCTTATCTTATAGACATGAATATAAAAAATTTAGCTATGTGGGCCATAATTGTTTTTTTGACTATTGGTCTTTACAACATGTTCAAAAACCCTCAAGCTAATGTTAAGAATAATAATACCTTAATATTTTCTGAGTTTTTAAAAGCAGTAGATAATGGTGAGGTAGTAAAAGTTGAAATTCAAGGAAACAATATTAGAGGAGTTCTTTCAAATGGAAATAATTTTTCAACGTATTCTCCAAGTGATCCAAATTTAATTGAAAAACTTTCATCTAAAGGTGTAAGTATTTCAGCCGCTCCCCTTGAAGATAAAATGCCATCATTGTTTGGAGTCTTATTATCTTGGTTCCCAATGTTATTATTGATTGCAGTTTGGATATTTTTTATGAGACAAATGCAAGGTGGTAAAGGTGGAGCTATGGGATTTGGTAAATCAAAAGCAAAAATGATGAATGAACTAAAAGGTAAAGTTACATTTAATGATGTTGCTGGAGTTGAGGAAGCCAAAGAAGAAGTTGAAGAGGTTGTTGAATTTTTAAAAGATCCTAAAAAGTTTAGTAGACTAGGTGGAAAGATACCTAGAGGCTGTCTTTTAGTTGGCCCTCCAGGAACTGGTAAAACTTTGCTGGCTAGAGCAATAGCTGGAGAGGCAGGTGTTCCTTTCTTTACAATATCCGGATCAGATTTTGTAGAAATGTTTGTGGGAGTAGGCGCATCAAGAGTGAGAGATATGTTCGAACAAGGAAAAAAACATTCACCATGTATAATTTTTATAGATGAAATTGACGCTGTAGGAAGAAGTAGAGGTGCTGGTTTAGGAGGCGGAAATGATGAAAGAGAACAAACTCTTAATCAATTATTAGTAGAAATGGATGGATTTGATACTAACGAGGGAGTTATAATCATTGCAGCAACAAATAGACCTGATGTTTTAGATCCAGCTTTATTAAGACCTGGAAGATTTGATAGACAAGTAGTTGTTTCAAACCCAGATATTATAGGAAGAGAAAAAATTTTAAAAGTCCATGTAAAAAAAATAAAAATGGCGCCGGATGTAAATTTAAGAACTGTAGCAAGAGGAACTCCAGGTTTTTCAGGAGCTGATCTTGCAAATTTAGTAAATGAAGCAGCATTATTAGCAGCAAGAAAAAATAAGAGAATAGTAACTTTAAATGAATTTGAGGAAGCAAAAGATAAAGTTATGATGGGTGCAGAAAGAAGATCAATGGTCATGACAGAAGAAGAAAAAACTCTAACTGCTTATCATGAAGCTGGACATGCCATAGTGACAATTAATGAAAATGCTGCTTATCCTATTCATAAGGCAACCATAATACCTAGAGGTAGAGCACTAGGAATGGTTATGCAACTACCAGAAAAAGATGAAATATCTCAAACTAGAGAACAGCTCCATGCTCAATTAGCGATTGCTATGGGAGGAAGAGTTGCTGAAGAAATTATTTTTGGAGAAGATAAAGTAACCACTGGAGCTTCTAGTGATATAGAACAAGCAACAAAAAGAGCAAGAGCCATGGTAATGAGAGCGGGATTGAGTAAAGAATTAGGACCCGTTGCATATGGAGAAAATGAAGAAGAAGTATTTCTAGGCAGATCAGTCGCAAGACAACAAAATATGTCAGAGGAAACTGCTAGAAAAGTAGACTCTGAAATAAGAAAAATTGTTGATAAAGGATACGAGAGAGCAAAAAAAGTTTTAACTGAAAAAATTGAGGATTTACATAAACTTGCAAAAGCTCTTTTAACCTATGAAACACTTTCAGGAGAAGAAATAGAAAACCTGATAAACAAAAATATTTATCCAAAGGATAAAGAGGATTTAAAGGTAGAAGACGATGATAAAGGCTCTGCCCTAGGGTCAATGGGACTCAAGCCAAAAATAGTTCATTAATTACTAATGAAAAAATATTACACAAGAGTGTGTAATTTTTATTATGGCAAAAAATCAATCAAATTATTAAATCAAAAAAAAACATTACCTCTAAAGGGTAATAAAGAAATTTCATTTGATAGAGTAGAGATTATTTCTAGAGATTCAATAAAGAGTATAAATATTAAAAATGTTAAAAAATTACCAAATCTTTTAAGAAAAAAAATTGAAAATGATTTAAAAATAATTGCAAAAAAAAATACTAATTTTTCAAATTTTAATTTTAAAAAGTTACCGAATATTATGGGTATATTAAATTTAACTCCAGATAGTTTTTCTGATGGTGGAAAGTTTAATAATAAAAAACAAGGATTAAATCATGCATTGCATTTATTAAAATCTGGAGCAGATATAATTGATATAGGAGGAGAGTCTACTCGGCCTGGATCTAAAAGTATAAGTAAAGAAAAAGAATGGAATAGAATTAAAGATATATTAAAAGATTCTAATAAAAAATTTCCAATTTCCGTGGATACAAGAAAATCTGATATTATGAATAAGAGTGTTAAATTTGGAGTTAAGCTCATTAACGATGTATCGGGATTAGATTATGACCATCAAACAATTGAAATTTTAAAAAAATTTAATATTCCATTTGTAATTCAACATTCACAGGGAAATCCTGAAATTATGCAAAGAAATCCAAAATATAAAAATGTGTTATTAGACGTTTATGATTTTTTTGAGAAAAAAATTAAGTATATCAGAGCAAATGGCATCAAACATAATAATATAATATTAGATCCAGGTATAGGTTTTGGAAAAAATTTGAAACATAATATGAACTTGATTAGTAATATTTCTATTTTCCATAGTCTTGGTTTTCCTGTAATGCTCGGTCTTTCTAGAAAAAGATTTATAAAAGATTTATCTGGAAAAAATGATACGAAAGAAAGATTAGGAGGAACTCTTAGCTCATCAATATTTGCTTTAATGCAAGGTGTTCAAATTTTAAGAACTCATGATGTTAACGAGTTAATACAAGGTATAAAAGTTTTTAAAAATTTAACAAAGAATTAATGACAAAAAAATATTTTGGCACAGATGGAATAAGAGGTCTTGTAAATAGTAAAAATATAAATGGAGATATGTTTTTTAAGTTTGGTTTGGCTGCTGGAACTTTTTTTAAAAACCAAAAAAAGGATAAACAAATTGCAATAATTGCTAAAGACACTAGATTATCTGGTTATACTCTGGAGCCAGCACTAGTTTCAGGTCTTACATCTGCTGGCATGCATGTTTTTACACTTGGACCATTACCTACTAATGGATTAGCTATGTTGACAAAAACTATGAAAGCAAACATGGGCATAATGATTACTGCTTCTCATAATCCACATTATGATAATGGTTTGAAGTTATTTGGACCAGATGGATTAAAACTTTCAGACAAAATCGAAAAAAAAATAGAGGGCTTAATTGATAAAAAAATTGATAAGCAACTTTCAACCCCAAGAGTATTGGGAAGAGTCAAAAGATTAGAAGATGGTAATGAACTATACATTAAAATACTTAAAAAGAACTTTCCTAAAAATTTTAGTCTAAAAGGTTTAAAAATAGTAATAGACTGTGCTAATGGAGCTGGTTACAAATCAGGTCCGAAATTACTCAAATCCCTAGGGGCAAAAGTTACTTCAATTGGTACTAAACCAAATGGATTAAATATTAATAAGAAATGTGGCTCAACATTTCCAAAAAAAATTCAATTCGCTGTAAAGAAAATTAGAGCAGACGTTGGTATTTCTTTAGATGGTGACGCTGATAGAGTCATAATGTGTGATGAAAAAGGCAATATAGTTGATGGTGATCAGATTATTGCAGCATTAGCTTCAAGGTGGAAAATTAAGAAAATGTTGAGAGGTGGTGTAGTTGGTACCCAGATGTCAAACTATGGATTAGAAAAGTATTTTAGATTAAAAAAGATTAAATTTTTAAGAGCAAATGTTGGTGACAGGTATGTTAAAGAAAAAATGCAGAAATATAATTTTAACTTAGGAGGTGAACAGTCTGGTCATATAATTTTAGGAAAATTTGCAACCACTGGAGACGGATTATTGGTTGCTCTTGAAGTTCTATTTGCACTTAAAAAAGGGAAGAAAGCGAGTCAATTTTTTAATGTTTTTAGGCGAACTCCTCAAATTTTAGAAAACATAATCGTTAAAGATAAAAGTATAATTAATGCCACTAAAGTTAAAAAAGCAATCAAAGAAGCGAATAACTTAATGAAAGGTAATGGAAGAATGTTAGTTAGAAAATCAGGCACAGAACCAAAAATAAGAATAATGGGAGAGAGTGATAATAAAAAATTACTTATAAGATGTATAAAAATAATAAAAAAAAGAATTAATTAAGTTGAGACCAAAATCTAAAATATTAATAATTGCTGGGTCTGATTCATCTGGTGGCGCTGGTATACAGGCTGATATAAAAACTATTACCGCTCTTGGATCCTATGCAATGACAGCGATCACCGCTGTAACAGTTCAGAATACAACTGGTGTTAAATCTATTATTCCTATTGAACCTAAGGAAATTTTTAATCAAATAAAATTTACCTCTGAAGATATTAAACCTGATGGAATAAAGATTGGAATGCTTCACTCTTCTAAAGTTATAAAATCAGTAATTCGTTCAATTGATATTATAAAAGTAAAAAAAATAGTTTTAGACCCTGTTATGGTTGCTAAGGGAGGAACAAAATTAATTGATGATAAGGCGATAAAACTACTAAAGAATGAATTGATAAAAAAAGTTAGTTTGATTACTCCTAACATTCCTGAGGCAGAAATATTGACTACAACCAAAATAAAGACAAAAGAAGATATGATTTATGCTGCTAGTAAACTGATTGAAATGGGAGCTAAAAATGTTTTAATAAAAGGTGGTCATTTAGATTCTAAATTTGTTAATGATATTTTTGTTAATAAAAAAGAGATAAAGATTATTAAAAATAGGAGAATTACAACCAAGAATACACATGGAACTGGATGTACTTTATCAGCAGCAATTATAAATTTTTTTTCATGTGGAAAAACGCTAAAGAAATCTTGTGAGCTTGCAACTAAGTATGTACACACTTCAATTAAATCAAATATAAAATACGGTAAAGGAAATGGTCCAATAAACCACTTAAGTTCAATTTTGATTAATAAAAGATTTAAATAATGAAAAATGTTGTCGTTGTTGGTTCTCAATGGGGAGATGAAGGGAAAGGTAAAATTGTTGATTGGCTTTCAGAACAAGCTGATGTAGTTATTCGATTTCAGGGTGGTCATAACGCTGGACATACTTTGGTGATTGAGGGAGTAACCTACAAATTAAGACTACTTCCTTCTGGAATAGTTAGAAAAGATAAAATCTCTATAATTGGAAATGGGGTTGTAATTGATCCTTGGTCACTTCTAGAAGAAATTGAGGAAATTAAAAAAAAGAAAATAGAAGTTGATACCAATAATTTTATGATTTCCGAATCAGCAAATTTGATTTTACCATTTCATAAGGAAATGGATGAAATTAGAGAAGATGCTGCTGGCAAAGGTAAAATTGGAACTACCAGACGAGGAATAGGACCTGCTTACGAAGATAAAGTAGGAAGAAGATCTATAAGAGTAATGGATTTAAGGTCTGAGAGTAACCTTGATCATAGATTAGAGAATGTATTGTTGCACCATAATGCAATAAGAAAAGGATTAGGAAAAACAATATATAAAAAAGAACATCTAAAAAAAGAACTTTTAAAAATAGCTCCAAAAATACTAAAATTTTCTCAACCAGTGTGGTTAAAAATTGATGAGTTTAAAAAACAAAAAAAAAAAATTTTATTCGAAGGTGCTCAAGGAGTTTTATTAGATGTTGATCATGGAACCTATCCTTTTGTCACCTCATCAAATACTGTAGCTTCTAGTGCCGCGACAGGCACAGGCTGTGGACCGGATTCTATAAATTATGTGCTAGGCATTACTAAGGCTTATACGACTAGAGTTGGAGAAGGACCTTTTCCAACAGAGTTAAAAGATGATGTTGGAGAATTGCTCGGTTCAAGAGGAAAGGAATTTGGAACAGTTACAAGCAGAAAGAGAAGGTGCGGATGGTTTGATGCGGTATTAGTAAGACAAACAATAAAAATTTCAGGAATTAATGGGATTGCACTTACCAAACTGGATGTTTTAGATGAATTAGATGAAATAAAAATGTGTGTTGAATATGAATTAGATGGAAAAAAAATAAAATATCTTCCTGCAGCTGTAGAAGATCAATTAAAAATTAAACCTATTTATAAAACATTTCCAGGATGGAAACAATCTACCAGCGGTTCAAAAAATATTGAAGCTCTCCCAGAAAATGCAAAAAAGTATATCTATGCAGTTGAAGATTTTATAGGAGCAAAAATTTCTAGTATTTCAACGAGTCCTGAGAGAGATGATACAATTCTTTTAGAAGATCCTTTTAACGATTAATTAAGTGGTAATAAGTTTTTTGACTTAGCAGAAAGCAGCATATGCTTTTGAAGTTTTTCGAAAGCTTTATTTTCTATTTGTCTAACTCTTTCTCGGCTAATTTTATATTGTTTACTTAAGTCCTCAAGAGTTGTTGGATTATCATTCAATCTTCTAGAGTACAAAATTTCTCTTTCTCTATCATTGAGTATCTTTATTGACTCTTTAAGTAAATCTTTTCTTTGTTTCATTTCTTCTTTGTGTGCAAATTTAAGTTCATGATCTAATTCTTTATCAACTAACCAATCTTGCCATTCATCACCATCTTCACCAATTTGTGCATTTAAAGAGTATTCTTTTCCAGATAATCTTCTATTCATTGAAACCACTTCATCTTCACTAACATCCAATTTATTTGCAATTTCATTAACGTGCTCAGGTTTCATATCACCTTCTGATTGAGGCGAAATTTGATTTTTTATTTTTTTTAAATTGAAAAATAATTTTTTTTGCGCAGTTGTTGTGCCAATTTTAACTAAACTCCAAGATCTTAGAATATATTCTTGAATAGAAGCTTTAATCCACCACATAGCATATGTAGCTAACCTAAAACCTTTTTCAGGTTCAAATTTTTTTACTGCTTGCATTAAACCAATATTTCCCTCAGAAATCATTTCATTTATTGGAAGACCATATCCTTTATAGCCCATCGCAATCTTTGCCACTAGTCTTAGATGACTTGTAACTAGTTTTTCAGCAGATTTGATATTTCCTGTAGTTTTCCAATTTTTTGCCAGCATATATTCTTCCTCTGCAGCCAACATAGGAAATTTTTTAATTTGCTCCAGGTAGGCAGTCAAACCACCTTCGTTAGATAGTACAGGGAGATTATTATTTATTGTCATATTTATAATATGTTTATTTAATTAACTATAATTATATTTCAATATTTTATTTGTTAGTATTTCTTAGTAATTTTAGAATATTTTCAAGTTCATGTGGCAAAATTGAGGAAAAATTCATTTCTTCATTAGTTTTGGGGTGAATAAAGCCTAATGTTTTTGCGTGAAGAAATTGTCTATTTAATTTATAAATTTTATCTTTTAAATCATTATCAATATTCTTCAGTTTTTTGTATTTTTTTTTATATTTTTCATCACCAACTATACTATTGCCCTTATGGTTCATGTGAACTCTTATTTGATGAGTTCTACCTGTTTCTAATCTACATTCTACTAAACTTAGTGTAGGGGTTTTGTCATTTTCAAAGACCTCTAAAGTTTTAAAGTTAGTGATCGCTCTTTTACCTTTAGAATGACTAACTTCCATCATTTGTCTATTTTTTGAACTTCTAGTTATAAAGGTATCAATTTTTCCTGAAGAAGGTCTAAGTTTTCCCCATATTAATAATTGATAAATTCTTGTAATTGAATGTTTATTAAACTGAGAAGATAGATTTTCATGTGTCTCATTATTTTTTGCTATAACAATTAATCCTGAAGTATCTTTATCTATTCTATGAACTATCCCAGGTCTAAGTTCATCATTAATATTAGAAAGAGCACTTTTATTATAATGGATTAAAGCATTAACCAAAGTATTTTCATAGTTACCGGCCCCTGGATGCATAACAATACCCGCAGGTTTATTGATGACTATTAAATCTTTATCTTCATAAATTATATCTAATTTGAAATTAAAAGGTTTAAGAGAGACTTTTTTAGGTTTTGGAATTTGAAGAACAAGCTTATCACCTTCAGATACTTTTTTAGATGGACTTTTAACTATTTTTCCATTTAGTTTTAATTTTTGATTTAAAATTAAATTTTTAATTCTAGTTCGACTGATAAGTTGTTCTCTTTTGTTAATAAAAATATCAACTCGAAGATTGTTTTCTTTTGTTTCAACAATTAAATTAATGTTTTTTTCCATAAAATGTAATATTAATACTAAATG
>CENP01085767.1_pt1 | contig 20061 bp, 22 predicted proteins | sample 361281 | NCBI WGS metagenome assembly CENP01 (sample SAMEA2591122, study PRJEB7988) | marine metagenome | biome: marine biome (ENVO:00000447); feature: deep chlorophyll maximum layer (ENVO:xxxxxxxx); material: saline water (ENVO:00002010), including plankton (ENVO:xxxxxxxx) | depth 70 m | reverse complement strand
AAATTATAATTAATTATTTTGAGTGTTGAAAAAGATATTTGCAATATTATTTCTGTTTTTTGTTTCTAATTTAATTTCCCAGGAAATTAATTGGATTTCAATGGATAAGGCATTAGAACTGCAAAAGAAAGTTCCCAAAAACATAATTATGGATGTATACACAGATTGGTGTGGACCTTGTAAAATTATGGATAAAAATACTTTTCAGAACCCTGATGTAGTTAAGTTCATCAATAACAATTTTTACGCAATCAAATTCAATGCTGAAGGAAATGAAATTATTAATTATAAAGATAGAATATTTGATAATCCTGCATATGTGAAAAAAGATTATGGCAGAAATTCATCTCACAACTTTACTAGATATTTAGGTGTTAATGCTTACCCAACTATAGTATTTTTTGACAAACAAGCAAATCCTATTGCCCCAATTAGAGGGTATCTAGGTCCTAATCAAATAGAAATTTATCTGAAACTCTTTAAAGGTGATGATTATAAAAGTATAAAATCACAAGATGATTTTAAGAAGTTTATGGATTTGTTTGAAAGCGAGTTTAAGATTTAGCTTTATTCGCCTTGGCTATATATAATTCTAATGCTTCTGACATTGATCTTACTTTAGGAAGTGGTGCCTCAATGTTGATATTTAGGCCAGCATCTGTTGCAGCCTTAGCAGTGTTTTTTCCAAAAACCGCAATCTTCGTGTTGTTTTGTTCAAAGTCAGGAAAATTTTTAAATAGAGATTGTATTCCAGATGGACTAAAAAATACTAGAATATCATAATAAACATTTTTTAGATCAGAAAGATCACTAATTACTGTATTATAAAACACTCCTTTGGTCCATTTAACCTCAATTCCATTTAATTTATCTTCGATTCTTTTTGAAAGGACATTTGAGCCTGGGAGTAAATAATTTTCATCTTTATATTTAATCATCACATCAGCTAACTCATCAAAGGTTTTACCTCCAACATAAATTTTTCTTTTTCTGTAGATTACATATTTTTGAAGATAAAATGCCACAGCTTCAGACATACAAAAATATTTCAAAGCATTAGGAATTGGATATCTCATTTCTTCAGCAATTCTGAAAAAATGATCGACAGCATTTCTGCTGGTTAATATAATTGCTGAGAATTTTGATAAATCAATTTTTTGCTGTCTTATTTCTCTACTTGTTTTGCCTTCTACGTGAATGAATGGTCTAAAATCAATTTTTAGTTTTCTTCTCTTGGCTAACTGTCCGTAGGGATTCTTTTCCAATTCAGGTTCCGGCTGAGAAACCAATATTGATTTTACTTTCATGTACCTAATTAAATTAGAAAAGCAAATTTACAAATTCATTTAGTAATTTTTGGAATAAACTTAATTAGATTTGTAAATAACTAGAAAATATATTTTAAATGTCAAAAAATTATTCAATTATTGTTGTACCAACATATAATGAGATTGATAATATTTCAGACATAATAGATGAGATTTTTTCGTTAAATAATAATTTTCACGTTTTAATTGTTGATGACAACTCTCCAGATAAAACATATAAAATTGTAGAAGAAAAAATTGTTGAATATAAAGAAAGGCTCTTTTTGATTAAAAGAGATCAAAAATCTGGTTTAGGTTCTGCATACATGACTGCATTTGATTGGGTAATTAATCAATCAATTAATTATAACAGAATTTTTACAATGGATGCAGACTTTTCTCACAACCCTAAAGATCTTATTAGAATGAAAGTTTTTTTGGATGAAAATGGAATGGATTTAGTAATTGGTTCTAGATATATAACTGGGGTTAATGTAGTTAATTGGCCAATACAAAGGGTTTTACTTTCATACTTCGGTTCAATGTACGCTAGAATCGTTACAGGAGTTTCAATTATGGATCTCACCTCTGGTTATGTTGGATATAAAACTAAAGTTATTAAGGATGTTTTAAGTAAGGGAGTTGAGTTCAATGGTTATGCATTTCAAATCGAAATGAAATATAAAGCCCATTTACTAGGCTACAAATTTTACGAAATTCCTATTATTTTTACTGATCGAACAAAAGGTAATTCAAAAATGAATTTTTCTATAGTTCCTGAAGCTATTTTTGGATTAATTAAAATGAGATTTAAATTTTTATTTTCAAAATTATAAATGAAATATCTTATTAAAAATGGACTTGTAATTAATGAAAATATCATTGAAAAAAAAGATATACTCATTTCTAATAATATTATAGAAAAGTTTGAGTCTCATATTCAAATTAAAGAACACTGTAAAATTATTGATTGTGAGGGTATGTTTATATTTCCTGGATTAATTGATGATCAAGTTCATTTTAGAGAGCCTGGATTAACTCACAAAGGAAATATTTTTTCAGAATCTAGAGCTGCTGTTGCCGGAGGAGTAACATCGTATTTTGAAATGCCAAACACTAATCCGCAAACAACAAACTTGATAGAACTCAACAAAAAGTTTGATGTTGCTTCAAAAAACTCTTTGGCAAACTATTCATTTATGTTTGGAGGGACTAATTCAAATTTTGAAGAAATTAAAAAGTTAAGTTTTAATGAAATACCTGCCATAAAAATTTTTTTAGGATCATCTACAGGAAATATGCTTGTTGATGATTACTCTGTTATAAAAGAAATAATGAAGTTTTCACCTGTTCCTCTAGTTGTGCATAGTGAAGATGAAAATATCATAAAAAGAAATCTTAAAGATTACAAAGAAAAGTTTGGTGATTCAATTCCAATTGAATTTCATCCCATAATAAGATCTGAACAGGCATGTTTACAATCCACAAAAAGAATTATTGAACTTGCTTTAGAATGTGACTCTCGTTTACATGTTTTTCACTTATCAACTGGTTTAGAATCTAAATTATTCGATATTTTACCCCTCAATCAAAAGAAAATTACATCAGAGGTATGTATTCATCATTTAACTTTTACTGCTGAAGATTACTCTAAAAAAGGATCTTTTATCAAGTGGAACCCTGCTGTAAAATCTAAAAATGATCGTGATCAACTATGGAAAGCACTAAATGAAGATAGGATTGATATAATAGCTACTGATCATGCTCCACATACACTTGAAGAAAAGAATAATGAATATACATCATGTCCAAGTGGTGGACCATTAGTTCAACATTCACTTATTGTAATGTTTGAACATTTTTTAAAAAATAGAATTTCTTTGGAAAAATTAGTTCAAAAAATGTGTCATAATCCTGCTATTCTTTTTAATATTAAGAAAAGGGGATTTATTAAAAAAGACTATTATGCTGATATAGTTGTTTTAGATCCAAATGAAAAGCAAGTAATAACAGAAAAATCACTTTTGTACAAATGCGGTTGGTCTCCTTTTTTAGGTGACTCATTTTCCTCTAAAGTAAAATATACTTTCGTCAATGGTCATTTAGCATATAATGACGGAATAATTGATGACACAGTTCTTGGAAAAAAAATTGAATTTGAGTCATGAAAAAAGTTCTTCTATGTTTTTTGATAATCAATTTACTCTCTTGTGAAAGTGAAGTGGAAAAAAATATAATGACACAAAAACAAATGTCTGATTTTCTATTTGATATTAATCTAATTAATTCAAGTAGAGGATTTCAAAATAAATCCAATTATAATTATTTTGCTATTAGAGATTCTAATTTGTTCAAGAAACATGAAATTGATTGTTTAACATTTGTTTTGAGTAATGATTACTACACTAAAAACCCTAAACTTTACTTAAAAATTTATGGTAGGATAAGTGAACAGATTAAAAAAATTAAAGATTCGGTAAATAATAGCAACAATTAAATAAATTTGAAAGGTATATGAGTTTTTTTGATGAACTAAAATGGAGAGAAATGATTCAGGATAATACACCTGAATTTGAAGAGTATGTAAATACAAAAAAAACAGTTGGTTACATTGGTTTTGATCCAACATCTGACTCACTTCACATAGGAAGTTTAGTTCAATTAATTATACTGAAACATTTTCAATCACATGGTCACAAACCTATTGTTCTTATTGGTGGTGCAACAGGAATGATTGGTGATCCATCTGGTAAATCGAAAGAAAGGAATCTACTAAGTCAGGAGCTAATTGATAAAAATATTGATTCATTAAAAAAACAATTCTCTAAATTTTTAGATTTTGATTGTGGTGAAAACTCAGCAATCATTTTAAATAATTATGAATGGACGAAAGATTTAAATATTATCGAATTTTTTAGAGATTATGGAAAAGCATTGACAGTTAATTACATGATGTCAAAAGAATCAGTAAAAAAGAGAATATCAAGCGAAAACTCCGATGGAATGTCTTTTACTGAATTTACATATCAAATATTTCAAGCTTATGATTTTTATTTTTTAAACACAAACCATAATTGTTCAATTCAGATGGGTGGAAGTGACCAATGGGGAAATATTACCTCTGGAGTTGAACTAACTAGAAAAAAAGCAGGAATTAAAGTACATGCTTTAACATGTCCACTAATTACCAAAGCAGATGGTGCTAAATTTGGAAAAACTGATGAAGGAAATGTATGGCTAGATAGAAACAAAACTTCACCATATAAGTTCTATCAATATTGGTTAAACATATCTGATGAGGATGCAATCAAATATTTAAAAATATTTTCTTTCATGAATGAAGCCTCTGTTATAAAAATGATTGAAGAGCACTTGGCATCTCCTCAATTGAGATTAATTCAAAAACAATTAGCTTCCGAATTGACGAAGCTTGTTCACTCTGAAGAAGATCTACATAATGTAATTTTCGCTTCAAATATTATTTTTTCAAAAGAATCGAAATATAATTTGTCTGAGATTGATGAAAAAACTCTTTTGCAAATTTTTGATGGACTGCCTGTTTCAAAAATTAGCTCAATTGATTATCAAAAATCAGAAAATATTGAGAATGTATTAATGAGATCTTCACTTTTTAATTCCTTTTCTGACCTTAGAAGAGCCTTAAAAGAGAACTCAGTCTCAGTTAACCGAAAAAAAATAGATGTCGAAGCTAAAATCTCCGAAATAGAGATTATAAAAAATAAATACATTATTGTTCAAAGAGGGAAAAAGAAATATTCTTTATTGATTTTAGAGTAGCATTTGATTACAGCCTCTAATATCGGATTCATCTATTCTCCCATAAATTTCAAAGAAATCTTCTGTTACAATACCGTAGTCATCTGTAGCTAAGAATGAACACGAGTTAATATTTGCTAGATCAATTATATTAAATGCACCTCTTCCTTTTTTTTGAATTTTAAATGGATCAGTTTCGCTTCTAACCATAATTTTTTTTGAGTAAGGGGTTCTAAATTTTAGATTTTCAACTGCGTAACTTTGAGATAGTAATTCAGTCATTCCATATTCTGAATGAATATTTACAGTTCCAAACCTTTCACGAAATAGATTATGTAACTCTACTTTTGGAATTTCATCTCGAAATCCTTTCATTCCACCTGTCTCAATAACAATTGAATTTTCGAAATCAAATTTCATATTTTCACTGATATCAAGTAGTGCATATGATAATCCATAAATTATGTAATTGATATTTTTTTGTTTTAAATCTTCTACTAGGTTTATTAATTCAACACCATTAGTTATAAATTGACTCTCACGATAATCAGAATTATTAATAAGATGATTTATCATAAACACTAAAGATGAATTTGGTTTACTTTTTGGGTTAGGACAAACCCCAATAAAAGCATAGTTAGAGGCTTTTTTGTAAAATTGATTAAAACAATTAATAATATTTTTTTCGTACAATGATTTATCTATTACATAATGTGTGCTTTTAAGCCCTGTAGTACCACTACTTATAAACATCTTATCAATTTTGGAATCCCCAGAAATTATTTTATTGCTTTTAAAAAGAGAGATGGGTAAAAACGGAATTTTTTCAATACTATTAATATTTTCAGATTTTATATTAATTGAATCGCAAAATGATTTATAAATCAAATTATTATTATACTGATAATTAAAAACTTCTATTGATTTTGACTCAAACTTGATCATAATTTGATTAAGAATTCTAATATTAATTTATTGTTAAGTAGCTGTAATTTTTTTCAAATATCACTAACTTAACACAATAATGAAAAAAACATCGACTAAAATACTTATTGTAGATGATGACACAGATATCATAGAAATTTTAACTTATAATTTAACCAATGAAGGGTATTACGTTAAAAGTGCTGTTAATGGTATTGAAGCTTTAAAAAAAGCAAAAAAGTTTGTTCCAGATATTATATTATTGGATGTCATGATGCCTGAAATGGATGGTATTGAGGCTTGTTCTAATCTTAGAGAAATTAAATCTTTATCAAAATCAATGATTATTTTTCTTTCTGCTAGAGGTGAGGATTTTACTCAGATTGCGGCATTCGATGCTGGAGCTGATGATTATATTAACAAGCCAGTAAAGCCTAAGATACTTCTTAAGAAAATTTCAAACATTTCAAGAAGGATATTGTCAGAAAATAACAATATGAATAATATAACTGTTGGTTCACTTGTTATTGATAGGGATTCTTACACTATCAAAAATAATAAAGATGAAATTTCATTACCTCGCAAAGAATTTGAACTACTGTATCTATTAGCTTCTAAGGCTGGAAAAGTTTTAAGCAGAGACGAAATCATGTTAAAAGTGTGGGGAACTCAAGTTGTAGTTGGAGACAGAACAATTGATGTTCACATAAGAAAGTTAAGAGAAAAAATTGGTGAAAAACTCATAAAAACAATTAAGGGAGTAGGTTATAAATTTAAAGTTTAAATGACTTCAAAAACGAGAATAAGAATACAGTTATTTTTGTATTCTTTCACAATAGCATTTCTGTTAAGTTATACCACAGAAATTTTTAATAAAGGAATAGGTAATTTTAGCATTTTTGAAAAATCCTTCCTAATTATATTCATCATTTTTTTTGTAGTCAGTTTTTCATCATTAATATTTTTTACAAATTTCTTTATATATAAAAGAGTTCAAGAAATATCAGATCAAATTTTTTCCAATGATTCTAAAATGTCTAGAACTGTGACAACAAACATGGATGAAATGTTAGAAGAAATAAAAAAAATAAACAATGAGAGAAAATCTGAACTTACTCAGATGAGAGAGCAAGAGAATTTTAGAAGAGAGTTTATTGGAAATTTGGCACATGAACTAAAGACTCCAATTTTTACAAGTCAAAGTTATATATTGACTTTGCTGGATGGTGCTTATCAAGATAAAAACGTCAATAAGAAATATCTAAAAATAGCTGGAAAGGCAATTGATAGATTGAATTTCATTATAAAAGATTTGGATTTAATAACTAAGTTGGAAACAGGGGACAGTAATTTAAAAAAAATAAACTTTAATATTATTCAATTAATTGAAAGTGTAATTGAAATGCTTGAAATTAACGCAAGTAAAAAGAATATTAATTTAGTTGTTGATACTTCACCCAACCAGTCAGTTAAGGTGAATGCAGACAAAGAAAAGATTGAACATGTTTTAACCAATCTAATTGAAAATTCAATTAAATATGGGAAAGAATCTGGCACCACAGAAATAGTTGTTCAAGAAGTTTTAGAAGGCAAATTACTTATCAGAGTTACTGATAATGGAATAGGCGTGGAGAAAAAAAATTTAGAAAGATTATTTGAAAGATTTTACAGAGTTGATCAAACAGGAAATCGATCAACAGGCGGCTCTGGACTTGGATTAGCCATTGTAAAGCATATTATTGATGCTCATGATGAAAAGATATTCATTGAAAGTGAATTAGGTGTTGGATCTGAATTTTCTTTTACTCTTGATCAAGCAAATTAATTACTTTTGAGAAAAAGTTTTCATTGGGAAGTAAAAACAAGCTTAAAAAGTTTAATGAAAATTTAAATTTTCAAAACCTCTTTCAACCAAGTAGGGATGACATTTTAAAGTCAAATTTCAAATTTAAGGGTAGGTGGTATGATTATTTTGAAAATTCATATCCTATCACTCTCGAACTTGGCTGTGGTAAGGGTGAGTATTCTTTTGAGCTTGCTAAAAAATATCATAATAGAAATTTTATTGGTATAGATATAAAGGGTGCAAGAATTTGGACTGGCGCTAAAAAGTCAACCAATCTTAAAATGAAAAATATTTGTTTTATAAGAACAAATATTGATCTAATTGGAAATTTATTTTCGGATTCTGAAATAGATGAGATATGGATAACTTTTCCTGACCCTCAAATTAAAATCCAAAGAAAAAAACATCGATTAATCAATGAGTTTTATTTCGGTTTGTACAAAAGAATTTTAAAAAAAGATGGAGTAATTCATTTAAAAACTGACAATGAATTTTTACATGGATATACACTTGGATTAATTGAATCAAATGAAATTGAACTTATTCATTCAAATCACGACATATATTCAAATAATAACGCACCAATTGATGCTCTTAAAATTCAAACATTTTATGAAAATCAATTTTTAAAAGAAAATAAAAAAATTACTTATTTAAGTTTTAAATTCATTTATGAGTGAATCTTTTTTTGAAAGAGTTTATTCTGTTGTAAGAAAAATTCCTGAAGGGAAAGTTACAAGTTATGGAGCAATTGCTAATTTTCTTGGAACTCCAAAGTCAGCAAGAGTTGTTGGTTGGGCTATGAATGCTTCTCATGATTTAGTTGATGTACCAGCTCACAGAGTTGTCAATAGAAATGGTGTTTTGACAGGAAAGCACTTTTTTTCAGGGTCAAATCTTATGAGAGAATTGTTGGAAAGTGAGGGAATAAAAATTGAAAATGATAAAATTGTTGATTTTGAACATCATTTCTGGAATCCATCTACATAAATATTATTGTATTCACTATTTTTGTAATTGAAATTATGAGTAAAATCAATTTTAGTAAAGAGGCAGTAAAAAAAGTTGTTTTAGATATTGACAATAAAGTCAAAATTCTTAACATAAATAAATTTTCTAATCAAGTTGATATTGAAATAGAAGTTTCAAACTTTACTCATAAAGCTAAATCAGATCTTGAAAAAAAGTTACTTCCTGCTTTAAATGAATTTTTTTTAAAGGATATTAGTTTTTCAATAAAATTTACTGCAGTAAAAAAAGATGATTTAAATAATGTAAATCAACTTTCTAATATAAAAAATGTAATTGCTATATCATCTGCCAAGGGGGGTGTTGGTAAGTCAACAGTAACTGCAAACATTGCAATAACATTCAAAAATATGGGATTTAATGTGGGAGTATTAGATGCTGATATTTATGGTCCTTCCATGCATATTATGTTTGATTTAGTTGGAAGAAAGCCTTTAGCAGTCAAGGTAAATGGTAAGTCTAAAATGAAGCCATTAGAAAGTTATGGAGTAAAAGTTTTATCAATTGGTTTTTTTACTGGAATTGATCAAGCAGTAATTTGGAGAGGTCCCATGGCAACTAAAGCACTAAATCAATTAATTTTTGATGCTGAATGGGGGGAGTTAGATTTTTTAATAATTGATTTACCTCCTGGGACAGGAGATATTCACCTTAGTATAATGCAAAAAATCTCTGTTAATGGTTCTGTTGTACTCAGCACACCACAGATTGTTGCAATGGCAGATGCTAGAAAGGGAATTACTATGTTTAAACAAGAAAATATTAACATCCCAGTTTTAGGTGTAATTGAAAACATGTCATATTTTTCTCCGCCAGATCTTGATGATAAAAAATATTACATATTTGGTAAGGATGGAGTTAAAAATTTATCTGAAGATTTTAATATTCCTTTCCTCGGTGAAATTCCTATAATTCAAAGTTTAAGAGAGTCCAGTGATATAGGAAGACCTGGAGTATTGCAAGAAGGCAGTGAGTTGACAAAAATCTTTAATGAAATTACCAAGAAAATTATTATTAATTTAACTGAAAGAAATAAGAACCTACCGCCAACTGAAATTTTAAAAATTAAAACCATGGCAGGTTGTTCATCTTAACATGGAACAAAACTTAAACAATAAAATAGAGAATGCACTTGATGAAATTAGACCTTTTCTAAGGGGAGATGGTGGTGATATTGAACTAGTTTCTGTTGAAAAGAATACAGTTAAGGTGAAGTTACTTGGAAACTGCAACAGTTGTTCTGTCAATCAAATGACTTTAAAAAATGGAGTTGAAATGGTAATAAAAAAATATTTACCGAATATTGAGAAAGTTGTTAATATAGATGATTAAAACAGATATAATTATTATTGGCGCTGGTCCTGCGGGGTTATTCACAGTTTTTGAGGCTGGATTATTAGGTCTAAAATGTCATATTATTGATTCCCTTGTAAAGCCAGGTGGTCAATGCTCAGAAATTTATCCTAATAAACCAATATATGATATTCCTGCTTACCCTGAGATAATGGCAGGGGATCTCATTCATAAATTATTAGATCAAATAAAACCATTTGATCCAGGATACACTATGGGTGAATCTGCAATTGAATTAAAAAAAAGTGATGGTGAATTTATAATTAGAACAGATAAGAATACCAATATTAAGGGTAAAGTTGTTGCAATTGCAGGTGGTTTAGGAAATTTTGAGCCAAGAAAGCCCAATATAGAAAATATTGATAAGTATGAAGAAAATGGTCTCGTATACAAAATCATCAATAAAGATAATTTTAAAGATAAAAATGTTATAATTTCTGGTGGTGGAGATTCAGCATTGGATTGGACTTTAGAACTTTCAAAAATTTCTAAAAAAGTAACTTTAATACACAGAAGAAATGAATTTAGAGGAGCACTTGAATCTGTAAAACAAATACAAAAATTAAAGGACAAAAATATTGTGGATGTAATAACTCCAGCTCAGTTAGTTACAATAAATGGTAATGAAAAAGTTCAAAGTATTGACCTTAAAGTAAATGAAGAAGTTGTGACAATTGAAACTGATTATATCATCCCTTTATACGGATTGATACCTAAAATGAATATTTTCAAAGAATGGGGATTAAATATTGAAAAAAATGCAATTTCTGTTAATAATGCTTTAGATTATAGTACCAATATTAAAGGTATTTATGCAATTGGAGATATAAATTATTACCCAGGAAAATTGAAACTTATTCTTTCAGGTTTTCATGAAGCTGCAGTGATGTGTCATAGCGCTTATAATTATATTAATCCTGATAAAAAAAATATATTAAAGTATACTACAGTTTCTGGAATTAAAGGATTTGATGGTTCTGTTAAACAACCAAAAAAATCAACAATTAACTCTATCAATTAAAATACCTTGAATCTTAAATCAACTTCATGGACATCCCCTTCAAACATAGCATTGGTAAAATATTGGGGAAAAATTGATAATCAGATTCCAATCAATCCATCAATCAGTTTTACTCTAAAAGATTCTTTAACAAAGACAGAAATTACATTTGAAGAATCAAAAGATTTTGAATATGAATTTTTTTTCGATGGAGTCAAAAAAGATGATTTTAGACCCAAATTAAATATATTTTTTGAAAGAACTAAATCATTTTTCCCAAGTTTAAATTCTTTAAAACTAAAAATAGAATCTTCAAATACATTTCCTCACAGTAGCGGCATCGCATCTTCAGCTTCTGCATTTAGCGCTCTTACATTATGTCTTCTTGATAATGAGTTAAAGGATTCATCGTACGATAAAGATTTTTTTTTAAGAGCCTCTCACATTTCAAGACTCGGATCTGGCAGCGCATCTAGAAGTTTATTTGGTCCAATTTCTGTTTGGGGAAAGACTAGCGAAATTCAAAATAGTTCTGATGAAAATGCTGTTTTGTTTGATGATATGCCAATAGATTTTCCTAAATTTTATGATTCTATTTTATTGGTAGATGAGGGTGAAAAGAAAGTTTCAAGCTCTGCAGGTCATGAACTTATGCGTAATCATAGGTTTAAATCATTAAGAATACTTCAATCTAATAGTAATTTTAAAAACTTGATTAAATCGATCTATAAAAAAGATTTAAGTTTATTTATTAAAACAGTTGAAGATGAGGCTTTAACATTACATGCACTGATGATGACTTCAAATCCAAGCTTTATACTATTTAAGCCAAATACAATTGAAATTATTAATCGAATAAGAGAATTTAGAAATAATAATCAAGTAGATATGTGTTTTACACTTGACGCTGGAGCAAATGTTCATTTGCTATATCCTGAAAGTTCTAGAATTGAATTAATTGATTTTATTGAAAATGAACTTCTTAAATTTTGTAAATCAAATAAATATATTGACGACAGTGTTGGTATGGGGCCATCAAAAATTCATTGAAAAATGAAAAAATACTTTTCTAAAATATTGCTTTTTGGAGAATATGGAATAATAAATAACTCAAATGCTTTAGCTGTTCCATATGAAGAATATTCAGGTCAAATTATGTTCGGAGATAATGATTCAAACTCTAATATTACCATACATAAACTTTATGAATACATGATTGAAAAGAAATTGAATAATATTTTTGATACATATTCATTTCAAAAAGATTTAAAGAAGGGTATGATTTTTAAAAGTAATATACCTGTAAACTATGGATTAGGAAGTAGCGGAGCATTAGTCGCAGCTTTATATGATTTATATAGCCTGAATAAAAATAAAATTGACTTATCTGAAATTATCAAAGAGCTATCTTCAATTGAGTCATTTTTTCACGGAAAGTCATCTGGACTTGATCCATTGACTAGTTATTTAAATTCACCAATTTTAGTCAATGCAAATAAGAACTTAAAAAAAATAGATAAAATATTAATTAATAGTAGTCATGATAATAAAGGTTTTTTCTTAATTAATACTCATATTAGTTCAAAAACTCAACCCTTAGTAGACTTTTTCTTAAGCAAACTTAAAGATGCTTCATACAAGAAATCTTTTGAACATAATTTTATAAAAAGTACTAATAATTGTATTGATTTTTTTTTAAAAAACGACCTGATAAATCTTTTTAATGAAATGAAATCTTTATCAGCATCTACATTAAATTTATTTAATCAAATGATCCCTGAATCATTTAAAAATCTTTGGCTTTTTTGTTTGGATTCTAAAGATATAGCCTTGAAACTTTGTGGTTCAGGAGGTGGTGGTTATATAATAGGTTACTCAATTGATTTAAAAAAGACAAAGAAAGAATTAGCTGATTATAATATTAAACCAATCAATTTTGAATAGATATGTTCTTTATAACAAGCCAAAAAAAATTGATTTAAATAATGTCCCAGTACATTTATCAAAGGCTTTATTTAAAATTTTTAAAGGAAGTTCTTACAGTGCTATTACTTTAGATACTAATTATAGTGGTTTGGTTTTGTTTTACTCAGATCAAACCATTAACATTGATCATAGATCTAAAAAAATTAAAGTTTTACTTGATATTCAATTCAAAAATGATCTAAAAAATAATGAAATTAAAAATATTACAAGTGATATACTTACTGTAGATATAAATTCAACTTTTGTTTTTAAATCAAGTGAGCTAGGAATAGAAACAACACTATATTCTCAAAATAGTATTATAGAGAAACTTAATAAATTTGATCCAATTAATATAGATAGGGTTTTGATTTCTAATCTTGATAAATTTGAAATTCCAAGGGGGAATTATCGTATATTAAAAGATATTGAAGTTTTTAATTTTAAGTCTTTATCTAAGAGCCCAAATAAAACCTCTGGTCATTAATTTCCATGGATCAGGATGTTTTTTAAATTCTATTGGATAATGACCAATTGAAAAGTAAAAAACTATAACTCCACTATCATTTTTTATATACTGGTGAAATTAAATTTTCTTTCGGTTGATATTTACCTTCAGATGCCCAACGAAATCCTCTCATTTGAATTGTAAGTGCCTCAGGAATTTCAAATTCTCTTTGATAATGACCAATAGAATTGTAAAAAACTCTCCCCCTACCATAATTCTTTTTCCAAATCATAGGCATAAAACTACCCTTAATTTCATTTTCATTTGGATTCCAATTATTTAATTTAAATTTTGATACAGCCAGTACTTTAACATTTGGATCTATCATCATGTAGTATTGTTCAGAATTAGTAATCTTGAAATTCGAAACTCCATTAGTTATATAATCCAGCGAATCATATATTTTTATTTCATATTCAGCTGTCTTAGCACCCTCAAGCTCACCTGGATGTGAAACAAAATCCCCACCAACAATAAAATGATAAAGCGGATTTGGGCTTGAATCGGCAAGGCCCCCATGCCAACCAGCAAATCCAGTTCCATTAATTATAGCATTACTTAAACCTCTAAATTGATTATCATTCATTCTTGGATCAGATGAGTAAGCGTCAGTAAAAACCTGAACAATAAGATCTGCTTCTTTCATTAATTGTTCGTCCTCATAAACGCTGAAATTATTGAAGACCTTCACGATTGCTCCCTCTTTTTCAAGAAGTGGAACAAAAAAATCAACACTTTCTTTAGGCCAGTGACCATCCATTCCACCATAAACATAAATTACTTTTTTCCCGTTTAATGATTGTGAAAACTGATTATATGGTAATAAAACAAGTGTTAAAATTATAATTCTGATAATTTTCATTATTTTTTTTAATATTTATACATTAAATTTATTAAAACACTTGCGAATTGCAAAAGACATAAAATGAAGAACAGAAGAAAATTTTTGAAAAACTCGGCTTTGATGGGCACCGGTTTATTTATAGTACCAAGAAATGTATTAGGTGGACCAGGATTTATTTCACCAAGTGATCAATTGAACATCGCTGCGATAGGATCTGGAGGAAAAGGTGGCGATATTAGAGATGAATGGGCATCTGGTGAGAGAGTGATTGCATTGTGTGATGTGCATCCTGATGGAAATCATGGCGTTACTAATTCTAGAAAAAAATTCCCAAGTGCAAATTTCTATGTTGATTTTAGAGATATGTTGGATAATGAAAAAGATTTAGATGCTGTTACAATAAGTACACCTGATCATACACATGGATTTATTGCAAGTAATGCTATGAACAGAGGACTACATGTTTATGTTCAAAAACCATTAACGCATAACATTGAAGAAGCGAGAAAACTAACTCAAATAGCTGCAAAAAATAAAGTTGTTACTCAAATGGGTAATCAGGGGGGATCAAGCACAGGGGTAGTAAAAATTCAAGAGTGGGTTGATAAAAAATTAATAGGAAATATTAAAAAAATATATGCATGGACTGATAGACCTATTTGGCCTCAAGGATTTGAAATGAAGAACACTGATGAAGTTAAACCAGAAAGCTTAAATTGGGATTTATGGCTAGGACCTGCTTCAAATACAAAATATACTTCTCAATTACATCCATTTAGTTGGAGAGGATGGTGGGATTATGGGACTGGATCGCTGGGGGATATGGGATGTCACATTCTTGATGTTCCTTGTAAAACTCTCGGACTACATTATCCAACAGATGTAGAATGTAGTGTTGGCTCTGTATATCAACAAGCGTGGCAACAGAATTATATTCCCAAAGGCTGTCCACCATCATCAATTGTAACACTTCATTTCGATAAAACCACTAAAAACGATTCTAAAATCCAATTAGTTTGGATGGACGGCGGCTTAAAACCTAGTCATCCTGAAGAAATACCAGCTGAAGATTTTCTAGGTGAGCCAAATAGTACAAACGGCATATTGATGATTGGAGATAATGGAGTAATTTCTTGTGGTGTTTATGGTTTAAATCCAAAGCTTTACAGAAAAGGTGAAGAAACTCTTGAGTACAAAACAGATGAAACATGGAGTAGTTTAGATCAAATTCATCATACTGAATGGATTAATGGTATTAAAGCAGGATATGGAAGCGATGAATATAAAAAAATAACAGCCCTATTTGAGTATGCAGGTCCTTTTACTGAAACCGTTTTAATGGGTAACCTTGCAATTAGGTCTTACATGATTATGGATGGAAAACCTGATCATAGCCCAAATAGATATGCTTCATCAGAGCATAGTAAGTTTAAAGGCAGGAAGAAACTTTTATGGGACGGAGATAACATGAAAATCACAAATTTTGACCAGGCTAATCAGTTTGTAGGCAGAACAAGAAGGTCTGGTTGGGACTTTTAATTCTTTCAAATGAAAAATTTTACAAAAATTCTATTATTAACTATTGTCATCTCATCTTGTAATTCTGATAATGAATGGAAGAATTTATTAGCTGAGGACAGTTTAGTTGGTTGGCATTATTATAATGATAATGGTAACAAAACAGGATGGAGTGTCAGTGACGGTATACTCTCCTTTGATCCAACTCTATCAAATTATCAGACAGATGAAGATGGAAATATTTTGACATGGGATAATGGTGGTTTAAAAAAGGAAAACAACGATTTAGTCTCAGATCTTGATTATACTAGTTTTAAAATATATTTTGAATGGAAAGTAGACTCTCTTACAAATAGCGGATTTATGTGGGGTGTAAAAGAGGGAGAAAAATATGAATACCCCTTTGTTACTGGTCCTGAAATTCAAATATTAGATAATAACTATCCAGATGGCGAAAAAGCAGGTAGTCTTTATGCTATGGTTTCACCATCTGTTGACATGTCCAAGCCAGTGGGTGAATGGAACTCATATCAAATTACAATTGATCACAATAAAAATTTTGGTAATGTTATATTCAATGGTACGGAAGTTGTAACGTTTCCACTAAGTGGTGATGATTGGGATTCCATGATTGCAAAAACTAAATTTGCAAACTGTGATCAAAAGCCTTGGGATAATTGTGAATTTGGAAAATTTAAGACTGGTAAACTATGCTTTCAAGACCATGGAGCACCGATTTATTTTAGAAATATAAAATTAAAAGAACTTTAAATATGCATATTAAGAATACAGCTAAAGAGTACGATGTTATTATTGTTGGCTCAGGGGCTGGTGGTGGTATGGCAACAAAAGTTTTATCAGAAGCTGGTTTATCAGTAGCTGTAGTCGAAGCAGGTCCTTTTTTTGACCCTGCTGATCCAAAAACAATGACTCAATTAAAACCTGCGTTTTATTCACCAAGAAGAGGTGGAAATACATTAAGGCATTTTGGTGATTATGATCAAGCATATGGTGGTTGGGATATTGAGGGTGAACCTTACGGACAAATTGGTGATACTGATTTTAAGTGGTTTAGGTCCCGAATGTTGGGAGGTAGAACAAATCATTGGGGAAGAATTTCATTAAGATTTGGTCCAAACGATTTTAAAAGAAAAAGTATTGATGGTTTAGGAGAAAACTGGCCTATTTCTTATGATGATATTAAACCGTATTATGATAAGGTTGATAAGTTAATTGGAGTTTTTGGATCTAAGGAAAATATATACAATGAGCCTGATGGTTTTTTTCTTCCTCCACCAAAACCTAGATTGCATGAACTATTCTACATTAAAGGTGCCAGAAAAAGTAATGTTAAAGTAATGCCATCAAGGCTTTCTGTGCTTACTAAAAGAATTAATAATGATAGAGGTCTTTGCTTTTATTGCGCTGGTTGTGCAAAAAGTTGTAATGTTTACGGCGATTTTTCATCAGGTTCTTGCTTAATTTTTCCTGCACAAAAATCTGGTGGTCAAATCGATCTCTATGTTAATTCAATGGTTAGAACAGTTACCACTAATGATGAGGGTAAAGCAACAGGAGTGTCGTTTGTTGACAAAGATGAAAATAAAGAATACAAGCTAAAAGGCAAAGTTGTTGTATTGGCTGCATCAGCCTGTAGTTCTGCTAGAATTCTATTGAATTCAAAGACTAAACAACATCCTAATGGTCTAGGTAATAGTAGTGATTTGATTGGAAAATATTTACATGACTCAACAGGCGGAGATATGATGGCTTTTCTTCCTGAGTTAATTGATAGAAAAACTTACAATGAAGATGGAGTTGGTGGTATGCATGTTTACTCACCATGGTGGTTGGATAATAAAAAACTAGATTTTGCTCGTGGATATCACATTGAAGTTTGGGGAGGAATGGGCGCACCAACATATGGGACTGGTTTTAATGTAAATAATTTTAATAAATTTTTTGGAATAAATAAGGCTGGTGGATATGGTGATGTTTTAAGGTCAGATATGAAAAAATACTATGGATCTACTATAGGAATTTCAGGCAGAGGTGAGTCTATTGCTCAAAAAACAAATTATTGCGAGATTGATCCAAATAAAGTTGATAAATATGGTGTTCCAATTTTAAGGTTTAATTATCAATGGACCGATAATGAAATCAAACAAGCCAAGCATATGCAAGACACATTTGAAGAAATTATTCACAATATGGGTGGAATTCCACTTTGGGGAAAACCTGGAAAGGACGCTAATTATGGATTAAATAAGCCAGGATGGATAATTCATGAAGTAGGAACTACTAGGATGGGTGATGACCCAAAAAAATCAGTTACTAATAAATTTGAAAGACTTCATGATGTATCAAATGTTTATGTAGTTGATGCTGGTCCATTTGTATCACAAGCAGATAAAAATCCTACATGGACAATACTAGCGCTTGCTATGCGTTCATCTGAACATATTGTCGAAGAATTTAAAAAACAAAACTTTTAAATTATGAAAAGAAGAGATTCAATTAAATCTATAGCCTTAGCATCATTTGGAGCAAGTCTTTTTTTAGAATCATGCTATGGCGTATCCAGAGAAAAAATTACAAGGTCTTTAACTAGGTATGATTATGGAAGAACACCTGAAGAGACTCTTTATGATGATAAACTATTTGCTCAAAAGTTTTTCACAAATGATGAATTACTAACCCTTGACAAGCTTTGTAATTTAATACTTCCACCAAATGAGTTTGGATCTATCAGGGATGCTGAGGTAGTTCAGTTAATTGAATTTATGGCTAAGGATATTCCATCATATCAAAATCCCTTAAGAAGTGGTTTAGTATGGATTAATCAGGAAAGTAAAAATAGATTTAATAATATTTTTATTGATTTAATTGAAACTGATCAGAAAGAAATTCTTGACGATATAGCCTATTATGATCCCAATGATAATATGAATGATCTTCCAGAACCAGTTCAATGGTTTAATCTCGTTAGAAATTTAACCATGACTGGATATTTTACATCCGAGGTTGGAATTAAAGAATTAGGTTACAAAGGTAATATGCCTAACGTTTGGGATGGTGTTCCACAAGACGTTTTAGATCAGTATGGATTGAAATATGATAAAGATTGGTTAGAGAAATGCATTGATCAATCTACAAGAATGACTATTGCTGAATGGGACGATGAAGGCAACCTCTTAACATAAAAAAAAGCCGCTAATAAGCGGCTTTTGTATTTTAAATAAATTTTCAATTTATTTTTTTGCCTGATAATCATAATATCCCTCAACAGGAATCATTAGATGAGCATATTTAGTTCCAGCATACATAACATATGGTGCACCACTATTAAAATCAGTTGTCTGACCATCTAGTGTACTAGGATCAGCAGGGAACAACATTAAGTGAGCTCCTGACTCAATCCACTGTCCATCAGCTTTAGCTTTTGCTATTCCTTCTTCATCTGTAACTAGGTACATTCTGTTATCTTCACCAATATCTCCGTGTAACATCCATGCCCAACCATCTACTTCAACGTCAGGTACTTCACCAACCATAAAAGCCTGAAGCCATGCAAAAGAAGCTGCATCCCCAACCATTGGCATAGCTTCGTGAGGATCCTTCCAACCGTTTTCAGGATCTGAAGGTGCTCCATTAGGATTACCAGACATAGCTGTCCAACCGTTTGTACCTTCTCTTAAAACTGTACCATCTGTATCAACTACAGTGCATTCAGCTGCGATAAATGAAGGTGCTGCTGTACTATACGCCCAAATTTTCCACTCAGCAGATGTGTGTGGACCCTCAGGCTCACCATTAGTTTCAACTTTTTCAACAACTGCAGTTTCACAAGAAATTAAAAAAATTGTCACTAGAAATAATATAATTTTTTTCATATTGATTAGTTTTACATAAATATAATAAAAAAGCCCCATTTCTGGGGCTAAAGTGGTACCTCGCAGAATCGAACTGCGGACACAAGGATTTTCAGTC
>CENP01178821.1_pt1 | contig 20143 bp, 19 predicted proteins | sample 361281 | NCBI WGS metagenome assembly CENP01 (sample SAMEA2591122, study PRJEB7988) | marine metagenome | biome: marine biome (ENVO:00000447); feature: deep chlorophyll maximum layer (ENVO:xxxxxxxx); material: saline water (ENVO:00002010), including plankton (ENVO:xxxxxxxx) | depth 70 m | reverse complement strand
GATTGCCAAAAAACATCAATAGGTATTCCACCTCTTGGAGCAAAAAAACCCTGAACTCTTATCCATTTAGGCTTTAAACTGTTAAATAATTGTTTACCTATAAGCAAAGTTACATCTTCATGAAAAATTCCATAATTTCTAAAAGATTGTATAAATAATTTAAAAGACTTAGACTCAACTATTGACTGTTTAGGAACATAATCAACTATTATAGTAGCAAAATCAGGCTGTCCTGTTACTGGACAAATCGAAGTAAATTCCGGTACAGTAATTCTTATATTGTATAAAGAATTATTATTTTTATTATTTATCTTATCAAATTTATAACCTAAAGGGCTATCAACTATTTTTGAATCTTGACCTAGAACTTTAATTTTCTTCATATTTGTCTTTTACTTGCTAACCTTTTTAATTAACTTTATTATTTAGATAAGGAATTAGCAATAATTTATTTATTATGAGTATTAGAAAATTAAAAAAAAATAGACGTACTTTTATAAAGGCTTTTTTTTCACTTTTGCTCGTGAAGAGTTTACATACTCGATTAGTTTCTGCAGATGAAGAAAATAATTACTTAATAAATGGTCCTTTAGCTGGAAGCATTTATTATACTAAAAACAAACCAGGTAAATGGAAAAACTTAGTCGAATCCCATACTCCTTTATTAGAAATATATAAAAATACTTTAAAAGTTTCTACACTTCATGAAATGAAAGGTTTTGAGCATTATATAATAAAGCATATAGTTTTAGATAATAAATTTAATATAATTTCAGAAAAGATATTTGATCCTTCTAAAGACATTCCTATATCTAAACACAATATCATGGGATATAATGATAAGCTTTATATTCTAAGCATTTGTAATCAACATGACACATGGCTTGATATTATCAAAATTTAAAAATCTATATGAACAAAAAATCATTTCTAAAAGCCAGCTTTGTGCTTATTATTTTATTTATTAATAATATGCTAAATGCATTTACAATAGAAAAAAAAATATTTTTTTCCTCTTATTTAAAAGGTATAAACCTAGCTAAAGCTGAAGGAAAAATTCTAATAGAATCTAATCAATTAAAATTATATTTTACTGCACAAACAGTTGGTATCTTTGCTTTAATCTCTGAATGGAAACAAACTATTAGCATAGATAGTAAATTAGATAAAAATAAATTAAAAAGCTTACGATATAAGTCTGATGATTCAAGAGGAAAAAAAAAAGGACACATGTACTTGAGTTTTAAAAATGAAGTACCTGAAATAATATCAGCTCAACCAGACCCAAGAGAGGATGATAGAAGAGAAAAAATTAATAAAGATCTTCTTAAGAATACACTTGATCCTGTTAGTGGTATTTTAAATTTAGGTTTAGAAGGAAAATGTAAAAATAAAGTAGTTATTTTTGATGGTAAAAGAAAGTACATAATCAATGCTAATTTTATAGAAGAAAAAATAATTAAAAAAAACCATTTCTTCGCAGCAGATTTTAATAGCTTTAAATGTGTATTTAGTATTGAAAAATTAGAAGGTTATACAGAAAAAGAAAAAAAAAGATATCCAGGCAATGGATATATCTGGTATAAAAAGGTAGGTAACAATTTTTTTTTTCCTGCTAAAATTATAATTGATACCCGTTGGGGAGAATTTTTATGTTTGATAAAAGAAAAGGAATTAAAAAATGAAAGCGATAGTTTGTAATGAATGGTGCAAACCAGAAGATCTAAAAGTTTCTGAAATTATAAATCCAACTTTAGATGATAATTCAGTCAGAGTTGAAATTCATGCAGCTGGAGTTAACTTCCCTGATGTATTAATTGTACAAGGAAAATATCAATACAAACCTCCCTTTCCTTTTTCTCCTGGATCTGAAGTAGCAGGAACTATTTCAGAAATTGGTAATAATGTTAAAAGTTTTAAAGTAGGTGATAAAGTTATGGCTGTTACTGGACATGGAGCCTTTGCAGAAGAGATATGTGTGCCTGAAAATAAAATTACTCTAGTACCTAAAGATATGGATTTTATAACTGCAGCTAGTATGAGCTTAACTTATGGTACATCAGCATATGCACTATTTCAAAGAGCAGAAATAAAAGAAAATGATGTAATATTAATACATGGTGCTACAGGAGGTGTAGGAATTACAGCAATAGAAATTTCTAAAGCAGTTGGAGCTAAAATAATCGCTACTGCAAGTACAGATGAAAAACTGAAAATAGCTGAAGAATATGGAGCTGATTATTGTATTAATTATAGTAAAAATGAATTTAAAGAAAAGGTAAAAGAAATTACTAATGGCAATGGAGCTAATATTATTTATGATCCAGTTGGTGGCGAAGTATTTAATCAATCGCTAAGATGTATCGCATGGAATGGTAGAATTTTAGTTATAGGTTTTGCTTCAGGAACTATTGCATCTGCACCTACAAACTTACCTTTATTAAAAAACTGTTCTATAGTTGGAGTTTTTTGGGGAGCATGGAGAGAAAGAGATCCTAATGGTCATAGTATAAATATGGAAAAGATACTGAAATGGTGGAAAGAAAAAAAGATTAGACCAAAAGTTTCAAAAGTATTTAACTTAGAAGATACTAAATACGCTCTTCAAGCTCTAGTCAACAGAGAAGTGATTGGTAAAGCTGTTATAAAAATTAGAAATTAAAATTTAATTTTTTCTAAGACTATTTCATCATAACTAATTACTAAATTATTTTTTTTAATAAATTTGACTTTATCGTTATTATTTTTAGAAGCTTCAACTAATGATTCAATAACTTGTTCCATATATTCTTTTGGAAAATTCTGATTTACTATTAAAATCATATTATCAAAAGAATATAAAGTCTTTGAATATTTTAAAAGATTTTGGAAATACTGAGTTTTTTTATTTTTCAAGTCTGTCAATAAATTACTAGAAATAACGGCTAAAGGAATTTGGTTTGTTATTAACAAATTAATTAACCTCTCTGAGTCTTTTGTTCTTGCAACTCTCGCCTTGGCTTCTGGTAAATATTCATCAAGAATTACTTTTAAATTCTTCGTAAAACCAAATGCTCCTTCATCATTTTTTGAACACATTACCAACATATGCATTTGTCTATAAACTTCATGCTGTCCCCACGGTGCATGTCCACTTAGAAAGAGCGAAATTACTATTATTAAAAATTTAAATTTACGTTTGATTTTCATTTTCCTACGGAGATATATTACTACATCTCCGTATTCAGTAGTGGTTATCTATTTAATTTCTATTTTTATCAAAAACATCAAGATTTAAAACAGCTGTAATAACATAATTAGGTACATCTACAACTTGGCCTACTCTAAGGTCTACTGCAACTGAACAAAGAATATAAGCTTGTTCTCTAGAAAGACCATGCTCGTCTACAATATAATCTATCATCTGTAAAAGTGCATGCCTTGCTGCCAAGGTTAAGGATTCAGATAAATTTGCTAGATTTGTAATTTTATCTCCGCCTAAATATTTATAATACTCTAACTCTGTTCCAGCGTCTTTTACAGGAATACCTACTGTTTGATAAAATTTAGTTGGTTCTATATCTCTAATTTCATCATTTCCCTTAGTTGCAGGCATTACCATTTTTTTGCCTTGTCTTTTAAGAATTTTTGTTCTTATTTTGACTATAGCTCCCATTTCTATAGCTGTACCAGATACCTCTCCATCACCTTGAGCATAATGAACATCTCCTGCAAAAAGGCCACACCCGTCAATAAAACAAGGAAAAATAATTTTGGTACCAACTTGCATTTGCTGTACGTCCATGTTTCCTCCATTCTCTCTAGGTGGTATAGTTCTTAGGCAATCATCTTTAAATTTACCATTTTCTGCACATATATCCGCTGGCAATGCAAATCCTGGATCAGGAGTAAGTACCACTCCACCAGCTTTAGCTAAATCCGCTTCTCTTTTTTTCCATTTTTCAACTTCCTTTAAACCAGGAAGTACGCCAATGGATCCTGGAAATGCTTCATAAGGTATGGTAATTCCTGGCATAGCATCAGAAACAGCACCAATTCTAGTTAACTTCCAATTTACTATATAAGGTTCTGTAAACAAATCTCTTAAAAATCCAAAACCAGGAACAATAACAGTATATCCATATTCATCTGGAACTATATCTAATAATTCTACTTCAAGAGCATCTCCTCTTTTTGCACCTTTAATATAAACTGGTCCTGTCATTGGATGCACTTCTCCTAGATTAATAGTAGGTACATCTTCAGCAACAGCATCTAAACTGTAATTACTATCAAGTGCATCTCTAGTATGAAGAATAATAATATCACCCGGCTTAGCTGAAGCTCTAGGCTCTATTGCGGGATGATACCTGTTAAAACAGTTTACATCATCTTTACAATGATCACCTTTTTTTTTTATTTCAATAATATTTTTCCACTTAGAATCTGTGGTATCTGCTTGTAAGTTTAATGCAAATATTACAGAAAAACAGAAAGTTATTAGTTTAATCATAATTTCTCCCATCTATATATTATTTAATTTTATTTTTGTGATATAACTATAACATATTTCTGAATAAGAGGAGAAAAAAGTGACTAAAATTTACAAAACTTTCTTAATAATATTATCAATACTTTTTATTAAACAATCTTTTGCAGAAGATGAAATAAAGATAGGAATTTCTACGTTTTTATCTGGAGGAGCAGCATCTAGTTTTGGTATACCCTTAAAACAAGGATTAGAATTTATGTTTAATGCCATTAATGAGGGAAAAGTTCCTGCTCCTTATAATACACCTGGTATTGGGGGTAAAAAAGTTTCTTATTTTTTCATTGATGAGGCTGGAGGAGCTACTAAACAAGTATCTGAGTTTAGAAATATGGTACAAAGACAAAAAGTAGATGTTGTAATGGGATACATATCTTCAGGAGATTGCTTAGCAATTCCAGCAGTTGCTGAAGAATTAAAACAATTAACTATTCTAATAGATTGTGGAACACCAAGAGTTTTTGAAGAAGATAGTTATAAATACGTTTTTAGAACAGGACCTCATGCAGCTATGGATAATATCGCAGGAGCTTTATATTTGAAAAGAAAAGGTATAATTCCAAAAAAAATTGCAGCTATTAACCAAAACTATGCCTGGGGACAGGACTCATGGGCAGACTTTAAGGGTTCTATAGATATATTTTTTCCTAAAACTGAAATTGTATCTGAGCAGTTTCCAAAGTTTCTTTCTGGACAGTACGGTAGTGAAATTTCAGCAATGATGGTAGCTAAACCAGATTTAATCCATTCATCTATGTGGGGAGGAGATTTAGAATCATTCATTATACAGGCTTCTACAAGAGGACTGTTTAGAAATTCAAAAGTTTTTTTAAGTGCTGGTGATCATGTTTTGCCTTCTCTAGGAAAAAATATGCCTAAAGGAGTAATAGTAGGAGCTAGAGGACCTCATGGAGATTTAGCTCCTGATACACCTCTTTCTAATTGGTTTAAAGAAAATTTAAAAAAAGAGCTTAATATTAAAATGACTACTCAACCTATGCATAAAGGAGCAATGGCTGCATTATTTTTAAAAAAAGCTTACGACCAAGCAATCAAGGAAAGTTCAAATTTTCCTTCTACCGAAGAAATCATTGGAATAATGGAGGGCTTGAAATGGGATACCCCAAGTGGTCCCGCAGTTATGTCATTAGGAAAAGGCCATCAAGCAATACAAGATATGGCTATTGGAGTCACTGCTTGGGATAAAAAAGAAAAAAGAACCAAGTTGGTAGATATAGAATACTTTAAAGCTGAATGCGTAAATCCACCAGATGGAGTTAAAGCCTTAGATTGGATTAAAGGTGGCTTTAAAGGAGCAAACTGTTAAATTAGCTCAAACTGATTAAAAGTTACCCATACTTCCATTTTTAGAGTTAACTTTTTCTTTACCGTTTTTTTTAGAAATTAGCTTGTTTTGTTTATTTATTCCAAGTTCTCCTTGAATTTTTCCACCCGTTTCAACAACTAATATTTCATACTTAGCTCGTCCTTGGATTAAGCCATCTTTTTTTACATAAAGATTTTTTATAGTAAATTTACCTTTAATTGTGCCATTAATAATTAAAACATCTGCAACTATCTCTCCATCAAATTCTCCATTAGGACCTACTACTACTTCATTAGCTCTAATTGTACCTCTCATAGTACCATCAATATGAATATTACCTTCTGTATTAATCTCACCAGAAAAGTCTATGCCCTCTGCTATAATAGAAAGAGTAGTGTTTTTTCTACTATCGGAAAATAAATTAGAGTTTTTTAAAAACATTTTTACCTATTTTAAGAAATGGATATGGATTTCTGGCTTTATCATTAACTTTAATTTCATAATGCAAGTGTTTACCTGTTGACCTTCCAGTATTTCCTATCTTACCTATAATATTTCCTAAATCAACTGTTTCTCCTTTTTTAACAAATATTTTTGATAAGTGAGCATATCTAGTTTGTATACCATTACCATGATGTATAAATATAGATTTTCCATAGGACCCATAATTTCCTACAAAAGATACTTTACCTGCAGCTGTTGAAACTATATCAGAACCCCAAGCTGCTCCTAAATCTATTCCCTTATGAAACGCTCTCCTCTTTGTATAAGGATCTTTTCTATATCCATAACTACTAGTTATATAATATTTATTTATGGGCGCAGCAAGAGGAACAGATAAAAATATTTCTCTTAACAATTCAAACCTAGCCGTTCTGTCATGAAGAGCATATGCTACCTCATTCTCTTTATCTGCAACTACTAATGGGCCTCCTATTTCGCTCTCATTTTTTATATTTCTTAAGTTACTCAAATCATAAGACCTAGTTTTGGTAAAAATGTTTTCCAAAAAACTTATTTTATTTTCTAAAATTTTTAAAGTACTGTTTCTGACCGTATTATTAAGTTCATAATAATATTTTTCTTTCTCCTTTTGCAAAGCTAAATTGTAATTTAGCATTTTTAGCTCTGATGTTGCCTTAATGCTCTCTTCAATAGTTTTATCTAAATTTAAGAAAACTTTTTTACTTTTTTTTATTACATTTTTTTTCTTATCTATCGTATAGTTGTCATCAATATTATAAAATACAGATTTAAAATCAGTATCTAAATAAAATCTATCATTACTTTGCTTATATATTTTTTCTATATTTTTTTGTAGACTGTTTATTATGTTATCAAGTTCTGATAGCATCTTTTCTCTATCTTTTTTCTCATTAATAATACTTTCTAATCTATCTTTTACTTGCAATAACTTATGATCTTTTTTTATATCATTGTTTTGGTTAATTAACTGCAAATCTTGTTGTAAAAGGTCTAATAACTTAGTGATTTTTTTTATTTGAAGTTCTACATTTAGATCAGTTTCAGTAAATTTAGTAGTATCTGAATATAACTCTTCTCTTAAACTTACTACTGCTTTAGTAAATTTTACATACCTAATCCTTAAATCTTTTAAAGCTACATTCTGTTTAAAATTAACGGTTTGTAAAAACTGCATTTTATATGTGAACAAACCTACAAAAAAACCGGTAGTAACAAGTAAAGAAATTAGAATAATCTGCATTGCTGTACCTAGTTTAAAATACTTAATACCACCAGTACTTCTAAGCATAAACTCTTTTGGTGGAAAAGTATTATATAACCAGTTAAAAAATTTCATAAAAAGTAATACTCCTTATTACATTCTAAACGTTCTTTTATACCAAAGACAAGTCTTTTTAATTCCTTCAGTATAGTGGTATGGAGGTTTCCACCCAGTGTCAGAAATAAACTTTTTATTATTAACTATAAATTCTTTCATCATTTTATTAAAAATATCATTTATTCCAAAAAATTTAAAAATATAACTAAAAATTTCTGGTTTTAAATAAAATAAAAAAACTTTTTTACCTAAATTATTTGCTATCGTAGTTGCTAATTTTTCATTTGTAATTGTACAATTATCACTTATTTCATAAGTTTTTCCTTTAAAATAATTAGTCTTTAATAAAAAATAAATTGCATCAACTAAATTTTCTACATACATATAACTTCTTTTTTTTAATATTTTTTTAAATGGTAGTGGTAGATTATTTTGAATTGCTTTCATCAAAAGAAGAAAATTTGCTTTAACATAGGGACCATAGACAAGAGGTGGCCTCAAAATAATGTGATTTTTATAATTTTTTCTTATGATTTCTTCAGCTTTTTTTTTAACTTTTGCATATTCTGTTTTGTCACTAGAATTATATTTAGAAACTTTAGCTGAACTTAAATGAATTATCCTTAATTCTTTATTTTTAAAATTTCTTACAATATTTTTTTCTATATTGTTCATGTATTCATAATTCAAATTTTTATTAAAATACTTTTTATTATTTACATGTGCTAAAGCGGCAAGGTTTACTAAATATTTAATATCAGAAAAATTATTCTTAATTTTCTTTTTTTCAAATAAATTACCAACATCAATTATTTTGACTCCTATTTTTAATAATTCTTGATAATTTTCTGATTTTTTATTCCTTATTATAGAAATAACCTCAAAGTTTTTATCATTTAACTTTTTACATAGGTGCATGCCAATAAAACCAGACGCACCTAAAATTACAACTTTATCTTTTATCATTTTTATATTTAACTTATTGTATTAATAATGATTAAAATATGATGAAAAACAACATAAAAATAAGTGCGCTAGTAATCGCGCACAATGAAGAAAAAAAACTTTCAACTTGTTTAAAGAATCTTATTTATGCTGATGAACTAGTAGTAGTATTAGATAAAACTAATGACAAAAGCAAAGCTATTGCAAAAAAATATGGAGCTAGAGTTTTTGAAGGCAATTGGAGTATAGAAGCTAATAGAAGAAACTTTGGGATAAAAAAATGTTTAGGCGATTGGATTTTAGAAATTGATGCTGATGAGCATGCATCTAAAAATTTATTTGTAGAAATAAGAAAAAAAACAGAAAATGCTGAACCAGGATATTTTTTGATACCTTTTGATAATTATATTGGTAAAAGAAAAGTAAGATATGGATGGGGAGCTTCATGGGGGGTATCAGCTGCTCCGAGACTTCATTTTAAAGGATGTAAATCTTGGAAAAAAGAAAACTTAATTCACCCCTCAATATCACTTAAAGGAAAAAAAAAATGGCTCCAGTCAAGAATTAAGCATTATGTAGATGATGATATTAATGATATGTTATTAAGATTAATTAGGTACACAGACCTGAAGGCTTTAGATTTAGCTAAAAATAATAAAAAACTTCCTCATTTTTTTATAACTTTAAGAAGAGGTTTTACCAGATTTTTTAAATGTTTTATCTCTAGGAAAGGGTATAAAGAAGGAAGGTGGGGCTTTATTATTGCTACTATGGCAAGTCTATATGTTGTATTGTCTTATATAAAAGCAGCAGAAATAAAGAAAAAAAATTAAATATCATTTATCTTTTCGAATCTTCCAACTATCATCTTTAACCAAAGCCCATTCTGATAAAACTACTGTCTTTGGAGACCTTATGTCTTTTAATTCATAATGAACTATATCAAATATCAATTTAGTATTTATTACTTCCCATTGAGTAGGATAAGCAAATCCCCTAAAAAACACATCCCCAATTTTAAATTTAGTATCCATAACTAAATCCTTGTTTTTATAATACAATAACATATTATAACATTTAGTATTTATTACAAAGTAAAAAATATTAATAAATACCTAAAATGAGTAGTCATGAGCGAAATAATATTACCCAAGTTTATCAATATAGGAGCAGGAAAAGTTAACTCCGTTAATGATATTTTAAAAAAATTAAATTGTGAAAACCCTATAATTATAACAGATAAAACCATGGTTGAACTAAATATCATAGAACCATTAGAAAGAACCCTTACAGAAATGCAAATTAGGTATGAGATTTTTAATAATACTATGCCTGAACCTACTGCAGAATCGATTGAAGAAGGCGTCAAACTTATAAAAAATGGTTCTTTTGACTGTATTATAGCATTTGGTGGAGGAAGCCCCATAGACTCGGCAAAGGCAATGAGTATTCTAGCTTCTAAAGGAGGAAAAATGGAAGATTATAAGTTTCCTGTTATAAGCTTAGAAAGTGGTATCCCTCTCATAGCTATACCAACTACAGCTGGAACTGGTTCTGAAGCTACAAAGTTTACAATTATTACTAATGAAAAAAATGATGAAAAAATGCTTTGTGTAGGACCAGCTTTTATGCCAACTGCAGCCATAATTGATTACGAATTAACTTATTCTGTGCCTAAAAGAACTACTGCTGATACTGCCATAGATTCTCTTACTCATGCAATAGAGGCATACGTAAGTAAAAAATCAAATATATTCAGTGATACGCAAGCTATTTCAGCAATGAAATTAATCGCCCCTAATATTAGAAAAGCTTTTAATAATGGAAAAGATCAAATAGCAAGAGAAAAACTAATGATTGGAGCTACATTAGCTGGTATTGCCTTTAGTAATTCATCTGTTGCTTTAGTGCATGGAATGAGTCGACCTATAGGTGCTTTCTATCATGTACCACATGGACTATCAAATGCGATGCTATTACCTACTGTAACAGAGTTTTCTATACCTGGTGCTACCGTAAAATATTCAGAATGTGCTAAAGCTATTGGTATTGCTTCTTTTAATGATAGTATTGAAGATTCAAATAAGAAGCTTTTAACTGAATTGAAACAGCTAAATATTGATTTAAAAGTGCCTTCTTTAGAAGATTTTGGTATTAAAAAAGAAATTTTTTTAAAAAATATTGATACTATGGCAACCCAGGCTATTGCATCAGGTTCACCGCATAATAATCCTATAGTACCTAGTCATGAAGAACTTATATTGTTATATAAAAAGTTATGTGAATAAACTTTAATGTTTAAAAATATCAGGATAATTTTCTTTTAATTTTATTAGTTTTGGCGGTATGAGAATACTACAATACATGCTATCGGGATTTTTTTCAAAATAATTATGATGATAATTTTCTGCTGAAGTAAAATTTAATTTATCTGATAATTCTGTCTGTATTGTATTATTCCATAAAAGTTCTGCATTTTTAATAGCCTCTTGGGCCATTTGTTTTTCTTTTAAACTTTTATAAAAAATAGCTGATCTATATTGTGTTCCAACATCATTGCCTTGTCTATTTTTTTGAGTAGGATCATGAGTAATAAAAAAAATTTTAAATATAAGCTCCAATGAGACCTCTGTTTCATCAAAATCGCATTTAATAGCTTCAGCGTGCCCAGATGCACCAGTACAAATTTCTTTATAAGTTGGATTTTTTGATACTCCACCTATGTATCCAGGTGTAATCTTTTTAACACCCCTAACCTTTAAAAAGACTGCTTCAGTACACCAAAAACATCCTCCTGCTAAAAAAATTGACTGCATATTATATAATGTAATAACCTATTCTTAAATAATCTATATTTTTTATAAAATAATGAAAAAAAATAATATAATTTCACTTTTTTTTATATGCTTGGCAACAAGTTTATTTACAATTGATATGGGAATAATAACCGTTTCTTTTTCAGAAATTGAAAATTACTTTTCTACAACTAATTCTGTAACATCATGGGTGCTTACTGTTTTTTCTATCTCGTCAGCAATAGGTATAATTAGTTTAGGGTTTATGTCAAAATTATTTGGTAGAAAAAAAATATACATATTTGGAATATTAGGTTTTTCTTTTTTCTCAGGCCTATGCGGTTTATCAAATAATATAGAACAATTATTAACTTTTAGATTTTTTCAGGGATATTTTGGATCAGGCTTAATAGCGCTCAGTCAAGCATTTGTAATAGATATTTTTTCTACTAAAAATAGAAGTAAAGCAATATCTGCTTGGACATTTGGTTTGCTTGCAGGACCAGTTATTGGACCATTACTTGGAGGTTACCTTATTGAATATATGAGTTGGAGGTATATATTTTTTATAAATGTTCCTCTCGGCCTTATTGCATTTTTTGGCCTACTTAACAACTTAAAAAATGATGCTCCGTCTTCATCAAATAATATTAACTATATAGGTTTTATATTTTTAAGTATTTCAGTAGCGAGCTTACAAATATTTTTAGATAGAGGAGAGTTAGAAGATTGGTTTGAGTCTGAATTTATAATTTTTTTAATTCTTTTATCAATCACTTCGTTAATTTTTTTTATTTTAAGCAACTTTAATACAAAAATTTCTCTTTTTTCTAAATTATTATTTAAAGATAAAAACTTCGTTGGAGGTGTTATCTTTGCATTTTTATTTGGTTTTATTCTTATACCCCCTTTTATATTAATTCCAATCTATCTTACTGAAATACAAGACTTTCCTATATATTATGTAGGATTAATATTAAGTTTATCAGGTTTAGGGGGTATGATAGCCACATTATTTACATCTAAAATTATTTTTCATATAGGAAATATAAATACTATGTTATTAGGACTTCTTATTTATGTCATAGCTAATTTAGAAATTGTTTTTTGGAACTCTAATATCACTACTAATCAAATTATTTTTAATAGTTTTTATAGAGGAATTTCTATAAGTACTTATTATGTTGCTCTTGCGAATATAACATATACCACTCTTCCTAATATACTTAGGACCGAAGCAGCAAGTTTATTTCAATTTTTAAGAACAATAGGAACTGGTGTGTCCATAGCTTTTTTTATAACTTTATTAAATAGATACTACACTATAAACTTTGAAGACCTAAGAAGCTATTTAGATTATTCAAATATAGGAGTTTCGCAATTTACAAATGTTGATGATTTTTTTTCTAAGGATAAGATAACAATTTTACAACAATTGCAGCACCAGTCAAAGATTAAATCATTTTTAAATGATTTTTTCTTTCTATCGATATCTCCTTTATTTTTTTTACCTTTCTTTGTGTTATTCAAAAAATAAGAATTAAACTCTGTAGGGTTTAAAAAAGCTAAGTAGCCTTGGAACTAAAGTTAACGAAGCTAATAATGCAACTAACATGGCCAAACTAGTTAGTAATCCAAAATAAATGCTAGGGATAAAATTAGAAAAAACTAATATTGAAAAGCCTACTATTATAGTCAATGTAGTATAATACAACGCATAGCCTATGCTGTTATGAGAACTAATCATTGCTTTATCATATTCCTTGTGATGTAAAAATTCATTTCTGTGTCTAAATATGTAGTGAATTGTATTATCAACAGCTATTCCCATACTTATTGCTGCAATTGTAATTGTCATCATATCTAATGGTATATTTAATATTCCCATTAGACCTAAAACAGATCCAATAGACAATAAATTCGGAACCAAGGCAATAAGAGAAATTTTTAAAGATCTAAATAAAATTAAAAACATGCAAAATAAAACTAATATAACCAAACCTAAAGTTTTAATTTGTGAATTGAATAAACTCTGTAACATATTATTATATAAAATGAGAATATTAGATAATTTTATGTCTTCACTTTTAACCCCAATAACACTATAAGCTTCATCTTGTATTTTATTAATTAATTGATTTCTTCTAAGTGAGGGATCTGAGTCTTTAACTCTTAAAGTAATTTTTGCCTGATTGTACTCTGTAGATATATAAGGATTTAAAATTATTTTTTTATATTCTTGTGGAAGTTTTTCAAATAATAGTCCTAATTGGACGCTATCAAGATCATTTCCATTATTTAGTATTCTACCTATTTTTAAAATTGTGGCAAAAGAAATAACTGTTCCTGTATATTCTAAAGAGTCAAGATAATCGTGTAGAGCTTCTATTTTTAACATTTTATCTCTTGTAAACCAATATTTAGGATCATTAGAAGCTTCATCAAATTCATCAAAAATATCATCAAATTCATCTTGTTCCAGACCTACTTCTGTCTGATCTCTTTCTTCATTTTTAAAATCAAGAGTTACATCTAACAGAGTAGTTCCACCTAAGTCTTCATCTATAACTTTCATACCCTTGTATATCTCTGTATTAGACTTAAAGTAATCTATAAAGCTATTTTCTACTTTTAATTTTGTTCCTCCATAAACACTTAAAATAGACATCAAAATTGCTACACTAAAAATTAATTTTTTATAATTAATAGTAAATTCTGCAATTTGATTTGGAAGGTTAAATATTCTCTCAAAAGAAGTATTAGGTTTTAATATTCTAAACTCATTCATCAATGCCGGGAACATGATAAAAGTCAAAATTAAAGATATAGTTACTCCAACACTCATCATCCAGCCAAAATTAATAACAGGTAATAAACCAGACAAAATTAAAGAGCTAAAACCTGCTATAGTAGTGATAACAGTAAAAAAGCATGGCTTAATCATCTGTTTGACCGTATCTAATAATAAATATTTATGATTTTTATAACGTTTAGAAGATAATTCTCTATACCTAACTATTAAATGTATAGTAATTGCCATTGTTAAAATAAGTTGCAATGAAATAAAGTTGGAGGAGATAACTGTTACCTCCCAATTAAAAAGACTAAAAGTTCCAGCTGTTATAATAACAGAACAAAAGCAAGTAACCAATGGCATAATCACCCATCTACTTTGTCTAAAAATAATCATTAAAGTTATAATTAAAAAAAATAATATAGCTATACCAAATACTTTTAAATCTTTTTTGACGAAAGAAACTACATCATTAGCTATCATTGGAATACCACCTAAATAAAGTTCTCCAAATTGTCTATATTGATAAATTATGCTTCGTATGTTTAAAATTAATTCATTTTGAATAATTCTTAATTCATCTCTTTCTTTAATGATATCTTTTTTTACTATATCAAAACTTGTTAACTCACTATCAGTTAAATTTCTTTCCTCTAAAATATTTTGATATTTTTGTTTTTTTTCTCTTAACTTAAGTAACCTATCATGTTCTTTGAGATTAATTAAAATTGCTGTAGTTTTCAAATCCTCACTAACAAGATTGTTTTTATAAAGTGGACTACTTGTCAATTCTTTTATTATGAGGTTTTTTTCTACTATATTATCTTCTATACTAGGTACTCCTTCTAAAATATCAGCTAAGGATTTTTTTGAACTTAAAAGAAGAGGCACATTTAAAATAGAAGTAACATTGCTAACTGGCTTTAGTTGTTCTAAATCTTTAGAAATATCTCTTATGTTCTTCTTTACTTCTTCTGCTAGCAGAGATTGTTTAGGTTTAAATGCTATGATAAGAAATTCTGGTGATTTATATCTTTTGTTTAATAACTGAAAATATTTTAAATCTTTATCTTTTTCCAAAATTAAAGTATCTGAAGATGCATCTATTTTTAAATTAATAGCTGCAAAAAAAAAGAAAGCGGTCAGCAATAACATGAAGCAAATTATAATTTTAGAGTATTTAAATATTATTTTATTATAAAATAAATCAATCATACATTAATTATTCTGCACTAATAGCATCAGTCTTTTTAAGCTTATGATATTCTAAATTTTTTTCAAATTCACGTAATCTTTTCCACACTGAAAGTAATTCAACTATAGTAGCCCAGCTTTTTACTAAATATTGTAATGAGCCTTCTACTCTTCCAAAAGCTCTAGTAATTTGTTGTACAAAACCTAACGTAATTGCACCTGATACAATTGTAGGAGCCAAAGCCAAATAAGGAACAATCACCATTCCTTGAAAATATGTCCATTTGACTGTATTAAAATAGAGATAATGAAAGTATGATTTAAAATGGATACCTCTAACTCTATTATATAATTGACCAATAGTAGGAGGCGCTGCTCTAATAGGATCATCTTCTCCTAAAACTAATTCCTTCCTATATCCCGCTTCCTCTTTTTGAATATCATACTCTATTCCTGGTAGTTTAATTCCCACAGAAGCCAAAACGACCGTTCCCCCTAAAGCAGAAATTATAGCCACCCAGACTAGCGCATGATCTACTTCTCCTATCCATGGTAGACTACTCACTTGCTTTGACAAACCCCATAAAATTGGAAGAAAAGCTGCTAATGTCATTATACTATCTAATAACCCTACTCCTAAGCCTTCCATAATTCTAGCAAATTTAAGCGTATCTTCTTGAACTCTCTGAGAAGCTCCTTCTGTCATTCTAGCATTTTGCCACTGTTCATGATAATAATTAGCCATTGAAGTTCTCCACCTAAAAACCCAATGACTTACTAAAAAACCTGTGAATACCGCTATAATAACCCAGCCTCCTGCTACCTTAGCAAAAGTAAACAAATACGCTATAAACTCTTTTTCGCTTACTGAACCAGGAGTAGTTAAAGCTTTTTGTAAGGTATCATAAAAGTCACCAAACCATTCATTTATTTTTACATCAAGTTGAACCTGATACCAAGTAGAAAGTAATATTACTAATGTTCCACCAATACTCCACAAAAACCAGTTTTTATCTGTAAAAAATTTAAACATATAAATATGATATCATATAAAAAGTCCTATATCATTTTAAAAATAATTAGTTACTAATTTTTTTAAATGCATCAAGAGCTCTTTTTCTAGATAAGCTGTAATCAATTATAGGATAAGGATAACTTACACCTAAGTTTATACCTGCTTCTTTCAAAATTGTTTTATCTGTTAACCAAGGTGTGAATATAAACTTATTAGGCAATTTAGCAATCTCAGGTAAATATTTTCTAATATAAATTGCATCTTTATCGAATTTTTGACCCTGAGTAATTGGATTAAAAATTCTAAAAAAAGGTGCTGCATCTGAACCGGTGCCAGCAACCCACTGCCAGCTGGCACTATTACTTGCGAGATCTGCATCTAGTAGACAATCCCAGAACCACTTTTCTCCTTCTTTCCAATGAATCAATAAATTCTTAACTAGAAAAGAAGCAGTTATCATTCTTAATCTGTTGTGCATATAACCTGTTTGCCAGAGTTCTCTCATACCGGCATCTATGATAGGATAACCAGTTTTTCCTTTTTTCCATTTCAAAAGAAGCTTTTCATTAACGTTCCACTGTAATTTATCAAATTGTATTTTTAAATTTTTTTTATTGATATCAGGATAATGATATAATAAATGATAAGAAAACTCTCTCCATCCTAATTCGCTTAGAAAAGTTTCTTTATGTAGTCCTTGCATTTTATTTTTTGCATCTTGCCATACTCTAAATGGAGATATTTGTCCCCAATGTAAATAAGGAGAAATTCTAGATACGCTATTTTTACTAGGAAAATTTCTACCTTCATTGTAATCGCTTGCTCCATTATTTAAAAAGTTATTAAAATTTTTCCTAGCTGAAGTTTCTGATGTATTCCATATTTTTTCAAATTTTTCAGACCATTTATATTTTTTATTTTGAAATTTAAAATGATAATTTTGATTTTCTGTATTAAGTTTTAAAAAAAATAACTTTTCTGGTTTGTCTAGTGGCTTCCTTGGCGCATCTGAAACGAGGCAACCTTTTTTATAAAATGGCGTAAATACTTTATAAAAACTTCCACTTTTATTTTTAATTCTCCATGGTTCCCATAAAAGACTTGAATTAAAAGATTTTACGACAACATCAAGTTCCTTGATGCTTTTCTTTATAATAGTATCTGAAGCTATTCTGTCTGGTTCATAACATCTGTTCCAATATAAATACTTGATATTTTGTTCTTTAATAATTTTTGTAATAGAAGCTAAACTATTACCTTCTAAAATATTTAATTTTTTATCTAGGCCTATATTTAGAGATATTAAAGAGTTTTCTAACCACCAGTGACTAGCTAAGCCAATATCCTTATACTCTTCTAAACATTTATCAAATATAAATAATGGTATTATTTTTTTATGCTTTGCAGCTTCTACTAAAGCTGGGTTATCATCTAATCTCAGATCTTTTCTAAACCAACAAATGCAAGTATCTTCCATAAACTATATACGTATAAAGTAAAAAAAAGTTTAGGTATTTATGGCCTTTTGAAAGGCCTCTCTTTCACTAATTAAATTCAAATATCTTTTTATATTTTTAAATTCATCGGACACGCATTTAAGTTTGTTAGACATAAATAATGAATGACCTAACATAAAATCTACTCCTGAAAATTTATCTATTAAATATTTATTTTTTTCTAATAACTGATTAACAGGTTTCAATGCTTTAGTTAAAAGATTTTTTGCTTGTCGCAAGACTTCTTCATTTCTTCTGTCCTCGGGAAGTATCAGTGTATGAACTACTATAGTATTCATAGGAGGCATTATCATACCCTCACAGTAATGAAACCATTGAAGGTATTCTGGAAAATATTCATCTGTTACTTTTGGTTTTAGTTCTCCATTACTATGTCTTGATATAATATATTCAACTATGGCTCCTGACTCATAAATAGTTATTTCCCCCTCCTCTAATACTGGAACTCTTCCTAAAGGGTGCCTCTTTCTATGCTCATCTGACTTGAGTTCTGAAGGATGAAATTTGATAACATTTAAATTGTATTGCAACTTTAGCTCTTCAAGCAACCAAAGTATTCTTTGTGCTCTAGAATTACTGCAATAATGTAATGTTAACATTATTTTATTTTATAGATTTTTTTATAAAATTAAAGTTTTAATTATCAGGGTTAATATACCCTGATAAACCTCTTACATTTTCATTAAATTTTAAACTTTTATGTATTGGAGGAAAGGCCCTTTGTCTACAATTTTCCCTTTCACAAGTTCTGCAAGATAACCCAGTTGGAACTGAATATTTATCATCTAGATTATCAGCATAAATACAATCCTTACTATAACTAATATCAAAACCTAAACCTATTGAAAAAAAAGTTTCAGGTGCACGATAATCTCCTATACGTTTACTGACTGTTCTTGCTAAACAAATAAAAGTTTTTCCGTCTAACATTTTAGATAATTGCACCTTGATTTTTCCAGGATTGAGAAATGCTGAATATACGTTCCACCTAGGGCAAGCTACAGAGTATCTAGGTATTTTTAAGCCAGACAATGAAAATCTCTTTGATACATTTCCTGCAATATCCACTCTCATAAAATGAAAAGGTATACCCTTGTTAGAAGGTTTTTGTAATGTAGTAAGTCTATGGCAAATTTGCTCAAAAGAAGTTTCAAACTTATTAGCTAGAATATCTATATCATATCTATATTTAATAGCAGAAGATAAAAATTTTTCATAAGGCATTAATAAACATGAAGCAAAATAATTAGCCAATACTGTTTTTCCTAATGCTAAAGTATTTTCATCATTAACTCCCTCTTTTTTAAGCTTGTTTTCTATACCTTCTTTAGCTGCAATAAGTCCAATTTGATTAGCAATAAGGAACTCCTTACTTTCTCTGGAAAGAGAGTTTGAGATTTTTAAAAGCTTTTTATCAACAATAAATTTTTTTACAAAGTTATTTTTTAAATTTTCTTCCTCAAAGTCAATTTTAATAGAAAATTTTTCCGTTAGATGTTTGAGCATACTCGTAAGCCTATTGCCATGCTCAAAATTTATCGATAATGCTTCTTTCTCAGCAATTTCTTCTATGTCTGAAAAATAATTATTATTTGACTGAAGTATATCTGAAATAAAATCAGCGCTTGATCTATCAGAACCAACTGTATCTGAAATCTCTTGTTTTACAGATATCATTTGATCAGCCAATTCACCTAAATCCTTTTTGTTTTGAGTATATTTATCATATAAAGTTCTAACGGCATCACCCACAATAGGTGAATTTACGCAAAAATCTTTGATATCATTGTTCTTTAACTCGTGCTCTTCAAATATATTATCACTAAAAATATCCATAAGGTCAGAGTTTAATTGCTTATTATAATCATTAGTAAGCTCTGAAAGTTCAATATTAAAAAAGCTTGCAACCTTTAAAAGTATAGGAACAGTAATGCTTCTTCTATTATTTTCTATGAGATTAATATAAGCAACAGATATGTCTAGTTTATCCGCTAGATCTCTTTGAGTTAAACTTTTACTCCTTCTTAGTCTTCTTATTACTACGCCTAAATTTGAACTTATTTCCATAATTTACAAATATTTACATTTTTACAAAATTTTACAATATTATATTTACCAAAAAATTACTTAAGATTCAAACTTTTACTTGATTATTGTAAAAAAATTTACTATTATACAATAGAGTTTAGTAATTATATCATTACTCCTCCCTAGTAACAATATT
>CENP01223404.1_pt1 | contig 20171 bp, 14 predicted proteins | sample 361281 | NCBI WGS metagenome assembly CENP01 (sample SAMEA2591122, study PRJEB7988) | marine metagenome | biome: marine biome (ENVO:00000447); feature: deep chlorophyll maximum layer (ENVO:xxxxxxxx); material: saline water (ENVO:00002010), including plankton (ENVO:xxxxxxxx) | depth 70 m | reverse complement strand
CATGACAATCATTACACATACAAACAAACAATAACTGCACCAGATGATTCAGGACCTACAATTAATTTTGGTGCTGATATCAGTATCAGTGGCGATGGTGAATTAATTGCTATTGGATCTCCTCTAAAAGACTTCACTGATATAGATATGGGTGCTGTTTATGTTTACAAAAAAGCAACAAATGATTCAGGTTTGTATTCACTAACACAAACTTTAACAAGTCCTGCTAAAGAAGTAAGTGAAAACTTTGGATATGCTTTATCTTTCAGTGGAGACATACTTGCTGTAACAAGTTTAAAAGGTGACATGACAATTGACACAACTTTTGATGGTGGCACAACAAGTTTCGATAATGAAATGACGTCATTTACAAAAATTGTACAAGACACAGGTACAATTCACATTTATGAAAAATTTGATAACACATTATTATATTCAGAAAAATTCACTTATGCAGATACAAGCATACAGCAGTTTGGTTCTAATTTATTAGTAAATGTAAATCACGTTTATGTTGGAATGCCTAATCTACAATTAACAAATGAAGAAATAGGAACAACTATTGATTTCCGTAGATCTCAAGATGCTAACAACTGGACTAGTGTACATGAAACTATTGGCGGTATTGAACAACCTGATCTTACAAAAATTAAAAGTGTATTCTTATACAACAAAAAAACAAAAAAAGTTTTAGCAAATCTAGATTATATTGATCCTATTTTCGGAAAAATTCCTGGACCAGCAGAAGAAGAAATTTTCTACAAAACAAAATATGATCCAGCATACTACAATCAATCAGGATCTACAAAGCAAGATGATTTAAATCATTGGGATAACAGTCAAGTAGGAAGATTATGGTGGGATATAAGCAAAGCACAATATTATTATCCGTATCAAAGTAATATAATTTTTAATAATGCTTATTGGAATAAATTGTTTCCAGGAGCAACAATTGACATACATGAATGGACACAGTCAAAATACACACCTACTCAATGGAATACTTTAAGTGCAAGTACAGAGGGATTATCTTTAGGTATTACAGGTACAGTGTCAAACACAAATAACTTTGTATTGAAAAAACAATATGACAAAGTTGCAGGTGTGTTTACAAATGTTTACTTTTATTGGGTAAAAGATAAAACATCTGTTCCGCAAATTGAAGGTAGAATTTTATCTGCAAATGGCGTAGCAAAATTAATTAAAGATCCAAGATCCCAAGGTTACAAATATGTAACAATATTTGGTTCAAATAAATTTGCAATAGTAAACTGTGGCGGATTAATAAGTGATAAAGATGCTGTAATAAACTTTAGATTGTTTAATACAACTACAAATAATGATATACATGAAGAGTATGCCATAGTAACTGAAAATTTAGCGTCAAGCAAAATTCCAACAGACATTGAAACTGTTTGGTTTAATAGTTTAATTGGTTACGATGAATTAGAGAATCAAGTTCCAAATCCTGAAATAAGTGAAAAATTAAAATATGGTACATTGATGCAACCAAGACAAAGTTGGTTTAAAAACAAACAAGAGGCTTTAAAACAAGCAATTGAAAGAATCAATAGTACATTAATTTCTAATTTAATTGTAGATGAAGTAGACTTATCTAGTTTAATTAAATCTGATCCAGCACCTTTAACTGCAACAGGCTTATATGATGTAACAGTTGACACTGAAAAAGATTTACAATTTGTTGGTGTTGGCACAGTAAAAACAGCAACGCTGGTTCCAACAATTGAAGACGGAAAAATTAAATCTGTATTTGTTTCGGACGCAGGTAAAGGATATAAATTTAAACCAACAGTAACAATTAACACCACAACAGGATCAGGTGCAGTAATAGAATTATCAATTGATGTAAATGGGTCAGTGTCAAATGCTGTGGTACGTGAACAAGGTAGCAATTACAAGTCCATCGACACAATTACAGTGCGTGACTTTAGTGCTTTAGTAAATGCTGACAGTACGGTGACAGGCAAATGGGCAATCTACTCTTACACAACAGAAGGTTGGACACGTACTAGAATACAAAGTTACAATGTTGGATTATATTGGAATTATGCTGATTGGTATGATACAGGATACAGTGAACTAACTGCCATAGATAAAAAAGTTTCACAAACTTACGAACTAGATGCAGTAGAATGCAATATTGGTGACATAGTAAAAATTGAAACTGTGGGCACAGGTGGTTGGTTACTATTAGAAAAAACAGATAATAAAGAAGATGTTGACTATACAGTAAATTATAAAACTGTTGGAAGACAAAATGGAACAATTCAATTTAACACAAAATTATATGATTATGCTAATCAAAATATAGGTTTTGATTCGAACAGTTTTGATGTTCAACTTTATGACAGACAGCCTATTGAAGAAACAAGAATTATTTTACAAACTGTAAGAGATAGCATATTTGTTGAAGAATTAAAATTAGAATACAACAAATTATTCTTTGCAAGTATTAGATATGCATTATCAGAAGATACTTTAAATGATTGGGTATTCAAAACAAGTTTTGTTACAGCACAACACAACGTAGGTGATCTAAAACAAAAAGTTACATTTAAAAACGATAATCTATCTAACTATGAAGATTATATTAAAGAAATTAAACCATACAAATCTAAAATTAGAGAATATGTAAGTTCTTATGATAAAATTGAACCTACTAATACTTCTTTAACTGATTTTGATTTACCGCCAAGATACATTAATGGTGTAATTACGCCTTCAAATATTAGAGTTGAAAATAATGCTTTAGTAAATGCAGACAATATAAACACTTATCCAAACAAACATTGGAAAGACAATGTAGGCTTTGCAGTCAAGTCTATTAACATAAAAGAAGGTGGCACTCTGTACAAAAATGCACCTACAATAGAAATAGTTGGAGGTGGCGGATCTGGAGCCACAGCAACAGCATATATTAAAAATGGAAAAATAAACAGAATAAATGTTACAAATGGTGGATCAGGATATATTGGTGCTCCAGCAATAAACATTTTAGGATCAACTACAGGCACAGTTGCTCAAGCCAATGCTGTGTTAGGGGACAGTTTTGTTAGATCAACTCACATTGGTGTAAAATTTGACAGAACAACTGGAGACCTTTTACTTGCTAACTTAACAAGAACTGAAACATTCTCAGGAAACGCAAGTCAATTAAAATTTAAATTAAAATGGCCAATGGATTTACGTACAACAACGGTCAAAGTAAAAGTAAACAATCAATTAAAATTAAGAAGTGAATATACTTTTAATAATGAGTTAGATGAAACAAAATCATACACAAGAAATAGTGGATATGTTTCATTCACTTTGCCTCCGGCAAACAATGCAAATATATCTGTGGAATATTTGATTGATCAAGATGTATTGCAAACACAAGATAGAGTAAATTTATATTACACACCAACTGCTGGAATGCCAGGCAAAGAACTTGCACAGGTAATTGAAGGTATAGACTATGGTGGTGTAGAAGTTCGTAGCATAGGATTTGAAAATAAATCAGGTTGGGACAACCAACCTTTTATGGATGGTGAATGGGACACTTATGATGAAAGTTATGAAGATGAAGTTTTCTATCTAGATCAAAGCACATTATCTTTAACACTTTCTAAAACACTTGAAGCAAATGTACAATACAATGTATACAGAAACGGTAAAAGAGTTGATGATCCTAATTTTGGAACAGCACAACAAACAAATGTCAATGCTGTTATGGAAACAATTATCGGCGATGGTTCTACTAAAACTGTAGACATAAGTGCTGTTGAAACAGGCAATGACACAATCATAATCAGAAAATCAACAAGCGATGGTTCATTCTTACCTGATCCGGAAGAAGTTGACACACTTTTACAAGGTGGTGATTTGGCATACTCTACAGCACAAGGTTTAAGTGCTGAAGATATAAATGTTGATGGAGACGGCTTTGTAACTCCAACATCATCTCATGGTCCAGAAGAATTTGTACCTGGACAAGTGTTAGATACATTAGACATACAAGTTTATGACAGAGGTTCAAACACAGGCAGTAAAATTAACAGTTACAATTACATAGGTGATGGTACAACAACAGAATTTGCCTACACTGATTATCCGCAAAGTGCTGACGCTGTATTTGTTTCAGTAAACAATATTTTATACAACAGTAATTTATTCACAGTTGATTATCAAAATAAAAAAATAATATTCAACAGTGCACCTACAAATGGCAATAAAATTAATTTTATTACTATGGGCAATAACGGTGAATCTGTTTTAGATGTAGACACATTTACTGGTGACGGTTCAACAGTTGATTTTGTATCAAGAGCAAAATACACAGCAGGCAAAATTTCAGTATTTGTTAGAGTAAATGGTCAAAGAACAACATACCAAGTTTTAGAAACAGACAGTTCTTTTGCTGTACCAAATAGAGTAGCAATAAGATTTAACACAGCGCCGGCAATAGACGCTGTAATTAGTATATGTGTATATGAAAGTGCAAGTCAATCCTTTAGTGAAGTTACTCAAAATGAATTTACTGGTGATGGAAGCACAGCAACATATCAACTATCTCCTACACCTTTTGCACAAAAACCTTTAACAACAAATGTAATTGTTAAGGTTGGAGACAATGTATTAAGAAGTGGTTGGTACAAACAATTTAAAGTTTCAGTATTAAGAGAATACGAAATTGAAAACTGGCAAATAGTTCCGGGCAGTATAGGAACATCAGATGTAAGAGCATTTTTAAATGATGTTGAAATGACTAGTTCACAATACAGATGGAATCCAGGAAATTCAAGTGTAACATTAGAATCAGGTGTAGGTGTTGTTGGCGATATTTTAGATGTGTTTATAGACAATGGACAATACAGTGTATCAGATGCTGGTGTATTAACTTTAACGACTGCACCAACGCAGAATACAAAAGTAACTGCTTACCAGTTTAGTAAACACGATATAGCAGATATAGAAAGAGAACAGGCAGATGTAATTGCAAGATTATCAATTACAGTAAACAGTGATGACTATTACCAATACAATCAATTAACAAATGGTGTAATTTATCTACGTAAGCCGGCAGTTGATGCTCAATATGTTTGGGTTTCATTGAATGGCGAATGGTTGGCACCTAGTGTAGACTACACTGTATCAAATGATCAAATGAGAGTATTAATTTCAAGAACTGTAAGTCAAAATGATCAAATAGATGTCATGCATTTCTCTGCTCCAAGTTTCATTGGAAAATTTGCATACAGACAGTTCAAAGACATGATGAATAGAACGCACTTTAAACGCATAGGAAATGATAGACAATACTTCCTTGCAAATACATTGTACTGGTATGATAAAGAAATTGTTTTAAAAGACGCAACAGGAATCACAGAGCCAAATATTAATGCTAGTTTACCTGGCATTATATTCATAGACGGTGAAAGAATTGAGTATTGGATTAAAGCAGGTAACAAATTACAACAATTAAGAAGAGGTACATTTGGTACAGGAGTACCAACTCAACACTTTGCTGACACTGAAGTTCATGATCAAAGTGGATTCCAGACAGTTCCTTACAAAGATGAGTTTGTATCAGAAGTGTACACAGGCGCAGATGTGTCAAATAATCAATTAACTATCTCGTTCACTCCAACAAATGTGAATCAATTTGAATTATTTGTTGGCGGTAAGAGACTGCGTAAAAACAGTATTTCACAGTATAATCCAGCAAACGGACAGGACAGTCCTGAAGCAGATGACACTGTGTCAGCAGAATTCACAGTAGATGGTGTAAATCCTGTGATTACGTTTAACAATACACCAGCCACAAATGCCAAAATTGTGGTCATACGTAAACAAGGTAAAATTTGGCAAGAAGGCACAGATCCACTGAGTCAGACAGATAATGACATCGCAAGATTCATACGTCAAAAAGAAGTGGCTCCGCCGCAATAAATACAATAGAAATTGGAGCATAAATGAGTAAATTTAATGAAAACAACGGAGTTTTAATACAAGGTCATATTAAGATACATGACCCTGAATCAGGCGCTGTTTTCGTCAATAAACGCAATGCAATTCATTATGAGAACATGAGTGTTGCTTTAGCGGAGAGTGTTGCTAATCAAGGTCAAGGTTTTATTAATTCAATGGCGTTTGGTAACGGCGGAACAAGTGTTGATCCAACAGGAATTATTACATATTTGACTCCTAACAGTACTGGCACAAATGCAAGTCTGTATAATCAAACATACACCAAAGTTGTTGATGATAGAAGTGTTACAAACTTAGATCCTCAAAGAAACAAAATAGAAACTAGACACGTAAACGGAACAAATTACACAGATGTTCTTGTAACTTGTCTTTTAGATTACGGTGAGCCAAACGGACAAGATGCAGTTGATCAAGCATCGCAGGCAAATAGTTTATATGTGTTTGATGAACTAGGACTAGTAAGTTATTCGCCAAGTGGCACAGGCAAACTTTTAACACACGTAGTATTTCATCCTGTACAAAAAAGTTTAAACAGATTAGTGCAAATAGATTACACTGTTAGAGTACAAAGTTTGACAGGTTTTAACGAGGGGTAATAGATGTCATATACCATAAGTTTTTCTGATGCAGTAAACAAAGGTACTATCACTGTCGAAGACAACACAGTGAACAGTCAAACTAGTTTACAGTTTCCTGGAAAAAACACAACATCATATGGTACAATTATAGCAGAGAATTTTCTACACGTATTAGAAAATTTTGCTAACAGTACGGCTCCATTAAGACCAATACAAGGTCAAACTTGGTTTGATACAACAGCAGGCGTAAACCAATTAAAAATTTACGATGGTACAACATGGGTAGCATCAGGCGGACTTAAAAAAGCAATCAATCAACCAAGTGCTTCAGAAAGTATTACAGGTGATTTATGGGTTGATACAGATCAGCAACAATTATATCTATTCACAGGATCAGGCTGGATTCTAGTAGGTCCACAATACAGTTCAGGATTAGTTACAGGTGCAACACCTACAACAATCAAAGGAACTGATGATTTAGATTACACAATTATAAAATTAGAAGTTGCGGCTCAAACAGCGGCAATAATTGCAACAGATACATTCACTCCAAAAATTACAATACCTGGTTTTTCACAACTGCGTCCAGGAATTAATTTAAGTATAGCAAATATAAAAGGTGACGGAGTTGGTAAATTTTATGGCACAGCCGAAAAAGCAGATGCTCTTGTTGTTAGCGGCTCAACAGTAGCGGCAGGAAACTTTTTAAGAGCAGATACAACTTCATTAACAGATTTTCCAATTAAAGTAAAAACAGATGATGGTATAGAAGTAGGTGCCGCAGGATCATTTAAAATGTTTGTTGAACAACAAGCAGGTATAATTCAATTAGGCACACTAGATGAAGAAATAGATTTCAGATTAAACAATCAAGGTACAACAACCACTGTAATGAGATTAAGTTCTGCAGGACAAGTTGGTGTAATGAAAACAAATCCAACTGCTGTGTTAGACGTAGCAGGCACTTTATCAGCAGACGGTATTGTTACAGCAAATGATACAACTGATGCAACTAATATTGGTTCAGGATCACTTGTAGTAAAAGGTGGTTTAGGTGTTGCTAAAAAATTATTTGTTGGAAATGATACAAGTATTGCAGGTAATTTAACTGCAAACAACATATCACCTTCTACAAACAATATACATAACCTAGGTTCTACAAATAATCAATACGGCAATGTTTATGCAAACACTTTTGTAGGAAATTTGACAGGAAACGTAAGTGGAACAGTATCAGGTACAGCAGGATCATCTAACAAATTAACTCAAGCAACAACATTTAATTTGACTGGTGATGTCACAGCAACAAGTTTTACATTTGATGGACAAACAGGTGGAACATCAAAAACTTTTAATACAAGTATAAGCAATTCATTTATTGGTAATCAAACATTAACAACAACAAGTCAAGTAAGTGATGAATTAATAATTAATAGAACACAAGGTACAGCAGGAATTTTCAAAACAACTGTTGGTAACATTGTTAGTACTATTCCAACACCACCAGTAGGTTCAATAACATTATTTGCTGGTGCTACTTCTCCTGCTAATTGGTTAATGTGCGATGGTGCTGAAATTAGTAGAGCAGTATACAGCACTCTTTATGGTATAATAGGCACACAATACGGAACTCCAACAAGTTCTGCGGTGTTTAAATTACCTGACTTACGTGGAAGATTCCCATTAGGTAAAGACAATATGTCTAACCCAGGTTTAGGACAAGGTTCAGCGGATAGAGTTACAGCGGTAGCGGCAGATAATTTAGGTCAAGGTGCAGGTGATGAGAAGAAAACAATCACAAAAGAAAACCTACCAGATCACGAACACAATATGAGAGCAAACAATGGTGATCAATTCTTTGGTTCAAGAATGATAGCAGGTGCATCAACAGATAATGAAGTAACAACTAGAGATGGACCTGATTTAACAAATACACTAGGTGCTCAACAATTACCTAATTCAGGTGGAATCAGCGGCACAATAGGACAACAAATGGATGTAATGAATCCTTACATGACATTAAACTATATAATTTATACTGGAGGCATTTAATGAGTTATAAACTAAACAAAACAGATGGTAGTTTACTTGTTGATCTAGTTGATGGTCAATTAGATACTACTTCCAGTGACTTAACACTTATAGGAAGAAACTATTCAGGTTTTGGTGAAGTTTTAAATGAAAACTTTATACAACTTTTAGAAAACTTTTCAAACGCAACAGCACCTATTAATCCGTTAAGAGGTCAATTATGGTTTGATACAACTGAAAATAGATTAAAAGTATACAACGGATCGGCTTTTGTTGCTTCAGGCGGTACAACAGTTTCTAACACACAACCAAACATGGTTGCAGGTGATATTTGGATCAACAACGAAACAAGTCAACTGTATTTCTTTGATGGTACAAATTTAAAATTAGTTGGTCCAGTATATTCTAACGCACAAGGAACTTCAGGTTTTGAAGTTGTAAGTTTATTAGATACACAAAACGTTACACAACACGTTATTAAAATGTTTGTTGCAGGCAGTTTAGTAGGCGTTCATGCAAATGCAGTATTCACTCCAGTGGCAACAGGTAGAATTACAGAACTTGTATCAAGTTCTAATCCAAATGGTGAAATCAAAAAAGGTTTTAACACTGTAGGCACAGATTACAAATACATTGGAACAGCAACAGTTGCCGAAGCACTTGTTGATGGTAATGGAACAATTAGAAATGCTGACAGTTATCTTGTGTCCGATGGCGATGACACAACTGTAGGTGCATTAACAATACAAAACAATGCAGGTTTAACAGTAGGTCTTAATAATAACACAAAATTACAATTTACAAACAATGCATTCACTATTGCCAATCAATTAACAGGACAAGATGTAGAAATTAAAGTAAGAAATCCAGCAGAATTGTCTGCATTGAAAGTAGATGCAACAAACAGTAGAGTTGGAATTTACAAAGTATCACCTACAAAAACTTTAGACGTAGGTGGAGATGTCAATATTGATGGTAATCTTGTTGTTGCAGGTACAACAACATCCATAGATGTACAAGATTTAAGAGTAGAAGACAAAAATATTGAACTTGCAATAGACAGCAACGGTAATGTAGGTAATGATGCCGCAGTAGATGGTGGTGGTATTATATTAAAATCAAGTCAAGGTGACAAATCATTTGTATGGCAAGATGGTACAGACAGTTGGACAAGTTCTGAATTTATAGATTTAGCGGCAACTAAAGGAATAAAAATTAACACAAACACAGTTTTAACAGAAACGGCATTAGGTGCCAGTGTAACTACTGCACCTGGTTTAACAATACTTGGAACTTTAACACAATTAGTTGTAGATGATGTAACAGTTGATGGTTCAAGTGTGTTTACTTCGGCAAACAGTTTACAATTAGGCAGTAATGGTCCAATCACAGTATTGAACAGTAACAGAATAACAGGTGTAGGTTCACCAGTAAATGATTCAGATGTTGCAACAAAAGGTTACACAGATGGATCAACTGTAATAGGTTTAGATATGAACGTGACTGGATTGAATATGGCTTCGCCTTACAATGATGTAAGAGACGAATTAGAAAAATTATTCCCAGCAGGCGGTTACACATTGGCAAGTCCTAATAGACCAACAAATGCTAATTTTTCTAACAGTGTAATACCAGCAAGAGGACAAGGTGCATTGGCAAGAGTAAGAGCAGTGAATTATGGTTCAGGTGGTGGTTTCAGTATTCCAAGCATACCTTTTGCAGGTTTGAAAAACTTTACACCAGTTGACCAAACAATTACAACTCAACAAAGAACAATACAAACTGTTACAACGTACAGTCAAGATAACAGTTTAGGTACAACAACAAAAATTACTTGTTCTGCATCACATTACTACGAAGCAGGTCAAGCCGTTGTATTAACAGGCACAACTTTCAGTGGTGGTATTGGAACAATAGACGGAAACTACACGGTACAGTCGGCTGAATTTTCAGCAGAATCACCTAACTTTGTGTCATTAACAATAAACTATGACTCACAAGCGTCAGGATTAAATGGTGCCAACTATAATGCGGCAAGTGGTACTATTGAAAGAACACCTGTGGTAGGAAACGCAAACAAACAGGTAGTAGAAGACTTCTCAGACCCAACAGGAGTAACTGGACAGGTTACTTTTGCTCCAACAACAACGATTTTACAGTTTGGAGTGAACAATGGAGTGTGGGAGTTTGACAGAACAATACCGTAAAGACGATAAATATTACGAAACAAGGGTACTATGGCATATATTGTAAACAAATTTGATGGAACTTTAATAGCAACTGTGCAAGATGGCACAGTGGATCAAACAACTAATCTAAGATTCATAGGTAAAAACTATGCTGGATATGGTGAAATACAGAACGAAAACTTCTTACACCTATTAGAAAACTTTGCAAGTGGTAGTCAACCAAGCAAACCACTCAGTGGTCAGATATGGTTTGACACATCAAACAGCAAATTGAAGTTCTATGATGGTACAAAATTCAGAACAACTGGTGGGGCAGAAGTAAGCACATCCGCTCCAGGTGGTTTAACAACTGGTGACTTTTGGTGGGATTCAGCAAACAGTCAATTATATGCTTGGGACGGTACAAGTTTTGTGCTTGTTGGTCCTCAAGGTACAGGTTCTTCAGTAACACAGTTTACAACAAGACAAATAAAAGATTCATTAAATGCAAATCAATTAATTATTGAAGGTAAAGTAAACAACACAACTGTTGTTCTTTTCAGCGGAACTGAATTTACAATTGGTACAGCAGATCCAAACAACACAATCACAGGATTTGATGTTGTTAAAAAAGGTTTAACACTTGTAAACACTCAGGCGGCAACAAGTGGTATCACAACAACTGACCACAGATATTGGGGAACATCATCTAACTCAGATAGATTAGGTGGCTTTCTTGCTTCTGATTACATTAGATCAGGTTCAAGTGCTTTTGCAAGTATTGTAAGATTCGGTGATGCAGGATTCACAGTTGGTGATTCAAATGATTTAAAAGTTTCAATTGAAAATGGCAATGAAGGTGCTATTGCAAATGAAATAGGAACTAAAATTTCTTTAAAAGTAAATTCAAATAACGTTGTTACAAACATTGCAGAAGTAAATGCAGATGGAATAATGCCAGGCACAGGTAATAAAAATATTGGTGCTTCAAATGATCAATGGTATGAAGTTCATGCAAATTACTTTAAAGGATTGGCGGACAATGCATCAGGTATATACTTCGGTAACCAAACTTATTTAGGTGCAACAACAGCCGTTAACAACACAGTGGCATTAAGAGATGGTACAGGTAAAATTACAGCAAATATTTTTGACGGTGTGGCAACATCAGCCAACTATGCTGACTTGGCAGAGATATATTCTACAGACAAAGAATATGAAGTGGGTACAGTAATGGCAATTGGTGGTGATGCAGAAACAACTGAATATGATAAAACAAAAAGTGCTTTTGGTGTAATATCCGAAAAACCAGGATTTTTGATGAACAAAGATGCTGAAGGTCAAGCGATTGCGTTTGTTGGTCGTGTACCAGTAAAAGTAAATGGTGCTGTACAAAAAGGCGACAAAGTTTTTGCTGATGATGGTGGTGTTGCAACTACTACCAAAAAAGGAGAATTAATTGGTTTTGCACTGGCAACTGATACAAATGAATCCACAAAACTTGTTGAGGTAGCACTAAGACTAATAAATAATTCGTAGGAATAGAATTCAATGGCTTTAATAACAGCAAATAGATTTAACACATTAAGACAATCAGTAGACAATGTACTAGGAAATGGTGCAGGTGACACAGGTTACGGACAAACATTAACAAGTGCAGGGATAAATGTTGGCGATATAATTAATGCAAGTCACATTAATGCTGTTTATGAAGATTTAAGAAAATGTTACAAACACCAAAACGGTGGTGATCCAGCAACAAGTTTAATCCAAGCAGTAACACAAGGCGATCTTGTAAAAGATACTGATGGTGTAAATTATACTGGTTGGGATCAATATGAAGCACTTGCTTCTACTATATCAACAAACAGATTGACTGTGGCAGGTACGCAACAAACCATTGCAACTGCAATGACAAGAAGCAGAGGCAGTTGGAATGGAACTATCGTACAAGTTTCTGACGTTTCTTTTGCTAGTGATGATGCACGAAGACACTTTTTCAACCAAGGTGGATTCATCAGAATTTTAGCAAGTACGTCAGACGGAAGTTCACTAGGTAACAGTTGGCAAAATATGTTCAACAACAATGCCGGCAATGTTGACCTTAAAGCACATAGCACAACAAGATCAGGCGGTGGTGGTTCAGTATCTGGAGCATTAGGAAATTATGAACTATCAGGAGCATACCAGTACATATATCAAAACTTTGATGCTGGTGGAGGTGCTTACAGTGCCAATGATTATTACATTGAGGCGTATGCGGCAAGTGGTAGTTTAATCAAAATCAGACAAACATGGAGAGACGAAAAAGGTGGCAATCCAGATGAAAACATCTCCAATTTAACAGCGACTATTCAATGTGCAACAGCAATAACAGATGTAATTGGTACTGCACCGGGTGTTTCAAGCGGTTCTGGTACTACTTTATAATTCATTTCATTGACTAAAATCCCAATTTACGTTATAATGACACTACAAAATTATGAATCAATCGTTCGAAAAATCTTTGGCTTACGCCAATCGTATGAAAGTGTTCAACAATCAACTTAGATTGTTAAAAGAAAAGTATCTAGAAAAGAATACTTACTACACTAAAGGACATCAATTTACAATAGATTTACATCTTCTTAATCATTGTATAGCACTGAAAAATTTGAACAAACAAAACACAGTTTTGCTAGATGATTATCAAATTCCCATACAAATAGAAAACATAGATACTTTTTATCATGACATAATGGACGTTTACCAACGCAATCTTAATTCTTATCTAGTTGAATACAACAAGTTGGTAAAGGAAAAAGGTGAAATTTAAAAATGTCAAAAGGAATTGTATTATTTGCCCATAATAATGATACCATTAATTATGTGGCACAGGCAGTATTTTGCTGTAAGAAAATTAAAGAACATCTAAAACTCCCAGTAACTTTAATTACATCTGAAAATGTTAAAGAAGATATATTTGACAACATTATTAAAATAAAAAATCCAAATACAAAACAAACTAGAAATATGTATGACGGAGAAATCCGTAAAAACGTTTTGTGGAGCAATCAATCTAGATCAACGGTGTTTGATTTGACTCCATACGAAGAAACCATAGTGATGGACACAGATTATATTGTGGAAAACGACACACTGCTTAAAGCATTTCAAACGAAGGAAGACTTTTTAATAAACTATGATGCACAACACATAGATTTTGAATCAACAATGACCAGTGAAATGAAATATATTAGTGATACTGGTATAAAGATGTGTTGGGCCACAGTATTTTATTTTAAAAAAGTTGGACGTGTAAAAAATTTGTTTACTTTAATAGATCACGTCAAACAACACTGGAGTTTTTATAGGTTTCGGTATCAATTAAAAGAACTAACATATAGAAATGATTTTGCTTTTAGTATCGCGATACATATGATGAACGGATTTACACACAGTGATTGGCCCAATAAATTGCCATGTAAATTGTTTTACATCACAGATAGAGATAAAATTATTTCATACAAAGACAGTACTTGGAGTTTTGAACTACAAGGTGGATTAAAATGTTCTATCAAAGACTTAAACATTCATGTAATGAATAAAATAGGATTAGAAAAAATAATAAATGACTAGAGGTTTTTTAATTTTTGTACAAGACAACGGAGATGTTGATTATCTTAAACTGGCGACTGCGTGTGCTATGAGCATTAAAAAATTTATGCCCAAAGAACAGGTATGCCTAGTTACAGATATATTTGTGCCTGACAACTTTAAACAATATTTTGACATAGTAAAAGATATACCAGGAGATGATTTGGCTAAAAATTCAAAATGGAAAGTACAAAACAGATGTAAAATATATGATGCTACTCCATTTGATGAAACTATTGTTTTAGATGCAGATATGTTAGTATTAGAAGATATTACACATTGGTGGAAAGCATTATCTAATTATGAATTATATTACACTGATAAAGTAAAAACTTTCAGAAATGAATTAGTTACAGACACGTTTTATAGAAAAGTATTTGAGGCAAACAATTTGCCTAATGTGTATTGTGGTATGTACTATTTCAAACGCACAGATAACAATCATAAGTTTTTTGAATTACTGAAAGACGTAGTAAAAAATTACAGTTGGTACAGCGAAAAGTACACTTCTAAAAATACGCAAAGTTGGGTTAGTATGGATGTCAGCACTGCTATTGCAATTAAAATACAAAATATTGCTCATCAGGTTTTTTCTAAAAAGAACTTTTTAACTTTTACACATATGAAACCTAACATACAAAAGTGGTTAGCACAAAAGGATAGTTGGTTAGAAGTAATTGATTACAATTTTAACAATTCAAATGAACTAATGGTAGGCAACTTTTTACAAAAAGGTATATTTCACTATGTAGAGAAAAGTTTTGTTACAGACAAAATGATGGAGCAGTTACAATGAGACCACCTTTAAAATTCGGAAATTATAAACCTGAAATGAAATACTATTTTAAATTTGATCCAGATAGTGGAGAAGTGTTAGAGTTTAGTATAGAAAAGAAAGGTAATTGTGTAGAGATATCAAAAGAACTTGCAGACAAGTTGTATGCAGGACAAACAAATTATATTTTTTATAAAGTGATATTAGACAAAGATGGATACAAAGCAGTGCCTAAGAATGCTGTTGAAAGCAAGACACATACAGAAATACAGCAGAAAGATATAGCAAACACAAATTTATATGAAATTAAATCAAACACAAATGATTCTTGTATTAGATTTATTTTAAACATGACTAAAAAAGAATGGAATATATCAATAGACAGCAAGTTAAAAGCATCGTTGCAGAACAGCGTAGACGCTGATAACGAGTATGAGTTTTTTGCAACTGATGATGATAACACGTCAATACCAGCATACAGTTTTAAAATTAAATTACAAAATTTATTTGATAATAATATTGTAATACCACACACAGTTGATTATGTTCCAAAAATATTTTGTCGGAAAGTTTTTAATTATGCGTATGAGGTTGCACAATGATACTAAAAATTTCAGATATAGATTTTGTGTTTTTAAGTTTTGACGAGCCAAATGCTGATAAAAACTTTGCTGATTTGAAAAAGAAAGTGCCATGGGCAAAACGTGTACACGGAGTGGCAGGATTTGATTCTGCACACAAAAAAGCAGGTGAGATATCTGAGTCACAAAGATTTATTACAGTAGATGCAGACACACAGATTGATGAGGAGTTTTTGTCAATGCTTGTAGACTTTAATAGTTTAGGCATAGATGACACATACACATTAAGTTGGTGTGGTAAAATTGATCTTAATGGATTACAATATGGCAATGGTAGTTTAAAATGCTGGACAAAAGAATTTGTTAAAGAAATGAAAACTCATGAAAACCACGATGGCAAAAACAAAAATGTGATTGAGTTTTGTCATAATCCTAAATATTTCCAATTTAATGAAAATTTTTCAACAAGTTTTATAAATGGTTCGGCTTATCAGGCATGGAGAGCAGGTTTTAGAGAAGGTGTCAAAATGTCTTTAGATAAAAATAACAAACTACAAGATTTAAAAGATGGCTGGTGGCAAAATTATCAAAGACTGCTTGTTTGGATGTCAATTGGTGCAGATGTAGAATACGGCATTCACGCAATACATGGAGCAAGATTAGGATGTTATCTAACAAGTTGTACAGATTGGGACTTTACAAAAGCAAACAATTATAGATTCTTTCAACAGTATTGGAAATTTGAAATGCATGACAACAACAGGACTCCTGACTTTTATAAAGAAAGTGTAGAATTAGGACAAAAAATATTGCAACAGCATGACATAGAATTAAGTGCCGAGCCTTTTAATTCAGCACAAAGCAAAACTTTTAAAGAAGTGTATTTGAATACGCCAAGAATATGGAAAAGGAGATTCAGAAATGTTTGATATATTTTTTATATCATATCAAGAACCTAATGCAGATGTGAATTTTGCAATACTTCAAGATAGATTTCCTATTGCTCAACGGGTGCATGGTGTTAAGGGAATACATCAAGCACACAAAGAAGCCGCCAAAAAAGCATTAACAAAAATGTTTTATGTTGTGGATGGTGACGCTTTAGTAGAAGATAATTTTAATTTTGATTATGAAGTACCGCAAAAAGATATGAATGCTGTCCATGTTTGGAGAAGTAAAAATCCTGTAAATGAATTAGTATATGGTTATGGCGGAGTAAAATTATTGCCAACAAAACTTACATTAGACATGGATTGTGCTTCAACAGATATGACAACTAGTATTAGTAAGAGATTCAGACCTATGGAGCAGATATCAAACACATCTCGTTTTAACAGCACACCATTTAACACTTGGAAAAGTGCATTTAGAGAGTGTGTAAAACTATCAAGTAAAGTAATAGATAGGCAAGATAATAAAGAAACTGAAGCAAGATTAGATGTGTGGTGCAACAATTCGAATGACAATATTGCTATTGCAGGTGCAAAAGCAGGAAGACAATATGGTGAAGCAAACAAAAATAACAAAGAAGCATTAGCGAAAATTAATGACTTCGATTGGTTAAAGGAACAATACAATGACAATCCCATTTAATAAGATTGTAAAATTTGGACAAAGCACCATGCTTGAAAAAGATTTATTCAACGTAAGTTGGATATTAAGTAGATTTTGCAATTATAATTGTTCGTACTGTTGGCCCTATGCACACAGTAAAAAAATTGATCATAGACCATTAGATGAATACAAAAATACTATGGATGAAATAAAAAGACAAGCACGAGCAAATGGATTTAACAGTTTTCATTTCAGTTTTTCAGGCGGAGAGCCTACAGCATACAAAAGATTTTTGTCTTTAATAGATCATTATTCCAATGATACTGAAACAAATTATCAAAGTTTACATATGACAACAAATTGTTCACCAGGCATAAAGTGGTGGAACGTATGGTTGAAAGCAACAGCAAAATTAATACGTAGAAGTATTACAGCAAGTTATCATCATGAATTTGCACCAGAAGATGCATTTGGTGACAAATTATTAATGTTACAAGATGCAGGTGTGTATTCAACAATTAATCAAGTAATGGTTCCGGAGTTGTTTGATGAGTTGTATGAAAGATGTGAACGTTTTCATAAACGTGGTTTAAATGTAACTCTTAAACCTCAAAGTGATGAAACTGCAAGTGAAATTGTTGCAGGCTACACAGAAGCACAAACAAAATTAATGCAAGAAGGTTTTCCAATGAAAACTAAAGAAGGCGAACAAATTAATCAAATTAAATTATTTGACAACATGAAACAAGAATACAATATGGATCAAGCAGAACGATTCAATGCTTTTGGCTTTAACAAGTTTAATGGTTGGAACTGTAATGCAGGGTATCAAAGTTGTATTGTAAGAGAACCAGGCGGCGAAGTAAAAAGAGCATACAGTTGTCATGATGAACCATTAGGTAATATTACAGATGGATTCAATTTATTTAAAAATCCTATGCCATGTATTACTCCTAGTTGTGTTAGCAGTGCAGACAGCAAAATACCTAAAAAGAAAGAATGTCCTTGTGGACGTTCACCAACTGGTAGATGTTGTGGCTGGCATAATTTGTCAGAATCAGACTACAAAATTAAAATAAAGGAATATTACGCCAATGTATAATTTAAAAGATATAAAAGATGTGCATTTTGAAATAACCAGCAAGTGCCAAGCGAAATGTCCTATGTGTCCAAGACGTATTGCAGGTGGCCCTTTAAATCCTTTTATTAAATTGGATGAAGTATCTTTAGAAACATTTAAAGAATGGTTTCCTGAATCTTTTATAAAACAATTGAACAGTATGTTTATGTGTGGAAATCTTGGCGATCCTATTATAAGCAAAGATACATTAGAGATATATCAATACTTGCGTGAAGTAAATCCAGATATCAGTCTTGCCATGCACACAAATGGCAGTGCAAGGGATCCTAAATGGTGGGAACAGATTGCAAAAGCAAGAGTAAAAGTAACTTTTGGACTAGATGGATTGCAAGACACAAATCATCTTTATAGAATATCTACAAATTTTGACAAGATTATAAAAAATGCAAAAGCATTTATAGATGCAGGAGGATTTGCAAAGTGGCATATGTTGGTGTTTGAACATAATGAACACCAAGTGGAAGAAGCAAGACAAATGGCGCAACATTTAGGATTTAAAACATTCACTACTAAACACACTTCACGATTCAAAGGAGATTATTTACAAGTGATTGATGAACAAGGAAAACCTTTGCACAAATTAAGACCAACAGAAAAAAGTTCAAGTATGATACCTTTAGTTGAACAATCACAAAAAGAAACTAAACCAACTATTGTGTGTAAAGCAGTCAAGTACAAACAGATATATGTGAGTGCTTGTGGCAATGTATCGCCGTGTTGTTGGTTAGATATGGAATGGATACCACCAATGCAAGAATCAAGAATTGATTACATGAAGAGAATTGGGGAGTTTCCGAATTTAAATACAAGTAGTTTAGAACAAATATTTGAAAAAGGATTTTTTAACAAAATTGAACAAACATGGAAAGAAGCGCCATTGCAAGAATGTTCTAAACAGTGTGGAGCATTTGATAAGTTAGGAGAGCAATTTGAAAATTGAGATTAAAGACGTTTTGTTTTGGATGGATTGCATCAGAAATTCTGATGATAGATATCGTACTCTTGAAAGTTTCTGGAAAGGTCAAATCAACAGCAAAGTTTGGTTGATTGAACATTTAGAAAAGTATTATCAAAATAGACCATACAATATATTATTATGTGGTGGCTGGAATGGAGTACTCGCAACACTATTGTTTAATAGTATGCTGGATATCACTAGGATAGTGAGCATGGATATTGATAATAAATGTGAAGATATTGCATACAACATGAACAAAGATTATGAAATACAAGGTAGATTTAAAGCAATTACTTCGGATATGTTGGCTTACAACGATTATGATAAACACAATTTGATTATTAATACTGTGTGTGAACACATGACACCAGAACAATACAACGAATGGTTAGATAAATTGCCATCTAAGAAAAGGATTGTGATTCAAAGCAACGATTATTTTAGTCATAAAGAACACGTGAACTGTAAACAAACATTAGAAGAGTTCCAGAAAGATTGTAGAATAAATGTAGATATCGCGGCTACTATGCCAACAGAAAAATATAACAGATTTATGATAATAGGAAATACAAAATGAAAGCACCAGTAAATTTTTCAGATAAGGTTGCTTACAAAATTACAATGTTCTTGCGTTGGATTGCTGATACTTTTTTTAAAAAAAGATATGGACACAGGGCAGTAGTTTTAGAAACTGTTGCAGGTGTGCCAGGAATGGTTGCAGGTATGTGGAATCATTTACGTAGTTTAAGAAAAATGAA
>CENP01040427.1_pt1 | contig 20171 bp, 17 predicted proteins | sample 361281 | NCBI WGS metagenome assembly CENP01 (sample SAMEA2591122, study PRJEB7988) | marine metagenome | biome: marine biome (ENVO:00000447); feature: deep chlorophyll maximum layer (ENVO:xxxxxxxx); material: saline water (ENVO:00002010), including plankton (ENVO:xxxxxxxx) | depth 70 m | reverse complement strand
ATTTCTCTTGCTTTTCTGGCTGCATGTCTAGCTTGAGCAGCTAAAACTACCTTGTCAACTATAGTTTTTGCTTCAGCTGGATGTTCCTCTAAATAATTTTCAAGCATCTCGGACACAGCTTGAGATACTGCTGAAGTTACTTCCTTATTTCCTAATTTAGTTTTAGTTTGACCTTCAAATTGAGGTTCAGCAATCTTAACAGAAATAATAGCCGTCAAGCCTTCTCTAAAATCGTCACCAGAAATTTCAACTTTTACTTTGTCTAAAAGTCCAGAAGATTCTGCATATTTTTTTAATGTTGATGTTAGGCCTCTTCTAAAACCTGAAAGATGGGTACCACCCTCATGAGTGTTAATGTTATTTACATAAGAGTGAATATTTTCATTGAAGGAAGAGTTATAAATCATAGCAATTTCAACAGGTATATTATTTTTTTCTCCCTCAATAGCAATAACTTCAGGAATAAGTGGTTCTCTGTTTTCATCTAAAAACTTAATAAATTCTTTCAGTCCTTCCTGAGAGTAAAACTCTTCATTTAAAAAATCCCCTTCAACCTTTTTTCTTTTATCAGTCAACGAAATTTTAATTCCTTTGTTCAGGTATGCTAGTTCTCTCATCCTATTAGCAAGAGTTTCATAGCTGTACTTTTCAACATCAATAAAAATAGACAGGTCAGGTTTGAAGGTTACAATTGTACCCGTCTTGTCTGTTTTACCAACTTCTTTTACCGGATATAAAGTTTTTCCTTTTTCATATTCTTGTTGCCAAACTTTTCCATCTCTATGAACTACTGCAGTAAGATGATCTGATAAAGCATTTACAACAGAAACTCCAACACCATGAAGTCCTCCAGAAACTTTATATGAATCTTTATCAAACTTACCCCCTGCTCCAATTTTAGTCATTACTACTTCAAGAGCTGAAACACCTTCTTTTTTATGAATTCCTACAGGGATTCCTCTTCCATTATCCTCTACAGAAATTGAATCATTTTCATTTATTACAACAGAAATCTGATTACAATGGCCAGCCATGGCTTCATCAATAGAATTATCAACGACTTCGTAAACAAGATGATGAAGACCTCTTAGACCTACATCTCCAATATACATTGAGGGTCTTTTTCTAACATGTTCCATGCCTTCAAGGGCCTGAATACTATCTGCTGAATAGTGCTGATTTTTATCTTTACTCATTGAATAAATTATAATTAGTTGTACGAATAACAAATATACCCAAAATGGGGTAGATTTCTTCAGGCTTTACAGAGATGAAAATGTTAAGTTATTAACAATTTTTTCTTACAAATTAATAAGAATCATTATGGACATTAGAAATCGCTCGACCTGAGGGATCATTCATGTTTTGAAAGGACTTATCCCACTCTAGTGCAATTGGAGTACTACATGCAACTGAAGGGACAGATGGAACTGTTGAAGATGCGGTTTTAGATGGAAAATGCTCTTCAAAAATTGATCTGTAATAATACTCTTCTTTATTAAAAGGGGTTTGAAATGGAAATCTTTTTGAAGCATTACTAAACTCTTCATCAGAAATTTGATCATCAACTAATTTTTTTAAACTATCAATCCAACTATATCCAACGCCATCACTAAATTGTTCTTTTTGTCTCCAAGCGACCTCTGAAGGAAGGTAATCTTCAAATGCTTTTCTAACAACCCACTTCTCCATTCTTTCAAAATTAATCATTTTATCTGCTGGATTTATTCTCATTGCAATGTCCATAAATTCCTTGTCTAAAAATGGAACTCTTCCTTCAATTCCCCAAGCTGCTAATGACTTATTAGCCCTTAAACAATCGTATTGATATAATTTATCTAATTTTCTAACAGTTTCTTTGTGAAATTCTTCAGCACTTGGAGCTTTGTGAAAATATAAATATCCGCCAAATATTTCATCAGCACCTTCACCAGATAAAACCATTTTAATACCCATGGACTTAATTACCCTAGCCATTAGATACATTGGAGTTGAAGCTCTTACGGTTGTTACATCATAAGTTTCAATATGATATATTACATCTTTTATGGCATCAAGCCCTTCTTGTATAGTAAAGGTAATTTCATGATGAATAGATCCAATATGTTCAGACATAAGCTTAGCTGCTTTAAGATCTGGTGATCCTTCCAGACCAACCGAGAAGGAATGTAACTGAGGGTACCAAGCCTCAGATTTATCGCCTGTTTCAATTCTATTTTTTGAAAACTTTTTAGCTAAAGCAGAAGTTATGGATGAATCAAGCCCTCCAGAAAGTAGAACACCATAAGGTACATCGCTCATCAATTGTCTGTGTACAGCATCTTCAAGTCCTTTTTTTAAATCTTTAATTGAGGTATTATTTGATTTTACATTTTCAAAACTCATCCAGTCTCTTTTGTACCAAGACACATAGTTTTTTGTTTTGCTTGAATAGTAATTGCCAGGTGGAAATATTTCAATTTTATTACAAATACCCTCAAGTGATTTTAATTCAGAGGATACATAAAACACTCCATCAGATGACCATCCTACATATAGGGGAATAATTCCCATGTGATCTCTTGAAACAAAGTATACGTTTTTAAAACTATCATAAATAACAAATCCAAAAATACCGTTCATTTTATCAACAAATTCTACCCCAAACTTGTCATAAAGTGCAATTATTACTTCACAATCAGATTCAGTTAAAAAATTATAATCAGGAACCAATTTTCTTAATTCTTTGTGGTTATAGATTTCACCATTTGCCGCTAACACGTATCTTCCATCAACACCATAGAGAGGTTGCTTGCCTGATTTAGGGTCAACAATAGCCAATCTTTCATGAGCTAAAATTGCATTGTCATCAGAGAAGATTCCGTTCCAATCAGGCCCTCTATGTCTTAATTTTTTTGACATATCTAATATTTGCGGCCTCAGATCTTGAGAATCTTTTTTAATTTCTAATGCACATACAATTCCACACATACAATAAATTTTGGCAAATATGATTAAATATTTTAAAAAAACTCTCATTTAGATATAGATATCACATTTTTTTATGTAATAATTAAAAAGCAGTCTGTTTAATAAATGAATTAATAACTTTACTAATAAATTAAGAATAATGAAAAGTGTTCTTGAATACACAAAAGCAACCATAAATATTACTGAAAAAAAAAGTATAAAAAATATAAATGTTTCTATTGCTGAAAATGAATTCATATATCTTATAGGTAAAACAGGAAGTGGAAAAAGTAGTATTCTAAGAACAATGTATGCTGATAAAAATTTCTCGCAGGGAGATTTAAAGATTTTTGATTTCAATCTAAAAAATATTAAGAAAAAGGAAATACCATTTCTAAGAAGAAAAATTGGTATTGTATTTCAAGATTTTAAATTACTTCCAGACAGGTCAGTATTTAAAAACCTAGAATTTGTTTTAAGAGCAACAAACTGGAAATCAAAAATTAAAATACAAGAAAGAATTATAGATGTTCTTAGAAAAGTTGATTTAGAAAATTTAAAGGATAAATATCCAAATGCTTTGTCTGGTGGTGAGAAACAAAGAATATCAATTGCTAGAGCTATTCTTAATAAACCAAAACTTATTTTAGCAGACGAACCCACAGGAAATCTTGATCCTGCAACAAGTGAAAGTATAATGAACTTATTACTTGAAATAAATAAATCTGGATCAGCAATTATAATGGCAACGCATGATTATAACTTAATATCAAAAAATCCAAAAAGAACTATTAGAGTTGAAGATGAAAGATTATATGAATTATCAAAAAAAACTTAATATTTGCATTATATGATTAATAATAAAGATTTAATTGATAATAATAAGTTCTTTTTAATAGCTGGACCTTGTGCTATTGAAGGTGAAGAGATGGCTGAAGAAATCTGTGGAAAAATTAAAGAGATTACTGACGAGTTTGAATTGAAATTTGTTTTCAAGGGAAGTTTTAAAAAGGCAAATAGAAGTAGAATCGATAGTTTTACAGGTATAGGGGATCATAAAGCTCTTGAAATTTTAAAAGCTGTCGGAAAAAAATATAATTTACCAACGACAACTGATATTCATGAAGTTGAACATTCTAGAATTGCATCTCAATATGTTGATATTTTACAAATACCAGCTTTTTTAGCTAGACAAACTGACCTTGTTGTTTCTGCTGCAAAAACAGGAAAGATTGTTAATATAAAAAAAGGGCAATTTATGAGTCCAGAATCTATGAGTCATGCTGTAGACAAAGTAACTGATTCAGGAAATAAGAATGTAATGATTACAGAAAGAGGTAATATGTTCGGATATCAAGATTTAATTGTTGATTTTAGAGGTATTCCGGTAATGAAAAACTATGCTCCAGTTATATTAGATGTAACTCATTCTCTTCAACAACCCAATCAAAAAGCTGGAATTACTGGTGGAAGACCTGAAATGATTGAAACAATCGCAAAAGCTGGGATTGTCTCAGGTGCAGACGGCATTTTTATAGAAACCCATCCTAATCCAGGAAATGCAAAAAGTGATGGCAAAAACATGCTTCCTTTGAACAAGCTTAGAATTTTAATAGATAAGCTTGTCAAAGTAAAGTTTTCAATATCATAGAATTATTTACATTTGCATCCAATTTTGTTCTTTGAAATTTTGGGGTCGACTGGATTTGACAGCGATTTAGTAATGTTAATAAGCAAGTCGAGCGATTAGTTATAGCTCGTTAATATCAACTAAAACTTTTAAATGGCGAAAATAAATACGCTCTTGCTGCATAAAACTGAATTATAGTAAGTTTTTGCCTCGTCCTACAAGGTAGGAAGGTGAGATATCTCAAAATTATTTTTGTTGACAATAATTTTATATGAGATACCATACAGTTAACATAGAGTAATTAATTCTTCGATGATTACTTGAATTTTAGAAGATAAGTAGTATTTGTGTAGTTTTCAGCAATAATACTATCGAAAATTAAATGAAAACTAAGCTTGTAGAAAGTTGATATTTCAGTCGTTTGGACGAGGGTTCGATTCCCTCCGACTCCACTTTTTTTTGTCAAAAAATAGTTTTTAAGAAATCTTCTATTTGATTGAACTCCATAAAGAAGGCATCGTGTCCATGATCTGATTTTATTTGATGATAATAAACATTATTCTTTATTGAATTAATTTTTTTAAAAGTTTCATTTAATTCATAATCAGTAAACAATAAATCAGTATCAATTGAAATTATATGAATGTTAGCATTTATTTCTTTTATTAAATCTTCTATTTTTTTATTCGAGTATGTTTCAATATCAATGGAAGATAAAAACTTATTCATTGTTTTGTAAGACTTCAATTCAAATCTCTGTTTTAAAGATTTACCATGAAAATCTAACCAATTTGTAACTTTTTTTGAATTACCCTCAGTTTGATTTTGAAATCTTTTATTTAATGAAATAGGATTCCTGTAAGTTAACATGGCATGAATTCTAGCATCAACTATAGGATCTGAAGAGTTTTCTAAAAGTTTTGACTGTAAATATGTATTGGCTAATAACCAATCTGATGATTTATAATTAGCAGCAACAGGTATTAAATTTTCAAATAACTCCGGATTTAAAGCTCCCATTTCCCATACCAAACCTCCACCAACAGAACCTCCTATTAGAGAATGAACCCTAGAAACACCTAGCTGATAAATTGCTTTATTAAATGCTTTAGCTACATCTCCTAACACCAAATCGTCTAAAAAATCATTAATCTCTTCTCCAAATGAGTTTCCTGGAATATTAAATGCTATAATGGCATATTTATTTGTATCAATTAACTTGTCGACTCCAACTAAATCATTCCACCAACCATTATCACCTGAAACATTAGAATTTCCAGTTAGTGAATGATTTATAACAACTACAGGGAAATTTTTATAATCTTGACCAAAAGTTTGGTAGGAAAGCTGAAAATCAACTTTTCTACCAGAAAGAATTTCTACATCATTGATTTTAATGTAATCAAGTTTAACAGTCATTATTAACTAGAAAGAACTTTGGAATCAATTTGAGAAAAAGCAAATTCTAAATCAGCCTTAAGATCTTCAATATCCTCAAGACCAACAGATAGTCTAACTAAATCTTTAGTTACACCGGTTGTTATTTGCTGATCTTCATTCAATTGTTGATGAGTTGTACTTGCTGGATGTATTATCAAAGATTTTGAATCTCCTATGTTGGCTAAAAGAGAAAAGATTTTTGTTTTATCAGCAACAGTTTTAGCACTATCATAACCACCTTTTAAACCAAATGTAACAATTCCACTTTGACCATCTGGAAGATATTTATCAGTTAAGGATTTGTAGTTACTACTTTCTAAACCTGGATAATTTACCCAATTAACTTCTTTTCTTGATTCCAGCCATTCAGCTAATTTCAAAGCATTATCACTATGCTTTTTCATCCTAATTTCAAGCGTTTCTAAACCTTGTAAAATTTGAAAAGCATTAAACGGGCTCAATGCCGCACCTAAATCTCTTAATCCCTCAACTCTTACTTTTGCAATAAATGATGCTTCAGCAAGAACATCATGATAAATTAAACCATGATATCCTGGGGATGGCTCAGTAAATTCTGGAAATTTTCCATTAGACCAATCAAATTTTCCAGCATCAATGATTACACCACCTAAGGCAGTACCATTACCATTAATGAATTTAGTTAGAGAGTGAATAACAATGTCTGCTCCATGCTCTATAGGTCTTAATAATGCTGGCGTGGCAACGGTATTATCAACAATAAAAGGAACCTTTGAGGCTTTTGCTATGTTTGATATTTCAGATAAATCTAAAATATCAAGTTTTGGATTTCCCAAAGACTCAGCAAAAAATACTCTTGTATTCTCTTGCACAGCACTAGCAAAATTTTCAGGATTTGAAGGATCTACAAATGTAGTCGTAATTCCAAATCTTGGTAATGTTACATTTAGTAAGTTGTAAGTTCCTCCGTATAGACTATTTGAAGCTACTATATGGTCACCAGATCTTAATAAGGTTAATAAAGTTGTTGAAATTGCAGCCGTACCACCAGCAGTAACAACAGCACCTATACCACCCTCTAAAGATGCTAATCTTTGTTCTAATACATCATTTGTAGGATTATTCAATCTTGTGTATATATAGCCGGGTTCAGCTAATGCAAATAAATTTGCTGCATGATCAGCATTATTAAAAACGTATGATGTTGATTGATAAAGTGGAACAGCTCTAGTTCCTTGAGTTAAAGTTGTATCATGACCTGCATGAAGAGCTTTTGTACTTAATTTTGTTTTATCCATAAAAATTTATTTTTATGAGAAAAGATTTGACTAACAAGATTAAGTGAAAGCTACTGCTTTAGCACTTTTTTAAAGAGGTAGCAATCAGTCAAATCGTTCCTCTGAGCAGTAAAATTAAAATTTGTTTTTTAATTAATAAAGATATTTTTAATAAAAATTGTTCATTTTATTTTGAATCTTATTTAAACATAGGTTATGAATAGAGCCTATCAAGGTTTGTTTATTGGTTTTGATATTATCGAATTTACCTTCCTTGATTGACTTTGATATTTTGAGGTAAGCATCTCTAAAAGACATGTTTTCGTTCTGAATCAGATTGTTAATCATATCTACTGAATTAATAAATTTATATTTTTCGTCTTCAAGTATATTATTTCTGACTTTAATTTTATCTAATGAGAGTGATAATATTTCAACACAATCTTTTATAGATGCAATCGAATTAATTATAACACCTTTATATAGTTGCATGTCTCTGTGATATCCACTTGTTAAGTTTGATGAGATAATATCAAATTGATTACTAACAGATTTAATTTGATTACACTTAGCTCTTATTAATTCAAAAATATCAGGGTTTTTTTTGTGAGGCATTATACTTGATCCTGTTGTAAAATTTTCAGGGAAAGAAACAAAGTTTAATTCATTTGACATGTAAAAACATATATCAGATGAAAATTTTACTAATGTCGTAGCCAAAGAACTTAATGCAACAGCAACTGATTTTTCAACTCTACCTCTTCCCATTTGCGCCGCAAATACATTAAATTTTAAGGTTTTAAAACCTAGTTTTTCAGTTGTAAAAGTTCTATCAATTTTGATTGAACTTCCATATCCAGCAGCACTTCCCAAAGGATTTTGATCATTAATTTTTAAAGCAGTATTTAAGAATATTATGTCATCAATTAAAGATTCTGCATATGCTGAAAACCATAATCCAAAAGTCGAGGGCATTGCTACTTGTAAGTGAGTATAACCAGGCAAATATTTGTCCTTATAATTATTAGCTTTTTCAATCAAAATATCGAAAAGTGACTTAACTAATTTTTTAATAATATTTATTTCCTCTTTAAGAAAAAGCTGGGTTGCAACTAACACTTGATCATTTCTAGATCTACCTGTGTGGATTTTCTTTCCAACGTCCCCAAGCTTTTTGGTAAGTAAATATTCAATTTTAGAATGAACATCTTCAAAAGAATCTTCTATAGTAAAATTACCTTTTTCTATTTCTTTAAGTATATTTTTTAATTCATCAACAAGCTTATTCTCATCATCTTTTGTGATAATACTACATTTTGATAACATTTCTGCATGAGCAATAGATGCAATAACATCATATTTAGCAAGATGAAGATCATCTGATCTATCTGAGCCAACAGTAAATTTTTCTACTTTTTTTTCTAAATTATCTTCTTTACTCCAAAGTTTCATATTCTAAATTTTTAATTGAGTGCTTTTTTCTTCTGAATTTAATATATCGATGCTCCCTACAAATACTTTATCAACTCCATTGTTTAACGCATGAAAGCAATTTTCTAATTTTGGTATCATTCCATCTGAAATAATATTTTTTTGTTTTAGTTTCTTGTAAGATGTCGAGTCAATCGTTTTAATTAATGAATCATAATTACCAAGCTTTTCAAGAACACCAGGCGTTTCTGAGCAATACTTTAGAATAACATCATACAAATCAGTTAATGCAACGGAGAGTTCTGCAGCAATTGTATCTGCATTTGTGTTTAAAATTTGTCCATTTCCATCGTGAGTTAAAGAGCAAATTACAGGACATAGATCAGAACTAATCATCTTTTGTAATATGTTTTTCTCAACGTGAGTAATATCTCCAACATATCCATAATTAATATTTTCAATATTTCTTTTTTTTGCCTGAATTAAGTTAGCATCAGCACCTGATAATCCAATAGCATTACAACTTAATTTTTGAAGTTTTGAAACTAATTTTTTGTTTAGTAAACCAGCATAAGTCATAACCACTACATCCAATGTTTCTTTATTTGTAACCCTTCTGCCTTCAAGCATAAGAGGCACAATTCCTAATTTTTTAGAAAAATTGCTAGCTATCTTTCCTCCACCATGAACTAATATTTTGTTCCCACTAATTTTAGAAAAATTTGTCAGAAAGCTATCGATCGTATATTCATCCTCAAAGATGAATCCACCAACTTTAACAATGGTTAATTTATTTTTCATTTTCTAAAATTCTTTTTAAAACAACAAGAGATGAGTATATTCTATTTTGTGCTTGTCTAATAACTATAGATTTCCCAGAATCTAAGACATCATCAGCGACAACAATATTTCTTCTCACTGGAAGACAATGCATAAAATATGCATCATTAGTCTTAGACATTAAGTCATTATCAATCATCCAATTTTTATCTTTTGTAATCACTTGTCCATATTTATCATAACTCGACCAATTTTTAGCATAAATAAAGTCAGCATTTTTGAATGCTTGATTTTGATCATGAGTTAAAGTAACTCCAGCAGTGATTTTTGAATTTAAATTATAGCCAACAGGATTGGTTATTACAAACTCTGCATCAATTCTTTTAACCATTTTAACAAATGAGTTTGCAACTGCATGAGGAAGAGGATTAGGGTGTGGAGCCCAACTAAGAACAATTTTGGGTTTCACATTTTTCTTATGCTCTCTAATAGTAATAGCATCAGCTAATGCTTGAAGAGGATGAGCTGTTGAGCTTTCTAAATTAACGATTGGAACTTCTGCATATTTAATGAATGAATTCAATATTTTCTCTGACTCATCTTCATCTTTATTTTGTAAATCTGGAAATTTTCTAATGGCAATTATATCACAATACTGAGACAAAACCATTGCAGCTTCTTTAATGTGTTCGGCTTTGTCTGTGGACATAATAGCATTATTTTCAAATTCTAAATTCCATCCTTCATTATTAAAATTCATTACAAAACATTTTAATCCTATCATTTCTGCAGCTTTTTGCATACTTAACCTAGTCCTTAAACTTTTATTAAAAAACATAAGACCGATTGCTTTTTTTTCACCTAGATGTGAATATTTAAATGGATTTTTCTTGATAGAGATTGATTCATCAATCAGGCTATTAAAATCACTTATATCATCAATTGAAATAAAATTTTTCATAAAAATTTAAAAAATAGAACTTTTTAGTTTAAGACCTGTTGTTTCATCTAATCCAAACATTAAATTCATATTTTGAATTGCTTGTCCAGATGCTCCTTTAATCAGATTATCAATAATTGATGTTATCAATAATTTTCCTTCAACTTTTTTCAAATGAATTAGACATTTATTTGTATTAATAACTTGTTTTAAATGTATTTCTTCATTTGATAGTAGAGTGAAAGGATGATCCTTATAATAATCAAAATAAATTTTATAAATAAAATCTATATCTAACTCAGTTTTGATATATGATGTACAAAATATTCCTCTTGAAAAATTACCTCTAATGGGGATGAAATTAATATTATATTTTTTTTCAATGGTCTTGTAAACTTCATTTAAGTGTTGGTGTGTGAACGGTTTGTACCAAGAAACATTATTATTCCTCCAACTAAAGTGAGAAGTCTGAGTTAATTTTAATCCTGCTCCAGTGCTTCCTGTAATAGCGTGAGTATGAATTTCTTTGCTATTGCTATTAACCGAAATCAATGGTAAAACGCTTAATTGAATTGCAGTAGCAAAACAACCAGGATTAGCAATATTATTGGAGTTAAGGATATTGCTTTTATTAATTTCAGGTAATCCATATTCAAACACTCTGTCTTCAAAAAGATTATCGACTCTGAAGTCTTGACTTAAATCAATGATTCTAACTTCTTTATCAATTTTTGTACTTTTTAGAAAAGTTGAAGATTTACCATGACCAGAACATAAATAAATGACATCAACATTCTTATCTATTTCCTTACTAAAAATAAGATCAGAATCTCCAACTAAATCATTGTGAATATCAGAGATTTTTTTACCAGAATTAAAATTACTTGATACCGAAACAATTTCGCAAAGCGGATGATTTAAAAGTAATCTTATCAACTCTCCTCCAGTATAACCAGAAGCTCCCTGAATGCTAATTTTAATTTTTTTCTTCATTGTTGACAAATTGATAAATTTTATTCTGATTTGAGGATATTTTTATAAATCCTTTAGCGTCCTGAGCAGACCATTTGTTGTTTTGCTCACCATAGGATCCAAAATCTAAATTCATCAGATCGTTTTTGGATTCAATACCATTTAATTGAAATCTGTAAGGTGAAAGGGTTACAAATACATCTCCTGTTACTTTTGACTGACTACTATTAAAAAATGATTCAATATCTCTTATTACAGGATCTAAATAATTTCCTTCATGAATTTGCATTCCATAAAAGTTAGATAATTGATTTTTTTGAAATTGTTGCCACTTAGTTAATACGTGTTTTTCAAGTAGATGGTGAGATTTCAATATTACAATTGGACCACCAGCTTCAAAACCAACCCTGCCTTTTATACCTATTATTGTATCACCTACATGAATATCCCTTCCAATGCAAAATTTTTCACATAAACTGTTAATAATTTTAATACACTCAACAGGGCTATTTTTTTTATAATTTACTGCAACCAATTCGCCTAGTGAAAAAGATAATACAACTTTTTCTTTTTCTTTTTTAGAAAGTTCTGAGGGATACGCTTCTGAGGGTAAACTATTTTTAGAAGTTAGAGTTTCATCACCACCAACACTAGTTCCCCAAAGACCTTTGTTAATAGAATATTTAGCTTTGGTCCACTCAAGATTAATACCGTTCTCATTTAAATAATTAATTTCCTCTTCTCTAGAAAGTGAGTTGTCTCGAATTGGAGTTAATATTTCAATTTCTGGAGCCATGATTTGAAAAATTGAATCAAATCTAACTTGATCATTACCTGCTCCAGTGCTTCCGTGAGCAATATGTGTTGCATTATTTTTTTCAGCATATTTTACTATTTCAACTGCTTGAATAACTCTTTCTGAACTGACTGATAATGGATAGGTATTGTTTCTTAAAACATTTCCAAAAATCAAGTATTTGATAATTTTATTGTAATAAATATCAACAACATCTATTGATTTAAAAATAAAAGCCCCCATCATATAAGCCTTATCCTCCATAGTCTTTAATTCATTTTTAGAGAACCCTCCAGTATTTATATTTATTGCGTGTACTTCGTGACCTTCACTAGAAAGTTTTTTTAAACAGTAAGATGTATCTAAACCACCACTATATGCAAGTATTATTTTTTTCATATTGTTTTATTTTCATGTAACATCCCTGTACATAGACACATCGACCTATTTGTTCTAGTAAGAATGTCGTAATTTTTACAAGTTTTACATCCAATCCAAAATTCATCATCGTCAGTTAATTCTGAAAAAGTCACAGGCCTATAACCTAAATCACTATTAATTTTCATAACAGCAAGTGAAGTAGTTATTCCAAAAATTTTTGCTTTTGGATATTTTGATAAAGAATATTCAAAAGTTAATTTTTTAATTTTTTTTGCAAGACCCAATCCTCTGAAATCAGGATGCACAATTAGCCCGGAATGTGCTACATATTTTCCATGTCCCCATATTTCTATATAACAAAAACCTGCAAATTTTTCATTAACCGTGGCTATTACTGCATTATTATTTTCAATTTTTGATTGAATATATTCAGGTGTTCTCAATGCAATGCCTGTCCCCCTTACCTTTGCGGAAGATTTTATCGTTTCAGATATTACATTACAATATTTTATATGATTCTTTACAGCAATTTCAATTTTCACAGTGAATTTATTTTAGTTATTTAAGATCGAATATGTGATTGGTACTAATACCAAAAATAAGAGAACAGCCTACTGGCGTAAGCGTAAAAAAGAAAAATATGTACTAGATTTTTTCAATTTTTTAATCTTTCAAAGGTCAATATTAGAGAATTAATTATTAATAATCAAAAAAATCAGAAAAATTATTCAATTGTGATTTCAAAACTTTTTGTATTTACAATTATTTTTTTCAAAAGTTTTACGGGTATTGACATTTCATTTAATTTAATAATTAAGTCTATTTCTAAATACATATTATAATCTCTGCTTAGTAATCCTGTAAGAATTGAGGGGCCCAAGCTTATTAAGTTAACATCTAGTTTTAAAGGAACTATCAAATTAGAATTTTCTTTAACTTTTACAGATGATTTACTCTTGGAAATAGCAATTATTTTTTTAAGTTCTGAATCTTTGTAAATCTTTGCATTTAATTGTATTAACTCAAAATTGATCGGAAAGTTGTTATTTAAATTCAAATCTAAATTAAAAGATGCAATAGGTCCAGTAACAGATTTTAAGCTAAATGATGATATTTGTATAAGTTGATTTACGAACTTTTGATCAATTAAATTAGAAAAATATCTCTCATTATTTAAGTCAATAGAACTTTGAATTTTTATCTTAAATAATCCTCGTTTAATATAACCATTAACATTAATAATCAAGTTATCATCTGAGAATATTTGTTCATCTAAATTCTTAAGATTAACTGAAAGAAGTATCGGAATATTATCAATCGAATTCTTTTTTATGACGTTCTTTTCATTACTTTCAATCTTTGCAACTGATTTATTATTGTAAGAAACATCAAGTTTAATTTCACTGTATTTAAAATCAAAATTATTCTGATTAAAAATTTCTAAATCAAAAGATAAATTAGCTAAATCATTATTTTGATCTACAAGAATTACATTTTTGACGGATTTTATTTCAGGTGACACATATTCTCTTCCACAAGAGCTAATAAGTATCAGAATTATTAGTAATGAAAAAGATCTTATATAAATCACAAATTAAGCTTGATTATTTTTCACTAAAGTATAATCAATAAAAGTTAAATGCAATATATTTACTTATGATTCAAAATTATTACTTCAATGTCGTCTGAAAAATGGTTATTTATCCTAATATTTTTGCTAATATTTAATTACATCTTCTCAACTGTACTTGAATTTATTAATAACAAAAACTGGAAAGATTTAATCCCTAAAGAATTAAAAAATTACTACAGTAAAGAAAAATATCTTAAAGCAAGAAATTATAAGAAAGAACACGGTAAAGTTTCATTCATATCATCAACCTTAAGTACAATAATAACTTTGTCTTTATTGTACCTAGGAATCTATGGTTGGGTAAGTGACTTTTTTATAATGAACTATGAAAATTACTTTATTCAATCTGGATTGTTTTTCCTTTCATTCTTTTTATTAAACACAATTGTTTCAATACCATTTCAATACTATTCAACATTTTATATTGAAGAAAAATATGGTTTTAATAAAACTACTTTGAAAGTTTTTATAACCGACAGAATTAAAGGGATTTTATTATCCATCTTAATTGGGGGTTTAATTTTATTTATTGCATTATTTATTTATCAAAAAATTGAAAATAATTTTTGGGTTTATTTATGGATATTCATTTCCGCTTTTATAATATTCACACAAATGTTTTATACAAGTCTGATTGTTCCTCTTTTTAATAAATTAACTCCTTTGAAAGAAGGGAGTCTAAAAAATAAAATAAATGAATATTCTCAAAAAATTGGCTACTCAATAGACAATATATTTATCATTGATGGCTCAAAAAGATCTACAAAGGCCAATGCATATTTTTCAGGTTTTGGTCCTAAAAAATCTATTGCTCTTTTTGACACTCTAGTTGAAAAACACACAGAAGATGAGCTTTTGGCTGTTCTTGCTCACGAAGTTGGTCACTATAAAAAGAAACACATCTTTCAAGGTCTTATAATATCAATTTTTCAAATTGGATTAATGACATTTTTATTAGAATTATGTTTAAATAATGAAATACTTATTAAGTCACTGGGAGGAACAACTCCAGCTTTCCACTTAGGTATTATTATATTTTCTTTTTTATTTAGCCCAATAGGCTTAATTATGGGTACAATTATGAATATGATTTCAAGAAAAAATGAATTCGAAGCAGATAATTATGCTAAAGAAACATATAATGGAGATAGTCTAGTGCTAGCATTAAAAAAACTTTATGTCGATAGTCTTTCAAATATTTATCCTCATCCTTTATATGTATTTTTTCATTATTCCCACCCTCCCCTACTAGAAAGAATCAAGAATATTGAAGGAAATTAAAGGCTAGTTGATATTTCCCATCCCTTTTGATATTCGCGAGACCATACTTTCTTCGCTTTCTTATCTTTTATTGATCCATCATTAGGATTGATTTCAAAACTTTTATCTGCTCTGTAAGCCATATTTACGTAATGAACCATACTTTGACTTATAGCTGCATCATCAATAGGAGAATTTAATTTTTCTCCATTTCTGATTGAATTAAAGAAATTTTCAAAATGATATTCAGTCATATATCTATCAACATCATTAAACTTGTCATCATTATCACTATCATAAATTTTATCTCCATCCAAATTGAAAATTTTATAACCATTTCTGTTTACCCAAACAGTTCCTTTAGAACCCCATATTTTGGTTCCTCTTCCAAGCTCCATGTCTTTTTCAAAAGCATTTCTACTTTGACCGTCCCAAGTAATCAATTTTCCATTATTAAAAATGAATTTTGCTTCCATAGTATCATACATTGTCCATCCATCATTTTTGAAATGATATTTTCCTGCATATACATCTACTTTTTCTGGATAATCAACATTTAAAGCCCATCTGGCAATATCTAGTTCATGAGTTGCATTGTTTCCTGCTTCACCAGTTCCATATAACCAACCATACCATCTCCAATTGTAATCCCAAGTATCATAAGTATATGTCCTTCTGACTGCAGGACCTTGAAACTCTTCCCAATCTAGTCCTACAGGGATTGGTGCGGCTTTTTGGTTGGGCACTTCTGGTCTATTATTGTGATAGAAAGCTAATGCCTTATAAGTCTCTCCTATTACTCCATGTCTTAATTTATTAATTAAATCAATAGTTTGTTTTGAAGATCTTTGTTGATTACCCATTTGTACTTTTAAATTGAAATATTTTTGATATTTCACAAGCATTTCATTTTCAAACATATTATGACTACACGGTTTTTCTAAATACACATGCTTTCCATATTCCATAGCCTTACAAGCACTATAAGCATGCCAATGGTCTGGTGTAGCTACAACTAATACATCTAAATCTTTATCTTCAATAATCTTGAAAAATTTCTTTTCTACTTTTACTTTTTTTCCAGTTCTTTCATAATATCCTTTTGAAACTCTATCAATTTGTTTATCCATTACATCTGAAATGCATATCAGTTCGATATTATCACAACTAAGAGCATTATACAATAAGCCTGGTCCCCTACGTCCCAAACCTTGTACTGCTATATTAATTCTGTCATTAGAACCGATAATTTTTCTGTATGAACTTGCGGGCATTGAAAAAGCATGTGAAACTGCTGATAATCCGACTAATGCAAGTGGAGCTTTTTTTATAAATGATCTTCTATTTTTCATTATTTAAGCGTCTAATTTTAATGTTTTTAAATTTAACAAGATCTCCATGATCCTGTAATAATATATTTCCTGATTTTAATTTTCCAAAATCTTCGTATATGGAATACTTAGAATATTGAACAAGTGCATCAAAAACTTGGGAATACCTGTTGTATTCCAATACTTTAATATTATCGAGCCAATGTTCAACATTCCCATTATTTGAGATTATTCTAGCTCTATGCCATGTGTCATGTTTAACAGGTCTCTTAGATCTTGGCTCGTTAAGATTTTTAGCTTCAATTAAATCATATAATGATCCAACAGTTCTGTTTGATTTTACATAGTCTTTAACCAAATATTCTTTTTCTGAATTTAATTCATAAACCTTGACTCTTTTTTTTGCATCGGGATGATTAAAATCATCAAGAATTTGAAATTCTAATCCAATCGAAGATCCTTGCACTTTATATTTCTCAGTGTCAACATAATATTTTATTCCTGAATTTCCACCTTTGGAAACCACAAAATCTATCTCCAATTCAAAATCATCAAATTGTTCTATCGTAACAATATCACCTCCATTTGTTGATTCAGATCCATCAGATGATTCAACAACTAAATGTCCATTCTGTATAACCCATCCCTTTTCAGGAAAACTATCACCTTTTGCAGATCTCCATCCTTTAAATGATTTTCCATCAAATAGAAATTCCCATCCCCTTTCAACTTCATAATCACTTAAAAAATTATCAATATTATTTACAATTCTAGCATGTTCTTGATTATCGAAAACAAGTTCCTCTAATTTTTCAGTTGCAATCCTGATATTTTTCCAAAATACTTTTTTTCCAACTTCATTTTTGTTTTGAATACTATGTAGTTGTAAGCCAATAAAGCCTTGATTAGACTTATCATCAAGAAGATTTGTACATTGTATTCCATTAACAAAAGTTTTAATTGAGTTACCTATAGCTTCAATTCTAAATTTGTTCCATTGATTATTGTTAAATGAATATCTACTATTTCTACTGTAAGTAATGGGATATAAAAACAAATTACTTCTTGACTCATCATATATTCCTCCGGTCCATCTTCTAAATTCATTTGTGTCAATTTCACATTGATATCCAAATACATATGGAAATGGAACTGGCAAATGGTCTTCTTTAATTTGACTTCTAAATTGTACTCCTGAATTTAAACCTGCTTCAACAAAAACCTCAAATTCTAAAATAAAATCACTGTAGATGTCCTTGGTAATTAAAAAGGTATTCGGTGAATTTAGTACTGAAGTTGAACTTATGATACCATCATTTAATTCAAACATCGCTTTTCCTTGGACTGTTTCCCAATTTGATAAATCATTACCAATCAAACTAGTCCATTGCGCATTTAACTGAACTGATATTATTATAAAAATTATATAAAAAAATTTCATGATGTATGATCGCTTATGATATACCATTTTCCTTTAACTTTCTTAAATACAAGAGTAAAAAACCCAGAGGCATCACCAATTTCTCTCTTTAAATAAAACTTACCAAGGAGAATTGCAACACCACGCTTAACAAGAAAAATATTGTCAATATCAAATTTCAAAATACCCATTAATTCTTTACTATTGTATTTAGTCAAGTATCTTTTTTTTGTGCTTTTCCACCCATAAACTGGACCTGATTGTCCAGAAAAAACAAGCTTACTAGAATTCAAATATCCATTCATAAACTCATTAATATTATTATTATTCCAAGCAATTTTTTGAGATTCTAAAACATTAATGATTTTTAATGAGTCCAATCTAGAAAGATTTTGAGAGTAAATAATTAATGGGGATAAAACAAAAAAAATTATTAAATTTTTAATCATACCATAATTTAAAAAAACTCTTTTATATTAGGACATGATTTTTGATAAATCAAGAATTAGGCATATAAATTGATGATTTAAATAATGGTGAAAGCACTTGAAAATATTGAGTTAAGTTCAAAAAATAAGTATGAAATTGACAAAGAACTAATACTTTATAAGTTTTCAAACTTAGATAGTTCAAATAGGAAAATTAGCTACGATACCTCAAAAAAATTTATTCAATTTCATTTTCTAATTAAAGGTGTTTCAAAGTTTATTTACCATGAAGGAAGGTATACTCTTCCACTGAAAAATGAATTCTCATTATTATTATATAATCCTTTGATTGACTTGCCAGTAGAAATTGAATTGAACAGCGGGTCAAAACTAATAAGCATTTTAATAAGTATCGATAAATTACACCGCCTTTTCTCAAATGATTACCAAACGTTACCATTTTTAAGTGAAAAAAATATTAATAATAAATTTTACCAAGAAAATCCCCTAAACCCATCAATTTTAGCGGTTCTTAATCAATTATACAACTCAAACATTGGAGATAATGTAAAATCTTTATACATGAAGGGCAAAATATTTGAACTTTTGAGTATTTATTTTAACAAGTCAGATAATCCAAATTTAGATTTGTGTCCATTCCTTTCTGATGATAACAACCTAAAAAAAATAAAAAAAGCAAAAGAAATACTTATTGAAAGAATGTCTGAACCTCCAACACTTGAAAAGCTCTCTAATGAAGTTGAAATCTCTTTAAAAAATCTCAAGGAAGGTTTTAAAAAAGTTTATGGAAATACAGTTTTTGGATATTTATATGAACATAAAATGAATGTTGCAAGTCAATTATTGACCTCTAAAAATTATAATGTAAATGAAGTTGCATTACATTTAGGCTACAGTACATCAAGTCATTTTATTAATGCATTTAAGAATAAATTTGGAACTACTCCAAAAAGATATCTAAATTCTAATTGATACATAAAACTAATATTCATATAACTTACTGTTAATTGCCATCAATTTTAATATTGTAATTTTAAAAAGTGAAAAAAAGATTCTTTTCTTTCTTACAAATCACGGTAACCATTTTTTTTGTTTGGTATACATTCTCTAAAATTAATTTAATTCAATTAAAAAACATCATTAATGATTTGAATATCAATTTTTTATTTTTTTCTGTAATTACTTATTTTTTTTCACAATATATTTCTTCACTGAGACTTCATTTCATATTAAATAATAATAACCTCAAAATTACTAAAGCATTAAACTTCCAATTTTATTTGATTGGTATGTTTTATAATTTTTTTATTCCAGGCGGAATTGGAGGAGATGCGTATAAAGGCTATCTAATGAATAAAAGATTTAAATGGAGTATAAAAAACATCATTAAATTATTATTTATTGATAGATTTATTGGTTTAGTAATGTTAATTTCAATTTTAATTTTTGTTGAAAATGGATTACTATTAAATCTAAATATTTTAATTAGATTTATTTTTTTCA
>CENP01078319.1_pt1 | contig 20183 bp, 23 predicted proteins | sample 361281 | NCBI WGS metagenome assembly CENP01 (sample SAMEA2591122, study PRJEB7988) | marine metagenome | biome: marine biome (ENVO:00000447); feature: deep chlorophyll maximum layer (ENVO:xxxxxxxx); material: saline water (ENVO:00002010), including plankton (ENVO:xxxxxxxx) | depth 70 m | reverse complement strand
TTTTCTTTGACTTTTGAAAGAGAAAGTATAATTTCTTTAAGATGATTAATGTGTGAATGAACTCCTCCATCTGAAAGAAGTCCAATTAAATGAATATTTGATGAATTTTGTCTTGAGTATGAAATGATATCCTCAAATTCTTTTTTATTATGAAAATTATCAGTTTCTATTGAATTATTAATCTTTAAAAGGTCTTGTAAAACTATTCTTCCAGATCCAATATTCATATGACCAACCTCACTATTTCCCATCTGCCCTTTGGGTAATCCTACATCTTCTCCATGAGTAATTAAATAATTATTAGGATACTCTTTTATTAGATGATTGAAGTTAGGTGTTTTAGCTTTAGCAGGAGCAGAGACATCTTTATCATTAGTGATACCCCATCCATCAAGAATTAACAATAAAATTTTCTTGTTCAATTTTTTATTTAAAGATACAAATATCATCAAGTAGATTTGTTAATATGATTAGGAAAAAATATATTGTTGCTTAATTATGACACAAGGAACTGTATATAAATCAACGGGTAGTTGGTATTTAGTAAAAACTAGGGATAAATTTTTAGAATGTAGAATAAAAGGCAAGATTAGACTTAAAGATATTTCTACAACAAACCCAATAGCAGTTGGTGATAATGTAATATTTGAGTTAGAAAATGATGGAAATGGTATTATATCAGATATACTTCCAAGAACAAATTATATAATTAGAAAATCTGTTAACTTATCTAAACAACATCATATAATTGCATCAAATATTGATATATCAGTTTTAGTTGTCACTTTAAATAATCCAACAACTTCAAAAAACTTCATTGATAGATTTCTTGTAAGCTGCCAAGCTTATGACATTCCAGTAATAATTGCTTTTAATAAAATAGACACATACACAGAAGAGGAAAATAATGAATTACAAAAATTAATTAAAATTTATAAGAAGATTGGATATAGTTGTGAATTAATTTCTGCTAAATATGGAAAAGGAATAAATGAACTTATAAACTTGATGAAAAATAAAACCTGTATTATTTCTGGACATAGTGGAGTGGGTAAGTCTACCCTTGTAAACTCAATCTCTCCAGATTTACAACTTAAGACAAAAGAGATTTCTTCCTCCAATAATCAAGGAAAACATACTACAACTTATGCAGAAATGTTTGATTTAGACTCTAATATTAGAGTTATTGATACTCCCGGAATTAGGGGATTTGGATTAGTAGATATATCTAAATACGAGTTAGGTAATTATTTTCCAGAATTTTTCAGTGCAAAACAACTATGTAAGTTTAATAATTGTCTTCATCTGGATGAACCAGATTGTAATGTTAAAAAGAAAATTCAAGAAGGTGAAATTTATGAAAGTAGATACTTTACATATTTAGATATGCTAAAGGATCAAAATATTTATAGAATATCAGATGAGAGTAGTAATACAGAGAGTTAAAAGTTCCAGTGTAGAAATTAATCATAAGATAAAAAGTGAAATTGAAAAAGGTCTTTTGGTTTTGGTTGGAATTTCTTCTGATGATAATAAAAGTGATGTTGAATGGTTGGTAAATAAAATACTTAATCTTAGAATTTTCAATGACAAAGCTGGTGTTATGAATGATTCTTTAATAGATATAGATGGTGAGATATTAGTTATATCTCAATTTACCTTAATGGCTATGACTAAAAAAGGGAATAGACCTTCATATATTAATTCAGCCTCTCATCAAATTGCTATCCCTTTATATGAATATTTTATCAGGATGTTTAAAGAAAAAATTAATGATAAGGTTAAAGCTGGAGTTTTTGGAGCTGATATGAAGGTTAAACTTCTTAATGATGGACCAGTAACAATAATAATAGATACAAAAGACAAAAAGTAGATTACATTATTATCACTTCCTCTTCAAGTTCTATTTCAAAATTATTATAAATAGTTTCCTTAATATTTAAAGCAAAATTTAGTAATTCTTTGCCAGTTGCTTTACCATAGTTGATTATAACTAAAGGTTGATTTTTATAGACACCTACATTTTTATCTTTTTTATTTTTAAATCCAGATTGATCTATTAGCCATGCTGCTGAAATTTTATAATTATTATCATCAATTTTATGGGCTGGAGTATTTGGAAATTTGTCTAATAGAGATTCATAAGTAAAAGAATTCACTATTGGGTTTTTAAAAAAACTTCCACAATTTCCAAAAAATTTAGGGTCTGGAAGTTTTGAGGTTCTAATTTTTATAACTTCATCTGATATTTTTTTAACTGATAATTCTGTGTTTTTAAGATTAATATTTAAATCTTTATAATCAATATTATAGTTGTGTTTAGATTTAGTTAAGATAAGTTTAACTGAAGTAATTACTGTTTTATTTTTAAGTGCAGATTTAAAAATTGAAGTTCGGTAATCAAATTCACATTCTGTTTTTTTAAATTCAAATTCACTCAACGTATCTAACATTAATCCTTTACAACTATAAAATATATCTTTTAGTTCCACACCATATGCTCCTATATTTTGAATTGGAGCAGCTCCTACATTACCAGGAATTAAGCTTAGGTTTTCTAAACCTCCAAAATTATTTTTTATGGCCCATAATACAAAATCATGCCAGTTCTCTCCTGCAGATACTTCAACTAAAACACTTTTTTCATCCTCTTGTATAATTTTTTTTCCTTTATTTTTCAAATTAATAATTAATCCATCATAAGATTTTGTGAAAAGAATATTACTCCCTCCTCCTAATACAAGAATTTTATCTTTTTTATTTGATAAAATATTAGGAAGATCAGAAATGCTATCCACTACGAATATTAGTCGAGCTACTTCATCTACATTAAATGTATTTAATTTTTTTAAAGAAGAATTTCTATGAATTTTCATTAATTAACTGATATATTCTTTAAGTCCTTTATCAATTATATTAATTGCACGTTTAAGTTTTTCTGAATTGAGCACAAACGCAATTCGAACTTCATCATCTCCGTTATTTTCAGAGCTATAAAATCCAGATGCAGGAGCAAGCATGACACTTTCCTTATTTATTGAAAAATCTGTAAGCAAAAATTTTGAAAATTCCTCTGCATCATTAATGGGTAATTTAATTATTGAATAAAATGCACCTATTGGATCTGAATATCTAATATTATTTAGTTTAGATAATTCGCTTATTAGAACTTTTCTTCTATTTGAATATTCATTTATAGCACTTTTAATATAATTTTCATTACAATTTAATGCATTGTTAGCAGCGACTAATGCAAGTGTCGGAGGAGATAGCCTTGTAAGAGCAAACTTCAAACATGTTTGAATAAAATCAGAATTTTTTGAAACAATAAAGCCTATTCTAGCTCCACATAAACTGTATCTCTTTGAAGTAGAATCAATTAATATAGCATTATCATAAAACCTTTTATCTTCGAGAATTGAAAAGTGCTTTATATCAGTATAAATAAACTCTCGATATACTTCATCTACAACAATAAATAAGTTATGTTTTTTTGCAAGGTTAGCAATATCAATTATTTCATCTTTTGAGTATACATATCCTGTTGGGTTACATGGATTACAAATAATTATTGCTTTAGTTTTTTTATTTATTTTTTCTTTAAAGGAATCTATTGGTGGTAAAGCAAAATTATCTTCAATTTTTGAAGTAATTGGAATTACATTTACATCTGATGCGTGAGCAAATCCATTATAATTTGCATAAAAGGGTTCTGGAATTATAACTTCATCTCCTGGGTCACATATTGAATTCATCGTAAAGGACAATGCTTCACTAGCTCCAACAGTGGTTATTATGTCATCAGGTAAAACTTCAATATTATGCTTAGAGTAATAATTACATAAATTATTTCTAAACTCAAGTGGACCTTGTGAAGATTCATATTTTAAAAGATCAAAGTCAATATTTTTTATAGCATCAATAGATTCTATAGGAGATTTAATATCAGGTTGACCAATGTTTAAGTGGAGGATATTAATACCTCTTTTCTTTGCTTGATCTGCAAATGGAACTAATTTTCTGATTGGGGAAGGGGGGATATTAATCCCTTTTTTTGAAATTGTTGGCATTTATTTAACTTAATTTTGCAAATATACTTCAAGGTATGTTATTTTTGTTTTAGATTAAAATATTTATGAATTGATGCAAATTCCACCAAAGTATAACCATATTGATACAGAGAAAAAATGGTACTCATTTTGGATGAAAAATGAACTTTTCAAATCTGTTCCAAATAATAAAGAACCATTCACTATTGTTATTCCACCCCCAAATGTTACTGGGTTACTTCACATGGGGCATATGCTTAATAATACCATACAAGATATTTTGGTTAGAAGAGCTCGTATGCTTGGAAAAAATGCTTGTTGGGTTCCAGGAACCGATCATGCATCTATTGCAACTGAAGCAAAAGTTGTTGAAAATCTTAAAAAAAAGGGAATAAATAAATCAGATATTTCTAGAGATGAATTTCTTGAGCATGCATGGGATTGGACAGAAAAGTATGGTGGAGGCATATTAGAGCAATTAAAAAAATTGGGTTGCTCGTGTGATTGGGATCGAACAAAATTTACTCTTGATGACGACATGTATGAGTCTGTTATTCAGTCATTTGAATCCTTACATGAAAAAGGATTAATATACAGGGGTTATAGGATGATAAACTGGGACCCTGAAGCCAAAACTACTGTATCTGACGAAGAAGTAAATTATGTTGAAGAAGATTCAAGTCTATACTTTTTGAAATATTTTATTGAAAATTCTGAAGTTGAACTTCAAATTGCAACTACTAGACCGGAAACTATCTTTGGCGATACTGCATTATGTGTTAATCCTAAAGATGAAAGATATAAAGATATTATAGGTAAACAAGCAGTAGTCCCAATATCCGGAAGAAAAATACCAATTATAGCCGATTCATATGTAGATCTTGAATTTGGGACTGGTTGTTTAAAAGTTACACCGGCTCATGATATTAATGACTATAATCTTGGTATTAAGCATGATCTAGATTCCATTAATATTTTTGATGAAAATGCAATTTTAAATAATAATGGTCTTCATTATGAAGGTAAGAATAGGTTTGAGGTTAGAAAAGAAATTGAAATTGAATTAGATTCTAAAAATCTTTTGGCTAAAAAAGAAAATTATATTCATAATGTAGGAAGATCAGAAAGAACAAACGCTGTGGTTGAGCCAAGACTCTCAAAACAATGGTTTCTAAAAATGGATGACATCACTAAGCCAGCTATTAAAAACGTACTTGAAAATGAAAAAATTAAATTCTTTCCCGGTAAATTTAAATCGACTTATAAATACTGGCTTGAAAATATTAAAGATTGGAATATTTCAAGGCAGTTATCGTGGGGACATCAAATTCCAGTATTTTATTACGGAAACAATGAAAAATATATTGTAGCAAAAAATAAAAAAGAAGCATTACTAAAAATTAATAATGAATCCAAAGTTCAATATAAAGAAGATGATTTAACTCAAGACGTTGATGTGCTAGATACCTGGTTTTCCTCTTGGTTATGGCCAATCTCAGTGTTCGATGGAATTAGAAATCCAAACAATGAAGAAATCAATTATTATTATCCTACTCAAGATTTAGTAACAGGACCAGATATTATATTTTTTTGGGTTGCTAGAATGATTATATCAGGATATGAATTTAGAGATGAAAAACCTTTTTCAAATGTTTACTTTACAGGAATTGTTAGAGATAAACTTAGAAGAAAGATGTCGAAACAGCTTGGTAATTCTCCAGATGCAATCAAACTCATTGAAGAGTATGGTGCTGATTCAGTTCGAGTAGGATTGATGTTAAGTTCTGCAGCTGGAAATGATTTGTTATTTGATGAATCTTTATGTCAACAAGGAAAGAATTTTACAAATAAAATATGGAATGCTTTAAGACTTGTAAATGGTTGGGAGATTGATAAAGAAAAGTCACAACCAATGGTTAATAAACTAGGAATTGATTGGTACAATAACAAGTTTAATAATTCTTTAGAATTAATTAATAAAAATTTTGAAAATTACAGAATCTCTGATGTTTTAATGTCATCATACAGACTTGTGTGGGATGACTTTTGTTCATGGTTGTTAGAAATATTAAAACCTGACTTTGGTGAAAAAATTGATAAAAAATCAAGGACCGAGTTAATAAGTCTATTTGAGAAAAATCTAAAAATTCTTCATCCCTTTATGCCATTTTTAACAGAAGAAATTTATCATAATTTACCTGATATTAATAACTCTACCCCTCTAACAATAAGTAACTGGCCTGAGATGGAAGATTATAATCAAAAATCTGTAAATGAATTTGAAACCACTAAGGAAATAATTTCACAAATTAGAAATTACAGAAAGGAAAAAAATATTTCGTTTAAAACATCTCTTGATTTATATTATTTGCCCCATAAAAATTCTCCTAAAAATATTGAAATAATAAAAAAAATAGCTTCAATCAATAAACTGGAAGAATCCTCAAAAGAAAATTTTGAAATGGTAAATTCATTTATAATTAAAAATCATGAATTCTTCATACCATTAGATGGGGGTTTTGATAAAGATGCTGAAATTGAGAAGTTGAAAAAAGAATTAGATTATAATGAAGGTTTTTTAAAATCTGTTGAAAATAAATTAAAAAATGAAAACTTTGTTAAAAATGCTCCTGATGCAATAGTTAAAATAGAAAAACAAAAGGTTTCAGATACAAAGAGTAAGATTAAATCATTACAAAAATCAATTTCGGAGTTACGTTAATTAGGCAATTACTGAAATTCCACCAGAAACCCTATCACCAACTTTAACTTTAATATTTGATTCTATAGGTAAAAAAAGATCAACTCTTGATCCAAATTTAATAAATCCAGAATCTTCTCCTTGCTCAATAAGTGTATTAATTATTGCATAGTTTACAATTCTTCTAGCGACTGCCCCTGCTATTTGTCTATATAGAATTTTTCCAAACTTTTCATTATTAATTACTACTGTTGTCCTTTCATTTTTAAGTGACGATTTTGGGTGCCATGCAACAAGATAATCTCCAGTGTGATGTTTACTATATACAACTTCACCAGACACAGGATACCTGTTAACATGAATATCTAATGGTGATAAGAAGATTGATACTTGAATTCTTTTGTCCTTAAAAAATTCATTTTCATCAGCTTTATTTATGACTACTACCTTTCCATCAGCAGGACTTAAGATTAATTCAGAGTTTTTAATAATATTTCTTTTAGGGTTTCTAAAAAACCATAAAATCAATAAAAATTGAATTAAAGTTAAAATTTGAAATAAAATTTTAAATTTTTCAGAATTAATTAATATTTCAAATGAGATTACCAATGAGGCGCTAATTAAAAAGCTAAAAGCAATAATTTTAAAACCTTCTTTATGAAACATTAGATTAATGTAATTATTAGACCTATATATGAAACACCCATTGCACTATCAAGTCTATCAAAAACCCCACCATGACCAGGTAATATTTTACCGCTATCTTTAACACCAGCCATCCTTTTGATTTGAGATTGATAGATATCACCAATTATCCCAAAAATCGGTATCAAGACACCAAGAGAAATTGTTTTCCAAAATGGATATATTTCTTGAATGTAGGTAAATGAAATAATACTAAAAATAATTGAACACAGAAACCCTCCCATAAAACCTTCCCAAGTCTTATTAGGTGAAGCTTTAATTTTCATTTTAGTTTTCCCAAAATAGGATCCAAAAAAATAAGACATAGTATCGCTAATCCATATTAATATGAATATTAATAGGATTGGAAATGGATTATAAATATCATCAAAAGAAAATGGAATTAGAATTAATACAGTCATTGATTGAAACACAAAATATTGTGGAAGACGATATATTAGTGATTGATTTGAATTTTTTATTTTAATTTTTTTCCATAATTCATGAGACTCATAGATAGCTAATAATGTTAGGAAAATAAAGATTATAATAAAACTTTTAGCGCTATAAATTATTGACCCTGTAATAAGAGAAATATAGATGATCCCAGTAACTAATCTAGGTAGAAAATTAATCATCACTTAATATTAGATAAATATCTTTTGCACTATTACCATAGGTCAAAAAATTATCTTCGTTGAGTTTATTTTTAACGTTTATTGTGGTAATATTAGTTGGAAAATTAGTTTTATACTTCATCTTTAGTTTTGTCATTCCCTCACTTACGTCCGAAACAAATTGGTTAGATTTAGCAAGAATTATAACAACTGGTGGAAGACTTTCAATTCTATTACTTTTAATCTGTTTATTGCAAATTAATATTCTTCCTGTATTAGATAATAAAAACTCACATTCAGTAACTAAAGCTTTGACATTATCATTATCAATTTTTCTAATTAATCTAATATTAAGATTTTTTGAAAGATTTGAATCAAGTGAGCAAACATTATCTAAAGTCCATTGATTTTCTTCAATTATTTTTTTAAAAATCTCATCAGTAGAGTTTTTTTCATCTATGAAAGTAAACCGTCCTCCTGAACTAGTAAATTTTTTTACAAATATTATATCGTTTGAATCGTCTTCAAAAATTGGAGACTCTATTTCATCTGAATCTTCATTTTTTTTACTCCTAAAAAAATCCCAGAACCCCAAAATTGTTAATCTTTATTTTCCTGATTATTGTATGGTCTATCTCCAAGTATTTTTACAAGATCTTCTTTAAAAATAACCTCTTTTTCAAGTAATCTTGATGCTAAAGCTGATAACTTAGTTTTATTCTTTTTTAGAATCATACAAGCTCTTTTGTATTGCTTTTCAATAATTAAAGAAATTTCTTCATCAATTTTTCGAGCTGTTTCCTCAGAGTAAGGTTTAGTGAAATTATAATCACCTTGTCCACTTGAATCGTAATATGTAATATTTCCAATTTTGTCATTTAGACCGTATACAGAAACAATCGCTCTAGCTTGCTTTGTTACTTTTTCCAAATCACTTAAAGCTCCGGTTGAGATTTTATTAAAAATAATTTTTTCTGCAGCTCGTCCTCCTAAAGTGGCACACATTTCGTCGAGCATTTGTTCAGTTCTTACAATCATTCTTTCCTCTGGAAGATACCAAGCGGCACCTAAAGATTGACCTCTAGGAACTATAGTAACCTTCACAAGGGGAGCAGCATGCTCAAGAAGCCAACTTACAATTGCATGACCAGCTTCATGAAATGCTATTGTATTTTTTTCTTCTTTTGAAATTATTTTATTTTTTTTCTCAAGACCTCCTACAATTCTGTCAACAGCATCTAAAAAGTCTTGCTTACCAACAGATTTTTTATTATTCCTTGCAGCAATTAATGCAGCTTCATTACAGACATTTGCAATATCAGCTCCAGAAAAACCAGGAGTTTGTTTAGCTAAAAATTCAAGATCAAGAGCACTACTCTTTTTTAAAGGTTTTAGATGAACTTTAAAAATCTCTCTTCTTTCGTTTAAGTCTGGTAAGTCTACAAAGATTTGTCTATCAAATCTTCCAGCTCTCATCAATGCTTTATCAAGTACATCAGCTCTATTTGTAGCTGCAACTACTATAACATTTGTATCTGTTCCAAATCCATCCATTTCAGTAAGGAGTTGATTTAAGGTATTCTCTCTTTCATCATTAGATCCAGTCATATTATTTCTTCCTCTAGCTCTTCCGATTGCATCAATCTCATCAATAAAAATAATTGAAGGAGATTTATCTTTTGCCTGTTTAAATAAATCTCTAACTCTTGAAGCTCCTACACCAACAAACATTTCTACAAAATCAGATCCTGAAAGAGAAAAGAATGGAACTTTAGCTTCACCTGCTACTGCTTTAGCTAATAGTGTTTTTCCAGTTCCAGGTGCTCCAACCAATAATGCACCCTTAGGAATTTTCCCACCTAAAATCGTATATTTTTTTGGATTCTTAAGAAAATCAACAATTTCTTGAACTTCTTCTTTTGCACCTAATAATCCAGCTACATCTTTAAATGTGACTTTAACATCTGTATTTTGATCAAATAATTTTGCTTTAGATTTACCAATATTGAATATTTGACCTCCTGCACCTCCTCCTCCTCCTCCAGACATTCTTCTCATTAAAAATATCCAGACACCTATAATAATAATTATGGGAAGAAAGCCTAATAATATATCTAACCATCTGTTTTCCATTGTTAAAAACTCAACAGAAAAGTTTATATTTTCTGAATCTCTGATATCTTGAAGCTTTGTTTCAAATAATTCAGGAGTTCCTATTTCAAATTGGTAATGAGGACCTGCTAAATTATCTTGTCCTAAAAAGTTTTTAGATTTTGCTCTTTTGTGGATATCTTTATCTAGCGCATTTTCATTTAATGTAATTCTTGCATATCTCTGATTGATGATGGAAACTTTTTCTATATCACCATTTCTCAGATAATTTTCAAAAGATGAAATATCTGTAGACTGTGTATTCTGAATTCCAGCATCTCCACCTAAAAGTCCAATACTTAGTATGAAAAAAACTATTGATGCATAGAACCAATAGATGTTAATTTTTGATTTATTATTCTTTTTCTTATTAGCCATTAATTAAGCTTTTGATTTAACATTTGTTATTTTAGCATCTCCCCAAAGGTTCTCAATATCATAATATTCTCTTATGTTTCTTTGAAAAATATGAACAACCACATCCACATAATCAATTAATACCCATTCTTGATTTTCAGTTCCTTCAGTGCTAAATGGTTTTTCCTTTAATTTCTTACTTACATGCCTCTTAATTGAGTTTGAAATAGCAGATACGTGAGTATTTGATGTTCCAGTACAAATAATAAAAAAGCCACAAACTGTATTATTTATCTTTGTAAGATCCATTAAGTTTATGTCAACACCTTTTACATCGTCAATACTAAATAAAATCTCATCAATTAATTTAGTCTCTTTTGATTTAGCCTTCACCATTAATCTTTTCTTTTTTCAAATTTATTACTTTTAATAACATGTCTACTATTAAGATAATCAAAGTTAATGCCACTCGGTCAACAAATGACAAAGTAAAGATGTTAATTAAATCAAAAAAAATAAAAAGTGGAGATATTGTATCTGCAAAATATCAATATGGTGGAAGAGGACAACTTACTAAAAGATGGTATTCAAGCTATGGTAAAAACCTTCTTTGCTCATTATACTTTGTTTTTCCAAAGATTTCTCCAGAACTTGTTTACTCTATAAATTATGCTGTTTGTTTATCGGTATTAAAAACCATAAGGAAATTTGTTCCTGATCAAACAATAATTAAATGGCCCAACGACATTTTGTCAGGAGATAAGAAAATTTCTGGAATATTAATTGAGAATACCTTAAGATCAAATAAAATTCATTCATCAATCATTGGAACAGGTATAAATATTAATCAAATTCTATTTAAGAATTCACTAAATGCTATTTCCCTAAAAAAATTGTCTAATAATGAATTTTCTGTGAATATCGTTTTAGATGAATTAATTAATAATTATAAATTTTACTTATCTAAGATTAATAATGTAGAAGAACTTTCTAAGGATTATCATAAAAACTTATATGGTCTTAATGGATGTGATTTTCTTTTAGGAGGAAAAAAAGTAAAAGGAAAAGTTATTAAGGTTTTAAATAATGGACAAATCAAAGTTGATATTGATTCATTGGGAGTTGGTAATTATAGCTACGGAGATATTAAAATAATCATTTAATCTATTTCCAGATTTTAGGATCTTCTCTCCATTTTTTTAATCTATTTATCTCGATTTCTTTAAGTGAACCCTCAGACTCAATTTTTTCAATTAATGAGTTATAGTCTGATAATGAATTAATTAAAATATTTTCATGTTCAAACTTTTCATTTGCAAACTGAAAATTGTAAGAAAAAATTGACAACATTCCCATTACATTGTATCCTTCAGACTTTAATGCATTAATTGCACTTAAGCTACTCTTTCCAGTACTAATTAGATCTTCAATGATTACAACATTAGATCCTTGTTGAATATTTCCTTCAATCTGATTTTTAAGTCCGTGTCCCTTAGGTTCTGGCCTAACGTATGAATATGGTAAATTTAATCTTTCAGCAATCATAGCACCAATTGCTATTGCACCTGTTGCAACTCCTGCTATGGATATTTTTTCTCCATAAAGATTTTTAACAATATCTGTCATTTCATCTGCTATAAACTTTCTTACATTAGGATATGATAATATTAACCTATTATCACAATAAATAGGAGATTTAATTCCACTTGTCCAAGTAAAAGGATTTTTGGTATTTAATTTAATTGCATTAATTTGTGTGAGATAATTTATAGTTTGCTCTGCAACTCTTTTGTCTAATACCATTATTACAAATGTATAAAGTTTTCTTTAACCAAAAGCCTTTAATTCTTACAAATGAGATTCAAGAATTTTCAGATTCTGAACCATTTATGTTCATTAAATATTCAAATGCAGGTCAAATAATTAAAGCACTAAAGTCAACTAAAAACACTAAAGTCTATTTATACCATAAAAATTTGGACAAACTTTGGAAAACGTTTTTAAAACAATTTCCTGTTATTGAAGCAGCAGGTGGTTTAGTTGAAAGAACAGATAATAAACTTTTGTTTATTTTTAGAAATAATAAGTGGGATCTTCCTAAAGGTGGAGTTGAAAAAAATGAACTAATAGTTGAGGCAGCAAAAAGAGAAGTCACTGAGGAAACTGGAGTAGTAGATTTAATTGTTCAAAACCAGTTACCTGAAACGTATCATATTTTTAAAAAAGGTAAAAGATTCAGATTAAAGAAAACCTATTGGTATAGAATGTCAACTAATTATACTGGTCAGCTTCAACCTCAAATTGAAGAAGGTATTCAAAAAACTGAATGGATTTCAAAAGATGGAATTAAAGATTTTTTAAATGATGCCTTTGAAAATATTAGAATAATTGTATTGGAGGTTCTAGATATTAATCTCTTTAGGGATAAATAACTTATAATCACCTTTATTTTTTATAAGGTCACGAACGATACTGCTACTTATAAAGGAATTTTTGGGAGATGTTAGAAAAAATACAGTTTCAATTCCTGACATCTCTCTGTTGGTAAGAGCAATACTCTTTTCAAATTCAAAGTCAGCAGGATTTCTTAATCCTCTTATAATAAATTCAGCATTATTTTTTTTACAAAAATCTACTGTAAGGCCATCATAAGTCTTAATGAGAACCTTAGTATCAGCTTCAAATGTTTTAGATACAAAATCAAATCTTTCATTACTTGAAAACATATATTTTTTATCTATATTTTCTCCTACACCTATAATAATTTCATCAAAAATCTTAAGACCTCTGTTAACTATATCTTGATGACCTATTGTTACTGGGTCAAAAGATCCAGGAAATACTGCTCTTTTCATACGTTAAATTTAATTATAATTTATAGAATTGATTTTATTTGATTATATAAAACTTCTTTGACTGACAATTTTTGAACTTCGATTTGCTGAGGGATAATACTTTGCTTAGTAAACCCAGGAATTGTATTTGTTTCAAGAATATGTGGGATTTGATTTACAATTATAAACTCTGATCTAGTTATTCCATTTAACTCTATATTATCATAAATTTTAGCAATATATTTATGAATCAATTCTTCAGATTCTTTTGAAATATTAGCTGGAGTTATTTCTTGGGACTCACCTAAATATTTTGCATTATAATCAAAAAGTTCATTTTCACTTATAATCTCTGTTATGGGAAGGATTATTCTTTTTCCATTTCGATTAATAACTCCAACAGAAACTTCTTGACCCTCAAGGAAAGTCTCTATTAAAACTTGATTATCCTCATTAAAAGCAATTTTAATTTTATTTTCTAGTTCGTCTATATAATTAACTTTAGATACACCAATGCTGCTTCCTCCGTTATTAGGTTTAACAATACATGGAAGTTTAATCGTTTCTAATATTTTTTCAATATCAATCATTTCTTTCTTTTTTAGAAGAATTTGTTTTGCACAAGGAATTTCCAGATGATCTACAAATTCAATAAACTTTTTCTTATTGAAAGTTAATTGTGAAACATAATTATCACATCCAGTCTGTGGAATTTGATTTTTTTCTAAAATTTCAGCTAAAACCCCATTTTCTCCAGGGTCTCCGTGAATAATATTAAATACTGCATCAGGCTTAATAATGAATCCATCAATCTCAAAAGAGAAATTCTGATAATCTAAATCAAATATTCTTTCTTTAAATTTTACAGTTTTTTCTTTTTTTGAAATACAGATTTCATAAATATTCCAATCAGAATTATCTTTTAAATTATCATAAATAAATTTCGCGCTTTTGACTGATACATTATATTCAGAAGAATACCCACCAAAAACAACTGCAATATTTTTCATATTATTTTCAAATGTAACTCATTATAATAAAAGACAAATATGTCTTAGTATATTTACATAAAATTATTGAAATGAAAATTTTAGATCACTTTAAAAGTAAATCATTAATCAAGCATATTATTTTAATGCTATCAACTATTTTTATTGTATTCTTCATGGTTTATAACTCTTTAAAAATCTATACAAAACATAATACTTATATAAAAGTTCCTGATTTATCTGGTATGAAACTAGACAGAGCAATAAGTGTTCTTGATGACAATAAACTTAAATATGAAGTTTTAGATTCTTCTAAATTTTTTATTGAGATTCCTAATTATTCAATCATTTCTCAAATTCCTAAAGGACTTGAATTAGTTAAAAAGAATAGAAAAATTTATCTTAATGTAAATCCTCAGAATTTTCAAAAGGTCTCATTGCCAAATGTAATTCAGATTACTAAAAGAAATGCAGAATCAATCCTGACGGCTTTAGGTTTTCAAGTGAAAGAGTATACTTATATTGATGATATTGGAAAGGATATGGTCTTAGATGTATTATATCAAGGTGAAAAAATTTTTCCTAGTCAAAAGATTCCAATGAACTCAGAGTTAGACTTAATTTTGGGTAATGGTAAAAGATAATTCAAAAGAAGATTTTGAGCAAGAACTGCATGAGCATTTTGCTTTTGATATTGATTCTGGTCAAGAACCACTAAGAATTGACAAGTTTCTTATGAACAGAATTGAAAATGCTACTAGAAATAAAATCCAGAAAGCTGCTAAAGAAGGATCAATTAGAGTCAATGAACAAATAGTAAAATCTAGTTATAAAGTAAAAAAAGATGATAAAATCAGAATTCTATTTACTCACCCACCTTATGAAAATCTTCTTAAACCTGAAAAAATAGATTTAAATATAGAATATGAAGATGATTCATTAATAATAGTCAATAAAAAGAGTGGAATGGTTGTTCATCCTGGTCATGGAAATTATTCTGGTACTTTAATTAATGCTTTATTATATCATTTTGAAAATTTACCCAATAATTCATCAAACAGACCTGGCTTAGTTCATCGAATAGATAAAGACACATCTGGTTTATTGGTTATTGCTAAAACTGAAGAATCAATGACTTTATTGGCAAAGCAATTTTTTAAAAAATCTGTTGAAAGAGAATATTATGCTCTTGTTTGGGGAGATTTAAAGGAGGATGAGGGTGAAATAAATGCTCCAATTGGAAGAAACCCAAAAAATAGACTTCAAATGATGGTATATGAAGATTTGGAAGGTGGAAAAGAAGCCATAACAAACTATAAAGTAATTGAAAGATTTGGCTATGTTACTTTGATTAGTTGTAGGCTTAAAACTGGAAGAACTCATCAAATTCGTGTTCACATGAAATATTTGGGACATTCCCTTTTTAATGATGAAAGATATGGTGGAGATAAAATACTAAAAGGAACTGTATATACTAAATACAAGCAATTTGTAGATAATTGTTTCAAACTCCTTCCAAGACAAGCACTTCATGCTAAAACTCTTGGATTTATTCATCCTAAAACAAATAAAAAAATATCATTTGACACTGAAGTTCCAGATGACATTACATCTGTAATTGATAAATGGAGGTTTTATTCTAAACATAAAAATTTATAAATTTGAAATAAAAAATGAAAATACTTATTTCACCAGCTAAATCTTTAGATTTTGAAAATATAGTTGAAACAGATATTAACTCTGTGCCTCAATTTAGTGATAAGGCAATACAGATTAATAATTCTATAAAAGATTTATCTGCCCCTGATCTTTCAAAACTTATGACTATATCTCCTAAACTGAGTGATTTAAATTGGTTGCGAAATCAGGATTTTCAAAAAAATAATTCGAAAGAAAAGCAAGCAATATTTGCCTTTAATGGGGATGTTTATGATGGGATAGATGCAAACACTATTTCTACTTCTAATCATGAAAAACTTCAGAGTAGTTTAAGAATTTTATCAGGACTCTACGGAATTTTAAAACCATTTGATAAAATAAAACCGTACAGACTTGAGATGGGGACAAAAATATCAGTTGATGGATCAAAAAATCTATATGATTTTTGGAAAAAAAATGTTACGGATTCAATTTTAAAAGAAATTAAAGAAGAAGAAATTATTGTCAACCTAGCCAGTAATGAGTATTTCTCTGTTATTGATTCTTCTTTAATTGATAATAAAACTATTACCCCTCAATTCAAAGACTTTAAAAATGGAAAGCTAAAGATTATTTCTTTCTATGCTAAAAAAGCAAGAGGACTAATGACTAGATTTCTGATTGATAATGATATACAATCATCATCTGATATTAAAAATTTTAATTCTTCAGGTTATACTTTTAGTCAAGCTGAGACTGTAGATTCTCTTTCACCAGTATTTGTTAGATAATATTCTCAAGTTATATTTTATCGCTATTATAAACTTATTACTGAATGATTTATTTGTAAATTTAAAACAAGGAAATATATATGTTTAAAAAAATTTTATTTTTCATTTTTATAATTCAATTTACCTATTCACAGGATAGACAGTTAATCCAAGGAAAGGTTATTTATAGAAATATTGATGTGCCAGCTGCAAACGTTATAAATAATACAGATCAAAGCTCTACAATAACAAATGATCAAGGTGAATTTGAAATTTTTGCTAAAGAGGGTGACGAAATTATCTTTTCATCTGTTCAATATATCATTAGAACGGTCAGAATTAATAGAGAAATATTAAAAAATAAAAGATTGATTGTTCAAATTAATGAAAGGGTTAGAGAGTTAGATGAGGTTGTTATTACACCCGATGATACACAAAAATTTCTTGATCTTAAAGAAGAGCAATTTAAGGGATTTGATTATATAGCAGATAAGTCTACAAAAATTCAGAATGTTCTAACTGATAACAGACAAGTAGTGAATGGTTTAAATTTTGTAAATATTTTTAAGTTACTTTCAACTATAGTTGATTCTAAGTCAGATGAGGAAAAGTTAAACATTATTCCAAGTGATGTTCTACCCTATATATTAGAAGAAAACTTTTTTTCAGATGTTCTTAAACTTGAAACCTTTGAAATAAATGATTTTTTATTTAATCTAGATTCAGATGAAAAAATGAAAAGTCTAATCTTAGAAAAGAATCAATTCTTGGTTATAGACTATTTATTAAACAAAGCAGATTTATATAAAAATCTAAGAGTTGAATGAGAAAAATAATTTTTATTTTTCTTTTAGTTTCATTTTATTCTTTTTCTCAAAATAATAACGAGAAGTTTATTGAGGGAATTGTTTATAATGATAATTCATATTCAATAGAGGGTGTCCATGTAATAAACATAACTTCAAACGAGGCAACAATAACTAATTCTGAAGGAAATTTTAGGATTTTAGTTAATCTGAATGATGAATTAATATTCTCTGCTATTCAATTTAAGAGAAAAAAGATTACAATGAACCAAGATATATTTGATTCACTATCTATAACTGTATACTTGGAAGAGTTTGTTAATGAACTTGATGAGGTTATTTTAAATTCAAGTGGACTTTCTGGAAGTCTTATGAATGATCTTCAAAACTCTGGTATTGCAAAAGATTTGAATTTCGATGATTTAGGAATTCCTGGCTTTACAGGAATAAGAAAAGAGGATATTCCATCGAATTCTCAATTAACTAAAGAACTTTTGCTTTCTCCTTTAACAGGAGGCGTAAATATTGAAAGAATGTATAATTGGATTTCGGGTTATTATAAAGAAAAAAGAAAATTTAGAGAATTTAAAAATGATTTTAGTTTTATTGATCAAATTATTAAATTCTATGGTTTGAGATTTTTTATTGATGAGTTTGGATTAAGTGAAAATAATATTCATGAATTTGTTACCTCTACATATCAGAACTATCCTCTTGATGAAAACTTTAAAGCAGGGAACTACACATTAGTAATAGATTATTTTAAAAAAAATTTTAAGAGGTTGAATTATTGATTAGTTTTGATACTATGATATTGTTTATTAGTGGAGCAGAGTTGGTTTTTGTTTTTTTTATTGTGCTACTTGTTTTCGGTGCAGATAAAATACCTTCAATTGCAAAGGGATTAGCTAAAGGAATGACGCAAATAAAACAAGCTACTAATGAAATTAAAACTGAGATTTCAAAAAACACTGATGTTAAAAATCCATCAGAATCATTAACAAAGGATTTTAAGGATAGTGTAAGTGATATAAAAAAGGACTTTGATGATCTTAAGGATTCAATTAAGAGAGATTTAAATTAGTCTTGATATTGATAGTCCATCTCTAATTGGCAAAATTATAGTTTCAAATCTTTCATCTTCATTCAAGGTCTTATTAAACTCTATCAAAATATTTGTTTCATCATCATTTTTTGAAGGAGAGTTCAATACTTTTCCTGACCAAAGAACATTATCTGATATAATTATACCATTATTGTTTAGTCTCTCTGAAACAATATTGAAATACTCAATATAATTCTCTTTATCAGCATCAATAAATACTATGTCATATGATTCATCGAGATTCTTTAATATATCTTTAGCATTTCCAGTAAGTTGGATAATCTTATCTCTTTTCCCACTCATTTCAAAATATTTATTTTGAATTTTAAGTAGTTCTTCATTTCTATCAATTGTAAATATCTTACCAACATCTAATAATCCCTCAGCTAAACATAAAGTTCCATAGCCAGTATATGTTCCAATTTCAAGAATACATGATGGTGATTTTATTTTAGAAATCATACTTAAAAATCTTCCTTGAATGTGCCCACTTAACATCCTAGGTTGAAGAACCTTCTGATAAGTTTCTTTATTTAATTTAGCTAGAATTTCAGGTTCTTTACTAGAATTTTCTGAAATATATTCAATTAGTTTTTTAGATATAAAGTCCATTTATTTTTTTGGTCTTTGATATTCAAATCTATCTAAAAGACTTGGTAAAGCATATCCATCACATCCATTAATAGTAACCACACCCCCCTTATCAAGTTGAAGGAATCCAGAGTCACTTACTAATTCTTCATTGAAATAAATATCTTCAATAGAGGCTACTACAAGTATTGTCCCGTTTTCTTTTATATTATATTCATTTTGATATTTACAAATCAGTTGAACTGGACTACCTTTTACAAAAGGAGCTTTGCAGCCTTCCTTGTATTCTTGTTCTAGATTTGTTTTATCAAATTCTGATATTTCTTCAGGATATTTTGCACTCGTATGATGAGCTTCACTAATTAAATCTTTAACAATATGATTAACTGTAAATAATCCTGTTTCCTTAATATTTTTAAATGTATCTCTTGGAACAGTAGTTGGTCTTAAAATATATCCGAGCATTGCAGGATTACTCCCTAAATGAGTGATTGAGCTGAAAACAGATACGTTTTCAACACCTTCCTTAGATATACTTCCAAGAAGGTTTGCTGACTTATAACCAGTACATGAATTAATCAGGTTAATTCTATAAAATTTTTGTAAATCATCAAACTCTTCTTTAGATAAATGTTTCATTCTCCAAAAGTAACAAGAAATCTTTCATAAATCGTATCTTCATATGCTCAAAAACATAACTATGAAATTTTTTTTAAAATTATTCCCCCTATTTATTTTTATTATTTCGTGTACTGAATCAGAAAAAAATATTGAGCAGTACTCAATAGATACTCTTATGTCAAATAACAGAAGCTCAGGTGGATATTTTTCAAAAGATGCAGATAAATTAATTTACAGTTCAGATAAATCTGGAATATTTAATATTTACGA
>CENP01449896.1_pt1 | contig 20221 bp, 17 predicted proteins | sample 361281 | NCBI WGS metagenome assembly CENP01 (sample SAMEA2591122, study PRJEB7988) | marine metagenome | biome: marine biome (ENVO:00000447); feature: deep chlorophyll maximum layer (ENVO:xxxxxxxx); material: saline water (ENVO:00002010), including plankton (ENVO:xxxxxxxx) | depth 70 m | reverse complement strand
TTCTTATTGTTTTTTTACTTAATTTTTCTCCGATAATTTTATTCAATTTATCGAATGGAACGAAAATTTTTGATTCATCATTTAATTTTTGGTTAACCTTTTGAATTTCACTTGAAATTTTTGCGCCTGTCAGATCAGATATTAGAATAGCCGCTCGCTTTAAAGCAATAATACCAATTTCAGGATCAATGCCTCTTTCAAAACGAAAAGAAGCATCAGTGTTTAAACCATGTCTTTTTGCGGTTTTGCGAATACTTACAGGGTCAAAGAATGCACTTTCTAAAAATATATTTGTTGTTTTATTTTCTACCCCTGAATCTTTTCCACCAAAAATTCCTGCGATACAATGTGGCTGACTATTATCACAAATCATAAGATCCTCTTTATTTAGACTACGTTTTATTCCGTCTAAAGTCATAAATGCAGTATTCTCTTTACATGTTTTTACTATTATTTCATTATCCAATTTATCAGCGTCAAAAGCATGTAATGGTTGTCCTAACTCATGAAGTACATAATTTGTAACGTCTACAACACTATTTTTTGGAGATATTCCTATTGCTTTTAAACGGTCTTTTAACCAACTTGGAGAGGGTCTAACTTCAACATTAGTCAAGGAGAGTCCATAATATTGTGAGCAGCGATCAGTGTCATTTACTTTTACTTTTATTGTTTTATTTGTGTTATCAATTTTAAATGAAGAGGTATCTGGCATTGACCATTTATATGAAATATTCTTTACAATACAGACCGCTTTTAAATCACGAGCAACGCCCATATGACTCATTGCGTCTGCTCTATTAGGTGTGAGACTAATATCAAAAACAGAATCTTGTTCCAAGTCAAAAATTGAAGATGCTGGAGTACCAAGAGGACTTTTTTTATCTAAAACTAAGATACCGTCGTGATTATCACTTAGTCCAAGTTCGTCTTCAGCACAGATCATACCCTCACTAATTTCTCCACGAATTTTACCTTTTTTTATTTTTAAAACTGAACCGTCATACATGTTTAGTGTAGAACCAATTGTTGCAACAAGAACGGTTTGCCCGCTTGAAACATTAGGTGCACCACAAACAATAGAAAGTAAATTTTTACTTCCTACATCTACTTTTGTGACTTTCAGTCTGTCAGCGTTGGGATGTTTTTCACATTTTACAATTTCACCCACCAAGACACCCTTTAACCCTCCCTTTATGCTTTCATATTTTTCAATTTGTTCAACTTCCAAGCCAATGTCTGTGAGCAAATTAGAAATCTCCTCAACAGGAAGGTCTATCTTAATGAATTGTTTTAACCAATTATAGGATATTTTCAATTAATAAATTTTTAATTGACCACAAATATAAGAATCTCTTTTCCCATATTTAACTTATTAAATTCCAAATATTTGATTCAAATTCAAGATTTGAAAGATTTCTTTTTATAATTTGATTTTCACTTTTTTCAAGTTTTGGATCTTTTTTTAATATTTGAATAGCTAGCATACGTGCTATTTTAAGGAGTTTATTATCCTTTACGATATCGGCTATCTTAAGTCGTAAAATGCCACTTTGCTGGGTTCCAAGAATATTTCCAGGTCCTCTAAGTTTAAGATCAGCTTCAGCAATTTCAAAACCATTATTTGTTTTTACCATTGTTTGAATTCTTATCTTACTGTCATCGGACATCTTGCTCCCACTCATCAAAATACAAAAGCTTTGTTTATTTCCTCTTCCAACACGGCCTCTGAGTTGATGTAGTTGAGATAAGCCAAATCTTTCTGCACTTTCTATTATCATAACAGATGCGTTTGGAATATTTACACCAACTTCAATTACAGTAGTAGCTACCATTATTTGTGTTTTCCCATCTGCAAAACGTTTCATTTCATATGCTTTATCATGAGCTTTCATCTTTCCGTGGAGTATACTTATTTGATATTTTGGAATAGGAAAACTTCGAGAAAGACTTTCATAACCATCCATTAAATCTTTAAAATCTAATTTTTCAGATTCTTCTATTAAGGGATATACAACATAAATCTGTTCTCCTTCCTCAATTCTCTCTTTAATAAACTGGAAAACTTTAAGCCGATTATTATCATATCTATGCATCGTCTTTACAGATTTTCTTCCTGGAGGCATTTCATCAATCAATGAAATATCTAAATCGCCATAAAGGCTCATTGCAAGTGTTCTTGGTATTGGAGTAGCTGTCATAACAAGTATATGTGGAGGGATACTATTTTTTGACCATAATTTCGCCCTTTGAGCGACTCCAAAACGATGTTGTTCATCAATAATAGCAAGCCCCAAATTTTTAAATATGACATTTTCCTCAAAGACTGCGTGCGTACCGATAAGTATGGAAAGTTTTCCATTTTCGAGCTCCTGATTTATTATTTTTCGATCTTTTACTTTCGTGCTACCTGTAAGAATTTTTAGATTTACGGAGTTATTTGAAAGTAATTCCTGAAGAGAGGCAAAATGTTGTTGAGCCAGAATTTCCGTTGGTGCAACAAAACAAGTTTGATAGTTATTTTCAATTGCAATTAGAATTGCAAATAATGCTACAATTGTTTTTCCCGATCCGACATCACCCTGAAGTAATCTATTCATCTGCCTTCCTGACCCCATATCTTCTCGGATTTCCCTAATAACCCTTTTTTGAGCACTAGTTAGTTGATAAGGTAATTCATGATTATAAAAGTTATTTAAAAGACTTCCAATTTCAGAAAATAAAAACCCTTTTATTTTCCTCTTCCTTTCCAAATTTTTAAGAATTAATTGCAATTGTATATAAGTCAATTCTTCAAATTTGAGTCGCATTTGTGCTTGGCTTAATTTTTTTTGAGAAGTAGGAAAGTGTATTTCTTTTAAAGCATCACTTTTCTTTAGTAACCGATAATAATCTAGGATATACTTTGGCAAAGTCTCTGAAAAAATATTACCACCCATTTCAATCAAATTTAAAACTAACTTTTGGATAACTCTTTGAGATATACCGCTTCTGATTAACTTTTCTGTTGAGGGATAGACTGGGTAAAAAGATGCTTTAATTGATTTTTTAAAATGCACTTCTAATTCCATTTCAGGATGTGGCATACTTGGAAATCCCTTAAACCAATTTATTCTTCCAAAGATTATATATGATTGATTTAACTTTAAGTTCTCCCTAATCCATTTGTATCCTCTAAACCAAATCAATTCCATTTTTCCAGATTTATCTTCAAAATGGGCAACCATTCTTTTACCTCTTTTTTGTGTCAAAATCTCTATTTCAGTAATTTTTCCCTTGATCTGAACTTCAGAATTATTTTGTGGAAGCTCATTTATATTATAAAATTGGCTTCTGTCGATATAGCGGTTTGGGAAAAAATGTAACAAATCATCAACGGTTTTTATTTTAACTTCCTCTTTAAGAAGTCTTGCACGTTCAGGACCAACACCTTTCAAATATTCAATGGATGTTTGTTTTGCATTCATTCGAAAGTGTTTTTGGTTTATAATAAGTATTAATATGAAGATACAATGTTTATAACAAATATGTAAAAGTGATCAACTAGATAAACGAAATAGTTATTTTTAAGCTTATGCGAGACGAACTTAAAATAAATCTTGATACTTTAAATGAAGCTCAAAGGAAACCTACTTTACACAAGGATGGTCCCCTTATTGTAATTGCAGGTGCAGGTTCAGGAAAAACACGTGTACTTACGTATAGGATTGCTTACTTAATGTCTCAAGGAGTTGACTCATTCTCAATTTTAGCTTTGACATTCACCAACAAAGCAGCGAGGGAAATGAAATCACGTATTGGTGAGCTAGTAGGCGAAAGTGAAGCAAAAAATCTTTGGATGGGTACCTTTCATTCAGTTTTTGCAAGATTATTAAGGTCTGAAGCAGAAAAGCTTGGATTTCCCTCTAATTTTACAATCTATGACACCCAAGATTCAGACAGATTAATTGCATCAATAATTAAGGAGATGGGACTTGACAAAGATCTCTACAAGTATAAACAAATAAGAACGAGAATATCTTCATTTAAAAACAGTCTTATTACAGTTAAAGCCTATAATAATAATACCGAATTACAAGAGTCAGACAAAATGATGCGAAGACCTGAAACAGGAGCAATATATGAAGAGTATGTCTCAAGATGCTTCAAAGCCGGTGCTATGGATTTCGATGACCTACTTTTAAAGACAAATGAATTACTTAACCTTTATCCTGATGTTCTTGCTAAATATCAAGAACGGTTTAGATATATTTTAGTTGATGAATATCAAGATACAAATCATTCCCAGTATCTAATTGTTAGAGCTTTAGCTGACCGCTACCAAAATATTTGTGTTGTAGGTGACGACGCACAAAGTATCTATGCATTTAGAGGTGCTAACATTAGTAATATTTTAAATTTCCAAAGTGACTATCCAGATGTAACGCTTTATCGTTTAGAGCAGAATTATAGATCAACAAAAAATATAGTCAATGCTGCAAATTCGATTATAAGCCATAATAAAAACAAAATAAAAAAGATTGTTTGGACATCAAATGAAACGGGGCCACTAATTAAAATTAATCAATTGCCAACAGATTCTGATGAAGGCCGTCATGTAGCCTCCAATATTTTTGAATTTAAAATGCGCGAACATTTAAGAAATAGTGATTTTGTTGTTTTGTATCGTACTAATGCACAGTCTAGAGCTTTAGAGGACGCTCTTAGAAAAAGAGAAATTCCCTACAAAATATATGGCGGATTGTCTTTTTATCAGCGTAAGGAAATAAAAGACATTATGGCTTATTTGAGATTAGTCATAAATACCAAAGATGAAGAAAGCCTGAAACGAATAATTAATTATCCTGCTCGAGGTATAGGACAAACTACGATTGACAAGCTAATAGTTGCATCAAAAAAATACAATATTACTTTGTTTGAAACCATTAAAAAAGTAAAACAAATCAACTTAAATATTAATCAGGGAACCATTACTAAGTTAGAAAATTTTATTACCCTTATAGAACGTTTTCGAATCGAGAATGAGTTATTAAACGCATTTGAAATAACAGATCTAATAATTAAAAAAATTGGAATTTTAAAGGAGCTTAAAAATGACGCTACACCTGAAAATATATCTAGAATAGAAAACATAGAAGAATTGCTAAATGGTATTCTTGATTTTACAGAAGGACAGAAAGAGCTATCAGATGCGTCAGGAAATCTTAATGAATTTTTGGAGGATGTGGCATTAATAACTGACTTGGATAATAAAAATAATGCCGATTCAGATAAAGTTTCACTTATGACAATTCACCTTGCAAAAGGGCTAGAGTTTCCTTATGTGTTTGTTGTTGGTTTAGAAGAAGATTTATTTCCTTCAGCTTTAAGTCTAAATACCAGAGGAGAATTAGAAGAAGAACGTCGATTATTTTATGTAGCCTTAACTCGAGCTAAAAAGAGGGCCTTTTTGTCATATACCATTTCTCGTTATCGCTGGGGGAAATTAATTGATGCTGAACCCAGTAGGTTCATTGATGAGATTGGTAAGGAGTACGTGAATCATATTAAAATGAAGAATAATTATAGTTTTAAGCCTATAATTGATACATCTATTTTTCAAAAACAGAAGTCTATTAAAAACTCTAAAGATATTAGTGAAAATAAAATATCAAATCCAAGCATCCAACAATTAAGTAAAATACGTAAAATTAGACGCGAAAATTTGAAAACTGATAATGGTATTTCAATTAATATTAAAGAGGGAATGAATGTTGAGCATGCCCGTTTTGGATATGGAACAGTCATCAATATTGAAGGAAAGGGGAGTGACAAAAAGGCAATTATTAACTTTCAATCCTCGGGTGTCAAAAATCTTCTTTTACGATTTGCAAAATTAAAAGTAAAATAATGTCATCAAATAAATTGAGAAAATTTCATTCAAAAAAACCAAATTCAAAATATATAAATGAAGCAAAAGAAGTATTAGAAAATGGAGGTTTAATAATTTTCCCAACTGACACTGTATATGCTCTAGGCTGTCTTTCAAACCAAAAAGAACGATTAAAGGATATTGCTAGAATTAAAGGGAAAAAGATAGAGCATGCACCCCTAAGTTTTTTATTTAGTGACATACGCTCATTGTCATCTTTCGTATCACCAATGGATTCAAGGACATTCAGAATTATTAAAACCTTATTACCAGGGCCATATGCATTCATAATGGAAGCAGTAAAGAAGCTTCCTAAACCCTTTAAAAAAAGAAAAACCATTGGAGTCAGAATTCCAAATCATTCAATACTAAAATCATTACTATCAATTTTAAGCTCACCAATTGTATCAACCTCAATTCATGATACTGACAAAATTTTAGATTACACTACAGACCCCGAAATATTGTTTGAAAAATGGAATTCAGAAATTGATCTCATGCTTTCAGATGGCTTTGGAAAAAACATTCCGTCTACTGTAATTGATATAACTAAAATTCCTAATGAAATTATTCGCAAAGGAGCAGGAGATATTCCAAAAAATCTTTTAGTTAATTCATAACTAATGTCCACAAGATATTCTTTATTTAAAAGTTTATGACTAAACCAGTACATCATTCCTAAAATAATGGAAGACTCAATTAAAAATCAAGGCCTAAGAAGACATTTAGTTAACCTTCTCAAAAGCAAAGGTATAAATTCAAAAAGTGTCCTAAAGGCAATTGGGAATGTGCCAAGACAACATTTTATGGATCCAAGTCTTAAAAATTTTTCATATGAAGACCAGGCATATCCTATTAGTTCCAATCAAACAATTTCTCAGCCTTTTACAGTTGCTTTCCAAACTCAATTATTAGAAATAGAATCTGGTAATAAAATCCTTGAAATAGGTACAGGTTCAGGCTATCAAACCGCAATACTTTTAGAATTGAGTTCACAAATTTATACAATTGAGCGTCAGCAAAAGTTATTTAAAAAAACACAAAGATTGTTCAAGTATTTAAGATTAAGGCCAAAAAAAATAATTTTTGGTGATGGTATTCTTGGCTTACCAAATGATGCGCCTTTCGATCGTATTTTAGTGACTGCTGGTGCACCTAAAGTGCCTAAAACCCTTCTTAGTCAATTGAAAATAGGCGGTAAATTAGTTATTCCTGTTGGGTTGAAAGATCAAGAGATGTTTAGATTCACGCGTGTTGCAGAAAATGAGTTTAACAAAGAATCTTTTGGTAAATTTCGTTTTGTACCCCTTTTGAATGACAAAAATTAAACTAAATTATTAGTACATAGTTTTCACTAAATGAATTTTCAAAATACTGAAATAGCATATAAACTGAAGTCAAATAAACAACTTCTTAAGACTCTATTGATTTTCAGACTTATTTCTAATACTAGACTTGTATCAGTTTTCAAAAAAATTATCACATGGTCATTAAGAGTCAATTTACCAATATTAGGGATTTTAGATAAAACAGTATTTAAACAGTTTTGTGCTGGAATTGATCAAAAAGATTCAATTCAAGTTGTGGAAAAATTAAAAAAAATGAATGTTAATTCATACATGCACTATGCTACCGAGGGTATTGAATCTGAAAAAGATTTTGACGATAATTTTAAGATTATTATTAAAACTATTAACATGACTAATATAAATGCTGCATTACCATTTACCGTATTTAAGGCATCGAGTTTAGGCAAGTTTAATCTTTTTGAAAAAAAAAGTGTGGGCTTTGCTTTATCGAAATCAGATGAACAATTATGGAATAATACTATTAATAGAATTAAATCATGTTGTAAACACGCTGCCAAATTAAATGTTAAAATTTTTATTGACGCTGAAGAATCTTGGATCCAACCCGTAATTGACGAAATTGCAGAAAGTTTAATGGAAAAATTTAATCAAGAAAAGGCTATTATATTTACTACTCTTCAAATGTATAGAAAAGATCGTCTTGAATACCTAAATAAATTAATTCTAAATTCTATTAAAAAAAAATATAAACTTGGACTCAAATTAGTAAGGGGTGCTTACATGGAAATAGAAAATGAAAGGGCTTATAAAAACAAAATCCCTTCACCAATTTTTGAAAAGAAAATTCAAACTGATTTAAGTTTTAATTCTGCTCTAGATATTATACTTCTAAAAATTGAACAATGTGACCTTTTTGTAGGGACTCATTGCGAAAAGAGTATTACAAAAATCTTGAAATGGATGAAAGAAAAAAACATATCAAATGGTTACTCAAAAATATGGTTTTCTCAGCTATTTGGGATGGCTGATCATATATCATTTAATCTCGCCTCTCAGGCCTATCAAGTAGTAAAATACGTTCCTTATGGCCCTATAAAAAAAGTAGTTCCTTACTTAATAAGGAGAGCAGAGGAAAATACATCGATTAACAGTCAATTACCCAAAGAGATAAGTCTTATAAAAAAAGAAATGAAAAGGCGAAAACTTAATGGAATTTAAAGTCAATTATTTTTATTATTTCAGGACAATTAGCAATTTCTAGGTAAAAATTATTTTTTAAATCTAAATCAATGAAATATGTTCGACATGAATCTTTTTTTGTGTTACTCTTAGAAAAGTTTATTTCACCAACATTTATCAATGATCTGACGAGACTATCACTCACAAAATGCTTATTATTGTGATCAGGTAAATAAATAATTTTCTTTTGAAGTAAATTATTTTTTACTCTCGCTGATGGACTGTAGTTACAGCTTGTTTTCTTTCCACTAAATATAAATCCTAAAAAAATTAGACCAAGAGAAAAACCTCCTAAATAATAACCAAAACGAACAATTACTCCCATTTATAATTTTCCTTACCGTATTATTGAAGATATTTTTCTAGTAGTATCATTTAAAGCCTTAAGAGTGTAGTGATCATAATTTATGGGAAGATGATGTTCAATTTTTTCCGCCCATTCTAGAAAACATATGTTCCCAGAGTCCAAATATTCTTCAACACCTATATCTAGAGCTTCATTTGAATTTTGAATCCTATAAAAGTCAAAATGATATATTGGACCATTAACTGATTGATAGGTGTTTATAAGCGAAAATGTTGGACTCGTAATTATCTCTTTTACACCCAATTGCATACAAATATTTGAAATTATTTTTGTTTTTCCTGCACCCATTTTTCCATCAATTCTAACTACGGTTGTTTTTATGTTATCAATAACCAACTTACTTGCTTTGTCAATATCGTTTAAATTATAAACATATTCCATTCTAAAATTTATTTAAACCTTGGATTTAATTGAACAAATGGAATAATCATTTCCTCGAGTGAAACACCTCCATGTTGAAATGTATTTTTAAATAGACTGGCATAATGATTAAAATTATTCTTGTACACAAAATAATTATTTTGGGTAGCAAAAATGTATTGGCTATTAAGAGAAATACTTGGTAATCCCAAAAGATTAGGATCTTTTAGGTCTAAAACGTCCTTAGAATCATACGTTATGCTTCTTCCTGTTTTATAGCGGAGGTTTAAGCTTGTTTCTTTATCTCCTACAACAAGACTTGGTTTTTTCACGTTAATAGTCCCGTGATCGGTTGTAAGAAGTAATTGAAAACCCAATTCAGATGATTTAGTTAGAATTTTTTTAAGCTGACTATTTCTAAACCAGCTCAAAGTTAATGATCGATATGCCTTGTTGTCTGGTGCTAATTCTTTTATAATTTCCATTTCCGTTTTGGCATGTGACATCATATCCACAAAATTATATACAATGACTGTCAGATTATCCTGTAAATAATTTTGTAAATTTTTTAAGAGTTGTTGACTATGAGCCAACTGGGTTATTTTATGAAAACTAAAATTTATGTCAGCGCCAAGGCGTTTAAATTGTTCTTGCAGTAAATCTTCCTCAAAAAGATTTTTTCCACCTTCTTCATGATCAAATCTCCACCACTGTGGGAAATTTTTATGAATCTCAATTGGTTTCAAACCAGCAAAAATAGCATTTCTAGCATATTGTGTTGCTGTAGGTAGAATGCTGAAATATTTTATTTCAGCCTCTATTGAATAGGAGGTAATTAGTTCTTCACGAATAATTTGCCACTGGTCAAGTCTGAGGTTATCAATTACTAATAAAATAGTCGGCTTAAACTCTTTTAGTTTTGGAATAACTGCTTTTTTAAATAAATTATGTGACAAAATTGGCCCCTCGTTATTATTGATCCAATCTAAATAATTACGTTCTATAAATTTTCTAAAAAGTAAATTAGACTCTATTTTTTGTGATTCAAATATCTCAAACATGCTTGGATTCTCAAGTGATTCTAATTCTAATTCCCAATAAACTAATTTTTCAAAATGATTTATCCAATCTTGATAGCTCTCAAGTGAGTGGAGTTCTTGTGTTAATCTTCCAAATTCTTTTTGGTAGTTTTCAGTTGTTTTTTCGGCAATTAAATCCTTATGGTTTAATATTTTTTTTAAGGAAAGTAGAATTTGATTTGGATTAACCGGTTTGATTAGATAATCAGATATCTTTCCACCTATTGCATCTTCCATTATTTTTTCTTCCTCATTCTTTGTAATCATAATTACAGGAAGTTGAGGTTTTTTTGTTTTTATTGATTGCAATGTTTCTATCCCACTTAGGCCTGGCATATTTTCGTCTAATAAAATTACATCAAAGTCAGTTGTTTCAATTAAATCCAAAGCATCCTGGCCATTTGTAGCACCAGTTGTTAAATAACCGCGACTATTTAAAAAAAGAAAATGTGGTTTTAAATTTTCTACTTCATCATCTATCCATAAAACTTTTATCTTTTTCATTATATTATATTTGATAAAGAAATTTTTTTATTTTTTGCGCTTCAGTAAAACATTATTTAATGACCCAATTTATGGATTTATTTCTATAGAAAGTAAGTTAATCTTAGAACTAATTAACCATAAATTTTTTCAAAGGTTACGGAGGATTTCCCAGATGGGTTTGTCAAACTTAGTATATCCAGGAGCCCACCATACCCGTTTTGAACATGCATTAGGTTCTCTACATCTCATGCAAAAAGTTATTTACACATTAAAACAGAAGGGTGTCTTAATTTCAAAAGACGAAAATGAAGCAATGCAAATTGCTATTTTATTGCATGACGTAGGTCATGGACCTTTTTCACATGCAACTGAAAATATTCTTTTGAAAGAAATAAACCATGAAATTATTTCACTCAATATAATTAAACTATTAAACGAAGAGTTAAAAGGTAAATTAACTTTAGCGATTGAGATTTTTACAAACAATTATAAAAGAAAATTCATGTACCAGCTTGTATCTGGTCAAATCGATGTGGACCGATTGGATTATCTTAAGCGTGATAGTTTTTATACTGGTGTAGCTGAGGGAAATATTAATGTAAAACGAATTATAACAATGATGAATGTAGAAAATGAAAAGCTAGTTTTCGAAACTAAGGCATTACATTCTTTAGAAAAGTTTTTACTCGCTCGACGTTTGATGTATTGGCAAGTTTATTTGCATAAGACAAGTTTAGCTGCAGAGTTAATTTTAGAAAAATTATTTCAACATTATCGCTATTTAATTAAATCAGGGTATAATGATGATACCACCCTTAAAATAAAAACTCTTATTTCATCTAATTTATCAAATCAAAAAATACCAAATGATATTTTGAATTATTATTTAGAAATTGAAGATTATGAGGTATTGTTTTTAATTAAAAATTGGCAAGAACATAATGACAATGTTCTAAGAAATCTTTCAACTCAATTAATTAAAAGGAGACTACCAAAAATTATTATTCAAGACCACCCTTTCACCAATAACCAAATTGATGAACAACTTTTAAAACTTAAAAAAAACAGTAATATTAAAAATCAAAATTTTTATGTTTTTACAGGGAGTATTTCTAATCAAACATACATATCAGATAATTCTCAAATTTTTTTAAAAGATAAAGAGGGAGTAATAAAACCCATCAATAAAGTGATTGATTATTTAAATTTTAAAGAGTTTTCAGAACCTATTTTTCGTTATTATTTGTGTTACCCAAAGGATATAAATTCTTTATAAATCACTATTTTTACTAGATGAATTCTACAGCTATAGAGATTGCGAAAAAACTTAATGGTAGAGTTGAGGGTAATGGGCAAGTTGAACTAAATAAAATCTCTAAAATTAATGAGGCTAGAGAAGGATCTATTTCTTTTTTAGCAAATCCAAAGTATATGCCATTTCTAAAAAACACCAGAGCAAGTGCTATACTTATTTCTAATGAATTCAAAGCAGAAACTAATTCAGATACTACATTTATCAGGGTTAAAGATCCATACATAGCTTTTACAAAACTTCTTTCAGAGTTTGCTCAAGACAAAGTGAAAAGAAATCATGGGATTCACTCAACTTCATCAATTGACCCCAGTGCTAATATTCATGAAGATGTATTTGTAGCTCCTAATGTTACAATAGGAGAATCAACCATAATCAAAAAGGGAGTAGTTATTAATGCAAACACAGCCATTGGTTCTAATGTGGTGATTGGTCAAAACACAAAAGTTTTTTCTGGAGTTGTTATTCTTGACCAAACTCAGATAGGAGATAACTGTATAATTCAATCTGGAGCTATTATTGGTTCAGAAGGGTTCGGTTTCAACAAGAATGAGGATGGAAAATATATAAAAACTCCCCAATTAGGTAATGTCGTGATCAAAGATAATGTTGAGATTGGTGCAAATACAACAATTGATCGTGCTACATTGGGATCAACAATTATAAACAAAGGGGTGAAGCTAGATAATTTAATTCAAATAGCACATAATGTCGAGATTGGATCTGATACAGTCATTGCTGCTCAAACTGGTATAGCTGGTTCGTCAAAGATAGGTGATAGGTGTAAAATTGGTGGGCAGGTTGGGATTATTGGCCATTTAACTGTAGGAGATGATGTCCAAATACAAGGACAAACGGGTGTTATAAATAATATTGCAAATGGAAATGTTATTCAAGGTACTCCTGCAATTGACTTTAGGTCTTTTTATAAATCCTATTCAATATTTAAAAATCTTCCAAATTTTGAATCTCGAATTAGAGAGCTCGAAAAAAAAATAAGTAATGATTTTAAGCAATAAAAAGCAGAATACACTAAAAAAAGAAATAAAATTAAATGGAATTGGATTGCATACTGGTTCTGAAATTAATCTTACATTAAAACCAGCTAAAAAAAATAGTGGTTTTAATTTTGTCCGAAGTGACATCGATTCAGATGAAAAAATACCTGCACTAGCAAATTTTGTCATTCATTCGGAAAGAGGTACAACGATAGCAAAAGGTGGAAGTGAAGTAAAAACAATAGAACATTTGCTAGCAGCCTTAGTTGGTTGTGAAATAAATAACTGTTTAATCGATGTTGATGGACCCGAGATTCCAATAATGGATGGATCTTCTAAGATTTTTACGGATGCAATTATAAGTGCTGGTTCTGAAAAACAGGAAGCGTTACAAAGAGTTTTTGTAGTTGAAGAGAACTTAAAAATAAAAGACGACTCTTCGGGGAGTGAGATAATTATTGTCCCTGACGAAAACTTTTCGATTTCAGTAATGGTTGATTACCAATCAAAATCACTTGGTTCTCAAAATGCTGTACTTAATTCGATTGATGATTTTAATGATCAAATATCACCATCAAGAACATTTGGTTTTTTGCACGAACTTAAAGATTTATTTGAGTTGGGTTTAATAAAAGGAGGAGACATAAATAATTCTGTCATTTATGTTGATCAGCCTTTAGCTAAAAGTGATAAGGTTTTATTAGAAAGTTTAATTGGAAAAAAAGAAATAATTGTATCTAAACAGGGAATTTTAAACGACCTTCCTCTAAATTTTCAAAATGAACCTGCTCGTCACAAATTACTTGATCTTTTAGGTGATCTAGCATTAGTTGGGATGCCAATACAAGGGAGAATTCTAGCAACAAAACCAGGACATAAAATAAATACAGATTTTGCAAAGCAAATTAGTACATTGATTAAAAACAAGATGAAGAATGACGCACCGTCCATAGATTTAAGTAAGCCACCCTTAATGGATACAATAAAGATCATGGAAATGCTTCCCCATAGACCACCTTTTCTATTAGTTGACAAAATTCTAGAGCTCACTGAAAATTATGTCATTGGATTAAAAAATGTTACTATGAATGAGACATTTTTTGAAGGTCATTTTCCCGGTGCACCAGTAATGCCTGGAGTATTACAGATTGAATCTATGGCTCAAGCTGGTGGAGTTCTAGTATTAAGTACTGTTCCAGATCCTGAGAATTATCTAACTTTTTTTATGAAAATTGATAATTTTAAATTTAAACGTCCTGTTTATCCAGGTGATACACTAATTTTTAAATTGGATCTAATTACACCCATAAGAAGGGGAATATGTAATATGAGAGGTTATGCCTTTGTAAATGGACAAATTGTTAGTGAAGGGGATTTGATGGCACAAATCTCAAGGCGAAAGTGATAATATTATGATTACATATCAAAATTTAACGTCTATTCATCCGGAGGCAAAAATTGGAAACAATGTAACAATCGAACCATTTACTACAATCTCCAAAGATGTTGAAATTGGTCACGATACCTGGATTGGTCCTAATGTAACCATAATGGATGGAGCAAGAATAGGTAGTTCCTGCAAAATATTTCCTGGTGCTGTTATAAGTGCAGTACCTCAAGATTTGAAATTTAATAATGAATTATCTATAGTTGAAATTGGAAATTATACTACAATAAGAGAATGTGTTACTATAAATCGCGGGACAGCTGCTCTGGGAATAACAAAGGTTGGATCAAACTGCTTAATAATGGCATATTGTCATATTGCCCATGATTGTTTAGTTGGAGATTATTCTATATTATCAAACAATGCAACACTTGCCGGTCATGTTGAAATAGGCAGAGGTTGTGTATTATCAGGACTTACTGCTATTCAACAATTCTGTAGTGTTGGTGAATTTTCATTTGTTGCTGGAGGATCGAGGGTAAGAAAGGATGTCCCTCCATATGTAAAAAGTGGAAAAGATCCTCTAGTTTTTCTTGGTATTAATTCTGTTGGTTTGAAACGAAATAACTTTTCTTCAGATCAAATTAAAAATATAGAAAACATGTATCGTTTTATTTACAATAGTAAAAAAAATATAAGTCAGGCGTTAGAAGAAATAGAGAAAAATTTTGATGCAAGTTTAGAAAAAAATACTATTGTTTCTTTTTTGAAGAAATCAAGACTAGGAATTTTAAAAAGTATATCTAAATAGATTAATTTAGCTTTTTCATGGCAACTACATCAGATATTAGGAAAGGGCTTTGTATTAGATACAACAATGATATATATAAAATTGTTGACTTTTTACACGTAAAACCTGGAAAAGGACCAGCTTTTGTAAGGACCAAGCTTAAAAGCATTACCAATGGTAAAGTTCTAGATAACACCTTTTCTGCAGGACATAAGATTGAAGATATTAGAGTTGAAACTCATAAATACCAATTTTTGTACAACGATAATGATGATTATCACTTTATGAATGTTGTTGATTATAATCAGATAAGTTTAAATAAAACCATTATAGATAACGCAGAATTAATGAAGGAGGGAGAAATGGTTTCAATATCAATTAATACTGAAGATAACACCCCATTATCTGCAGAAATGCCAGCTAGTGTAATATTAGAGATAAAACATACAGAGCCTGGTTTAAAGGGTAATACTGCTACTAATGCTACAAAACCTGCTACTGTGGAAACAGGAGCAATTGTAAATGTACCATTGTTTATTAATGAAGGTGATAAAATTAAAGTTGACACTGAAAAAGGACATTACATTGAAAGAATTAAGATCAATTAAACTGATTTAATAACAACTAAAAATGAGTGTACTCGTAGATAAGAATTCGAAAATTATTGTGCAAGGTTTTACTGGAAGTGAAGGAACATTTCATTCAACTCAAATGATTGAATATGGTACAAATATAGTGGGTGGTGTAACACCAGGAAAAGGTGGGCAAACACATCTTGATAAACCTGTGTTTAATTCAGTTGCAGAAGCTGTAGATAAAATTGGTGCTGATACCTCAATAATTTTTGTTCCACCAGCATTTGCTGCAGACGCAATTATGGAGGCTGCAGAGGCTGGAATTAGGGTGATTATTGCAATTACAGAGGGAATACCGGTTAACGACATGACAAAAGCTTTTCAATATGTTATGTCAAAAGGATCAACACTAATAGGTCCGAATTGTCCAGGTGTAATAACACCTGGCGAGGCAAAAGTTGGTATTATGCCAGGTTTCGTATTTAAAAGAGGTAAAGTAGGTATTGTTTCTAAATCAGGAACACTCACATATGAGGCATCTGATCAGGTGGTAAGTCAGGGTTTAGGAGTTTCCACAGCGATTGGGATAGGAGGTGACCCAATAATTGGAACTACTACTAAAGATGCTGTAGAATTATTTATGAATGATGATGAGACAGACTGTATTGTTATGATAGGCGAAATAGGAGGTCAACTTGAAGCTGACGCTGCTTATTGGATTAAATCCTCTGGTAATAAAAAACCGGTAGTAGGCTTTATAGCAGGAGAAACGGCTCCTAAGGGAAGAACAATGGGTCACGCTGGGGCTATTGTTGGTGGATCTAATGATACTGCTGAAGCAAAAAAGAGAATTATGCGTGAGTGTGGAATTCATGTTGTTGATTCTCCTGCCCGAATAGGATCAAAAGTTGCTGAAATACTCTCTAAATAATAAAAATGAAATTACTAGAAAAAAAAGTTGCAATTATTACAGGAGGAAGTAGAGGTATTGGAAAGGGTATTGCTGAAATTTTTGTTGAAAATGGATGCTCTGTGGCTATTACATACAACTCCAGTAAAGCTGAAGCAGAAAAATTAGTGAATAAATTAGAAAATAAAGAATGTAATGTCAAAGCATATCAAAGTAATGCTGCTGATTTTAATGAAGCTCAAAATTTGATAAATGATGTATTAAATGATTTCGGCAACATTGACATTTTAGTAAATAATGCAGGAATAACAAAAGACAATTTACTTATGAGAATGGGTGAAGAAGACTTTGATCAGGTTTTAGAAGTAAATTTAAAGTCTGTATTTAATCTAACAAAAGCTATTCAGAGACCATTTCTAAAACAAAGAAAAGGTTCTTTAATTCATATGAGCTCTGTTGTTGGAGTTAAAGGAAATGCTGGTCAAGCAAACTATGCTGCTTCAAAAGCAGGTATAATAGGTTTCTCAAAGTCTATAGCACTAGAACTTGGATCTAGAAACATTAGATCAAATGTTGTTGCACCTGGTTTTATAGAAACTGAAATGACGGAAAAACTTCCCGAGGATGTTGTCCAAGGATGGAGAGACGGAATTCCACTAAAAAGAGGTGGAAAACCATACGATGTTGCAAATACATGTGTATTTTTAGCATCTGATTTATCAAACTATATTACAGGACAAGTTCTTAATGTTGATGGAGGTATGTTAACTTAAAAAAAAAAATAATTATGCAAAAATTACCTAAAATTGGATTACCAATAATTTTATTGGTTATCGTTCTACTTATATTTATTTCAAAATCATCAATTAATGTTGGTTATGGTGAAGCTGGTGTTCTTTTTAAGACTTTTGGAGGTGGAGTTGTAACCGAACAAGCACCACTTGGAGAGGGATTCCATATTATAGCTCCTTGGAATAAGGTATTCATATACAACGTGAAGCAACAAGAATTTTTTGAAGGAAATATGCAAGTACTTTCTTCAAATGGATTGGAAATATCACTAGATGTTTCTGTTTTGTATCAACCCAAGTACAGTGAGCTTGGATTACTCCACAAAACTAAAGGTGAAAACTACGTAAATATTGTTTTAATTCCGCAAATTAGAGCTGTTGCAAGATCGGTAGTTGGTCGTTATACTCCAGAACAATTGTATTCGACTAAACGAGATGCAATTCAAAATGAAATATTTGAGGAGACCCTAAAAAATGTTGAATCTCAACACATTCAAGTAAATGCGGTTCTTGTTAGAGACGTTACACTCCCGGTTGCCATAAAGGAAGCCATCGAAAGAAAACTACGTCAGGAACAAGAGGCCTTAGAATACGAATTTAGAATTGAAAAGGCAAAGCAAGAAGCTGAGCGTCAAAGAATTGATGCTGAAGGAAAAGCAACAGCTAACAGAATTTTAAGTGCCTCATTAACCCAAAAAATTCTCCAAGAAAAAGGAATAGAAGCTACAACAAAGTTGTCAGGTTCAGCAAATTCAAAGGTTATTATTATCGGAAGTGGAAAAGACGGTCTTCCGATAATTTTGGGGAATCAATAAATAAATTTGAATTTTAAAAAAAATAAATATATTTGCACTTAAATGAAAGCATTGTTACACCATACACACCAATTTACAAACTACTCAAACGTGATGTAGATTAGTTGTCTATGAAATAATTCTAAACCCGTTTGAGAAATCAAACGGGTTTTTTAATTTAAATATTATGATACGACTTGCTATACAAAAATCAGGAAGGCTGAATAAAGGTTCATTAAATTTGTTATCAGATTGTGGGATTTCAGTTGAAAATGGTGAGGATCAATTAAAGGTTTCGGCACGTAATTTTCCTATTGAAATTTTCTTTTTGCGTAATAGTGATATTCCTCAATATCTTAAAGATGGTGTGGTAGATCTTGCCATAGTAGGTGAAAACCTTCTCAAAGAGAAAGAAGTTGATTTAAGGGTTATTGAAAAACTTGGTTTCTCGTCCTGCCGAACATCTATTGCTGTCCCCAATAATATGCAATACAATGGTATTCAAGATTTAGAGGGAAAACGTATTGCTACATCTTATCCTAACACAGTAAATTCATTTTTAAAGAAAAATAAAATTAAGGCTGATTTACATATAATTAACGGGTCAGTGGAAATAGCACCTAATATTGGTTTAGCTGACGCAATATGCGATATCGTATCAACTGGAAGTACATTATTTAAAAATAATCTTAAAGAAGTTGTAAAAATTGGTGATTCTCAAGCTGTACTTGTGGAGGGCAATAAATTGAACAAAGAAAAATTAAATTATATAAAGAAATTTCAATTCAGAGTTCAATCTGTTTTAAGAGCTAAAAAATCAAAATATATTTTACTTAATGCTCCCAATAATAAAATTAAATCTATCAGCTCTATACTTCCAGTGTTGAAAAGTCCTACTGTTTTACCCTTAGCTCAAGAGGGTTGGAGCTCATTACATTCAGTTATAAATGATCAGGATTTTTGGGAAGTTATAGATCAATTGAAAGAAGCTGGTGCAGAAGATATATTAGTATGTCCAATAGAAAAGATGGTTTTGTAATGAATCAATTTTATAATCCCTCAAAACTTACTTGGAAAAATCTCATACAGAGACCTACATTTACTTTGGATGATCACCAGGTACTAGTTAATGAAGTTTTTGAAAATGTTAAAAATCATGGAGACGAAGCTTTATTAAATTACGCGAAACAATTTGATAAATTCGAGCTTAAAGAATTTGCTGTAAATGATAGTGAAATTTCAAAAGCAATTAGAAATATTCCTAAGAATCTTAGGAAAGCAATTAAAAATGCAAAGGATAACATTCATGCTTTTCATAAAGCCCAGAAAACAAATAGGATTAAGGTTGAAACCCAAGAGGGGGTAGTTTGCTGGCAGGAAAAATTACCAATAGAAAAAATAGGGTTATATATTCCTAGCGGATCTGCACCTTTGTTTTCGACGATATTAATGTTAGCTACTCCCGCAAAGATTGCTGGTTGTGAAGAAATCATATTATGCTCTCCACCTAACTCGTACGGTAAAATACCTGATGAAGTTCTTTTTACGGCTTCACTTTGTGGAATTGATAAAATTTTTAAAATTGGAGGAATTCAAGCTATTGCTGCTATGACATTTGGTACTGAAAGTATACCTAAAGTTTATAAAATTTTCGGTCCAGGTAATCAATATGTCACCTCTGCAAAGCAATTTGCAACTCGCTATAGTGTTTCAATAGATATGCCAGCTGGTCCTAGTGAATTATTGGTTGCCGCTGATGAGACTGCGGATCCTGATTTTGTTGCTTCGGACCTTTTATCTCAAGCAGAACACGGACCTGATAGTCAGGTAGTTTTGGTAAGTACAAAAAAAGATTTTGTAGAGAAAGTAAATAAATCAATTAGTTATCAAATAGATGAATTACAGCGAGATG
>CENP01186955.1_pt1 | contig 20230 bp, 31 predicted proteins | sample 361281 | NCBI WGS metagenome assembly CENP01 (sample SAMEA2591122, study PRJEB7988) | marine metagenome | biome: marine biome (ENVO:00000447); feature: deep chlorophyll maximum layer (ENVO:xxxxxxxx); material: saline water (ENVO:00002010), including plankton (ENVO:xxxxxxxx) | depth 70 m | reverse complement strand
TAACTGTCATCCATTCGTTGTTTTATCAACACCAAACTATTTAGAAAAACTAAAAGAATTTGGTTATGAAACATTTGGATCACACATCGATGAAAGCTATGATAAAGAACTTGACCCGGAATTAAGAATGGTTAAAGCTTTAGATACAATTGAAAAAATATGTAAAGATGGGTTACCTGTCGCGACACTTGAGATAGCAATACAAAACCAAACCAATTTAGTCAATAGATATTTTAAATTTGTTGACGCACTAACAGAAATAATAGAAGCAAAATGACAACAGTTTTAACAGGCGGAGATTCTTTTACGGCACACATTATGGAAGATAATGTTGCTTGGCCCAATCATATCAATAAAGGAAGAGATCCTTGGAAAGAATCTAAAGTAATTAATGTTTCAGAAATGGCTAGTGATAATGTATTAATAGCAAGAAACGTTATCAAAGGTTTAGAAAAACACCAAGATGATATTACTCACGTTATTATTGGTTGGAGTGATCCTAATAGATTTAGTTTATATGTTAACCAAGAACATCCATTATATATGGACATATATGAAGCAATGAAAGACGAAGCTGGATTTACAAATCAAATATTGACTGGTAAATGGCATTGTTCGACAAAAGGTAGTTTTATTAAGCCCGGTGGTGGCTACGATGTATGGAAAACCAAAAGTGATATAGTAAATAAATTGGTTAAAGAGTATATTAAAAACTACCATACTAGGGAAGAACAAATGATGCGTACATTGGAAAGTATCTTGCTTGTCCAAGAATATTGTAAAGCTAATGACATTGATTTGCTTAATTTTAAAGCTTGGGATACTGATTTATTCCGTACAGAATATCCAATGACAAAACACTTGGAAAAGCTGATTGACAAAGACAACTGGTGGTTTTATAATAAGAAGAGTGGTATGAAAGAATGGTGTATTGGAAAGGGATTAGAGGATATGCCCGGTGGACATCCGGCAACAGAAGCCCAATATCTCTTTACAATATCAATCATTGAACCGTGGTTATTTGATTTAGAAGATTAGAACAGGACAAGCAATATGTTAAGAGAAATCCAAGATGATGAATTACAGCTATTAGATGACGATCCAGTACGCCCCAGTATATCTGTTGATGATAAAATGTCTGCTGGTAAAGTATTAGTCATTGAAAATGATGGAATGGTTGATGCTGTAATTTGTGTAATGTTCACAAATAAAGTTCCAGTTACAGAAAAAGAATTATTACAAGAAGCAAAAGAAATAATTAAAGAAGGACACGAAAGTTCAATAGCTATGTTTTATACTTTATGGAGTTATAAAAAAGGATCAGGAAGAGCAATAGTGTTTGAGGCACAGTCTTGGATAAAAGAAAACTATCCAAATATTAAAAGATATGTAACACTCAGTCCGTTAACTGAGGTAGCTAGAAGATTTCATTTACGTAATGGTGCAAAAGAATTACAAGTTAATAGTGAAACGCAGAACTTTGAATACGAGTAATGTCATTTATAATTGAAAATCCTTACTACAGAGCAACACCAAGCCAAAATATGCCCAACTTATTTTGTGATAATCCTTTGCCTAGTCTAGGTGAATTTATTATTAGTAAAGAAGATAAGTTGATTATATTCGAACCTTGGGAAGCTGACATACCTGGACCTGTAATGAAATCAGGTAAAACAGTCATAGAGTATATTACCAATCAATTGAAGGGCATAGAAACAAAAAATGTTACATTTATTACACCAAATTTAGATTGTCATAGTATTCCATTTGCTGATAAAGTTTTACACTATCCTTATCACTTTTTAGATATACAAAAAAAGCAAAACAAATTAACTGATGTAACTGTCGATAGGAAAAAACATTTTTGTTCTTTTAATGGTGCAATAAAACATAAAAGAATCAAGTTTATAAAGTTTTGTGAACAACATAATCTTATTGAAAATAATTATGTCAGTTTGGTTGGCACATATGATCACGGCTTCCAAACAGAGGAAAAAGTAAATTTATATACATTAGATAAAAGTGCTGATCAAGTAAAAGCTGATGACAAAAGTGTACCTTTAGATATTATGAAGGATAGTTTTCTAAATCTCATTAACGAAACACACGAAGATGAACACGTATTCTTCACTGAAAAAACTTGGAAGCCAATATTAAACTTTCAACTTTTTTTATATTATGGTGTAAGCAATCCTACTAGATATTATGAAGAACTACAAAAAATGGGTTTCCAACTATACACAGAAATAATCAATTACGACAATGATCCACTGGACGAATTATTAAAATTTACAAAACTACCTATAGCAGAAATAAAACAAAGGATACCAATATACAAATTGCAAATGAATAGACAACTAGCTGAGTCAATCAATTGCAACGAAATAAAAAAGAATTTATTATATGATAAAAGTCTATAAGCATCCAAAATATTTTTACGATTTAGAATCTGTAACAAGATTCATAGATGTAGAATATGTTGACAACATCAATAAAGCTGACTTTGTTGCTATCGCTAGTTCACATAACGAACCTGTGTTTGAAGACAGTAAAGGAAGCACTATTCCAATTTTATATTCTTATATAAGAGAGCATCCATATGAGCACGATGAATATTTAAAAACACAGTTTGCTAGTTTAAGTTCTGCACAAGATATTATAATTTTTTCTTTAAGTTCTTTCGAAAAGTTAGCTCCTGGTAGAAAAAATATAATTATAGATCAGTTTGAACTAGATGCTTATCACAGATTGTTTGTTAATAAGGAATGTAAAACTATAGATAATCATATAGGATCTAGTTTAAGATATTTGTTCCTTGGCGGAAAAGCAAACAAAAATAATCGGAAACCATTATATGATTTGCTAATGATTAATAAAATATCTGACGGAGGATACAATTCTTTATTTGGAGTTACCGAAACACTAGATGATATAGAAGTTGATAATAATCATTATCTTGGTTATCCATATGATGAAAGATTATATCGTATTTCAAATTTTAGTTTAATAGCTGAAACGCACTTTGATGGTAATCAAGAGTTTCATCCTACTGAAAAAACATATAGAGCTATTGCTAATAAACACCCTTTTATTGTGGCTTCAACACCACAATTTTTAACCAACTTAAAAAGCAAAGGATATAGGACATTTTCGGATTTAATAAATGAAAATTACGACTTTGAAAAAGAGCATAGTAAGAGACTGCTTCAGCTTGTTCTGGCGCTTAAACAAGCTCTAAAGCTGGATTACACCCCATTTAAAAGCATAGCTGACTACAATGTACAAGTGCTTAAGAACAATGCAATGAACACGTTATATAACATTAATAATAGCTTAAATAATACAAAAGAATAGAAGCAAAATCTAATGAAAGTAAAACTAGTTACATCAGGATGTTCGTTTACACACGCACCAGATAGTTGGGCAAACTGGCTAGAGCAAAGGTATGAGTTGTTTAATGTTGCTGAAGGCGGTGGTGGTAACGAAATGAATATTAGAAATATAATAAAAGCTATTTCTAATTATAATCCAGATATGGCTATAATGCAAATATCAGGAATAGATAGATTTGAAGTTGTTGCAAAAGGTAAGCTAGAGCACAAAAGCGATCACGTTATAGCAAAAGAAAACTATACTTGGTTAAAGAGCACAGGTAATTTAGACTGGGTCAATGAGGCTGATTCTAAAATATCAAAACCAATAAAATCATATATGAAATATAATTTTCATAATGTAACACAGGCACTGAGAACGTTGTGTTCTATTGTTGCACTACAGAATTATTGTAAGGTTAATAACACAAGATTAAAATTATTTTGCTGGCAGAAAACATTTACAGATGAATATCACGCAGGTGTAATTAAGGGTAGAGACGAATTAGAATTTTGGTATAATCAAATTGATTGGAGTCAGTTTTGGTTCCACAACAAAGATGGTGGATTAGCAGAGTGGGGTATTGCCAATGACTTCGCAGGTAATTTGTTAGAAGATCATATTAATAAAACACCACAAGGGTGGGCTATGTTAAATGGTGTAAAAACTATGGTAGGTCATCCGTCAACCGAATGTCATAAAGCATTTGCTGATAAAGTTGTGGAGCATTGGATACAAGATGAAGAACAAAATTAACCTATTATATCAAACGTGGATAGATGATAAACCTTGGCCTAATTGTATTCCTACTTGGAAAAGGAACAAAGAATATTTTAATAATTGGGGTAATGTGAAATATGAATACCTTGAAGAAATATTAGATTATTCAGGAATAGAATATACAAGAAATACTACAGAAGCTTTAGCAACAAGTGATGAAACATTTTGGTTTCATATACAACCAGAATGGATTGATTTAAGTTTCTTTTATGAAAATGTTTTTCATTTCATCGATGAAGATGTGTTAAATCAAATTAAATGTAATGATCAAATTAAAATATTAATATGGTTTCCTACAGAAGGCTTTAATTTAGATATGCCAAAATTTATGGAAAATATACTTTGGACAATAGGTGATAAAGGAATACCAGATGATAAAGTTTATCTTGTATTTGGTGATTTACGTATTGAAGAAAACTTTAAAACTTATCTTAAAAAACACAAACTGGAATCAGCAATTAAAACATTTGGACTAAACATATTTGAATTAAACTATCGTTTAGAAACTGATCGTATGTATTTTTCTAGAGATAGAATGAAAGAAATTAAAGTTGCTGACGAGTTGGTTCATCCTGATTATGTTGATGATAGCGAAGTTAGAACAATGAAATTTGTTTGTCGTAATGCTAATCCACGTAGGCATAGAATCTGGATAATGAGTCAATTATATAAACAAAATTATTTAAAAGATGGCTATACAAGTTTCTTAAATCGATACTTCACGCCCGATGTACAAAGTGTAGATATAAGAGATGCTGTACAATTTACAAAGCAAGATCCACGACAAGCACTAGAAGAAATGCGAAAATTTATAGCAGAAAGTACACCAATTATATTAGATAACACAGCCGACGATATAGGCGAACAATTAAATCAAAGAAGAATGAATATTGAACATTATGCTAACAGCTACTTTTCAATCATTAATGAAACTGTTTGTGAATCTGCACCAGGTGATCCATTGTTTATAACAGAAAAAGTATATCAACCAATATTACAATTACATCCATTTATTGTAGTTGGCTCTAGAGGTACATTAGCACATTTACAAGACTATGGCTACAAAACATTTGAACCAATGTTTGATAGTAAGTATGATTGGATAGAAAATTCTGCAGAAAGAATTGATAGTGCTTGGAAACAAATTAATCTTATGTGTGGTATGAAAAACGAAGATTTACATCGTATGTATTTTGAGATTTATGATAAACTTCTATATAACAGAGAGCTATTTTTAAAACTTAATAAAAAAACATACCTAGAAGGATTTATGAAATGGCTAACAAAGTAATAGGTTCAGGAACAATAGATTTATTATTAGGGTCGGATCACAGAGGTGAAAATTTAAAACGTGAAATAATGGATTGGATATTCCTAGACGAAGAAGAATTACAACTGCAAGAGTGGGATAATTGTTACTCTCCACCAATAGCAGTAATGTATGATGTAGGAACTTATAATGACAAAGAGAAGTGTGATTATCCAAATATAGTTAAAAAATTTGCAAATCACTTTGACATTTACTCTCACGGTATTTTAATTTGTGGCTCGGGGTTTGGTGTTTGTATTGCGGCCAACAGATTTAAAAATGTTAGAGCAGTAGTTTGCAGAGATAGATATGATGTTGAATTAGCAAGACAACATAATAATATGAACGTTATGTGTCTAGGTGCAGATTATACAGATATTGACACAGCGAAATATATGATCGAAGATTTCATTGAAACTAAATTCGAAGGTGGGCGTCATCAAAAAAGAGTAAATATGTTAAAGAGATTAAACAAATGAATAAAGAACTTCACATAATTGATTTAGATTGTACACACGATATTTTAGGACAACTTAATGCTCTTAACTATTGGATTCGTAACAATCAAGATAAAAAAGAAACACATCATATTGTAATTAAAAGAGTGTGGGAAGGCGAAATACATTTCCAAACAAAAGAAAATTTTTTACCATATGTACGTGAAGCCTTAGAAGGATGGCCGGAAGATAATGCTAGTTTAATAATGTCTGATGTAAATTTAAAAGAAAATGTAGAAAAGTGGTTTGCTGGAACTGAACGCAAAACTTTTCCTATGAATATGATATCAGCACCCTTTGAATTGTTAAGAAGAACTGTAGATAATAAAAATAATAAATCTATTGTTCAACCCAAAGCATATGAAAGAAAAATTAAAAGATTTGTTTGTTTAAATGGAGCGGCAAAAACACATAGAGCAAAATTAGTCTCAGATTTATTTAATAATGGATTAGATGGGTTCGGTGATATATCTTGGATCAACAGATATGGTAACAACGTACCTGATCAATATTTTACTAATCCAAAATTTCAAGGAGAAGATCTTAAATTAGATTTTACAGGTAAAGAAATTGATGAAGGACAGAATCAAGAAGTATTACCACCACATTATCATTATGCAGGATTTGACATAGTAAATGAAAGTATTGTTAGTGATACTAGTTTGTTTATAACAGAAAAAACTTGGAAACCAATTTTATACAGTAAAATTTTTATTGTTCACGGCTGTAAAAACACAATGAACTTTTTAATAGATAACGGCTTCGAACCTTACACGGAACTATATGATCACGAAGCATTTGACAGTTTAAATTATAATGAAAGATATAGTGCTATGTGGAATGAAATTGAAAAGCTTATGCAATATACACCGGAAGATTGGACAAGACTATATCAAGAAAATGATATAAAAGCAAAAATAGATCACAATAAGACTGTGTTTGAAAGTATGCAAATTCCAAGCTGGAAGGTTGATATTAATGTTGGATAAAGAAAAGTTACTTAAATCAAAAACATTTTGTATGATACCGTGGACACATTTACACACGTGGCCTGACGGTAGAGTATTGACTTGTTGTATGAGTGATAGTGATGATGCTATGGGTAATTTAAAAGACATATCGCTCGAAGAAGCTTGGAATTCAACGCAACAAAAAAAATTACGAAAAGATTTACTAAATGGAAAAGCTAGTAAAATTTGTACACGTTGCTATGAGCAGGAAAGACACGATATTAATACAACAAGAACCTGGTCAAATGATAAGCTATTACATCATTGGGACGTTGTTGAATCAACCAAAGAAGATGGTACAGTTGATAAAGTAAACTTACCTTATATTGATTTTAGATTCAGTAACCTATGTAACTTTAAATGTAGAACTTGTGGGCCAGACTTATCATCAAGTTGGTATGAGGATCATCATAAGATGTGGAATGGTGCAACACAAAAAAAAATTATTAGACCATACAAAGATGAAAAAAGATTTTGGGAAGTTGTTGAACCTTATATAGACGGGTTAGAAGAAGTATACTTTGCAGGTGGTGAACCACTTATAATGGAAGAGCATTATAGAATACTAAAACGTCTTGTTGAGAAGAAGATGTTCCACGTGAGATTAAAATATAACACTAACTTTAGTCAAGTAATTTTTAAAGGTATGGATGTGTTTAAGGAGTGGGATAAGTTTGAGTATGTAGAAATTGGTGCTAGTTTAGATGCGACTCATAAGCGAGGTGAATATTTACGTGCAGGTCAGAGCTGGGAGCAAGTTGAAGAAAATAGACAACACGTATTTGATAAGTGTCCTAGAGCATTCTTTTTTGTAGCAACTTGCGTAGATGTTTTTAATAGTTTTCACGTATCTGATTTTCATATTGATTGGATTAAAAAAGGTTGGGTTGGTCCACATAGTTTATTAAATCCTTTGCAAACTCCTGAGCATTTAAGAGTACAAATACTACCAGCAGAGATGAAAGATAAACTTGCAGAGAAATGGACTAGTGCTCAAACGTGGATGAAAGAAAATACAAACGCACAACATAGAAGATATGAATCAATGATCAGCTATTTGTATGAATCAGACTATACTCATATGTTAAATGACTGGTATGATATCACAACTAGACTTGATAAGTTAAGAAATGAAAGTTGGCGTGATGTATTCCCAGAATTACTAGATCTTGAAAAATTCATTAAATCTTAAAAAAAAAGAAGCTTATATCTTAACGTACAATGGGGTCAAAGCGACCGAGTGGGGTGTTAGTACCCCCGGATTTTTTGGTATAAGTACAACATATGACAAGAAAGATAAAAATTAAAATTACTGACGATAAAGAGTTCACTGAAGAAAAAGAAGGCTTAGGTTTCAAAAAAATATTTAAATCTGTGGCAGGCTCGGCACCTAAGGGAACACAATTTCTTAGAGTTGAATACGTAAACAGAAAAGGTACAGAAGTCGACCGTTGGGTTAAAGTTCCTAAGGATAAAGGTTAAAGTATATAAGGTATTAATAGTTCAGCTAATATCTTGTTTCCTTTTTCATCAAAGTGATATCCCGAATCTATTGCGTATTGATTAAAATCAATTTCGTTTTGCACAATTATCTTATTATCTAGATTTGTAAATGATTTACAAAACTCATCATTTAACCAAAATAAATTTACAATTTTTTTACTTTTATCTTTAACATAGTAATTACAATATTCGACTGCCTGAGTATATTTTTCAAAGTTAATAGGATGATGTCTTTCTTGATTGTACCAATAAGAAACTCTATCAATAATTTGTTGTTTTGTTAATGTACTTTTACGTTGTATTTCGTGAAATATATGTTGTACTAATTCTGATTTTTCATCAGCAATTATTTGTTCTGCCATTCCTATTGTTAAATGATAATAGCTTTGTGTATTATCCCACAACTGCAAGTAGTTTTCATATACGTCGTGGTCTCTGGTTATCTTTTGATATTTCCATTGATCAGAAGTAAATGATAGCAAACCTCTATCTGGGGTCGTGTGCTGTACTACAAATATATCAGCATCATATGTTTCGTTCATATATTTTATAGTACTTGGATATGTAACCCAACTAGACCCAGATCTTCCAGCACTAATTACTTTGTTTTCAACCTTGTACTTGTTTAGGTTTTCGTGTACTATATAAGGATAAGTACTAGTATATGGAATATTGTAACCTTGTGTCCAACTACAACCGATAAAAGCGACTTTTAACATATGGATAATAAACTACCTCAAAATTTTTGTATTCTTCCTTGGACTGGTTTAGAAGTCCAACCTAACGGCACAGTAAAACCGTGCTGTATGTATAAGGATACACTAAAAAAGGAAAATGGTCAAGAATATAAAATCCAACGTGATGAATTTAAAGAAATATGGGATAGTGAAGAACTATCCACTATACGTAAAAGATTTTTATCTGGTACACAGCCACGTGGCTGTCATAGATGTTGGATGGAAGAAATGTCTGGTAAAGCATCAAAAAGAGTAAGAGATAATGCAAAATATAAGCATTTAATAAACGATAAAATCATATGGGAAGACTCTGCTCCAAGATATTTGGATTTGAAACTTGGAAATATATGCAATCTTAAATGTAGAATTTGTTCTCCACAATATTCATCTAAATGGATTTCTGAACAAAGAAAATATGATATAATTGATAAAGATGTTAAGTTCTACGAAAGATTAGATTGGCCAGAAAAATCAGAAGTATTTTGGAATAATATTGAAGAATTAATTCCTGTACTAGAACATTTAGATTTTACAGGCGGCGAACCGTTTATGATAAAGGAACATCTAGATCTTTTGCATAAAATTATTAAACAAGGACACGCACACAAAATTAGTATACACTATAACACAAATGGAACACAATTACCCAAAGATGCGTTAGATAATATATTTCCGCATTTTAAATATGTTGATGTTCATTTTAGTATCGATGGCACTGGTAAACAATTTGAGTATCAAAGACATCCAGCTAAATGGAATCAAGTATTAAGTAATTTAGAAGTATGGAAATCATATGAATCAGATAAACTGGATTTGTCTATATGTCATACTGTAAATATTTTTAATGTTTTTTATCTACCTGAATTTATTGAATGGGTTAATAAATTTGGTATGAAATTGTACCTTAATACGTTACACGAACCCAAACATTATAGTATAACAGCACTATCCAGTTTCTTAAAAGAGGTTGTAAAAGATAGACTTTTAGACTATAATTATAAAGGTTTCGACCAAATAATTCAGTTTATGGAAAACAGCGATAACAGTAATAAGCTATCAGAGTTTAAAAAACACATCTACAGAATGGACCTGGTAAGAGTTGAATCTTTTGATAAAACATTTCCTGAGCTTTCAGAACTAATGAACGTAATTAAAATTAGATAGAGGTACCAATGATAAAGTGGATCAAAAATATCTGGATTGAAATTAAAATGCATTTTGCTTATAAGAAAAAAATCAAAGAACTTAAAAAGCGAGATCCTTTCATTTACAAATAATTGTCGTTTGAAGTTAAATTTTAACTTGAATTATAAATAGGTATGAACTTCAAGTAGAACACCCTATTATTTCGGCCAATGGCACGGTCGTTTTGATACAAACGTTGACAGAAATATCGTAGAAGACTACTAGATTTTTAGTTAACCAAGTATTAAAACGAAAGGTACTATAATGGCTTTAAAGGTAAAAAAACTTATTGTTAGACTTAGAATGTGGTATGCTGATATACGTGGTCATCACGGTATGAGATGGGATTATGAACCAGCAAAATATTATATGCGTGGTAGAAGATCAGGCAAAGCACATAATAAGGACGCCGAATGAGCAAAACGATGTGGGCAATTTTTATTGTATATACATCAATTTTCATTTACGGTTGTGTTACATTAATGTAAGAAAATAGCTGTTCATTGAAGTCTGAAAGGCTTTATGGCAAGGCAAGATAAAACGCACCGTGGTAGAAGAAAAAGAGGCAGTAAAAAAAGAAGAGCTAGAAGAAAAGCTAGAAAAAAGAAAAGATAGTTTATCTTAAATCTAGTGATTTGATTGTATTAAGAACTTTGTTACCCCACAATGGATCTTCGGCGTATGTAGTTGATATCAACGGTACTAAATCTTCAAATTTAATTTCATCAACAATCCATTGAGCCATAAGGACTTCTTGAAAGTCAGCATATCTTTTATCAGTAGATAGTAACTCCATAAAACCATACACACCATCACATATTGATTCAAATTTTACTAATTTAATTTTATCATTTTCTTTTGGTACCATATAATCTACTGCATTAGGTCCAGCATATATTCCAAAGAAGTTATAACCTTCTGTAGCAAATCTACTAGTACCCCAACCACTTTCGTGACCTGCTACTGCAACAACCAAAGCTATTGGGACTCTAACTTGTGGATCCGAGTGATAAGCATTGTACTCAACTGCACACTCTTTTATGATTGTAATAAATTGTTCTTTGTTTTCGTAACTTACAGGTGTTGATAATATGTTACAGGCTATCAGTAATGTGGCGCAAATATGTTTAATCATTTTTTCTGTATACTGGTATTGGTTCCATCTTGTGTAAATTTTGTTTTCTTATATCTCTGTAATTTTGTAATAGTGATGAGTCATCGCCTATTGTTATTGCACCTTTTTGATCTAGGTCCATAGCTCTTTCCATTTGATCGTATGTCAAGCCACCTAGTTGATCTTGATCAGTTCTTCCATCTTCCCAAAGACCATCGGTTGGTGGAGCATCAATAATTTCTTTCATAACATCAAGTTCTTTAGCTAAATTATAAACTTCAGACTTAAACAAATCAGCTATAGGTGATATATCAACACCACCGTCGCCATACTTGGTATAAAAGCCTACGCCAAAGTCTTCAACTTTGTTTCCTGTGCCTACAACGAGACCTTTTTTAGATCCTGATATCTGATGTAGTGTTACCATACGTAATCTTGATTTAGTGTTTGCAAAAGCCATTTCATTATCAAAACTACTGCCTACACTATTTTGAAAATTATTGTAAACTGAATCTAAAGGAATTATACAATGAGAAACATTTTTAAATTTTTTAACTAGCCATTCACCTTGCTTCATACTTAGATCGTTTTGACTATCAATTTGTCGTATGGGCATTGTTAAAGCATACACCGGCAGTTCTGTCATTGCACACAAGGTACTAACAACTGAACTATCAATTCCTCCTGATATGCCTACAACTAATGTTTCTCTATTATGCTCTCCAGCATACTTCTTAATCCAATTAGATATATTATTTGCTAATGTCATCTGAATAACTTTCTGAATTTTTCAATACTTGATGTTAATGGTGCATAAACTTTCTCAACAAAGTCTATATGCTTTGATAATTTTTTATTTAGATCATCAATTTTTTTATTCATCTTTTTTATTTCATCGATGATTATTTTATTAGAATCCATATTGTCCCTTATGCCATTCTTTTTTTGTTATCATTTCAAGTTCTACAGCATCTACTTTAGCATATTTGTACAAAAAGTCAACTGATTCCAATAGGTTAGGATAACTTTTTTCCCACCAATATAAGGTACATTCCATATCATTTCTAGTAACTGTAACCTTATAATATACTGGATTCATTTATTCCTTTTTGATCTTTGGTACAAATATTCTGAAACACGATATATTCTGTGTAGATTTGTTACTTCATTTTTCCAATGTTTGGACATTAATGGTTGTGCTATATTTCTCACAGCCTTATCGTGTTTAGATGTTTTAACACCAAGTTCATACACAGCACCTCCTGAAGTCTTTGCTTCTATATCAAATTCAGATATTTTTTTCATTAACCCCACCAACTTATCTTTTTCTTTTTTTTCTTTTTAAACCCTTTGTTAATTTCTCCCGACCAATCAATATATCCTGATTGTATTGCATCAAAGGTTTCTATATCTGTGTCATCCCACATCAAATCTTGCTGTACTGCCGCAATCAATCTTTCAACATTGGCTTGTAGTTTTATGTGATTTACGTCTAGGTTGTCTATATTTAAACCTAGTGGAGTCTGATAAGTTCCTTTTAGCTTCTGCCAGAACTTATCCTTGCGACTATTCTTTCGTCTCTTCGGCTTGGGCTTCTTCAGTTGTTTCATCATCGTCTCGTTCATCTTCTATTTCTGCAGGTGGATCACAAGGCATTCCTGAGCTGTCGAACCATCTGCCGTCTGTTGTTAATCTGTAGTAAGTATATGTGTTTGTGCCATTTGTTAATTTGACACGCACTCTCTTACTGTGTAGTTTGCCTTGATATTCTGTACCATCTTTATTAACTAGATGTTCCTGTGACGCACCTCCGCCTCCATATATTCTATCGTGATAAGTGTAGTGGTCAATGTTGCCATCTTCATCTTTTTCTTCTATCCATTTTGTTTTGTCATAAACCTTTGGTAAAGATCTTATTCCATCTTCAAGTACACTTTTCCATATTTTATTTGTTTCAGGTATAAAGGTAGGTCGTTCAGTTGGCTTGGGTTTGCCTGTGATATCGTTGAGCTTGTCTAGGAGCTTTTTAGTTTTTTCTTTAGCCATTATTCTGTGTATACAAATTCAAGTCCAGACATATTGGCTATCCAAACTCCTTCTTTTACTTTACCAAAAGTGTTAGCTTTTGTGAATCTCAATCTGATGTTGCCTTCTTTAGTGACCATAACAATCTCGTTGTGCTTTTGTGATACTATGTCAGCTGATAGTGTTTTGTTTTTATCAGTACAAGTTACCCAAACTGTTTGTGTTGGTTGCTCTTCTGGCAAATCAAAATTAATTCCCATATTGTTAATATAGCATATTTTGTAATAAAGTCAAGCTATTATACGCCAATATGTGTATGCGACTCTTAATTTTATGCTGTATGTGTATGTGTATTTTTAGATGTGTGTGTATGTGCTATTAAGGTTTGTATGCGATTTTTATTTTTTAATGGTGTATGCGTCCAATTTTTTTGATGTATGTGTATGTGTATTTTTCTGTATGTGTATGCCGCGATAATTTTATGTGTTGTTGTATGTGTTATATTTTAATAGAGGTGTATTAGTATTAATTTTTATGTGTACGAACGATTTTTTAAGGTGTTCTACTACCACTTAATAGTACGGCAAAGCCTTTCGCTTTCAGCTCTAGGAACTATCCACCGTTCTGACAGTAGCTTAAGGTGTTCAAACCCTGGTTAATGATATATACTTTATATGACACTTTACTTGATAGTCCTACTGCTGTGCCTTGTTTTGCGTTTGAGTGCAAAGCCCTACAAGTCTGAATTGGACAAGTACAAGGATCCTTGGAATTGGGTTGGCTTCTAACTATAAGTACTTTGCACAACCTATGATATACATTCTCTTTACATTGTTCACTATTGCCTTGTTGTGCATAATCATATTGGGTAACAGTAGATAAGTTGGGTTATCCTTGAAAGCATTCGCTTCGCTCAAGTGTTGACTAGCCCGAGAGATCCACACAGATCATATGCTCAAGGCTCCTTTTAGCAATCCACAGGATCTAATGGTAGGTACGTTGTAAATACCGCCTTTAAACGTGCATATCCTTCTGTTTAAGCGTCATTACCATACTTGCAAGTATCAAAGTGCTTCTAATGTATTAAAGTACGTTTTAACTGCTTATAACTGCGTTATGTTATTTTTGCATACCTAACCATATCAGCTATGCATAATAGTCCGTCGCCTATACACTAGCCCATAAAATTTTACTGCGTAATTTTTTTAGCAACCAAGTTTCCTCGCCCACATCTGTTTTCCTAGTCTAAACCAAAGCAAGTGCTTTAGTTTAAAAAGCATTCGCTTTTACCTCTATTGCATATAGCCCTTTTTATCTCGCCGCCTATATAATAGCCCACTTTTTTGTTTGCAATCGTTAGCCCCATTCCCAGGTTTCCAGGACCAGACCTATATACACGGTCGGCCCCGAAAATATTTTTTTCTTTTTCTATTTTGAAAAGTCTAGCAGGTGATACAGACTATCGCGCCTATCACTGCTAGTAGGGTGAACACCAGTAACCAGCCACCTATGTATCCTGCATAGTAACTGGCTACCAGCTTAATGATCTTTTTGATCAATCTAACAATACCATATACTCTTTGGCATAGTGTTCTCTAAACCAATCGATGCCATCTCTGACAGTCTGCCACAATGGATGTCCTCCATCGTCTATGTTGCCCTGTGAAGCCAACAGCTCTGCACCTTTGATACAGTCGTATACTGCCACAGCATCTGGCTGTAGCTCTACTGCTTCTCCACTGAATGGGTTCTTGATAGTCTCAGGCACATCCAACACCACACAGTCAAATGGTAGTTTGTTGCCCTGTGGACTCACGTCGCCTTTTAACATTTCTTTTTGCATAATTGCTCCTCTGTTCATAGTGTTAATATAGCATTGATCTTGGATCCGTCAACCATTAAAAAAGGGCGGATTTTAAGGCCCGCCCTAGTATTGCAAGTTATGGTTGTTTATAAAACCGGTTGTGCTACCACATTGACCTGGATTCTATCTCCAGCTTTGTAGTGCTTGGTGCTAGTGGAACTACCGCTGAAGTCTCCAGCTTTCCACTTGACCACATAATACTTTAGAACTTTTTGCAGGCTTGTAGTGTAGGTTGTTTCACAAACTCTAACCTGTTTGTATCCAACAATCTTCTTGTTGCCCATTTGTGAACCAATAACTGCACCTGTACCAATTGCAATATCCTTGCCAGTACCACTACCGATCTTGCTACCTAGGTAGCCTCCGATAATCGCACCAACGATATTGGCATCCTTGGTCTCACCGTATATGGGAACTTCCTTGACTGAACAAGTCTCATTTGGAATGTGTACATTGTCAGTCTCATACACGGCCTCTACGCCCACAACAGATCCGTTCAAAGTCTTATACTCAGTTGCGTTAGCTATCCCTGTAATCATCAAGAATGCGAAAGCACCAATTGTTAAAACGATATAGTCTTTAAATGACATATTTTCTCCTCTGTTTGTTGTTTGCATATTATTAAATTTAACATATTTTTCCATTTTGTCAACCCCCTATTTTACTTGTCTTTTGCTAGTATTTTCTCCAGCTTTTGCTCTGTGTTAGCAATACCCAAGTAATCCACGAACACAGTCATATTCTCTATGTCGTGCTTGTGTACTGCTGTCAAATTCTTGTTGGTGTAAAGCCCGAACTTGAACGCACACTTGTTTCTCTTAGAAGCCAGTTTCTCAGTCTTCCTTATGCTCATCCAGTTAGTGGGTCCTTCATAATCATACACCAACTCTTGGTCTATCCATATCTTCAGCTTACCATCTGGGTTCTTAGAGTTCTTGAAGTTGATCCTTACATTGGTCCAATCCATTGAACCATCAAATTCGTTTGCCTTGAACTTCTTCAAAGTTCTATAAGTTCTATAACCCTTGGACCAAGTGCCATCTTTGTTCTTGTTCATCTTGTAGTTGTGTTCCAATATCAGTTGTCTGTCCTTGAACTTGATCATCCAAGTTATTCCATCGGGTGCATTGTTCAGTGGGTGGCATTGTCCTACCGTGAACATTCTACCTCTGTTGTTGAACAATATGTTGTGAGCAGGTAGTACCGCATAGTTGATCCACTTCTCCGTGCCTTCTTTGAAAGTGTAGTTAGAACCTTTAGCGATCAGTTCTGTTCTAGCCGAACCTTGCGTCTGTCCACAATCACTAAAGCCTTCTTTGATTTTGCATTTGCTATGGTCAACAATTATGCTATGGAAAGTCTTACCATTGTAAGCAATCTCTGGTGCACCAATAACTTCTGCGAAGTTGTTTGATTCAGACTTCAATGACTTCTCCATAGTAATTCCTGGAAAGTTCAATGTACCAAAATCTAATTTGACATTGTGTCCTATCACTAGTTCGTGAATGTTTGTGTATCTGTCTTTGTCTTTTTCTGTGTGAAATTCTTTAGCCCATTCTTTGTGTAACTTGCTGGCAGTATCATACCAACCTGCTTTGGCCTGTCCTGTGATCGATAACACAACCATCAGTGCCATTATTGCTATTGTAAGTCTTGTTGTAAATTTTTCCATATAGTTTACCTCTCTTTATTGTTTAAATGTACACTATCTTTGGAATCTGTCAAGTCCTTAATTCTCTTATATAATTGGTACTTCTCTTTGGTTTCTTCTGCAACCTGTAGTTTAAGAGCTTTGTTTTCTGCTTCTAGGTTTTGTATATATTGGAATAGTTCTGATTGCATTATAGTTTACCTTCCTTCATAAATGTATGATTGCCTTCTACACCAATCAATATCATTGCATCAGCCCAATGTGGATATACCAAATTATGATTGTAATAATATAATGCTCCGTGTGTATTGTCATCAATTGTTAGTTTACCAAACCCTGTAATGTATATCGCAAGTTCTACAGAATCTCTCCAAGCTCTTGCATTACCTTCAATAGTCTGTCCAGTCTTTTCATAGTTGGCCCAGATAACATCTTTCTTACCATCACAATACCAACTGAACTGACATCTGTGTTTTATAGGCCAATATATTCTATCTTCGTCTTTAACATCTTTGCCTCTAGTCTTCCAAGACTCTCTAACAGGTCCTTGTTTAACTACTCTACAATAAGTGTTAGGCCAGTTAGTGTGTAGTACTCTGTTCTTCGTAGTATTACCTACAGCCGCCTTACCTACTTCGCTTTCTGCTCTTGCTTCAAAGTAAATGTTCTCTGCAAGACATATAACTTCGTCTATCTGAAATTGTTTTGTAATCTTATGATTGTGTAATTCAGTTGTTAAAATGTTTTTTGCTTGAGTTGTTAAAGTTGCCGCGTTAGCCAAATTACTCCAACCAACAATCTTCCAAGCAAACAAATAAATTAAAAAAAAGTATATTACTAATCTCTTCACTATGCCTCGTTTCTATTGCTTAATAAAACTAATGCACCAGTAATAAAAAAACTTAAACCTATACCTGCATACATTAACATCTCACTAATTGTGTTAGCCTGTTCCATACACTTGCCATCACAATCATTACCTGCACCTGCTATTAATATAATACCAACTGCAATTAGTATTGTTGCTAATAAATTAAAAATGTTTTTCATATAACCTCTCTCTCTATATAATCATAATAGCATAAAAGGGGATTCTGTCAACCCCCTATTTTATGCCAGTTTTACTAGTTAATCAGCCCTGCTTTCTGCATAGGCAGTAATTCCTAGGCTTTTAAAGTAAGAAGAAACGGCGTTCATAGCCACTTCTTTTATATCCATTGATTGTGTATGTTTGTATTGGTGATCATTCATAAAATCATAATATGAAATTCTCCAACCACCACCGTAACCATTGCTACCAATTTCCATCTTCTTGCACCAAGAAACAAAAGGTCCTCTTGCAGGATGAATTGAAATGTTAGCAAACCCACAGTACATTGGTTCACCGTGTTTAGCTGTAAATTCGTCTACAGCATATCTTGCCTTTAGACAAGCATTACCAAAGATTTCTGCTGGGTCCATCTTTGCTGTTGTAAATTGTTTAACTTCTTGTGACATAATTTGCCTCCCTTTATAGTATTAATATACATTGGATTTGAAATACGTCAACCTCTTATATTCATAGTAAAAGGGTGGGTTTTTACGCCCACCCTAGTGTTAAGACTTAGGTAAGAGAGGTTGCAAGTGAATAACCTAAGCCTCTATTCTGCTATACTGCAGAACTCCTTTTCATACAAGTGACCCTAGCTAACTTCTGCCAATCATCTGACATCTTCGCCAAGTCAGCTATTTTAGTGATCATCCTTAATGAAATCTCATTTAGATGTTCTTTATATTCCCACATAAAGTCCATCAATTCTTTTTCCTTTTCTTTAGAGAACATATAGTCTTTTAACATTTCTCCATCTGCAAGGACCTGTTTGCATCTTAACATTCTATCTCTAATTGTATCCATTGTAAGATCCAAGTAGTGACATCTTGACATAATCGCTTGTAGGTGATCTTGTAATTTTTTAGATCTAACATAATCAAATTTAATGTTAGTGATCATTATTACTGATCCTCTAAACTCGAAACGATCTGGCACACCTTCATTTGCAAGTACTCTTGATTCAGTGTTCCAACTGATGTATCTTTTCTTGCTTGAGTCTAGTGCGGCCTTTAAGATGTTAAGTGCTATATCATCAAACAAGATACTATCACAATCATCTAATACAAGAATGTTTCCTGCATTACTGAACTTGAATAGTTTTTGGTATAAACCAATTGCCGACATAGCCCCTCGTACAACTTCGAACTTGGGTTTCTCGTCTGCTATCTTGTTAAAGATATCTGATTTGTTTAATTGTGCTTCAACACCATATGACTTACCAACACCTGGAGGTCCTGAAACTATCATAGCTCTAACTACGCCTTCCTGTGTTGCTTCTACCATTTCAGTTAAGATATCAAATCTTTCTCTGATTCTTTCAATTGCTTGTTCATCAGTCTCAGTTGACTTCTTAACTTTCTTTTTTGTTAAAGGTTGATCGACAGCAATATACTCTACTGCTGATTCATCTTTCACTTTTACTCTGATAGGTCTAGTAGGATATTCTCCTTCACTTGCTGTTTTACCATCTACTAGATAAAAGCCTCCGCCTGTCTTATAAGCTTCGAAGTCTTTAATCAAATTGAAAGTGATGTCTTGTACAGGTTGATTATCGAATATACCTGTTTTTATTTTTATTGCGTTTTGCATTTGCACCTCTTCTTTTTTGTTATTCATTATATTAACATAGTTCTATGATCTGTCAACCTACAATATAAGGCCCAAATAATATTAGTAATAACATAGCTGGGACTACTATTGATAAAGGCCAAAAGTGTAATAGCTCTAGTATAAGTTTTTTCTTTTGACGTTTAGAAAGGGATTTCATTTTTCTCCTTAACTACTGTGTCAAACTTTTCTTCTTGTTTCCATTCATATTCATCTGTAGACCAATCTGCATCTTGGTAGTCTATGCTATCGCTATCCTCGTATGGAATACACTCAGCAACTTTTACTGCTTCGAATCCTATTGTTGAATCGTGATTCCAATCATTTGCATAAACCTCTACAGGTTCATCTTGATGATATCCTTCTTCCCATTCTATTTTGTTAATGCCACCGTGATCGATAACAGCATCTATGGCTTGGTCTTTGTTGTTAGCAACAACATCATATTCCACCCAAACATTGTAAGCCTTTCTAACTCTAAACTT
>CENP01217755.1_pt1 | contig 20237 bp, 29 predicted proteins | sample 361281 | NCBI WGS metagenome assembly CENP01 (sample SAMEA2591122, study PRJEB7988) | marine metagenome | biome: marine biome (ENVO:00000447); feature: deep chlorophyll maximum layer (ENVO:xxxxxxxx); material: saline water (ENVO:00002010), including plankton (ENVO:xxxxxxxx) | depth 70 m | reverse complement strand
ATCTATAGTTGTATATTAGAATAATCAAATTTAATTAATAGGGAATTCATGACAAACAAAAACGTAGCAGAATTTAAAGCAAAATTAGAGAAAAAAATAAGCAAAGAGGAAGCTAGAAAAGCAATTGAAGTAATTTTAAAATATATTGGAGAAAACCCCAATCGCGAAGGATTATTAGAGACACCAAAAAGAGTAATAAAGGCTTTTGATGAGTACTTTTCTGGATATGCAGAAGATCCACATCAGTATTTAGAAAAAACTTTTGGAGATGTTGAAGGTTACGATGATATGGTAATTCAAAAAAATATATCGGTTCAAAGTCACTGTGAGCATCATATGGCTCCAATACTTGGGATAGCGCATGTTGCTTACATACCGTCTGAAAAGGTTGTAGGTTTAAGCAAGCTTGCAAGAGTAGTTGGGTCTTACTCGAGAAGACTGCAAACACAGGAGAGATTAACCATGCAGATTGCAAATGCAATAAGCAAAGGTTTAAAAGCTCACGGTACAGCTGTAAGTATTGATGCAACTCATCAATGCATGACCACAAGAGGTGTGATGAAGGAAAATGCTACAACGGTGACCAACTATTTCACTGGTTCTTTTAGAGATAGTCAATCATTACAGCAAAGATTTTTAACTTATATTAATCAAAAAAAATAATGGTTAATATACCTGAAAAGCACAATTCATTAAAAAAGGTTTATGTAGATACAACTAATGTGGCAACCCAAATAGATAGTCCAAAAGTTTATTATAAAATTAATCCTGAAATAGGGTATGTAGTTTGTGGATATTGTAATATTTGTTTTATTTTAAAGGATGATGCGGATTTAGATAGTGAAATGGTCTATTTTTATGATGAGAGAATGAGCAAACTGGAAGAAAAATCAAATTCAGAGGAAAGGAGAATATAATGGCTTTTAAAGCAATTGTAATAAATAAAGATGGAGAAAATTTTACAAGAGAAGTTAAGGAAATTGATCAATCATTTTTAAAACATGGAAATGTGTTAGTGAAAATTGATTACTCGTCTTTAAATTATAAAGACGGAATGATTTTAAAGAATGGTGGAAGTTTAGTAAAAGAATATCCACACGTTCCAGGAATAGATTTTTCTGGCACAGTTGAAGAGAGTGAATCCAAAAGATTTTTAAAAGGTGACAAGGTTATTTTAACTGGGTGGAGAGTTGGTGAAATTTATTATGGTGGGTATTCTCAATATGCAAAAGTACAAGATGATTTTTTAGTAAAAATGCCCTCTGACTTGGACAGTAAAAAAGCAATGATTTTAGGTACCGCTGGTCTGACAGCGCTTATGTGTGTTCTTGCTATACAGGCCAGAGAAACAATTTTATTAGGCGATCCAATAAAAGATGTTTTAGTTACAGGCGCCACCGGTGGTGTTGGAAGTGTTGCAGTTTTAGCATTAACCAAACTTGGATATAATGTTTCAGCAGTAACAGGAAAAAAGGACAAAGCAGAATTTTTAAAATCACTTGGTGCAAAGACTATTATTAATAGAGAAGATATGGACCAAGATGCCAGACCGATTGATAAAGGTTTATATGATGGCGTCGTTGATACAACTGGTGGAAAAATTTTATCCAAGTCTCTTTCACATACAAGGCCAAACGGAATAGTTGCAGCGTGTGGACTTGCCAGCAGTTATAAACTTGAGACTACAGTTATGCCTTTTATTATAAGAGGAGTAAAATTATGGGGAGTAGACTCAGTAACTGCCCCAGCAAAAAGAAGAGAATTTTTATGGTCTCAAGCAACCACCTATATTGATTTTTCAAAATTATCTGAAGGCGTACAAGAGTGGGGTTTAAATGATTTAGTTAATAACTCATCAAAAATATTAAAAGGTGAAGTTTCTGGAAGAGTTATTGTAAACGTTAATAAATAATTATGGATTGGGATAAATTAAAAATATTTCACGCAGTTACTCAAGCGGGAAGCTTCACAAAAGCAGGAGGAGTATTAAATTTAAGTCAATCAGCAATTAGCAGGCAAATACAATCACTAGAATATGAGTTAAAATGTAGTTTATTTCAAAGGCACGCAAGAGGTTTGTCATTAACTGAAAATGGTGAAACTCTTTATAAAACTGCCAATGAAGTTATTTCTAAAATTAAAGAAGTCGAAACTGATTTAATTGAAAGAAAAGATAAGCCTAGTGGAAAACTAGTTGTCACTACAGTTGTTGGTTTTGGTGGTATTTGGTTAACACCCAGAATAAAGGAATTTAGAGATAAAAATCCCGATATAGAAGTTGAGCTTATTGTAACAAATAATGAATTGGATTTGAGCATGAGAGAAGCCGACATAGCAATATGGATGAGACAGCCAAAACAATTAAATTATATTCAAAAAAAACTGGTGGATATAAATTATCATATTTATGGGTCATCAAAATATATTGCAAAAAAAGGGACACCTAAAATATCCAAAGATTTAGATAATCATGACCTTGTTACCTACGGTAAAGGAACACCTTCTCCGTTATCAGAAAAAGAGTGGATTTTAAAACTTGGAACAAAACACAAAAGAAAACCTGTTATGAAAGTTAATAATATTTATTCACTAATGTTAGCTGTTGATGCTGGTGCTGGCCTGGCAGCTTTGCCTGATTATATGATTGGAGATAATAAAGGTTTAACTAGAGTTTTGCCAGATATCAAAGGACCAAAATATGAAGCTCATTTTGTGTATCCACAATCACTAAAAAATGTTACTAGAGTAAAATCATTCAGAGACTTTATTTTCAATAAAGTTGCCGAATGGAATTTTTAATTATCTTCTTCTTTTTTTAGCTTTTTTTTTAGCTGGCTTTCTTTTTTTTGATGAAGCCTTCCTTCTCAGTCTTAATTTTGCTTCCCATTCCCTTAGCTTGCCTTTTCTTGACTTTAGTTCAGCCTGACGTTCTTTGTAGTCAGCCATGATATTCGCTTGAAAAGCAGGCAAATTAAAGTGCCACAAAATTAGCAAAAAGAAATAAACTGAAATTGCAAATATTCCTTGATGACCTAATGTTCCCATTTGTTATACTCCCTTTTTAGTTAAAGCTTGAATTTTTATATTTGCTCCTTCTTGGATAGAAATAGTTTCCCCAACCACGTCTCCTTCAAAGTTGCATCCTGAATTGATTTTCACTTTTTTAGCTTCAAGTGACCCTTTAAGTTTTCCATTTACTGCAATCTCATCTGCATTAATATCGCCATTTATATTTGATGTATCAGATAAGGTTACCTTCTTGGCTACAATATTTCCGTCCATTTTGCAGCCAAGGATTATATCGTCTTTCTCTGAAATTTTACCTTTTAATTCTACGTCAGAAAGTAAAAGAGAGTTAGATGAAGACATAATAAAGTATTACTTTTATTTATCTTCTTCTTTAGCAGTTCCAAAGAAACCACCACCAGATTTTTTGTTTTCCTCTTCGTCTTTAACTAGCTTTATTTTTGATTTTTGGAAATCTTCGTCAGACATTTCCGCAATTGTTCCGCTAATTTTTCCGCCTAAAGCGATTTCTAAATCTTTGTATCTAATTTCGCCTTTGGCAACGCCCGAAGAAGATACTGACAATGTTCCAGCAACCTCCAGATTACCGTCGTAATTACCTTCTATTTCAGCAGTTTCAACTGCCGTTTCACCATCAACGCCACCACCGTTTTTTACGCTAATTTTTCCAGCAGCAACCTTTCCGGTGTGCTTACCGTTAACTACAACTTCATTAGGAGCGTTTATTTCACCGTTCACCGCAACTCCAGAACCAATATGAATATTACCTTCTTTTGCAGTGTCCATTGATGAAGTTCTTGTTTGAGCAGATCTAGAAAAAGGACTGCTGCTACTTTGTTTATTTTCGTCGTCAAAAATTGCCATTTTTAATTTCCTTATGTTTTCTTACATATATAAATCAACATATAGCTAGAATCTAGTTAATTAATGCTATAAAATTACTTTTTTTTTGATGATATACCTAGTTACAGGTCTCATAATAGGTTTTTTTGTAGCTTTACCTGTGGGAGCAGCAGCGGTGATGTGTGTAAGCAGGACGATACAATATGGCTTATTTTCTGGCTTATTAACCGGTTTGGGGGTTGCCCTGGCTGACTTAATTTATGGTATACTCTCAGTTTTTGGACTATTTGCAATCTCTGGTGAAACCTTAGAGAATCAACCGGTATTAAGACTAGCTGGTGCATTATGTATAATGTTTATAGGACTTAGAATGATGTCAAAAATAGATGTAACTACAAATAAAAATATTATTCACGAAACAAATATTAATGACCTTATTACAGGTTTTTTAGTTACAATTAGCAACCCACTGACAATTATAGCATTTGTTGCTGCACTTTCTTATGTTAATTATTTAATGGAACAGATTAATTATATAGGCTCATTTCTGATAATTTTTGGAATTTTTCTGGGATCATTTATTTGGTGGTTAATATTGTGTTCTATATGTATAAAGTTTAAAAACAAATTAACGTCAAGTTTTGTTAGAAATATTAACATCGTCTCTGGGGGATTAATTTTTATTTTTGGTATATTACTTGTTGCAAGCACTAAAGGAGTTTAATGTTACAATATATTTTATCATTTATAATCTTGATTTCTATTGTTGTGTTCATTCATGAGTATGGCCATTACTATTTTGCAAAAAAATATAAAGTAGGTGTTACAGACTTTTCAATAGGATTTGGTAAGGAACTATTTGGCTTTAATGATAAAGATGGAACCAGATGGAAGATTTGCGCAATACCACTTGGAGGATACGTAAAATTTTTTGGTGACAGTAACTCTGCATCACAACCAACAAAATTATCCGAAATAAACGAAGCTTATCACTCGAAGTTATTAACAACTAAACCTTTATACCAAAGGGCAATCATTGTGTCAGCAGGACCAATCGCAAATTTTCTTCTAGCAATTTTTATTTTTGCAATTATTTTCATGACTGTTGGTAAGGATAAGACTCTACCTATTATATCCGAAGTGAATAAAAATTCACCCGCTTTAGAAGCTGGTTTGAAAAATAATGATCAAATAATATTTATTGATAATAAAAAAATAGAAAGTATTAATGATGTGGCATTATTTATTACAACTAGCAAAAATAAAAGTATTAAAATAGATGTATTAAGAAATCGTAAAGAACTTTCATTTACTGTAGTCCCTGAAAAAAAGACGATCAAAGATAATTTTGGTAATAAGGTTGAGAGAAAGCTAATTGGTATCAAGATTGCACCTTTAAAAGGACAGTTAACAAGAGACAAAATGAGACCGGATAAAGCTATATTTTTATCAGTCAAAGAAACTTACAACACTGTCGCAATGACGCTGTCATACATTGGCCGTATGATTATTGGTCAGGAAAGCGCTGATCAGTTAGGAGGACCAATCAAGATTGCGCAAATCTCAGGAAAAGTTGCAGAGCATGGATTAGTTCCCTTCCTATCTATTATGGCGTATATTTCTATAAGTTTGGGTTTAATAAATCTTTTTCCAATACCACTTTTAGATGGCGGTCATTTATTCTTTTATTTAATTGAATTCATTAGAGGTAAGCCTTTAAGTGATAATGTTCAAATTTATTTTTATAAGTTTGGAATGTTTGTGCTTTTTACACTCATGTTTTTTGCAACGTTTAACGATTTAAAAAGTTTAGGTTTTTTCTAGATTTATGCCTTTATAAAACTTTAGGTTGAAAAATGTGGTTAAAGTTGGTTTTAAAATGTATTTTCGTTGATTTTATTGAGTTTTTGCATGATGATTAGCAATTAACGATTCGAAAGGACCAAAATGAATAAAAAACAGCTTGTTGCTAAAATTTCTAGCACATTAAACTTAAGTAAAGCTGATGCAGAAAGAACATTTGATAGCATAACTAATATTATTTTAGATGCTTTGAAAAATGATGATGCGGTTAAAATTGCAGGTTTTGGTACCTACAAAGTAGCTAAAAGAAAAGCAAGACAAGGCAGAAATCCTAGAACTGGGGAAACTATTCAAATTTCAGCTTCTCAAAAAGTAAAATTTTTACCTGCAAAAGCTCTAAAAGACATGTTCAATAAATAGTCTTTCAAAACAGCCTTATTTTCTAATAAAAAATGAGGCTGTTTTAGATCAAAAAAATTTATTTTATTGATTGAAATATTATTCATTCTGAATAATGTGAATGTAATTAGGTTTTTAAATGTTTACAAAAAAATTAGCGGATAAATTAGACGAGTACCATTTATTAAAACATCCATTTTATCAAGCATGGAATGACGGAAAGTTAAACAGGAAAATAATTAAAGATTATGCAGAACAATATTACCAACATGTCAAAGCTTTCCCCAGATACATAAGTGCTACACACTCAATGTGTGATGATATTTCAAAAAGAAAAATTTTATTAGAAAATTTACAAGAAGAAGAAGATAAAGATCACGATCATCCAAAATTATGGAAACAGTTTGCTTTAGCATTAGGAGCTGATAGTGCAGAAATAGAAACTAAGAGTTTAGAAAGTTTCACTAAAGATATGATTGATAATTTTTTTAAACAGGCGAGATCTAGTTATGCTGAAGGTCTTGGATCTTTCTATACTTATGAAAGACAAGTACCTGAAGTTGCAGATGTAAAAATTTCGGGATTGAAGTTGCACTATGGCGTTAATTCAAAAGAGGGACTTCAATTCTTTTTAGTGCATAAAGATGCAGACGTTATACATAGAGCAGAATGTGAAAAGCTTTTAGATGAATTATCTCTTGAGGATCAAAAAAAAGCAGAGAGAGCAGCATTAACTACAGCAAAGTTTATGTGGAATTTTTTATCCGGTGTAGCCTTAAAACACAAGTTACCACTTGAATGTGCGGCATAAATTCAAGTTATAGATATATTCATTATATTTTTTTTAGTGTACTTAGATTATTGTAACGATGAGTAAACCAAAAACAAAACCTTCAAACATATACTTTTCTTCTGGACCATGTAAAAAAAGACCAGGTTGGGATGCATCTAAATTTGATTTTGAAACATTGGGTAGGTCACACCGCGCAAAACCAGCAAAAGTAAAATTGATTGAGGTTATTGAAAAGTCAAAAGAAATTCTTAAAATTCCAAAAGATTATCATGTTGGTATAATTGCAGCGTCAGACACAGGTGCAGTCGAGGCTGCCATGTGGAACTTATTAGGAGCTAATGGCATTGAAGTTTTAGCATGGGAAAGTTTTGGAATTGATTGGGCAAAAACTATTACAGATCAGTTAAAGATTAAGAATGCAAATGTTTATAAAGCTGAATATGGAAAGTTACCAGATTTATCGAATGTTAATTTTTCCAAAGATGTTTTGTTTAATTGGAATGGAACCACTTCTGGTGTAAGAGTATCCAATGCTGATTGGATACCAAAAGACAGGAAAGGCTTGGTAATTTGTGATGCTACATCAGCAGTTTTTGCAATGAATGTAGCTTTTGAGAAGCTTGATGTGATTACTTGGTCCTGGCAAAAGGTTTTAGGAGGTGAAGCTGCACATGGTATGATTGCATTATCACCTAAGGCAGTTGAGAGATTAGATACTTATACTCCTAGTTGGCCACTACCTAAAATTTATAGACTTACAAAAAAAGGAAAGTTAGCAGAGGATATTTTTAAAGGCGCAACAATTAACACTCCATCAATGTTATGTGTCGAGGATGCTTTAGATGCATTGGCTTGGGTCGAGTCCATAGGAGGGTTAAAAGGAGCAATTAGAAGGTCAAATAATAACCTTGATGCAGTTAAGAATTGGGTAAGAAATAGCCATTGGATTGATTTCTTATGTGAGGATTATAAAAATTTATCGTCAACAAGTATTTGCCTAAAGATTAAGGATAAATCATTTTTAAATTTGAGTGAAGATGTTCAAAAATCAAAAATTAAAGAGATTAATGCTATTTTAGAAAAAGAGCGGGTTGCTTATGATATTAATTCATATCGAACTGCACCGCCAGGCTTTAGAATTTGGGGAGGATCCACTGTGGAAACTTCTGATATAGAAACTTTATTACCTTGGTTAGACTGGGCATATACGGTAGTAAATGGTTAATGTATAAAGTTTTAATTGCAGATAAGCTAAGTGAAAAAGCTATAAAAATTTTTAAAGATAATAATATAGAAGCAATTGTTAAAACTGGCCTAAAAGAAGAAGAATTAATTAAAGAACTACAATCTTGTGACGGGTTAGTTGTTAGATCAGCCACAAAACCAAATAAAAACATAATTGAAAAATCAAAAAAATTAAAAGTGATAGGCCGCGCTGGTATTGGCGTTGATAATATTGATCTTGAAGCCGCAACAAATAACGGAAAGGTTGTGATGAATACACCATTTGGTAACTCTATAACAACAGCCGAACATACTGTTACTCTATTGTTATCTACAGCAAGACAAATTCCATATGCAGATAAAACATCACATGAAGGAAAATGGGAAAAATCCTCAATAAAAGGTGTCGAGGTCACAGGAAAAATTCTTGGTGTAATTGGCTGTGGAAATATCGGATCAATTGTAGTGGATAGAGCATTAGGACTAAAGTTTAAAGTCATTGTGTTTGATCCTTTTCTTCAAAATGAAAAAGCTAAAGAAATGGGTATTGAAAAAGTAGAACTAGAAGAGTTATTTAAACGTTCAGACTTTATCACAATACACACACCTTTAACTGAAAAGACAAAAAATATTATTAATAAGAATGCTTTTAAAATTATGAAAAAGGGTGTGAGAATAGTCAATTGTGCCAGAGGCGGATTAGTTGATGAAGACGCATTAAAAGAAAATTTAGAAAGTGGGCATGTCGCAAGCGCTGCCTTAGATGTTTTTGTCAACGAACCCCCAACAAATAGTTCACTAATTGGTACTAAAAACTTAATTATGACACCACATTTAGGCGCTTCGACCACTGAGGCTCAAGAAAAAGTTGCCCTTCAAGTTGCAGAACAAATATCTGACTTCTTAAAAACTGGCGCAATTACAAACGCGGTAAACACATTCTCATTAACTGCTTCAGATTATAATATGGTACAACCTTATTTAAAGTTATCAGAAAAACTTGGTGGTTTCGCAGGTCAATTAACCGAAAATGCTATTAAAAAAATCGAAGTAGAATTTGAGGGAGCGGTTTCAAAAATTAATACTCAGCCACTAATACAGACAATTATTTTCTCTTTGCTAAAAAAAAATTTTGATGGAGTAAACGTAATAAATTCAGTTGTAGTAGCTAAAAACAAATCAATACAAATTACCGAAATTAAACACGAGAAAGCTAGTGAGTATCAATCATGCATTACATTAACAATTGAAACAGAAAAACAAACCAGGTCAGTTTCTGGTACGTTATTTGGAGGCAAACCACGAATAGTCAATGTCAAAGGGATTAAAATTGAAGCGGAACTTTCAAAATACAATCTATATATTAGCAATGAAGATAAGCCTGGGTTTATTAGTAATTTATCCAAAATTTTAGCAGATAATCAGATCAATATAGCAACTTTCAATCTAGGCAGGAAAAATTCTGGAGGTGAAGCGATTGCACTGATTTCTACAGATAATGAAATCAACGAAAATGTTATTGATCAAATAAAAAAATTACCATTAGTAATTCAGGTAAAACCTTTAACTTTTAATGAGTCCTAAACTACTCACATTAGTTGCGCGCGAAAGTTTTAGTGAGGATGAAGTTAAGAAATTTTGTATAAATAATTTTAATATTTCAATCAAAGATACCGAAGTTCTAGCAGAAAATGCTGTAAGGTTAACACTATCGAAATATGATAGTATTAAATCAAAGGATATTGAAGAGACGTTAGATTCTATAAAAGTAGATTTTTGTATACAGGAAAAAACAGATACACAATTCAAAGTTTTATTATGCGATATGGACGCAACCATAATTGCTAATGAAACTTTAGATGAACTTGTAAAGTTAACAGGGGTTAGAAATAATATTGATGAAACAAGTAAATTAGCAATGGAGGGAAAAATCGATTTAAGAACAACACTTAGAAATAGAGTTCAAATTTTAAAAGGGTATCCAAAAAGTTTAATCAATGAAGTAAAAAATGTAATTACATTTAATCCCGGTGGAGATATTTTAGTTAAAACTTTGAATAGTCACGGATTAATAAGCAACCTAGTTACGGGAGGTTTTGAGCCAATATCAACTTATGTTGGGGAAAAACTTGGATTTCACAACATCATAAGTAACCAGTTTATTTTTGACGACAACGACTGTTTTACAGGCGAATATAATTTGATTAATGGGGAAAAAAATTCAAAATATAAATATATGAAAAAATTATTTGAAGAAAAAAATTTGAACTTTAATGAAATGGTATCAGTTGGAGACGGTTCTAATGATATTGAAATGTTAAAAAATTCTGGTCTCGGGGTGGGTTACTACGCTCATGATATTGTAAAAAAAAGTATTTCTACTCAAATAAAATTTACAGATTTGAAAACAATCCTTTTTTTTCTAGGTATAAAAAAAAATCAATTTTCAAAATAAAAAAATAATAATTTGAAACAAAAAATATATAAAATTGCCGTTGTCTACTCTCATCACAAACTTGGCGATTTGATTTGGCAATTACCTTATATAAAATCAATAAGTAGAAATTTTAAACAGTCAGTCACACTTATCACAAGGTCTAAGACTCAAGCAAAAGACATTCTAAAAGACAATGATTTTGTCAATAAGGTATTTTATTGCGAGTTTAGAAAAAAAATTTGGTATTTTATCGAAATTTTAAATTTATACCTTTTTTTTAAAAAAGAAAAATTTAGCCATGTATTCATTCTAGATAAAATCTCTAGACCCGCCATTGCCGCTAAACTTGCAAATATAAAAAATATAATTGGTCCAGGAATAAAAAACCAAAAAAAATGGCTCACAAATAAAAATTTTTTAACGTATGAGGATTATCAAAATTTAGATTATTCTGATCAATCAAAAAAAATGTTAGAAAATAATAATTATAAAATTTTTGAAACTATACCTTCTTTAATTATAAAAAAAGAAACTTTAATTAATGTAGAACCAAAAATAGAAAATAATAATGAAACTACAGTTTCTTTTGGTGTCGACTCCTTTGAGTTATTTAAAATGTGGTTTGAGGAAAATTTCGCTGAGTTAGCAAATAAATTAATCAATACAAATTTGGCAAAAAAAATTTACTTAATATCAAGTCCAAAAAATCAACATGTAATTAAAAAAATAATACATTTATCTGGCAAAAATGTTTTTCATGATTGTTCGTCTTTCAATTTACTTCAAGTTGTTAAAGTAATTAAACATTCAAATTATTTTGTAGGTAATAACTCTGGACCACTAAATCTTTCATCCGCTTTGGGTGTGAAGACTTTTGGTTTAATCGCAAATGATAGGGTTACTGAATTAAAAAATAGTAATATTATACCCATAATCCCACAGGGTTATAAAAATGAGATAAATCGCGATAGAGAGGGCATGAGAAGATTAGATATTGAAACTGTTTTTAACAAAATTAAGAGTAACTTAGTTTAAATAATTTTAGTATATTCCAAAATATTTTTTACGTGATCTTTAACTTTAACATTTTTCCAAATTTTAATAACCTTTTGATTTTTACCTATCAGAATCGTTGTTCTTTTTACCCCCATAAATTTTTTTCCATACATTGTTTTTTCACCCCATGCACCAAGCATTTTTATTACTTGTAATTCTTCATCAGATAAAAGTTCAAATGGAAATTTATACTTCATTTTAAATTTTAAATGGCTATCAATACTATCTTTAGATAAGCCAAATATTTGTACATTAATTTTTTTAAATTTTTCGTAGCATTTAGCAAATTCAACCGATTCTGTTGTACATCCAGGAGTATTATCTTTGGGATATATATAAATTATTAAATTTTTTTTTAATTCTTTTTTTAATTGAAAGGTTTTACCGCTTGTTGATGGTAACTTAAAATCTTTAAGTATTTTATTTTCTTTAATCATTTTTATAAAAATTTATAATAATTATAATATGAAATTAAAAACCTCAAAACAACTTGTTCTAGAGGCTATGGATAAAATCAGCACAATTACACCTTCTGAATTAAGAGATTTAAAGAAAAAAAAACCTGATCTAATTTTAATTGATATTAGGGATATAAGAGAAATAAAAAAAACTGGCAAAGTTATTGGCGCAAAACATATGCCAAGAGGAATGTTAGAGTTTTGGTTAGATCCAGAAAGTCCTTATTATAAAAAAGAAGTTTCCCCAGAAAAAACGAAAGTATTATATTGCGCTTCTAATTGGAGAAGTGCCTTGGCTACAAAAGCGATTCAAGAAATGGGTTTTGATAATGTTTGTCATATTCGTGGTGGATTTGAAGCAATTAAAAATGAAGGTTTCGAAATTGAAGAAATTGATTAATTATTTTTTAGCCTCGCGATATACAAACTCTAACCTATCTTGACCAAAAAACATTTTTGATCCTATTATAAATGTTGGAGCACCAAATACACCTTTTTTAAATGCTAAAGCAGTCCTATTTTTTAGTTCCTCTTTTATTTTTTGATCATTAATTTTTTCAAAAAAAATTTTAGGATTAATATCCATGTTTTTAATAAATTTTTCCATAATTTTATTATCATTAAGATTTAAAGAATCTACCCAAGCTGCTTTAAAAAATCTTTCACTGTAATTTCTTATAAATCCTTCTTTCTCGGCAACAATTGCCCCTCTCATTATATTAAGTGTTTTTAACGGGAAATATCTATTGAATTGAAATTTGACTTTGTACCAATCGGCACAAATTTTTAAATCTTTAATCATATGTTTTGCTTTAGAGGGGTTCAATCCAGGCGCCGTGATATTTGCCATTTTATGAAGTCCGCCAAGTAAAATGGGCATAAAAATTATATTAAATTTATTATCTCTTTCAAATAACTTGATTTGTTCGTGTGCCAAATAAGAATAAGGGCTACTAATATCAAAATAAAATTCAATTTTTTTCATTAATCATGCAATCTAAATCTTTGAGCAATCAATAGCCTTAATATTAAATATAAAATTAAGCCTATTGGACCACTAAAGTACGTTAAAATAAGCGGAAAACATACGATAAATTTATGAATATTATATTTGATAGCATCGTTAGCTATCCAAATTCCCAAAAACAGACTTATTACTAAAAAATGAATCCAAAAAATTAAAATAAATAGAGTGTCATCCATTAAAGTCATCAATTCATCTAATCCCAAATAAAGTTTAAAATTATTTAGAACATCGAATGGGTTGTGTTTAAATCCATTTAGTAAACCTGTTGGATCCTTTTTTACAACATCACTAAATATACCTGAAGGATATATTTGCTCTAAAATTAAGTAACCATATGTAAACGCCATGATCAATGGTATAAAAAGATTATTTGTTAATCCTTGAGTTATCTTAGAGTGTGGCACAAAAATAATCAACAACCACAAAGGAATAACCCCAATATTTGTGACTTGGTATATCATTTCTAGAGTAAAAAAATCTTTGATAGATTCAATCATATGTTATTCTAGCATTTTATATATGAATCAATCTAAATCAATCTATCAAAATTTAGAAACCGTTGAAGAAATAAAGGAATTGGCTTTAAAGTACCTTGATAAATATCAACCTTCTAAAAAAAGCTTACAAATTTATCTTTTTAGAAAAGCAATTGATACTCAAAGTAATTCAGTAGAAAAAAGTGATATTTTACAAAAAATTGAAACTGTTTTAAGTGATTTAGAGGATAAAGGAATTTTAAATGACAGTTTATACTCTGAGATAAAATCTAAAAATTTTTTAAAACGAGGTTACTCCCTAAATAAAATTAAACAACACCTTTCCCAAAAAGGAATTTCAGGCGACCTTCTGAGAAAGACAATAGAAAAAATTCAAAATGACCATATTAATCCTGATTTTTACTCTGCAATTAGAATTTGTAAGAAAAGAAGGATTGGGCCTTATAGACCGGACGCAAATAAAGAGATTTTTTATAAAAAAGATATGGGAGTTTTAGCCAGATCTGGTTTTAGTTATGATCTTTCAAAAGAAATATTGGCACTTGATAGTAAGCAACTAAAAATTTACGAAAAAAAACTTTAAGGTTTCGTTTTTTTTTGTTTTTTTTGATTTTTAACCAATTCATCAATTTTTTTTTGCATAATTTGTCTTACTATGCTGAATACTAAAATACCAAAAATTGAAACACTTATTAAAATTATTAAAATAGTTTTGGTCATTTGATTTTAGAATTTCTCCTAACTAATAGGGAGGGGTTTTTGAGCCCTTTTTTTCCATATAATATCTTTTTATTTTGGAAAGTTCTTATTATAGCTCCAGCGCTTTCAGCTATTGCGTGACCAGCAGCATAATCCCATTCTCTTGCCCTTGGTTTAGCTGAGTAAAAATCAAACTCAGAGCTTGCAATCATACAAAATTTTAAAGAGCTTCTCATACTTACAAATTTTTTAATTTTGTATTTTTTTAATAATTTTTTTATGGTATTTGATGGTGTTGTAGAATTGGTAAGTGCAATTTTTTCTCGAGATAATTTTTTTTCACAGTTTAATTTAATTTTTTTTGTTTTATTGAAAATTTCATAAGCTTTATTTTTTCCATAAGCATAAAATAACCTCTTTTTTTTCGGAGCATAAACTATACCTGCGGCGGGTTTGTGATTAATAATTAAACCAACATTGATTGTATACTCAGACCCCCCTTTAATATAAGAACTTGTTCCGTCAATCGGATCTATTAACCAAAATGTTTTTCTTTTTTTTATTTCAGTATTTTTTATAGTTTCCTCAGAGATAATCTCAATATTTGGAGAATTATTTTTCAAATAATTTTGTAAAATTTTGTCCACCTCTAAATCTCCATTAGACACTGGTGTTCCATCGCTTTTAATTAAAATTTTTAATTTTTTTGAATAGTCAATAGATACAGACCCAGCTTTATAAATTATTGGAATGAGTTTTTTTACTAAATTTTCTAAGTTAATTTTTTTCACTATATCTCTCTAATATAATATTTTGGCCGTTAATCGTTTTTTTTCCAACATTTTGAAAATTGACCGTGACCTTATCATCTACAATAGATTGGACTTGTCCAATACCCCAATCCTTATTTAATGGATTTATTACAAGGTCACCTGGATCAAAGTCATATACACGCATTTTAAAATATAATTATCGTGATATACCGATGTTATGAGTTTAGCAACTTCAGAGATTTTAGAAAACAATATTCTAGGATTTGATAAAGAAAAATCTAAGACTAAAGTAGTAGTTGCAATGTCTGGAGGTGTTGATTCTTCAGTAGTTGCCGCTATTCTTAAAAAACAGGGATATGATGTTATTGGTATTACGCTTCAATTATTTGATTATGGAAAAATTGGAAAATCAAGAGGAACTTGTTGTGCTGGAAAAGACATTTATGATGCAAAAAGAGTTTGTGATCAGTTAGATATTAAACATGAAGTATTTAACTATGAATCTATCTTTAGAGAGGAGGTTATAGAAAAATTTGCTGAAAGTTACGTTAATGGAGAAACCCCGGTACCGTGTATTGATTGCAATCAAACTGTTAAATTTAGAGATCTTTTTAAGTCTGCTAAAAACTTAGATGCTGATGCTTTGGCTACAGGGCACTACGTTAAGAGAGTTTTTAATTCATGTGCAAAAATGTATCGTCCCGAAGATTTAAATCGTGATCAAAGTTATTTCTTATTTAACACAACTCAAGAACAGCTAAATTTCTTAAGATTCCCGTTAGGTTCATTATCTAAATCGATGACAAGAAATATCGCCAGAGATTTAAATCTTCAAGTGGCAAATAAACCTGATAGCCAAGATATATGCTTTGTACCAAATGGTAATTACAAAACAATTATTGAGAAATTAAAACCAGAAGCTTTTAATAAGGGTGACATATTAAATATTAAAGGCAATGTTGTAGGAAAACATAACGGAATTGCAAATTTTACCATTGGTCAAAGAAAAGGAATTAAAGTGTCTTCATCTGAGCCTTACTTTGTAATAAATATTGATTCAAAAAAAAATGAGGTTGTAGTTGGTTCAAGAGATGACCTTCTTGTAAAAAATATTTTTTTAAAAAATATAAATTTATTATGTAAATCAAATGAATTAATTGGAAATTTTTTTGTGAAAGTTAGGTCTACTGGTAATTTAATATCTTGTAAAATTTTAAACGAGGGTAAAAAAATAGTTTTAGACAAAGGAGAGGCGGGTGTTTCACCTGGTCAGGCTTGTGTCTTTTACAAAAGAGATGATCTTGGCACAAGGATATTCGGTGGTGGTTGGATAGAGTTGACCAGTAAATAGGCTACTTTTTTTTATTTTTTCTTCTACTTCGTCTTCTTTTTGAACCGATTTTTCGTCGACCCCTATGTTTTTTTGGATAACCCATGATTATATTATTAATTAAATTAAGGGTTGTATTTATCAGATTTTGATTTATTTTACTACTATGAATATGAAGTCAAATTTTAAAAAAAATCAAAGCCTTGATTTCACTAAAAATGAAAAAACACATAAAACTAATATAGATTACTTTCATTTAAAAGAAGACAGAGCAAAAGAGAGAAAGCAAGAAAAAGTTCATAATTTTTTATTTGTTTCAGCAGCAGCAGCTTTCGTAATAGCTTTTGTAGCTATTATTTACTAATAAATAATTTATAGTTTCACCATGATTTCTACCGAACTATTTGTCGGTCTGATTACATATTATTTTATTATGTTTATGACGCCCGGACCAAATAATGCAATGTTAGCCATCTCAGGAATAAAATTTGGTTTCAAAAAAACAATTCCTCATATGATTGGCATTCCCATTGGTCATTTTGTCCAAATTATTTCCGTTTGTTTTGGACTTGGCGTTTTGTTTCAAAAATTTCCTGAAATTCAGTATATTCTAAAATTTTTAGGGTGCGCTTATTTATTTTATCTTTCTTATAAAATGTTTGGATCATTTAGTTTTCAAGAGCAAGATAGTAGTTCTGGTAGACCTATGAAAATTTATGAAGCTTTACTATTTCAATTTTTAAATCCTAAAGCTTGGATCGTTGCCCTTACTGTTGTTACTGTTTTCTTTCCAATTGAAGAGAATTTTATTAAAGCAACTTTATTTGTTTCCTTATCGGCACCTCTGATGTGTATTTTCTCAGTTATCACATGGGCTGGATTTGGTTATTCAATCAGAACTTTTATTTCTAATAATAAAATTAAAAAATTCTTTGAAGTTATGATGGCTATACTATTAGTTATAACTGCAGTCTATATTTTAATATGATACAATATTTTAAAAATATTAAAATTAAAACAGATGGACAACAGCTTATAGAGATCACAGATAAAATAATTGATTTCATTAAAACTTCGTTTATTAATGAAGGCATTTTAAATCTTAGTATTTTACATACCAGCGCATCATTAACAGTTCAAGAAAATGCAGATCCAGACGTTAAAAAAGATTTGTTAAATTTTTTCAATAATATCGCACCAATGATTCCTGATTTGTATATTCACAATAGTGAGGGAAAAGATGATATGCCAGCACATATTAAAACAGCATTAACAAATACACATTTATCTTTGAGCATCAAATCAAAAAAATTAATCCTTGGAACTTGGCAAGGAATATATTTATTTGAACATAGGCTAAATAAGCAAAATAGAACCATTTTGGCGCATATTGTTGGAAATTAATGTTGACCAAATTCGTTCATTCAATTATTAGCTGAATAATAAATTATGGTTAGAAAAAGCAAATACAAAAAATCTTCAAAAAAAAGCAAAACAAAAAGCGCAAATAAAAAAGGAGTTCGGAAGTCAAACACCATATTAATTTATGGTGCATCTGCAGCTATAGCATTTGCAGTTATAGTTATGGCTTTCCCGAGTGGTAATCAAAAAAAAGCAGTTAATAAGACAGAAATTCCTGCGAAAGAGGTAAGAGAGAGCAAGGTCTCTGACATTAAACAAACAAAAGAAGTGAAGCTTAATATACCAAAAAAGAAAAAAGCAATAAATTCTCCAAGTTTTAATGAAAAAGCAGTACAAATAAGATTCGCTGAAATTGATTACAATAGTAACAAAAAGATTTCTTTGAGAGAGTATCTTTATTATTTTAAAGATAAGTCAGTTGGCAAAAAAAAGTTTAAATTAATTGATAAAAATAAAGACAAAAGCATCACTTACAGCGAGTATTTAGCTTCTAAAAAATAATTCGATTATTTTATAAATACACTCTTAGTATAATAATAAATTGACTTTTAATATTGCATTAATACATTAAATTTATGTTTCTGAGTAAAATTTTTTCTGTTTTTACGAGCACAAAAGATATTGTTATCGATCAAACTCAAATAAGTGGCGAATTATATAAATTTATTAACTCAAAAGTAATCCCTGGCACTGATATTTCCATTGAAGATTTTTGGAAAAATTTTGTAAAAGTTATAAATGAATTGGCTCCAGAAAATAAAGCACTACTGAAAAAGAGATCGGAACTTCAAGAAAAAATAAATAAGTGGCATATACTTAATAAAGATAAAATTGAACCAGATGAGTATAAAAACTTTTTAAAAGAAATTGGTTATCTTGTTGAAGAAAAAGACAATTTTAAAATTCAAACTACAAATGTTGACGACGAAATTTCAAAAATAGCTGGTCCCCAATTAGTTGTTCCTATAGATAATGCAAGATATGCACTAAACGCAGCTAATGCGAGATGGGGAAGTTTGTATGACGCACTATATGGAACCGATCTTATAAGCGAGGAAGATGGATGCGAAAAGTCAGTAGGATACAATCCTCAGCGTGGTAAAAAGGTTATCGAACTTTCCAGAGAATTTCTTGATGTTAATTTTAAAATTGAAAATGGCAGTTGGGAAAAAGTCAAAAAATTTAATGTGGACAATGGTAATTTAAAAATTGAATTTGATAATGGCTCTTTTTCAAAACTTAAATCTTCTGATAAGTTTATAGGTTTTGACGGTGACAAGCAAAATTTAAAATCAATACTACTTAAAAATAATAATCTACATGTTGAGATAAGAATTGATGCCAATCATTTAATTGGAAAAGTAGATAAGGCAAATATCAGTGACATTATAATTGAGTCAGCAATATCAACTATCATGGATTTAGAAGATTCAGTTGCTGCTGTTGATGCCGAAGATAAAATAAGATGTTACTCCAATTGGCTGGGTATTATGAAAGGTGATTTACAGGCCAAAGTTAAAAAAGGCGGTAAAACAGTATTTAGAAAATTAAGTTCTGATAAAGAGTTTTTTGACCGAGATGGAAATCCGATAAAACTTCATGGCAGGTCTTTATTGTTAATTCGAAATGTGGGTCATTTAATGACTAGCCCTGCTATTAAACTAAATGATGGTTCAGAGGTACCAGAAGGTATTATGGATGCTTTTATAACCGTCATGTGCGCTAAGCATGATTTTAAATTGAAAATGAATTCAAGAAAAGGTTCAGTGTATATTGTTAAACCAAAAATGCATGGACCAGAAGAGGTGGCTTTTACTGATAAAATTTTTAGAAAAGTTGAGGAAGTACTAAAGTTAAATCCTAATACCATTAAAATAGGTATTATGGACGAAGAGCGACGAACTACAGTAAATTTAAAAGAATGTATTAGAAATGTAAAAAATAGAATTGTATTTATTAATACAGGTTTTTTAGATAGGACTGGCGATGAAATGCACACTTCATTTGAAGCAGGTACAATGATTTTTAAAGGTGAAATGAAAAAGTCAACTTGGTTGAATACTTATGAAGATTGGAATGTTGACATTGGGTTAGAGTGTGGCTTTTCGGGTATAGCACAAATAGGTAAAGGTATGTGGGCTATGCCTGATAAAATGCAAGATATGATGAAACAAAAGATTGGACATCCTAATGCTGGTGCAAATTGCGCATGGGTTCCATCACCAACTGCAGCAACATTACATTCTACTCATTATCATCAAGTAAACGTTTTTGATAAACATAAAGAATTATCAACTCGTGAAAGAGCAAATTTAGATGACATTCTAAATATCCCAATTACAGATAGACCAAATTGGCCAGCCGATCAAATTGAAAAAGAAATCGAAAATAATTGCCAAGGAATTTTAGGTTATGTTGTTAGATGGATTGATCAAGGAGTTGGTTGTTC
>CENP01018585.1_pt1 | contig 20269 bp, 14 predicted proteins | sample 361281 | NCBI WGS metagenome assembly CENP01 (sample SAMEA2591122, study PRJEB7988) | marine metagenome | biome: marine biome (ENVO:00000447); feature: deep chlorophyll maximum layer (ENVO:xxxxxxxx); material: saline water (ENVO:00002010), including plankton (ENVO:xxxxxxxx) | depth 70 m | reverse complement strand
ACAACCAATTAAAAGAGCTTTCAATGGGTATGAGTGGAGACTATCAAATCGCAGTAGAGGAAGGGTCAACAATGGTTCGAATTGGTAGGGCTTTGTTCGGAGCGAGAAATAAATAGGCTTTTCTACAAACCCCTTAGGGGGTCTAGCCAAGGAATGACAAAATCTAGTACTCTGCGATAACTAAGAGTTATTTGCCAGCCGCTTATTCTCTGGTCTAAATCATCAGAATCCGTGTCAGAAAGCGCACCAAAAAGAAACACAGACCTTTGGACACCAATACCAATACCGCCCATTTTTATGTTTCTTAAAACCCCGCCACCAAACGATAAGATTAGTGCTCTGGAGTTAGGGGCTTTTTCTCCATTCCAGTATGCCTGAGTTGTGTGCCTTAAAAGGACATTACCACTTATAGATGCATTTATTTTCTGTATCTTTTTTGACAAAACCGTTAGGGCACCATCATAGAGCTGTGATCCTTGGAATCCATGCTCATTTTCGCCAAACGGAATTTCTGTAGTCAGCGACCCACCAACAAAAACTGGATTTGTGTCGCGTTTTTTATAGTATTGCATTTCAAACACTCCTTTGTGGGCACCCTCGCTTAGGCTAAAGTGTCGATGTTCTACCACGTCTTCTCCGCTTAAAAAGAAAGGGTCAGAAGTAAGTGTGTTTTTAGAAGGAATAACGAACCCCCCGCCAAAAAAAACTCGTTTCCCGGTTCCCTGCCCATCATTAAAAAGGAGATATCGAAACAAAACTCTAGTATCCCCAAGGATGCCCCCAGCCGCATTTACAAAGTTAGAAAGGCTGCTTTCATTTCGGTGGTGAATGGTTGTGCTGTCTCCGTCCCAGGTCATAACCCTGTTTCCAAGGGTTTGTGATATGGTCATGTTCCAGTAGTTCGAGAGCCCAATGGTAAGAGCCGGGGAAAGCATAACGCTAGTCAGCGTGCCACTATGGTCAAAACTCTCACCAGACCCCGGTAGAGCTTCATGCCACCAGTCTATATGTTGGTTGGCATTGTCTAGGTTGAACATCACCTGTCCCGCCCACAAACCTACTCCTTTGTCAGAATTGCCGACCGGCAATGACGGGTTTCCTCATAGGGCTCATTGGCCATTTAAGGAAACAAATAAAAAAAAGATAGAGATAAAATATTTCAAATTAATATTAGATTTTAATAGTATGAATTTAGTGTTATATGGGTTGTACCAACCAAAAAAATACAAGAGAAAAATCCCCATCCTTGGACACACTGTTTACGATCAAGGCGATTGTAAAATGATTGTTCCAAAGGAGTTTTCAGGGGCCTCAATAAACCCTAAGAACTTTATAGGGTTGAAAAAAAAGTTTAATGTTGAGTCTATAACAATACTGGACCGGCTAAAACCAGATAATGGACCAGTGTGTGTTTTGGATCATGTAAATCAATCTGGGTATAACTTTTTAATGGGGCAGACGCCCACCTCAGAGTTTCCGACATTTCCTGATATGTCAAACATTTACAATCAGATTAAGAACCTCGAGGGGGTGGTTGTATATACGGTCGGTCCAGACTTGTTTAGCGGTGTGGGGCCGTCTTCATTTATTGCTTCTGAATCGGTTGGATTGATTTCTCCAGTATGGCATTATATAGGGGTAAGCGTTTTTGCTAAAAACGATTATCTAGAAAAGTTGCGATAGCGCACAAACCAGAAAGGCTCTGAAAGGTTTCTTCTCCAGGCCTCTCTTACCACAGCCCCATAAACCCATCCCGCAAGCCACAGAGCTAAAACGGCAGGAATAACTATTTTTATAATCATAGAAAAAACAGCGAGTATCAAAATAAGCGTAAATGGGAAAATTAACAAAATGCTTATTAGTGGATACCTAGCCATTAATTCTTGTATATGTTTCATAATTCAGTCTTTTTATCAAAAACCCTCAAAAACAGTGCCAATGGTAACTTTTGGACAAAAAGGCATGCCTAGTACATCTTTTTTGCTACTTTTATACCAAGCGCTACATTATTTAGGGCAAGCGCAATATTTGCCTCCAGGCTCCTACCTCCTGTTTTCTTTGCAACAGACTTCAGAAGAAATGGAGTTACTTCTTTTCCTAAAATCTCCTGTTTTGATAACTGGACCAGCGCGCTTTCAATGAAATCGTCCATTTCGTTTTTGGGTATTTCACTTTTAGCTGGAATGGGGTTTGCAACAAGAGTTGCAGAACTATGCCCCACGCTCTTATTTGCATTAAATACGTTTATAATATCCTCAGGTGATTCAACCGCAGTGATTGGCACCCCAGATATCCTTGAATAAAAAGAAGGGAACTCTTTTGTGTTGTAGCCTACTGTAGTAATACTAAGTGTTTCTAAAAGCTCAACGGTCTTCGGGATGTCTAAAATTGACTTTGCCCCAGACGCAATAACAACAATAGGGGTTTGTGATAGGGCAATAAGATCTTGGGAAATATCAAAGGTTAGTTCAGCATCTCTATGAACCCCGCCAATGCCCCCAGTTGAAAAGACGGGTATCTCAGCAATATTTGCAATGTGTGCAGTAGAAGATACAGTAGTTGCACCACTCCACCCCCTTGCAATAGATAAACCAAGCGCGCCCTTAGATACTTTTTTAATAGTATCTGAACGTGAAATTTTATCTAACTGTTCTAGTTCCAGCCCAACGTGCGGAACTCCATCAATAACAGCAATAGTGGCGGGCTCAACGCCATTATCACGACACAAAGATTCTGCTTTTTTTGCGAAACTGAGGTTTTCTGGAAAAGGCATTCCGTGAGAAATGATAGTTGACTCCAGGGCCAGAATCGGCTCGCCGCGTTCTCTTGCGCGCATCACAGCATCCGAGTATTTAATATTCATACCTGTTTCAACCAAAACAATAATCTAATTTTCAACATGTATTTAATCTAAAATGAAAAAAATTGACCCCACACAATATAATCTCTTTCCAAGAGTAGACCTAAGACAAGGAAAGCCAAACGATATTTATATTGTTATCAATCGAAAAAGCCGGATAATAATGAAAGACGGTATAAAAATTTTAGAAATGGTAAAAAAGATCAACAAGGTAGATCGGAATAAGCGAGTGTCAGTGCTAACCTCGGCTCCAGTATGCAGCAAGACCAAACAGTTTCTACTAGATAATAACACATCGATCGACACTTTTTAGTAGTGTTTAGGTTCATATTCCCGCAAGATAAAAACATCTCCAAAGAAGTTTTTCGTATAGCCTATCCTGTAATTTTAAGTAACCTAAGCAGGGTTCTTATGAGCGTGTTCGATGTTGCTATGGTCGGAAGGCTCGGTGCTGGTGCGTTGGCGGCGACGGGTATGGGTGGAATGATGTTCTGGGGTGTTTTAAGCCTTGCGCTCGGTGTTAGAATGGCTGTGCAAACGGTTGCATCCAGGAGGTTGGGCCAGGGCCTAGAAAAGCAGTCTGGGACAGCCTTTCACAATGGTCTTGTTATGGCAACCGCCTACGCACTTCCAGTCTCTTTTCTGGGGTGGATGTTTGTGGGTAACATTGTTCCTTTTTTTGTGAACGATGCAGTTGCTACCCCACTAGCAACTCAATACACATCCATTGTTTTTATAAGCCTTGTTTTCTCAGCGTACAGCTTTGTTTTTCAAGGGTTCTATACCGGTGTAGAGAAAACAAAGATTCATATGACGGTTACAATTGTAAGCAACCTTCTTAATGTTTATCTAAACGCTGGATTGATATATGGTACAGAAGGTGTAAAATTTTTTCTTAATGACGTTGCCCCAGGTTTTTCATTTTTATCATATTTATGGCAATGGACGGAATTTCCAGCCCTGGGGGTAAAGGGGGCTGCAATATCAACTGTGGTTGCCTCTATCTGGATGGCGACCCACTATACATTATACCTTTTTTCAAAGGATATAAAAAACAGGTTTTCTGTTTTTTCCTTTTCTTTTGACCGAACAATGATGTCTCGGCAACTAAAGTTGGCCTTGCCCCTTGGTATACAAGAAGGCCTTATTGCTGTTGGTTGGGGAATGTTTTATAAGATCGTTGGTATGATTGGTTTAGTAGAGCTAGCAACAACACAACTACTATTTACCATTATGCACGCCTCTTTTATGCCCGCGCTTGGTGTTGGCCAGGCGTGCTCCACGCTGGTTAGTAAGTATTTAGGGGAGAAAAGACCTGAAAAGTCTGAAACCAGTATTAAAGAATCAATTAGGCTTGCACAATATATTATGGCAACAATGGGACTGTCATTTATTCTGTTGCCTAAACAGTACCTAATGGTGTTTACCAACGACCCTGAAATCATACAAATAGGCGTGTTTGGACTGCAGATGATTGGCGCGGTTCAGTTCCTAGATGCGATTGGATTTGTGCTTTGGTTTGCCCTGTCTGGAGCGGGAAACACGGTCTTTCCTGCTGTTGTCGAATCGTGTCTAACGTGGGTCATTATTGTTCTTGGAAGTTATTTGCTTGGTGTTGTGCTCCAGTTGGGTTTTAAAACACTATGGTTATTGTTCCCCATTTATATGGGTCTTTTTGCTGCTATAATGATATGGAAAGTATACCAGGGTGATTGGAAAGAGATACAGGTTTAAAAAGTATCAACTGGTTATGGATAACTATTGTTATCAGTTTAAATTTTAGGCTCTGAATATAACTTTAATTATTAATTACCTATGACAGCCGGCTATAAAGATCAAGATCCACAGGAAACACAAGAGTGGATCGAGTCCATTGAAGATGCGCTTGAAGAGCACGGGTACGAGCGCACTCGGTTCCTTTTAGAAACCCTTATAGGCTTTGCCCAATCCAAAGGGGCTCGCTTACCCTTCAACACATCAACGCCATTTTCCAATACGATCCTGCCAGGACAGGAACCCAAATACCCTGGAGATAGAGAACTTGAGCGTAAAATAAAATCCATAGTAAGGTGGAACGCGATGGCAATGGTTACAAAAGCCAACAAAGAAACCCCTGGTATTGGTGGTCACATTTCAACATATGCATCAGCGGCAACCCTTTATGAAGTTGCATATAATCATATTTTAAAAGGTGCAGACCACCCCTCTGGCCAAGACATGGTCTTTTTTCAGGGTCACGCATCACCGGGTATTTATGCCCGTGCTTTTCTAGAAAAGCGATTATCAAAAAAGAACCTGCACAATTTTCGTCGTGAACTATCTGAAGGCGGGGGGCTCTCATCATATCCACACCCATATTTAATGCCTGATTTCTGGCAATTTGCAACAGTTTCTATGGGCCTTGGCCCTCTAATGGCTATTTACCAAGCTCGGTTTATGCGCTATATGGATGATCGGGGTTTCGTTGAGGATACGGGTAGAAAAGTCTTTGCTTTTCTTGGAGATGGGGAAATGGATGAACCCGAATCAACGGGAGCTCTAACCCTCGCAAGTAGAGAAAGCCTTGATAATCTTATTTTTGTGGTAAACTGCAATCTGCAAAGACTAGATGGGCCGGTTCGGGGGAACTCTAAGGTGGTCCAAGAGCTTGAGGGTGCCTTTAGGGGTGCTGGTTGGAATGTGATAAAGGTTCTTTGGGGCTCTGAGTGGGATGATTTGTTTGAAAAAGACACAACAGGAATGTTTCTAAAAAGAACCGAGGAGGTTGTAGATGGTGACCTCTTAAAATATATTGTTGAGGGTGGCGCCTATATGCGTGAACACTTCTTCGGTAAATATCCAGAACTTTTAAAACTTGTATCACACATAACAGATGAAGATCTTGAGAGAATGAAATTGGGGGGGCATGACCCGGTAAAAATGTATGCGGCATATCAAGAAGCGATCAATCATAAGGGAGCCCCAACTGTTATTTTGGCCAGAACAATAAAGGGCTATGGCCTTGGTGAAGCGGGAGAAGGGCGAAATATCACCCACAACCAAAAAAAGCTCAATGAAGATGAACTTTTGTATTTTAGAGATAGGTTTAAAGTACCACTAACAGATGAGGAGGCCAGCAAGGCTCCGTTCTATAGATTTTCAGAGGATTCAAAAGAATATAATTATTTAGTTGAAAGAAGAAAAAACCTAGGTGGCTTTCTACCAGAAAGAATTAATACACCCGTTCCTATTGATGTGCCCGACCTATCGATATTTGAAGAGATGCTAGCGGGAACAGGAGATCGGGCTATTTCTACAACAATGTCATTTGTCAGGCTGTTGACCATCTTGGCAAAGGACAAAACCATAGGTAAAAACATAGTGCCAATTGTTCCTGACGAAGCCAGAACCTTTGGTATGGACCCCCTTTTCAGGCAGCTGGGAATATATGCACACGGTGGTCAGTTATACGATCCCGTAGATTCCGACCAGTTTCTTTATTATAAAGAAGCAAAGAATGGACAGATTCTTGAGGAGGGAATCAATGAGGCTGGGGCGATATCCTCTTTCATTGCCGCGGGCATGAGCTATAGCAACCACGGTATACATATGGTTCCTTTCTATATATATTATTCAATGTTTGGTTTTCAAAGGGTTTGGGATCTTATTTGGGCTGCAGGTGATATGCGTGCTAGGGGGTTTTTGCTTGGCGGAACCGCTGGCAGGACAACTTTAAATGGAGAGGGTCTTCAGCACCAGGATGGGCATAGCCACTTAGCTGCAGCATCAACACCGAATATAAAAGCATATGACCTTGCATACGCTTATGAGTTAGCTGTTGTTGTTCATCGAGGCATGCAAGAAATGGTAGAGGAAGACAAGGACGTTGTCTACTATCTAACTCTTGAAAATGAAAACTATATTCATCCCCCGATACCGGAAGGATTAAATGACGATATTTTAAAAGGCCTATATAAAATTCAAAGTACAGAAAACCCAACGGTAAGGATACTGGGTAGTGGCCCACTGATGGGAGAGGCCCTAGCAGCAGCAGATCTCTTAAAGAAAGATTGGGGTGTAGAACCAGGGGTTTGGAACGTTACAAGTTTTAGCGAGTTGCGCAGAGACGCTGAGGAGGTTGAAAGGTGGAACCTCATGAATCCGGACAAGCAACTAAAGAGGTCGCACCTTGAAGAGTCGTTAAGTAAAAACAATGTACCGACCATTGCAGTATCTGATTATGTGAAAATGGTTTCAGAACAAATTGGGCCCTACGTTCCCGGCCCGTATTACTCACTAGGAACCGATGGGTTCGGGCGTAGCGAAACCCGGGAAGCTCTTCGTAAGTTTTTTGAGGTTGATAGATATTATATTGTTTTAACGACCATAAGGGCTCTTGCCATTGAAGGGTCCCTAGGTTTGGACGTTGTCGAAAAAGTTATGAAAAAATATAGTTTAGACCCAAATAAGCCAAGCCCAATTAACGTTTAGGAAACACCTATGATCAAGGAAATAACACTACCAGACCTAGGCGAAGGGATAGACGGTGCTGAGGTAAGCGAGATCCCTGTTTCACCGGGAGACACTGTTTCGCCGGATGATACAATTCTAGTGCTAGAGTCAGATAAAGCATCAATGGAGATCCCCTCTGAGGTTTCTGGTACAATCTCTGAGATATTAATTTCTTCAGGTGATGAAGTAATCACAGGACAGCTACTTTTAAAGATAGAGGTAGCGGATGGTCCAGAAAAAGGTGAACAAATAAAAGAAGAAGTTGTAACACCGGAACCACAGCCAAAAGATGACCCGGCCGAGACCCAAAAGACAGCTCCTCAGTTAGAGACCCAGCCTTCTTCTAACAAAGGGGTTTTTGCGTCTCCAGGTGTGAGAAGGCTATCCAGAGAGTTGGGGATAAACCTAGATAGTATTAATGGCTCAGGGCTAAAAGGAAGAATAACAAAAGACGACCTTCATGCCTATATAAAACTTCAAATGGTGATGTCATCAGGCCCCCTTCCTCGGGTTAAAAAAGAAATAGATTTTTCTACCTGGGGGAATGTTGAGGTTGAAAAGTTAACCAGAGTTAATAAAATAACTGGAGAGCGTCTTCAGCAAGCCTGGCAAGAAATCCCACACGTAACCCAATATGGCGATGCAGATATAACCGAACTAGAAAACTTGCGTAAGAACCTAAAAGATGACGGCGCCAAAAAAGGGGTTAAGGTGACCTTCCTTCCTCTTCTAATGAAAGCAGTTGCCCTTGTTCTTAAAGAAATGCCCAAGTTTAATAGCTCCCTTGACCACACAGGTCAAAATTTGATCATTAAAAGCTATTATCATATTGGAATAGCTGTTGATACTCCAACCGGCCTTACTGTTCCCGTGGTTAAAGATGTAGATAAAAAAGGCATTTTGGACCTTTCAAAAGAATTGATGGATGTAAGCGAAAAAGCAAGGGGAAATAAATTAAACCCTGATGATATGAGTGGTGGAACGTTTACAATATCTAGCCTTGGTGGTATTGGGGGCACAAACTTCTCCCCAATAGTAAACCCACCCGAAGTTGCTATAATGGGTGTTTCAAAAAGCGAGTGGAAGCCAGTCTATGACCAGAAGACAAAAGAGTTTACCGCACGCTATATCATGCCATTTTCTATTTCCTATGACCACAGGGTCGTAGACGGTGCTTATGCAGCTGCTTTTTCAGAAAGGTTTTCTCAGGTTTTAAATGATATAAAAATCTTTAAAGAGTAGACAGTGTCGAATAAACAAAACTATGATATAGCAGTAATTGGGTCTGGTCCAGGTGGATATGCGGCTGCCTTTAGAGCAGCGGACCTTGGTAAAAAAGTTGTGTTAATCGATAGGGACGAACATCTGGGTGGGGTTTGTTTGAACAGGGGCTGTATCCCATCAAAAGCCCTGTTGCACATTTCTAAGGTTATAGATGACGCAGACCACCTATCTAAGATCGGCGTTTCATTTCAGGAACCAAAAATTGACATTGATGTTGTTCGGGCCTACAAAGAGAAAATAGTTTCCCAGTTAAATAAGGGAATTTCGCAACTCGCCAATGCTAGAAAAGTTCAGGTTCTAAACGGCACAGCAACCTTTCTATCAAATTCAGAACTCAATGTTGCTGGCGGTGAGGGCAATATAAAAGTGGAGTTTGATAGGTGTATTATTGCTGCGGGTTCAACAGCGGCTATGCTTCCAGGGGTTCCGAAAGACCACCCTTCGGTACTTACTTCTCGGACAGCCCTTGACCTAGTTGCTATACCTGAAACCCTCCTTGTTGTTGGGGGTGGGGTTATTGGGCTAGAGTTGGGGCAGGTATATTCTTCGCTTGGTTCAAAAGTCTCAGTCGTAGAGTTTTTACCCAACCTTATCCCAGGTGCAGATCCAGATATCGTAAAACCCTTACAAAGAAAACTAAACAAACAATTTGAAAACATCATGTTATCTTCAAAAGTAGACAGCGTCACAGCGCTTGAAGACACCAGGCTAAGCGTTTCAATTATAAATGAAAATGGAGACAGGGTTGAGAAAGCTTTCAATCAAATTCTTGTATCTGTTGGCAGGAAGCCAAACTCCGACCTTTTAAAGCTTGACCAAACAGACGTAGTGGTCAATGATAATGGTTTTATTGATGTAGATGTATACCAACGCACATCTGTAAAAAACATTTTCGCAATTGGTGACATTGTGGGGAATCCAATGCTTGCACATAAATCCACCCATGAGGGTAAGGTCGCTGCCGAAGTTGCCTGTGGTCATCCTGCAGCAATGGATGCTAGGGCTATTCCCAGCGTTGTATACACAGATCCTGAAATAGCTTGGGCGGGGCTAACAGAATTAGAGGCAAAAGAAAAAGGGATTTCTTATGAGAAGGGTGAGTTTCCATGGGCCGCAAGCGGTAAGGCCTTAATACTCAACGCGGCGCAAGGGAAAACGAAAATATTATTTCACCCAGAATCAAAACAGGTTTTGGGTGCTGGAATCGTTGGGCCCTCTGCTGGAGATCTTATATCAGAGGCGGTTCTAGCAATTGAAATGGGTGCAGACGTGGAAGACATCGCCCTAACAGTTCACCCCCACCCAACACTGGGTGAAACCTTTGCCGCTGCTTCAGAGGTCTACTCTGGGACAATAACAGACCTATATATACCAAAGAAGGGGAAAAAATAAAATGACCAGAACGCTTATCGTAGCAGCCTTTATTTCTTTTGTTGTTGCTCAACAGCCAAACCCAAATCAACCTACCCCTACTGGAGGTGCACAAAAACCACCACAACCGCCTAAGAAAAAGACGATGGAGGAAGCCTTAAAAGACAAAAAAGAGATACCAGGTTTTATCACCCTTTACCAAGACACTATAAATGGAAAACTTTTCATGCTGGTTAAAAAAGACCAGCTTAATAAGGAATATATTCATTTTGTCCACGGATTAAATGGACAAATTAATGCTGGAGTTTTTAAAGGTAGTTATGGCGGAGCTAGGGTTATTAAGCTCAATCGATATTTTAACAGGGTCGAGTTTGAAGTACAAAATAACTCCATGTATTTTGACCCAGAAAACCCACTGCATCGTTCAGCTGGTGCTAATGTCAGTTCTGCTATATTAGCGGCCTCATATATTGTTGCGGAAAAAAATGGTGAAGTATTGATAGGTGTTGATAATGTTTTTTTGTCTGAGGCGCTGTATCAGATCACCAGAGGATTCATGCCGGGAGGTCAAAACAAAAATCCGTTTAAAATTGGCAGGCTAGCCAAAGAACGAACTAAATATCTTTCTCTAAACAACTACCCAGAGAACACTGATCTTATTGTACAGTATGTGTATTCAAACCCTACACCGACTAACTGGGGCTCAGATGTGGGGCTTACTGACCCAAGGTCTGTAAACGTTACTCTTCAACATTCTTTTATCCAGATGCCAGAAAACAACTATGTTCCAAGGTTTGAAGATCCTAGGGTTGGGTATTTTGCGACACAAATCACAGATATGACATCTGCAGATGACCCCACCCCCTATCGCGACATGATACATCGTTGGAACTTAGAAAAAAAGAACCCGGGGCAAGCTCGCTCCGAAGTGATAGAGCCAATCACTTGGTGGATAGAAAACACAACACCTCATGAATTTAGGGGCGCAATTGAGGAGGGGGTTTTGGCGTGGAACAAGGCCTTTGAAAAGGCGGGACTCATAAACGCCGTTGAGGTTAAGACCCAGCCTGATGATGCAGAATGGGATGCCGGCGATATTCGTTATAATGTATTAAGGTGGACATCTTCACCAACCCCACCATTTGGTGGTTATGGGCCTAGTTTTGTTAACCCAAGGACCGGTCAGATCTTAGGGGCTGATATAATGTTAGAGTTTGTTTATTTCACCAATAGGGTTAAGTATGAAAAGATTTATGACACATTTAGTTCTGATATTGATGTTAGTGGAAGCCATGTGTGCCAAGCAGGCGAAATATTGCACAGGGGAAACCTCTTTGGAATGATGGTGGCTGAGTCAGTGGGTGATTATTCAGAGCTAGAACAACACAGAATTATTTATGAAAGTCTAGTGAGGCTCACTCTTCACGAAGTTGGTCATACCCTGGGACTTAGCCATAATTTCTTTTCTAGCCAATTACATAGTTTGAAAAATATACATGATAGGCATATAACAGAACCGCTTGGCTTAACATCTTCTGTCATGGATTATAACACATCAAATGTTGGGCCTAGCCCAAAACATCACGGACAGTTTTATACAACAACACCCGGGCCATATGATATTTGGGCCATTGAATATGGGTACACACCAAGCTTTGATAATCCAGAAGATGAGAAAGAAAGAGTAAAAGACCTTTTAAACAAATCAACTAAAAATGAATACGGATACGGAAATGACGCGGATGATATGAGAAGCGCGGGAAGAGGAATTGACCCGCGTATCATGATCTCAGATATGAGTGATGATGCAGTTGGTTACGCACAACAAAGAATGGATATTATAAGGTCTCTCTACCCCAACCTCCTTGATAAGTTTGAAGAGCCTGGCAGGTCATACCATGGGTATAGAGGTGCTTTTTCAATTCTAAATAGTGAGTATGCCACCTGTACAAGGATTATATCTAGATATATTGGAGGTGTTTATATGGACCGCTCAATGGCTGGTCAGGTTGGTAAAGAAAAACCTTTTGTCCCCGTGCCAAAAGATGAGCAAAAATGGGCCATGACGCTTTTGAATAATTATTTATTTGCACCCGACGCGTTTAAGATTCCCGAAGACATGTATAGTTATTTACAGTGGGAGCGAAGGGGCTGGAGTGGAACAAAAGACCCCAAGGTCCTTGACATGGTATTGCGTATGCAAAGAGGGGTTTTAAAGCAGCTTTTACATGTAAATGTTTTAAAAAGAATTTCTGACACAGCGCTATATGGTAATGAATACAGCCTCAGTCAAATGATGGGCGAACTCACGACCGCGTGCTTCTCTGCGGATGCGGGATCAAATGTTAATAGTATGAGGATAAACCTTCAGACGGAGTATACAAAGCAGCTTGTGATGATAGTACACAACAAAAAAGCTATATATGACCATATTTCAGTTGGGTCTGCTTTTGAAAATTTAAATAAAATAAAAAAATATGCATCTAGGTCTAATGGGGTTGACGAGCCCACCAAGGCGCACAGGAAACACCTTGTTTATTTGATAGACAAAGCCCTAGACACATAATTAAAAATGAGATATTACAATGAAAAACAAACTAGCCATTTCACTCTTAGTAGCCTTTTTTGGGTGTACATCTGAAAAGAAAACTATGCAGCACCCATTAGATAAGTCTGAAGCTCGAGCCTTCGTTTTAGAAAACGGATTAAAGGTTTATTTACTTTCTGACCCAGGTTTTAACCTTTCTGCAGCTTCGGTTTCTGTAGAGGTAGGAAGCTATGAAGACCCAGTGGACAGGGAGGGCCTTTCTCATTTTCTTGAGCATATGCTTTTCTTGGGAACTGAAAAATACCCAGATGTAGATGAGTATAGCACCTTCCTGAAAACAAATGGGGGAATGTCAAATGCTTACACCGCAAGAGACCATACAAATTATCAATTTCAGGTTTTACCCGACGCGTTCGATGGTGCCCTAGATAGATTCTCTCAATTTTTTATCGGCCCCTTGTTTACCGAGGAGTACACTGCAAGAGAGGTGAATGCTGTCAATTCTGAATACCAAAAAAACATAATGAGCGATGGGTGGAGACAGTTTAGGATGAATGGGCTCTTTGCAAATGAGAGTCACCCCGCTGCAAAATTCAACATTGGAAACCTAGAAACACTTGGTGATATAGACAGAATGGAGCTCATAGACTTTTATAGGGAACACTATAGCGCAAACAGGATGGGGCTTGCAATGTTAAGCACGCACTCCCTTGATGAAATGGAGCAGTGGGCGAGGAAACACTTTTCTGCTGTTGAAAACCACAACCTTCCAAGAAATGTTCATGATTCAAATATTATTGAGGGTAAAAAAACATTAAGAGTGGTTTATGTAGAGCCGGTCAAAGACATCCGAAAGATGGATATTCTGTTTGAGCTTCCCAGCACAAGAGATAAATACGAAAGTAAACCAGGTCGTCAATTTGGATTTATCTTGGGGCATGAAGGAAAAGGCAGCCTGTTATCTCACCTTAAGCAAAAAGGATGGGCTCTTACTCTTAGCGCTGGAACAAGGCAAGAGTCAAAAGAGGTTGGCCTTGCCACGGTGTCAATTGGCTTGACTGAAGCTGGGCTTAAACAATATAAAAATGTTTTAAAGTCAGTTGTTGGCTATATACAACTAATGAAAGATTCGGGTCACCAGCCACATGTTTTTAATGAGTTAAGCTCAATGGCATCATTGAATGAAATATATTCAAGTAAGGGTGAAGGAATGTGGAGAGCAACGAACCTGGCCAATGAAGCAATGATGTATCCCATTTCTGATGTTGGACGAATAAGCTATATTTACAGAGATGGTAAACCAGGTAGCTATAACAATCTCCTATCCCAGTTAAATATTGAAAATATGATGGTTTATCTAAGTTCTAAGGGCGTACCAACAGATAAAACAGAGCACTTTTTTCAAATAAACTATTCATATACCGAAGACGACGAGCTTTACAAAGAGCTCACCACACCTATTATATTTGATGATTTTATGGTCGCAGAACAAAATCCCTTTATTCCAAAGAAGGCATCGGTGCCAAAAAGAGAATTGGCAGATGATGTATTTCCAAGCCCAATCATCGATAAGTCGGGTGTGAAATTATATTTTGGTGAAGACCATGAGTTTCTTAGACCCAAAGGGGTTATTGGGTTAAAGATCATGTTACCAAAAGACAAAATGAGTATAAAGCACAGGGTCTATTCAAGGCTTTACGCTGCCTGTGTAAAAGAGTCTCTTAATGAGCTTAGCTACCCTGCAAAGCAAGCAGGCCTGGATTATAATATAAGAGATAGCTACGAAGGAATATTGCTAGACGTAAATGGATATAAAGAATCCGCAATGAAGCTATACGAGTTAATGTTAGATCATATGGTTGACTTTTCTGTCACAGATGAACAATTTGATGCAATAAAAGATAAAATTGTTCGTGACTATGAGAACTTTGCGCTATCTGACGCACATCAACAAACAAGAGAGCTAAGCTCTGATGTTATGTTCGGCATAAAATACACATGGGAAGACGCACTTCCTGTTGTAAAAGAATCTTCTTTAAAGATGCTAAAGGAGTATAGCAACTCTCTTTATAGCAAGACCTTTGTAGAGGCGATGGTGTATGGCGACTTTAAAGAAACGGACGCAAGAAAAGCGGTCCAGTTATTTAATCGAAAGACAAATACAAAATCTATTGAAAGATCCCAAGCGTTTGACATCTCTTATTTGCAGTTTTCAGGACCTGAAACCATTCAGTACACTAATGAACTACTGGTAAACAATTCATGCTTTTTTAGAAAGTATTATATAGGTGAAGACTCCCCCGAAACAAGAGCAGTATCAAATATAATTAGTAAATCTATCCAACAGCCCTTTTATACTGAAATGAGAACCAATCAACAATTAGGATACATAGTTTGGTCATACGCAAGAAGCTTAGATGAAAGTTATTATCTTAATTTTTTAATTCAGTCAGGGGTGTATCCCGCAGACGAGCTAGATAAGCGAGCCAATGCGTTTATTGATACAGCTCCTGAGTTTCTAAGAGAAATGGATCAGGAGACATACCAACAGTTAATTGATTCAGCAATAGAAGAGCTAGAGAAAAAGCCAATGAGCATATCTGAAAGAGCGGCCAAGCTCAAGACCTTGATATTTGAGTACGAAGCTGACTACAAGAGGGACCAGAAAACCATCGAAGCTCTTAGGGTCCTTGATAAGGACTTTCTTGTTTCATACTTAGAAAAAGTACTCTCAAAGGACTCTAGAAAAATGGTGAACGTCCTTTCTTTCGCAGAGGGTCACGAAAACAAAACCAAAGCAAAAAACTCATTTGGTAAACTTAATAGCTGGAAAGCATCAAGGGTCTACGAATAAAGGATAATGCCTGCAGAGGTAATTCTTATAGCCGCGGTAACCGTTGATGGGTTTATTGCTAAGCACAGCCTAGAGGTAACAGCATGGTCAAAAGACCTACACCTTTTTAAAAAACAGACCATGGGGCACCCTGTTGTTATGGGTTCAAATACTTTTAAGACCCTGTCTGGTGAACTAGGTGGAAGAGAGGTCCTGGTTGTATCTAGAGATCAAAAGCCTAAAAATATTTTATCAAGTATATCACACGATAGGTGCTTCATAGCCGGTGGTGGAAAAACATATTATAGGTTTATAAACCACATCACTCATTTATATATAACACCACACCCATACGTGTTTGGGGCGGGGGTCCCCTTGTTTGATGGAGACCTTACAGAAGAATTAGAATTGAACTTCCAAAAGATGATCGTGGTAGAAGAAGAAACCGGAATATATCAGTATCAATATGAAGTAATAAGAACATGAAGAAGGCCCTTGCTCTACAGCTTATCGTAATTGCTAGTCTCTTAAGGGCGTCTACGGAAAGCGGCGGAATTCTATCAGATAATCAAAAAGCCATGGATGTCTCTTATTATAAAATAGACATTAAAGTTGATCCTTATCGTAAAATAATTTCAGGAGAAGTAGAAATAACCTTTAGTCTTTTTCAAAAAACAGACCAAATAGAAATAGACCTTAAAAAGGGGTATGTGGTTTCAGGTGCCTCTATAAATGGAATGAGCTTATCCTTTGAGTATCAAGATAATAAAATATTAATAGAGAATCCTGATATTGGCCTTTTTTCTGATCATGTGGTTGAAATAAAATATAGTGGGAAGCCCCCCGAGGCATCTAATCCACCGTGGGATGGTGGATTCATATGGGAAACAAGCGATGACGGGAGTCACTGGGTTGGGGTATCTTGTCAGGCAAATGGTGCACATATTTGGTATCCTTGTAAAGAGCACCCTAGTGATAAGGTAAAAGGTGCTGATATTTTTATAACCGTACCAGATCCCTTAATGGCTGTGTCCAATGGGTTGTTACAATCAGTGGAATCGCAAAATAACAAATGGTCTAAGTGGCACTGGAAAACAAAATACCCCATAAGCACATATAATATAAACGTTACGATTGGGAATTTTAGCACCATAGAAAAAACCTCCTACCTTTTCGATAAGCCGCTATTATTGTCCTACTATGTCCTGCCCGAAGCAGAGTCTGAGGGCTTGGCATTATTAAATGAGGCAGAAGAACATTTGGAATTTTATTCATCATACTTTGGTGAATACCCTTGGATTGATGAAAAATTTGGCCTGGTTCACACGCCATATTCAGGGATGGAGCATCAAACAATTAATGCTTATGGTAACAACTATAAAAAAACAAAATTAGGATATGACTTTATTCTTTTTCATGAAGCGGGCCACGAGTGGTGGGGGAACTATTTAAGTGTTGCAGATTGGTCAGATATGTGGATACATGAAGGCTTTGATACATATGCAGAGGCAATCTACGTAGAAGACAAATACGGTCCTGAGTCTGCGAAAAGTTTTATAGATACTCGATTTAGAGGAAGCATTAAAAATAAATTCCCCATAGTTCCCACAGCACATGGAACAGCAAAACACAGGTCGGGAAATGATGTCTATTATAAAGGAGCGTTTGTATTGCACATGTTAAGATATCTCATAGGCTATGAGGTATTAAAAGAAAGCTTAAAAGAATTCTTACATATGCCTAAAGACCTTCCCCATAACCAAACATCGACCAAAGAGTTTGTGTCTTTGATAAACGAGAACACAGGGAAGGACCTGGACTGGTTTTTCAATCACTACCTTTATAAAGCAGATCTGCCAGTTTTGAAAATGAATCAAAAAAAATATAAAAATAAAGTTTACATTGATATTTGGTGGGATAACGATGGATTCAAAATGCCTCTAGACATTGTATATAGCGCATTTGATGGCCCTAGAGAAAAGAGACTAGACCTAAACAATTCACCAAAAAGAATTGTGATTCCAGAGGGGTCAACCTTAAGCCTTGATCCTGATAAAAACATTTTGTTTGAAGTGCTAGAATTAAATTAATTAAAAGAGTTTTAAATGAATCAGTTTTATAAAGTTTTTTTATCTGCTGTTCTTTTTTTAACGGTGTTATTTATATTGGTGATCAGGTGGTTTGACCACCCACTTCCTCAATACGAAGGACAAAAGATACTATCGCCTCTTGGAAAACAGGTTGATGTTTACACTGATAAGTTTGGTGTGCCACATGTGTTTGCAGACAACGAGAGCGACCTATTCTTCACTGCTGGCTATATAGCGGCGAGAGATAGAATGTTTCAGCTTTCAATGGTCTCTTTAGCGGTAGAGGGGAAGTTGGCTTCTGTCTTAGGCAAAAAATATTTAAGCACAGACATTTATTTAAGGACTTGGAAAATACATGAAACTGCGAAAAAGCTTATTCAAAACATGTCATCTGAAAACAGAGCCATATTTGAGGCTTTTTGTAAAGGAATAAATTATAGAATAGACGAGACAGAGAAGGACCCTCCGATCGAGTTTAAAATTCTGAACTTTAAGGCACCTGATTGGAACCCCGTTACCGTAGCGGGTTATGCCCGGTTAATGGCACATGAAATGTCGGGGTCCTGGAAACCAGAGATAGTATTTGGTGCGATAGAGGCATTCTATGGAAAAGAAAAATTAGCAGAGGTAATGCCTAAGGAAGAAACGGACCTACCCACTATTGCTGAATGGAATACAAAAAGCCTAAAGCCTTTTTATGATAGTATTATAAAGGAGGAGTATTTACTAAGGGATCTTTTTGGAGAAAGAACTGCAGACATTGGTTCAAATAATTGGGTGATATCTGGAGATAAAACGGATACTGGTAAGCCCTACCTTGCTAACGACCCTCATCTGGCATACACTCAGCCACCTAGGTGGTATGAGATTCATTTAAAAGGGGGAAGGTTTAATGTGTCAGGTGTATGCATAGCCGGAATTCCTATGCCAGTAATTGGACAGAATGAGAACACCGCATGGGGGTTTACAAACACAATGGTAGATGACCTTGACTTTTTTATAGAAGAAATTAATCCGAAGAACAAGAAACAATATAGGCAAGATGATAAATGGAAGAGTATAAAAGATAGAGAAGAAAAAATTTCAGTTAAGGGTGCCAGGGATACCACAATAACAATACGTGAAACACATCACGGACCAATCATTAGCGATATACACCCTTTGTTAAAAAATGGAAAAACAGTAATGAGCATGGCATGGACAGGGCATTGGGTAACTTCAGAAATGGATGCATGGGTAAACCTTACTACGATGAAGGATTGGGATGACTTTTCAAACGCATTGGAGTTGTTTGGTGTGCCCGGACAGAATATAGTTTACGGAGATATAGAAGGAAATATAGGGTGGCGGCCCGCAGTGCATGTGCCCATAAGAAGAGAGGGCTTTTCAATGTTGCCCCGCCCGGGCAATAACAGTGAATACGACTGGAAGGGTAAGGTGCCCTATGAGGAGATGCCTTTTTTATATAACCCCGAAAGTGGAATGATTTCAACGGCGAATAATAAAACAATCGACGATAAATTCCCATATTATATCAGCGGACTATGGGCAGACCCAAGCAGGGCAAAAAGAATTAAAAATAGATTATATCAAAAAGAAGTACTTACTTTAGGCGATATGAAGTCAATTCAACTTGACCAAACAAATGAATTTGCAAGAGATGTGGTTCCGTTAATTCTTGACCGAGGGGCAGGGGAATATGACTTAGGGACTCTGCGGGCGATTAAGTTCTTGACGGAGTGGGATTTTGTGGAAGATGTTAATTCAGAGGCTGGATTAGTGTTCCATACTTTTATTTCAGAATTAATCAAAAATATTTATAAAGATGAAATGGAACTCATAGGAGATGAGTATTATAAAACATATTCTGGTTTAAAATACATCACAAATAGAAAGTTAAGGGAGTTGTTAAGAGGGGAATATTCATCATGGGTTGATGACATAGGGACAAAAGATAAAATAGAAACAATAGATGATCTAGTGGAGCGTTCATTTAAAGGAGCTTATAACTACATTGCGAAAACATATGGTGATAATTGGTCTAACTGGAAATGGGGCGATGCACACTCTTTAACACATAAGCACACCTTGGGCGATATTCCCATTCTTGACTACTTACTTTCTTTAAATGTTGGGCCTTTTAGATCTGGGGGTTCTGAGGGGACACCTAATGCAGGAGGTTACTCAAGACATAAACCATTTAAGCAAACATCGGGCGCCTCTATGAGAAGAATTGTCGATTTTTCTAATATGGACAAAACCCTATTTATACTACCTACTGGACAGTCTGGACTTCCGAATAGTCCGCATTATTCGGACCAAGCAGATCTGTATCATAGTGGCGAGTACAGAGTTACTCGGTTTGATGAAGATAAAATAAAAATGAGCCCTGACTTCCGACATCTCAGGCTATTACCAGAATAAATGATATTTTTATTTTTATTGGCCACCTTTCTTTTGATACACCATCTTTTCTATTGGAAGGTATCGGACTTAAAAAAATATAACCTAAAAAAACCTGATTATATTGCACACAGGGGATTAAAAATTAACTATCCAGAAAACTCTACAAATGCATTCATTGATGCCCATAAAAACCAGTATGCCTGGATAGAATTAGATGTAATAGCATCTAAGGATGGGCAATTATTTTGTTCCCATAACCACGACCTAGAAAGAGAAACAAATGGAAGGGGCTATTTGAATGAGTTAAGCAGCAATAGCCTTAAATCATTAAATATTGGCATTTATACCAACGCAAGTGACCTAGAAAGGATGCCAACGCTAGAAGA
>CENP01238809.1_pt1 | contig 20348 bp, 18 predicted proteins | sample 361281 | NCBI WGS metagenome assembly CENP01 (sample SAMEA2591122, study PRJEB7988) | marine metagenome | biome: marine biome (ENVO:00000447); feature: deep chlorophyll maximum layer (ENVO:xxxxxxxx); material: saline water (ENVO:00002010), including plankton (ENVO:xxxxxxxx) | depth 70 m | reverse complement strand
TTTAGTTGACTCTATATTACTAGGGACAATATTTATTATAGAAAATAAATAACTTATATTTAAGTCGGTAATTAATTTAAAAATAAAGTGTGTATAAACATTGTAATGGATTTTTAGTATAAAAAGATTTTTTTTATTTATATTTAAATAATCTATTAATTTTTGTTTTTTAAAAAAAATTTTTTCTAATTTTCCAGAGTAAATATCAGTTCTATTAGATTTTGAAAAAAATTCTGGATATATAATTGGACAAATATTGCATATTTCGACTTCATAACCTTTGTTTAAAAATTTTTCTATACCGAATCTATCATAGTCAGTTAGATAAAATGGTGAGGAAACCATAAATATAATTTTTTTGGAATAACTCATAATCCATAGTGTTCATTTAAATAATCTGCTCTTTTTTTAAGAGAGATATTTAAGGGTTCTTTATAAATGGTGTTATTTTCTCTTAGAGATATTTTTTTTATTAGCTTATATGATTTTTTAGTTGGAGATATATTTAAATAATTACATGTTTCTAAAAATATTTTTTCTGTGTTCCTCAATAAATCAGAATATTTTATTGTTTTATTTTTTTTTTTTTCTTTAAGATGGTCAAGCTTAATTAGTGAAGGCTCAATTGTTTGACACCAATAATATACACACCTTTCATATTCACTAAATTTTAGGAATAATTTTTCCTCTCCTTTACCTACCCACCAAGGTAAATGGTATACGGTCTTTTTGAAAGTGTGTAGCTTATAAGGTAGTGCTTTTATTGGATTTCTTAATTGTTCATCTGAAAACCATTTTTTGTTGAAACATTCGCTTGCAACCTCAAAGCCATTCCTAACCACATGCAATAATTTTGTATTTTTTAAAGTTTCTGTTAATAATTTTGTAAAGGATTGTACTTCCGTCAAATTTATAAAGAATAAAGGATTATTTTTTTTTATATAATCCTGTACGTCTTTTCTTGTTTTATACTTAGTTAGTCTATCAACAATTTCATTGGTTTCTTTTTGTTCCCAAATGCTACTCATATCAGAAGGTCGAAAAGATTGAGTTCTAAATAAAACAGTTTCATTGTAACTTTCAGTTACAAAATTCAATAGTATTTGTTTACTCAAATTATCAGGAAGCATTTTAAGACCATTGATCAGAGTAACAATTTTAGCAGTCCAAGGTTCTTCAATGTTATCAACAAATTTACATGATCCAAGTAACATCCCTAGTGATGTTTTGCCTGATCTACAAGCACCAACTACTATTGCAGTTCTAAAATTAAATAGATTTTTTGCAGAGGAAAATGAGAAGTCCTTTGGGTCTGAAAGGATTATTTTTTTCATTTTTTAATTATAAACGATGGTTTTTTTTTCGAAAAAGATAGTTGTTCTATTTTAATATCCTTATATCTAATAAATTCATCTACTGCCTGAGTTTCTCCAGGAAATACTCCATAATCGTCGAGCACAATAATTCCACCATCTACGACTTTATCGTAAAGTTTATCAAGTATTATTCTTGTTGGCTCATATATATCAACATCAATATGTAAAAGAACTATCTTTAAATCTTTATGCTTATCTGTGTAAGCTGGGAGTGTATTTATTATGTCTCCTTTTATTAAATCAAAATTGTTAATACCTTTATTTGTTAAAATTTTTTCTAATTCTCTTTTTTCTATACTATTTAATCCAGCATCATTCACAAATTTTTGTCTTAATTCTTTATCTCCTTCAAAATTTGTTTCTGGAAATTCTCCAAATGTATCAAAACCAACTATTTTTTGTTTTGATACACTTCCCATAATATTTCTAAATGAAGCCCAACGAATTAGTGAGACTCCTTTAAATACTCCAAATTCAAGTATGTCACCATCTAGTGTATGTATTTTTTTATACAGCTCATAATGTGCGAGCAATTTAGTTATTCTGTCTACTTTTGAATTAGCATAAAATTCATTCTCGGTTTCGAAGATATTTTTAGATGACATAATTTTTTAGGATCTTAATTTCCAATACAATTATTACCAGGCAGTCCAACCACCATCAACAATAAAAAGGCTTCCATTCATGTATGATGATGCTTCTGATGATAAAAATATAAAAGGCCCCCGTAATTCTTTCTTATCACATATCCTTCCAATAGGAGATAATCTAGAAAAATTTTTTTTAAATGCTGGTGAAGCTTTTTCTATTACACCATGTGGAACTATAGTATTTGCCCTTATACCCTTTTTTCCATAAAGAGTAGAAATATATCTAGTAAAATTTGGTATCACTGATTTAGTAGCAACATAATCAATTGGTTTATAAAATGTTTGTTTTGAATTAATCTTGTATAAATTTTGATTAGGAGCAACTAATGAATAAGTAGAAGCTACATTTATTATATTTCCAGATTTCTTTTTTAACATTTCTTTAATAACAATTTTTGTAATTATAAATGTTCCGGTGATGTTTGTATTTATTGACTTCTGCCACAAATCTAATGGAAAATTATGAAAAACCATTTTTTTAGTTTTATTCTTTTTGATATCAACTTTTGCATCAATTGCAGCTAAATTGATTAAAACATCAATTTTACCAAAATGAGAAATTATTTTCTTAATACATTTTTTTGTTTCTACTTGATTGCTAATATCACAAGAAAAACTTCGAATATTAATCTTAAATTTTTTTTTAAGTTTAGACTCTAATTTTATTAAAGTTTTTATAGGACTGTTATCTAAGAGAACTATTGATGCGTTTGCTGAAGCAAGTGCATCACTGATCTCTGTTCCAATAAGACCATTAGCCCCAGATATTAAAACTACTTTTTTTGATAATGAAAATTCCTTCATATATTTAAATTTTTTACCCTATTTGCAATTTTTACAATTTTAAAAGCATGATCAATATTTTTTGTTGTGGGATTTTTTTTATCAATTTTAAATAAAAAGTCTTTAATCTCATTTATAAAGAGATCATTTCTTTGAAATTTTTTTGTAGCATTAAAAGATTTACGTTGAATTCCATTTATAAACAATTTTGCCTGATTTTCATAATAATTAAATGATATTTGGCCTTTTGAACCTATTATATCTAATTTTCTTGTGGGAGGTCTGCTTAAATAATTAAGATGTAAATTTGCACATGTCCCTGATTTGAATGATATTAAAATATCAGCAAGATCTTCTGTATTTAATTTTAGCTTAGATATAGAGTTATAATTTGAATATATTTTATTATATTCTCCACAAAATAATAAACATAAATCAATTTCGTGACTAAGTGTCAAAATAGGACCACCTCCCATTTCTTTTTTTCCTGCATAAGATATCCTATAATCCTCCCAAGGATGCCATGCAGGCATATACTCACCCCACTCTGATTTAAAATGTAATATTTTTCCTATTTTTTTTTCTTCTATCCATTTTTTTATCTGTAAAATACATGGATGAAATCTCATCATATAACCAACGGTTACATGTTTTCTATTTTTTATTACTAACCTCTGTAATTTTTTATATCCTTTCAAATTATGACTAATTGGTTTTTCGATAAAAACATGGCATTTATTTTGTACACATTTGATAGCGGTTTCAAGGTGGAGGTGTGTTGGACTACAAATAAATGCAATTTCTGGCTTTTGTTTTAATGCCTCTAATAGGTTTGTATATGTTGTAAAATTTTCTTTAACTGTTCTTAATTTTTTTTTTTTGGTTCTATATAAGATTATATTTTTATAACCTAGTTTAATTAAATTATTAATATGCCTTTCTCCAATTGATCCAACTCCACAAATTAAAATTTTTTTTTTCATGGTTTAATACAATTGGTAATTTTAACTACATGCTCAGCTGCTCGTAAGTTGATAGAATTATCTATATCAACAAAGTGTTTATTTTTTATAAATAATGGATAAATATTATCTCCTGTCATTGATTTTTTTTTAAAAATTGTAGCTGCTCTCGTGATGTCTAGTGTCCCAGTTTGAGCAAAAATTTTAGGCAATAATTGTCTTGCAGTATTATATGGTTCATTATTATTTTTAAGTTTTAATAATGGCACTAAGTTACCATTATAGTTTTTTTTCCACATTTTATAAGGTGTTGTAAATGGATCTGAAACACTCCGAACGGAGTCAATGCTTTTATTTTTCAAAATTATTTTTAGTCCCTTATCAATATCTTTTAAAAACCTTATTGGAGAAGTTGGTCGTAAGTGAACAATCAAATCTGGTGTATAATTTTCTGTTTTTTTTAACCACTTTAAACAATGTGTAAACACTTCTAAATCTGTTGAAAGATCTTTAGCATACTTGCTAGGCCTGATAAATGGAGTCTCAGCACCATATCTTCTTGCAATCAAAGCAATTTTTTTAGAGTCCGTTGAACAAATTATTTTATTAATCTTTTTTGCTTTAACAGCTGCAACTATACTATAAGAAATTAGAGGGTGTCCATTTAGCATTTGAATATTTTTATCTTTTAAACCTTTACTTCCTTTTCTTGCGGGTATTATTGCTAAAACTTTCATAAAAATAATTATATTTACAAATTTTCTAGTTTATTTAACGCATACCAGAAGCCAGACCCAAAATTTTTATGTCCTTGCCATATTTCTGGAATAAATGATATCTTAGGGCAATACTTATCTAAACAATTAAACATTGATGAAAAATCGATCTCTCCTTCTCCAACCTGCACACCCTCACCATCAGATCCATAAGAGTCGGAAATATGGAGATGAGCTGTAAAAGGCGCAACTTTTTTTATATATTTTTCAAAGTCCCAATCATTATAATTACAGGATAATTTAGCATGTGATATGTCTAAACATATTCTGTATTTATGCTTTTTACAAAATTCTATAATATCTTTTGGATCCATAAATAAATTATGAAATCTTTGTCCTCCAAAATGCCAAGGTAAAGGTGGCATAGTTTGAGGAATAATTTCAACTCCATTGCGATCTAACTCCAATAAACTGTCTGCAACCACATTATACATTTTTTTCTTAGAGTTTTCTGAAACTGGCTTATTCAAAGTTGCTCCACCGACATTTACTACTAATGGTATTTTTTTTTTACTGTTAGGAAAAAATTTTCCTATATTTCTTGTTACATCTATTGTTTTTTGAAGATATTGAATAGAGATCTTTCTATAAACTTCATCATCAGAACTTAAGTCTAATATATGATCATTGCCGAATAATTCTGGAGCGTGAACTATCAAATCCATTTTATAATCTTTTAAAAGATAATTTTTAGTATTTAACTCAAGGTCGTTATTACTCAAATGAAACTCTACTAGATCTGGATAGACTTTGTTTACTAAGTTTTCAATATCATGGTAACGAACAGGTATCCCCCAAGGTCTATTAAATTTATACTTGTGTGGTTCAATCGCTAAATTCGTATCAATATCTGATTGAAAAAAGAAGTCATTCTTTTTAAAATTTCTTGTGGCAATCTTGCCGATTATTTCTTTTTTCCTATAAGGCTCAATTCCAGTACCAGGACTTCTTACATCCACCATACCTGATTCTATAACTTTACCTTTTCTTAGGTCACAATTAATCACTAAACTTTTACCTAGTACTTCTCTATTTATGATCTCACCTTGAGATAATGTCTTTGTATTACCATTTCCAAAGCTTAGTTCTACTTCACGTATTCCATTAACCATTTCTTTAAATTCCTCAGGCAATAGACTCACCACATGATCATTACCTTCCATTTCTTTATTTATTGTAAAATGTTTTTCTATAATTCTTGCTCCCAGACCAACTGATGCTATTGGAATATTATATCCTCTTTCATGACCAGAATAGCCCACAACACATTTACCCAAGTCTGCTAGCCTAGATAAATATTTAAGATTAATATCTTTAAAAGCCGCTGGATAAGTAGAATTACAATGCAATAAAGCATAATGGCATCCTAAATCTTGTAAATAATTAACTGATTTAATAATTTCACTCTCTGTAGTCATTCCTGTTGAACAAATTAGTGGTTTTCTAGTTTCGGAGAGCTTGAGTAATAAATCATGGTTAACAAAGTCTGCTGAGGCTACTTTGTAAGCTGGCATTCCATAAGTTTCCAAATTTTCAATACTTTCAATATCCCAAGCTGTACATAAAGGTAATATTTTTTTTTTTCTTGCATAATCAAAAGCTCTGAAAAGATCTGAATTTGAGAGTTGAAATTTTTCTAATAAGCTCAATACATATTGTGAGCCTAGATCCTCATCCTCTGACTGACTTTTGCTATTCTTTCTGTAAAGAGAATTCATATTTCTCATTTGAAATTTTACACAGTCGGCACCAGCATCTTTTGCTAAATCGATTAATTTTTTTGCAAGATTAATGTCCCCGTTGTGATTATTGCCAATTTCTGCGATAATAAATGTTGGAAATTTTTTTCCTATAGTAAAATTTTGAATTCTAAAATTTTCAGGTCTTTTTCTCGCTACTGCAATAATCTTTGACTTGCCATCAAGTATCGGCAAAATATCGACTTTGCCATTTACCTTTATCTTTATTTTTTCTGTAGAGTCATCATGCCTTGCAAATTTAAATACAGGGTTACAAATTTCAGATGCTTTAGATAAAAAATTAATTTTTGATTGAGCTATGATACTTCTTCTAATATCACCGTCAGATATAGAGCCAATTACTCTTTTGCTACTATCTATAACAAAAACAATTTTGCTTTTATTGATGTCAATTTTTAATAAAATATCTTTTAAAATTGTTTTGTCTGAAACTATATAGCTTTCAAAATTTTTTTCTATTATCATATTTTTAAAAATTAAATTATTAATTAATTTTTTAAAATTGTCTTAAGGTAATCAGAATATTCATTTTTTCCAATTTTCTTTATTGTTTGTTTCAATTGATTTCTTGTAATCCATTTCTTATTATAACCAATTTCTTCAAGACACGCTGTTTTAAGCCCCTGCCTTTTTTCTATAGTGCTAATAAAATTTCCTGCTTCCACCAGGTTTTCTTGTGTTCCTGTATCAAGCCACGCAAAACCCCTTCCAAAAAGTTCTACTTTTAAATTTTTTTTTTTTAAATAAATTTCATTTATAGAAGTAATTTCTAATTCACCTCTAGTAGATGGCTCAATATTTTCGGCATATTTTACAACACTATTGTCATAAAAAAATAATCCTGTAACAGCATATTTGGATTTTGGTTTTTTTGGTTTTTCAGTAATTTTTTTTGGTTTCATATTTTTATCAAACTCTATAACTCCAAAGCTGCTTGGATTTGCAACTGCATAGCCAAAAATAGTCGCTCCCTTATTTCTTTTGACTGCTTTGTTCAGAATATTTATTAATCCTTGACCATAAAAAATATTATCTCCAAGTATCAAACAAACATTATCTCTTCCAATAAAGTCTTTACCTATTTGAAAGGCTTGGGCTAATCCTTTAGGTTCTTGCTGCACTTTATATTGAAATCTTACTCCAAAATTTGATCCATCACCAAGTAAATCTATATAGTTATTAATATCCTTTGGAGTAGAAATTATTAATATATCTCTTATGTTAGCCAACATTAATATAGATATTGGATAATATATCATTGGTTTGTCATAAATAGGCAAAAGCTGTTTCGATGTACCTAGAGTTATTGGGTATAATCGCGTTCCTTTTCCTCCAGCTAAAACTATTCCTTTAAACGCCATGATTAATTTAGTCCTTTTCTATTAATAACATTTTTATCTCTAATAAGAATTTTTTCCCACCACTTTTTGTTTTCTAAATACCAAATTACAGTCTGACGCAAACCATCTTTAAATTTTATCTTTGCGTTCCAATTTAGCTTTTTGTTAATCTTATTGGTATTTATGGCGTACCTTATATCATGAGCAGGTCTATCCTTTACAAAAGATATTTGTGTTTTGGGATTATTATTTCTCAGAACTTTGCGATTTAAGTTTAATTCTCTCAAAATCTCACAAATTAATTTTACTACTTCTAAATTTGAAATTTCATTATTTCCTCCAATATTATATGTTTCTCCAGATTTACCTTTTAGCATTACTTTTACTATACCCTCTGCATGATCCTCAACGTGCAACCAATCTCTAATCTGGTTGCCCTTTCCATATATTGGAATTTTTTCATTTCTTAACAATTTAATTATAGTCAATGGTATTAGTTTTTCTGGAAATTGGTATGGTCCATAATTATTTGAACAATTTGTGATAATCGCTGGAAAATTATATGTTTTATTCCAAGCCCTTACAAGATGATCAGAACTTGCCTTGGAAGCTGAATAAGGTGAAGTAGGATCATAAGCAGTTTTTTCAGTAAAAGAGCTACTTCTAAAATCAAGAGATCCATATACTTCATCAGTTGAAACGTGTTGGAACAAAAATTTTTTTCTTTTAACATTATCTAATTTTCTCCAAAAATTTAAAGAAGATTGAAGCAAATTATAAGTTCCAATTATATTTGATTTTATAAAGTTGATTGAGTTATCAATTGAATTATCAACATGAGTTTCTGCAGCTAAATGAATTATATTTGTTGGTTTATATTTTTCAATTATCAATTGAATATCTTTTTCATTGCAGAGATCTATTTCTTCAAATGAGTAGTCTTTATTTTTATTGATGTTTTTTAGAGAGTCTAAATTGCCAGCATATGTTAATTTATCTATGTTCAATATTTTTTCATTTAAGTTTTTAGCAATATACTTAATTAATGTTGATCCAATAAATCCAGCTCCACCAGTTACTATTATTTTTTTTTTCAAAATATTACTCTTTTATTGCCTCTATTTTTTCAATAATTTCATTGAATGTTTCATTTATACTTTTTTTGTTAGCCCAAGTTATTTCGATATCTGGATTTAAAGGAAACTCAACTTTAAGATCAATGCCCATAACATCTTTAAGTTCACCCTTTAATGCTTTTTTATAAATACCTTTGGGATCTCTATCAATTAGCTCCTCTATAGGTATATTTAAAAAAATTTCACAATAGTTTGGAATATTTTTTTTATTCCAAGAATGCAATTTATGAAATAACCCTATAACTCCTATTACAACATTAATTTTATTCTCAACAATTAGTTTACATAAGGCAGAAAACTTTAACCCTAATTGATATCTTTCATCTAAAGAAAATACCTTAACATTTAAAATATTTCTTAAAATGTCACCATCAAGCTTAATTACTGGCTTATTTTTTTTTATTAAATAATCTGTTAACATATTTGCCATTGTTGATTTACCTGAGGCTGATAAGCCAGTAATCCAATAACACCTCGCATCTATAAATTGATTTTTATCTTGATTTAAAGAATTATCTATTTTTTTCATTATTTGAATAAACCATATCGTTAAATTTCTTACTATTCCTAATTAGTTCATCATAGCTCCCATGCTCAGATACTTTTCCTTTATCAAGTAAATAAATTTGATCACAATTTTTAATAGTACTTAATCTATGTGCAATTATTATTATTGTTTTATCTTTTGATAATCTCTTTACAGAGTCCATAATATTTTTTTCAGTCACATTATCAAGTGCACTTGTGGCTTCATCAAACACAAGTATTTCAGGATTGTTATATAGCGCTCTCGCAATACCAATTCTTTGCATTTGCCCACCACTGATTCTAACACCTCTTTCACCTACATATGTATTATACTTTTCAGGTAAATTAGAAATGTAATCATCAAGATCAGCTAATTTTGAAGCTTGAATTATTTTTTGATCATCGATCTTTTCCTCAGGTACTGCAAAAGCTATATTATTTTTTATTGTATCGTCGATTAAAAAAATATTTTGAGGAACATATCCAAGCTTTTTTTGCCATGAATTTAAATTTTGTGCCTCAAGCTTAATGTTGTCAAAAAAAATTTCTCCTTTATTTATCGGAAGCAAACCCAACAAGACATCAATCAAAGTAGTTTTTCCTGAACCAGTCTTTCCTACAAAAGCAGTTAATGAGTTGGTTTTAATATTTGCATTAATATTCTCTAAAATATGATTATCTGTTTTTGGATATTTAAATGAGATAGACTGTAATTGTATACTTGATTTAATCTTTGGAAGTAAATTTAATTTTTGTTCATTTTTATTTATCATTGATAGATCCTTTTCAAGATCTTTTAAAAGCATATCGAGTGCTGGAGTGTTATATCTTATTTGAGCGACGCTATGGTATATTTGTTGTAATCCAGGCATAATTCTATAGCCTGCTAGAGCATATAAGGCTACTAATGGAATTACGCTCATAAAATTTTCATTTGATGAAATCAGAAATATTACTATTAAAAGCAACCCTCCAAATGCTAAAGTCTCAATTGCATACCTTGGCAATAACGATATGACTGAACTTGATGCAGTATAATTTGCAAATTTTTTTGCTGGATTTGAATACTTTTTAATAAATTCAGACTCAGAACCTTGAAGCTTTACATCTTTTATGCCCAAAAATGCTTCATTAATATATTTATATTTTTCAAAAGTAGCTTTGGTAGATAATTCTCCTATATTCCATAAATACTCTCTTACAATATAGTAAACTATTCCATATGTAATAATTAGTGCTAGTGACATAATAATACTGAGTTTTGGATTGACATATAATAATAATATCGCGATGAATAAAACTATTACAATTCTAGCAATGGCTAATAGCATAGGGTAAATTACACCAATTATTATTCTATTTACTTCGGTTAATACATTCTTACTTAATTCAGAAGAATTTCTATTTAAAAAGAATATATATGATTGAGATAAATAATTACTAAAAATTTTTTTTGATAATCTGTACGATTGAAACTGTACAAATCTTGTTATCCACCAAAAAATCAAAGCTGCATATGCATTTGAAAATAATAATAATACAAATACAATTAATCCTAAAACAATTAAAAAATCATTATAACTGTTAAGATTTAAAAAATTATATAAATATTTTAAAAAAAAATTCGTATCTATAATTGATGGGTCAATTACGATAGACATAAATGGAAGTATTGAGGCAATACTTGTAATTTCAATAAACCCATGTAACAAGATTCCAAAGAAAAGAATTATAATTTTATTTTGTTCAGACTTTGTAAATAATAAGTAAATATTCTTCATTTAAAATTCTTATACTTAGTTTTTTTATTAAGCATGAGAGTAAGTATTATAATTTAAATTGATAATTAACAAATTACACTAATCCAATTATTAATAAACTTAAAAAAATCATTAAAAAGGAAAGATAGAAGTCATTAATATCATAATATTAAATTTGTTTAACTATTATTCTTTACAAGTTAGACAAAATATTCTTTATACCAGTCAATAAATTTTTTAATTCCCATCTTTATTTCAGTGGATGCTTTATAACCAGTTTTATTTTTAAGTTTGTCTACAGATGCATGAGTTTTATAAATATCCCCTATTTGAAGTTCTCTATATTTAACTTTAGCTTTTATTCCTAAATTATTTTCGATTTCTGATAAAAAACTTTTTAGTTTTTTTGGATTTGAATTTCCAATATTAAATATTTCAAAGGGTATTTTTTTTTTAGGAGGAATATTAATTAATTTAATTATTCCATTAACTACATCTTCTATATACGTAAAATCTCTTACATGATTACCATTATTGTTAAGATACATTTTTTTTTTATTTAATATTGCTTTAGTAAATTTGAATAACGCCATATCTGGACGTCCCATTGGTCCATATGCTGTAAAAAATCTTAGCCCCGTACATGGTAATTTGTATACATTACTGTAAGAATGAGCCATTACTTCATTACTTTTTTTTGTTGCAGCATAAAAAGAGAGTGGTTTGTCAGTGTTGGCATTTTCTTTAAGGGGAAAAATATTTGCTGGTCCATAAACAGAACTTGTAGATGCAAAAATTAAGTGCTTTACACTAAAATTTTTTGATGCTGATAGAATATTAAAAAAACCCTCAATATTGTTTTTTAAATATGTTTCAGGATTTTCAATAGAATATAATACTCCTGCTTGAGCTGCTAAATTTATTACCACTTCATATTTATTTTTTTTAAAACTCAAATCAATTTTATTTCGATTTGTAATATCTATTTTCTCAAAATTAAAATTTTTTTGTTTTTTTAGGATTTTCAATCTATCTTGCTTTAATTTGACATCATAGTATTTGTTGAGATTATCAATACCAAAAATCTTAAATTTTTTATTTTCTAATATTTTTTTTGATAAATGATATCCAATAAAGCCTGCACATCCTGTTATAAGAATATTTCTATATCTTTTAGTTGGCATATTTATTTAATCATGATAAATTTTTTAGATACAATGTATAGACATATTTTTTAAATAATATACTGATCATTGTTGTAATTGTGATTATAACCGAGCTTCTTTTATTATGCCTTCAAGCAAGATTTCAATAGTAATACCTGTATATAATGCATATGAAACTTTAGAAGAATTAGTTAGTCAATGTGAGAAAAATATTAAAAATATTACTCAGGATTTTGAAATAATATTAATAGATGACTATAGTAATGATAAATCTTGGGAAAAGATTAAAAATATTTCAAAAAAAAATGTGTTTGTAAAAGGTTTAAAATTAATTAGAAATTTTGGTGTTGATACCGCAATTACTGAAGGTCTTAAACAAAGCTCTGGAGATTATATCTATATTGTAACTTGTGACCTGACTGACCCATTAAATGAAATGTTCACAATGTTTGATAAAATAAGCAATAATAATGAATTAGATATAGTTTGTAGCTATTACAAAAATAAACATCCAGAAAGTTTTATGAGTAAATTTTTCTCAAAAATATATTGGAAATTTTTTTCTTTTTTAATAAACGAAGTTTATCCTGTAGAGGAAGGGCTTTATAGAATTATATCCAAAAAAGCTGCAAATATCTACCTAGCAAACAGCAATAAATTTAAACATATTAAGATTATGCATAAATTTGGTTTAAAAAAAGATTATGTTTCAATGGAACAAGGATTAAGAAAATTTGGAAGTTCAGGATTTAATATGAGGAAAAAAATTGAATTTGCAATTGACTACATCACAACATATTCCTATAAACCTCTAATATACTCATCAATGTTTGGGTTTTTTTTGTCAATTTTATTTGTCCTTATAGGTGGATTTACTGTCGCTGCAAAATTATTAGGATATATTAATGTACCTGGGTGGGCTTCAATTATTGTATTTGCATCATTTTTATCGTCAATTTTATTTCTCAACTTGGCAATAATTGGAATATACTTAACAAGAAATATTGAGGAAGTTAAAGAGTCAGTACAAAATATAATTGAACAGAAAACTTGAAAATATGAAACATAAAATATTTTATAATCAAACTAATTACGGTGATGAAGAAATTAACGCTGTTGTAGACGTTTTAAAAACTCAAAGCTTTAGTCTAGTTTCAGGAAAGAAATCTCTAGAATTTGAGAAGAAAATAAGTGACCTGTTTGGAAAAAAATTTGGTCTTTTTGTAAATTCAGGCTCGTCAGCTAATATGCTTGCGCTAGCATCTTTAGAATTAAATAAAGGATCAGAAATAATTACACCTTGTTTAACATTTTCAACAACTATATCTCCTATTTTGCAATTAGGTTTAATTCCAAGTCTTGTTGATGTCGATATTAAGACACTAAATATTAAAGTCCAGGATATAGAAAAATGTATAAATAAAAATACTAAAGCTATTTTTGTGCCAAACCTGATTGGAAATATACCAGATTGGGATAAAATAAAAAAAATAGCAGATAAATATAAACTTTATTTGATTGAAGACTCTGCAGATACTGTAGGGTATGATTTTAAAGGAGGTAATACTGGTCAATTAAGCGACATAAGCACTACCAGTTTTTATGGGTCTCATATAATTACTTGCGCTGGTATAGGTGGAATGGCGTGTACCAATGATCCAGATCTCTATGAAAAAATGAAAATAGTTAGAGGATGGGGGAGAAGCTCAGAACTTTTTTCACCAGACGCATCCTTAAGTATAGAAGATAACTTAAAAGATAGATTTGACATTGAAATTGACGGTATATCTTACGATAAAAAATTTATTTTTGAGAAAGAAGGATATAATTTTTTTGCACCTGAGGTATGTGCTGCATTTGGTCTAATTCAGCTCAAAAGATTTGATAAGTTTTTCTCAAAGAGGGTTTCTAATTTTAAATATCTTAAAGATAATATTTCAAAAAATCTTTCAAATTATATTATAGCCCCTGAGGAAACCAATGGGGTAAAAACAAATTGGCTAGCTTATCCAATAATATTAAAGGAAGGTGAGCCAAACCTAAGAACTAATTTACAAATATTTTTAGAAAGAAAAAATATACAAACTAGAACTATTTTTTCGGGTAATATTACTAGACAACCAATTATGGATGGTAAAGTTTATAAAACTAATAATTTCAAATTCGAAAACGCAGACTATATCATGAAAAATGGTATGTTAGTTGGATGCCATCCTAAACTTGAAAAAGTAGAATTAGACTATATTTGTGAGTCGTTAATTGAATTTTTTAATGGAAAATAATTTTTCTAAATGCAGAGTTTGTAATAACAATGTGTCAGTAACGATTGACTTTGGTTTAATGCCAATTGCAAACAATCTTTTATATAAAAATAGTAAAGTCAAAAATGAATATAAGTTTCATATGCAAACAGCTGCATGTAACAAGTGTGGTTGCTTCCAAGTTGTTTCTGTTCCAAATAAAGATTTGATGTTTAATGATTCATATAAATATTTTGCAAGTCAATCAAAATCAATGACTCAGCATTTTAATGCACTTGGGGACAGTATTATTCAAAATTTTATATCAGATAAAACTGATTATATTTTAGATATTGGATCTAATGATGGTATTTTTTTAAAAAACTTTGTAGATAAAAATATTAATCATTTGGGTATAGATGCTTCTGAAAATGTTGTTAATGCATCAAGATCAAAGGGTGTTGAGGCTATTTGTGGATTTTTTAATAAAGATTTGTGCAAATCTATTATTGAAAAAAAAGGAAAAGCAAAAATTATAATAAGCACAAATACAATGCACCATATTGAGAATTGTCACGAAGTTTTAGAGGGTATGGATTTACTTCTAAGCGATAATGGAATAATAATTCTAGAGGATCCATATTTGCCAGACATGTTAGAACTTGGATCGTTTGAACAAATATATGCTGAACACAATTTTATTTGGTGCTGCAAGTCCTACCAAACTCTCTTTAAAAAATATTCATTATATTTAAATAAAGTTGAACATTATCCAATACATGGTGGTTCTATGAGATATTTTTTTTCTAGAAATAATGTTCAGGAGGAATCGGTAAAAAAATATCTCGAATTAGAGGAAAAAATTAAAGTTTCAAATGATTTAACATATGAAAACTTTAAGAATAAAAGCATTAATATATGTAATAATTTGAAAAATTTTTTAATTGAAAAAAAAAATGAAGGCAAAAGAATCTGCGGTTATGGTGCTACAGCTAAGAGTACTACTTTATTAAATTTTGCAGAGATAAATACGTCTTTAATTGATTGTATTTACGACTCAACCCCAGCCAAAATAGATAAACTTACGCCAGGAACACATATACCTATCAAAGATGCATCTACTTTTCATTTAGAAAAGTTTGATTATACAATTATTTTTGCCTGGAATCTTAAAGATGAAATAATTAATAAGGAAAAACAAAAAGGAGCAAAAACTATCTGGGTAGAGTATGTTCCTGAAGTTAAATTATCAGATGCAAATTAGAAAAAAAACTATTCCAGTGTTAAGTCCTGCTGGTGGTAAAGAGGAGATAAATGCAATCGCTAAAACTATCAAAAGTGGTTGGTGGGGTAGAGGTGCTCAAGTAGAAGAATTAGAAAAAAAATTTGCTAAATTAATAGGTACAAAGTATGCAGTAACAACATTAAGTAATACTACAGGATTAGATCTTGTTTTAAAAGCTTATGGCATAAATAGTGGAAATATTATTTCACCCACTGTTTCATGGGTAACGACTGCAATGGTTCCTCTTTGGAATAACTGTGAAAATAGATTGTGTGATATAAATCCAAAAGATAGAAATTTATGCCCCAAAGATGTTAAAAAATTAATTGATAAAAACACTAAAGCTATAATTTCAGTAAATTACGCTGGTATCCAATGCAATACTAAACCATTAAGAAAGTTCTTTAAAGGCTTAATAATAGAAGATTGTGCGCTTAGCTGTTATACACCAGGAGCTGGAAAAAGTGGTGATGTAGCAATATGGTCTTTTCAAGCTGTAAAAACTATCTCGTGTGGTGACGGGGGTATTATAACAACAAATTCCAAGAAACTTTATAAAAAACTTAAATCTCTTACTTATTTTGGTATTTCGCAAGACACATACAAAAGAGCCACTGTAAAAGGTAAAAAATCGTTACTTAAGCCGGGTTATGTATGGGATTTTGATGTGAAATCAGTTGGATACAAAGCTTATATGAATGATTTACAAGCATCTATGCTATTAGCTCAATTAAAAAAGCTAAAAAGTTTTGTTAAAAGACGATTGCAAATTCAAAAATTTTATAACGACAGTCTTCCAAAAGAAATAGGAAAACCTGAATATAGCGGTACATGCCAATTCTATAGCGCTTCTGTGAAAAAAGAATATAGATCTGAACTGATGGAGTTCTTAGCTAAGAAAAAGATACATACTACTGTTCATTATAAACCTCTCCACTTGCATCCAGTTTTTAAGCAAAAAAGAAAGTTTCCAATTGCAGATGATGAATGGAAAAAATTTATATCTTTTCCATGTCATGCAGCAATGACTTTAAAAGATGCAAAGTATATTGTTTATTATGTCAAAAAATTTTTTGATAAAAAAAACAAAAAAGTTTAATCTTTTCTAAACCGATAAAAAAATTATCAAGTTTTTAAATCTTTATGAAATTAATTTTTTTGCAGGGACACCAATAACCGTTGTATAAGGTTCAACATCTTTTGTTACAACAGCTCCCATGCCAATTACAGCTCCTTTTCCAATAATTATTGGTTTTTTTGGAGTTCCTTGTTTAATTATGGCTCCACATCCAATATAGGCATAATCATGAACATGTACGTTACCATTGCAAAATACTGATGGTGCAAAGTGAACATAATCTCCGATAACACAATCATGTGCAACAGATGAAAAACGATTTAAATGAAAATATTTACCAATCTTAGAATTTGGGGAAATAACAGTATACTCACATAAAATTGAGCCCTCATTTATACTTGTGTAATCATACAAAACTGATGTTGAACTTACGAGGCTAATTGGTTTACAGTTATGTGTTAAAAACTTTTCTACTATGTCTTTTCTATTGCTATAATTTGCAATGCTAACATTAAAATATTTTTTTGGTACTTTTATATTTAGAAACTCATTTGACGATATTATTTCAAAACCATTTATATTTGATAATTTTATATGATCATCGACAAATTTAATTTCGTTTTTATCAAAATTTTTAATATAATTAATTGTTTCTCTTCCAAATCCACCACATCCAACTAAGCCAAATATTCTATCCATTTAACAACTATATATCAGTAAATTTTGTATAGCTAATATTTTTGTTAGAATTAAATATAAAATTTTAATTATTCATGTATTTTTTTGAAAAATATGAAATGAAATTATTTAAATTATTTAAAAAAAATTTCGATACAATTATCATAGAAATTACTTAATACTCTTCTTTTAGAACTTTTTAACTTTATCATAAGTCGGGGTATTCTCTTTAGAATTTAATAATATTTTTACACGTGAAAATATAGAATAAAAAAATAAAGATATAAATTTCATAAAATTTGGAATTAAAGACCAGATTTTTGCTAAAAAATTTTTATTTTGAATAGTGAGTCTTTTATAAATTCTTTCAAAAGCATCTATATCTGGATAAGTTTCAACCCAATATTTTAGAAGTTTTTTTTGGGGAATTAAAAAAAATATAAAAGATAAAATTTTATTAAATATATTATCATTAAAGAGTTTTTTGTAACCAAATTTTTTAAAACATATAGAAAAGATTCCCTCTATCATAACTATTTGTTTATTTGATAAAGTTGTTCTCCATCTAGCTGTTACATTTTCAATTTTAAAATAATCTTCAGGAATTTTTTGGTTGAATAAGCTCTGATCATTTGGTTTATCACCAAGAAGATAGGCCGAGTCAACAAAAACAGTTTTTCCTGAGGGAAAGCTTTCATAAAGAATACATTCATCAAAATCTATTTGTAACCAATTTGATAATTTTAACATTTCATTTTTAAGATTATTGTGCAAATTCTCATTTTTTAAAATAAATAAATTTTTCCCATTTTTATAAAATTTATCTTTAATTATATTTATGGCATAAAGCCAACAATCTATGGTCATATTAAATGTATAATCAGGGAGATGACCAAATAGTTTGTCTCTACGATACCATGTTCCAGCAAGCGCTGCTCTTGGATCTCTTAAGACTAATATGAGTGAAGATTGAGGAAAATCTTTCTTATAAAATTTTTTATAAAGAGGTATGTGCTCATGTGCTATAATTGCTTTTATATGGCTTTGATCAATTTTTTTAGCATAAATATAAGATTGATGAATAAATAAAAATGCTTCTTTCCTGCTAATTAAATTATCCTTTAGCAAATCAGAGAGTTTTAGAAAAAAATTATTTTGTTCTTCTTGAGTATGAAGAAATTTTTTTTGTTCATTTTTACTATCAGGTCCAATATTTTCTGTTATATATTTGTAAAACTTATCATGAATTATTTTTCCATTTTCAGATTCGCTAAAGTCAAATTTGGTCCAGCATCTATAAAAACTTAAAGCCGGTGTAACTAATAATTGGGGATGGGAGTCTAAAAGTGAATGAACCCAATCAAGTCCCGAATGTAGAAAAGACGACAAAAAAATTATTTTTTTCTCTTTCATAATTAAATGTAATCATATTTGCACATAAAATTTTTTATTAATAGTTTATTTCTTGAGTAATAAAAAAAGTTTTTTAAAGCTAAATTTTTATTTTTATTGTTTTTAATAAATAAAAGAAACAAACCATCAAGCAAATAAATAATATAATTCATTTTATTTTTTAAGAATTATATTCATCAAATCGTTTTTACTTAGATCAATAGGATTATTTTTTAATCTTAATATATTGATTTGATTTAAAATTGTACCAACTTTTTTATTTATATTTATACCCAACAATTTAAAGTTATCTTCTAGATTTGCATTTTTTTTAATAAACTTAATTTTTTCGCATAATTCATTTATATTTTTTGCATTAAATATATCAAAAATTATTTTGTATCTTTTTCCAAGATCAAAATTTGACCTTGAGTACTTTTTATTTTCATAATTAAAGTAGAGAAATTTCTCTAAAGTTAAAGAAACTGCGTGCCCATGGTTAATGCCATAAATGGAGGTAAATGGATAAGAAACTGCGTGAGGTGCTGTTGTTTTAGAGATGTTGATTGCTTTTCCAGCCAGGTTAGCAGCAAGGATCATATTTTCTGAATTTGTTTTGGTTGGTTTATCTATAAAACTTAAGTAGTTTTTAGAAGATAATATTAAAGATTGTTTAGCAAAATAAATACTACTTTTATTTGATTTAACTGAAATTAATGACTCAATCGACTGAGCTATTACGTCGAAACCAGCATCAGATTTTAGTTTTTTAGGATTTCCAATAATTAATTTTGGTAAAAGAAAATAGTAATTGGGTAATAAAAGTTGGCTTTCAACTGAATGCTTAATCTTATTAATATAAATAACTGCATTGGAAGTTACCTCTGCACCAGATCCAGCGGTGGTTGGTATTGCGATTAAAGGGTATTTTTTTTTTTTACCTGGGGTTTGATAATCTAACAACATTTTTTTTAAACTTTTTAAATTCACAATTTCAACTATGTTTGCAATTTTTGCTAAATCCATTACCCCTCCTCCGCCTATGGCTAAGACTAAATCAGGTTTATATTCATCTAATAATACAACTAACTTTTTAAGTTCTTCTATTTCAGGTAGATATGAAATTTTAAAGTAAAACTTAAAAAGTTTTTCATTATCATTAAAATTAATAATTTTTGAAATTCCTGATTTATAAAAAGAGTTCTTCCCAGTAACAATAAATATTCTATTAAATTTTTTTTTGTTTAAAAAATATTTTAAATCTTTTTCATCTGAATTTTTTAAGTTCATACACTAGCTTATAATTTCATTTTATGAACTGTCTAATTATATTTTTAAAATTTTTTGGCCTTCCAAGTTTATTTATACTTTGACTTTTTATTTTAACTTCTAAAAAATTTGGACCTTTTGATTTTAAAAATATATTAATTTTCTTTTT
>CENP01012306.1_pt1 | contig 20384 bp, 22 predicted proteins | sample 361281 | NCBI WGS metagenome assembly CENP01 (sample SAMEA2591122, study PRJEB7988) | marine metagenome | biome: marine biome (ENVO:00000447); feature: deep chlorophyll maximum layer (ENVO:xxxxxxxx); material: saline water (ENVO:00002010), including plankton (ENVO:xxxxxxxx) | depth 70 m | reverse complement strand
ATTGTAACACACTTTCTTGATTGTTAACTTCGATATTTTCAAATGTTTATGACCTTTTTAAAATTTTAAGGTGGTTATAGCGATAGGGCTCACCTCTTCCCATTCCGAACAGAGAAGTTAAGTCTATCAGCGCAGATGGTACTACTATTAGTGGGAGAGTATGTCGCCGCCTTTATCTCATAAAACAACCCTTTTTGTTAAGGGTTTTTTTATACCCTTTTTCTAATCTATTTTGTATATTAATATTATGGACTTTAATACTACTGGTATACTTATTTTAATTATGCTTATTTTCTGGCAATTTATCATGTGGAAAAATATTAAACTTAAAAAATAGCAAGAATTATCATTGGATATAATTATGATAGGTCTTTCAGGATGGTTAATTTATCTAACATTTATAATGTAGGTTAAAATTTTATTTGCTTTTTTTAAGTGGTATAGAATAAGTCAATGTATAGTTAAAGCCACTTCCAAATGTATTTTCATCTGTTACTTTATTAAATCCAGGTATAAAAAGGTTACCAAAGTTATCTGGTTTTTTATCTGACAGTAATTTATTTAATCTAAGACTTAATCCTAAATAAACATTTTTAAATGTTTCGACCTTAATTCCTAATAGTATCTCAATCCAATTACCAGATAGATTAGAATACTCAATTGTCTGAAATTCATTAGTAACTAAATTTGAAAAATAAGAATCTTTATTTCTAACATTATAGTCCAAAATTTTACTAGAAAAACTTGAAGTTCCATATCGCAGTCCAACATAAATTGAGTTATCCATTCCGATCCAATTTTCAAACATATTATAATCAAATCCAATTCTTAAAAAACTCCCTGAGGAGTTAAAGTTTATGTTTTCATCTTCAATTACTTTATCAATCAATCCATATTCTCCAGCTAAATAAATATTCTCTGTTAATTGTAAATCACCAACAATCTCATAATTTAAATTATCCCCTTCAGATGACGATAGTATAGGTTTAAGTAAGTCAAATCCTAGTCTTATCTTATTGATATTAAGCAATTTATCTTTTTTGATCAAAGTATCATTTGAATTTGATTCTGTTTGACTAATTAGCATATTTGTTGATAAACAGATGCTAATAATGAATAAATATATTTGTTTCTTCTTCATTAAAAATTGAATCTTTTATAACTGAAATTTCTCGGATCCATCCAGTTTGTTTTGTAATTTCTGTTTGAGAATTAATTATAAAGTTTGATTTATATCCACATGATCTGTTTAAATATTGATGTATTGATTGATGGTATATAGTCAGTGTGTCTATTAAATCGTTATTATCTAATAAAAATTGAGTTTTAGTAGAATTAACTTTTAGAGGAAGCTTTATAGATTGCCCTGAAAAAGTCTCATGAATAATAGAATCATTTCCTATTGATTTTAAATTAACTAAACTGATTCCAGTAGGATTTTTTGTTTCATCATCTAAAAAACCAATTGTGATTCGGTTTGTGTTATCAGAGCCTTCTATACATATATCATCTTTTTCACAAGAAATGATCAGTAAAATTGTTAGTAATATTTTTATAACTCTAATGATAACAGGTAGATTATCTTTTTTCAAAATTACTATATTTATACAAAACCAAACACATCTTGTTAAATAAAAAAACTGAAGTCATAGATAAACTCTTTGAAATTGAAAATCTTAATGATTATCATCTAAACTTAGAAAAAAAGTTTGGAGCAAATGATTATCACCCATTACCTGTTGTTCTTAAAAAAGGAAAGGGTGTTTATTTATGGGATGTTAATGAAAAAAAATATTATGACTTTTTATCAGCATACTCTGCTGTTAACCAAGGCCACTGTCACCCAAAATTAATTAACTTAATTAAAGATCAAGCTGAAACTTTAACTCTAACCTCTAGAGCTTTTCACAACAATAAACTTGGTGAATATATGGCATATGCTACAAAGCTTTTTGGATTTGAACAACTTCTTCCAATGAATACTGGTGCAGAGGGCGTTGAGACATCAATAAAATTATCAAGAAAATGGGGTTATCTGAAGAAGAATATAGAGCATAATAAAGCTAAAATTGTTGTTTGTAACAATAATTTTCATGGAAGAACCACAACTGTTATTTCCTTTTCTACTGATTCTGGTTCAAAAGATTTTTTTGGTCCTCATACTCCAGGATTTATTCATATTCCACATAATGATGTTGGTGCTTTAGAAAAAGAATTTATTAAAGATGAAAATATAGTTGCTTTTTTAGTAGAACCTATTCAAGGAGAAGCAGGTGTTAATGTTCCAGATTCAGATTATTTAAAGAAGGTTAGGGAGTTATGTACTAAGTTTAATGTATTGATGATTGCTGACGAAATTCAGACTGGTCTTGGAAGAACTGGCTCGTTATTAGCATCATGTGGAAATTGTAATTGTAATTCTTCCTGTGAACAACAAAAATCATATGTAAGACCTGATATTCTAATTCTTGCAAAAGCCCTAAGTGGTGGAACTTATCCTATTTCTGCTGTACTTTGTGATTCAGAAATAATGGAAGTAATTAAACCTGGTCAACATGGTAGTACATTTGGTGGTAATCCTTTCGCTGCAACTATAGCCAAAAAAGCACTTGAAATAATTGTTGATGAAAATCTTTCACAAAATGCTAGAAACCTTGGACAAATATTTAGATATTCAATAAGTGAATATATTAAAACTAGCAAAATTGTAAGTAAGATAAGGGGTAAAGGTCTCTTAAATGCAATAGTTATAAATGATTCACCAGATAGTGAAACTGCTTGGAATATATGTCTTAGATTGAGAGATAATGGGCTATTAGCTAAACCAACCCATGGAAATATTATTAGATTTGCACCTCCATTAGTGATCACCAAAGATCAGCTTCTTAATTGCATAAAAATTATTATTTTTACCCTTAAAGAATTTGAACCTAAATAAATGAATGTATATTTTGATAATGCATCTACAACAAAGGTAAGAGAAGAAGTTGTTGATGAAGTATCTAATGTTTTAAAGAATTGTTTTGGAAATCCATCTTCAACACATTCTTTTGGTAGATCAGCAAAATCTTATATTGAAACTTCCAGAAAAACAATTGCAAAAATCTTAAATTGTGAACCTGGAGAAATTATATTTAACTCTGGAGGAACAGAATCTGATAATTCAATTTTAAAATGTGCTGTTAAGGATTTAGGAGTAAAACATATTATTTCATCAAAGATTGAGCACCATGCAATTACTCATACTCTAGAAGAGCTTGAGTCCCAAAATGTTTCAATACATTATGTTAAACTTCTGGAAAAGGGTAATATAGATCTTGATCATTTAGAATACTTACTGAATTTAAATGATGAGCCAAAACTAGTTACTTTAATGTACATTAATAATGAAATAGGAAATATACTAGATATCAATAAAGTATCTAATTTATGTCAAAAGTATGATACATTTTTTCATTCTGACGCAGTCCAAGCTATAGGTCATTATAAAATTGATTTAAGTTCATTAAAGATTGATTTTATGACATCTGCAGGTCACAAATTTCATGGGCCAAAAGGTGTTGGGTTTACATATATAAATAATTCAACAAAAATAAAATCTTTTATTTGTGGTGGTCCTCAAGAAAGAGGCTTAAGAGCCGGGACAGAGTCTGTTCACAATATAGTAGGAATGACAAAAGCTCTTGAAATTGCGGACAACAATATTGAAGAGGAGGCCGAATATGTTAAATCAATTAAGAAATATTTAATTGATAACCTTTCAAATCTATTTCCTAATATTCATTTTAATGGTGAATCTGGAGATATGACTAATAGCACTTATACTCTATTAAACGTTTGTTTTCCGATTTCTAATGATAAAGCAGCTATGCTTGATTTTCAACTTGATCTAAAAGGAATTGCATGTTCTAAAGGAAGTGCATGTCAATCAGGAAGCTCTGATGGTTCTCATGTATTAAGTGAAATACAAAATGATGCTAATAAAAAATTTCCCTCTGTACGATTTTCTTTTTCATATAATAATAATAAGAAAGAAGTTGATTATTTAATTGAAACTCTAAAAGAATTTATTAATTCTTAATTAATAATAAACTTTAGTTTGATACACTCCTTTATTTCCAACTCCATCTTCATATTTAATTATTAACTCATTTTCCCCATTTTTAATAATTCCATCTGATAAGTTGTGAAATATCATATTTGATTTAGGTTCATATTCAAATAATGCCCAATTTCCATTAAAGTAACTAGAATATTTTTTAATTCCAGACAAATCATCCTTAAGTCTTAATCTTAATGTATTCTTAAGTTTTATATTTGAATTACTTTTAAAATTAATAGGCTTAATTTCAGGTTTTAAGCTATCTTTTGATATTACGTACTCACCTAGTGAGGATATACTAGCATTGATATAGGAATTACTTTTCTTTGAGTTTATATAACTTATTTTTCCGTTTATTATTTTACCTACAAATGACTGTCTAAGCTCTAATGTATCAGAAATTTTATGTGGTAATTTTATTTTAATAGAAGATCTAAATGGATCTTTTTCTTTACCAAGATTAAGTATACCAGATTGATATGAAACATTCATTAATAAATCGTTATAAAAAGTATTTTTATCTATCTCTATTATTGAAGAATTTTTGTTAAGCGTGTATTTTTGATCAGTTAAGATCTCTATGCCATTATAGGATTGTCTGCTGGAAATAGAATCATTAGCTTTTATTTTAAATTTAATACTGGAAGAATTCCCATTCCAATCGGAAACTCTAACATGTAGAGAATTATTCTTAAAACTATCTGAATTAATAATGCCGTTAAACTTATTATTTTTAAGAAAAGATAGATTAGAGTTGCGAGGTGAGTAAATTTTTAAAACCTTTTTATTACTTTCAACTAAAGAAATATAGTCATACATTATCTTCTTATAATGATTTTCACTAAACTTAATTTTATCCATTTTATATGAATACTTTAAAATTGAGTCTATAAAAAGTTCAACTTTATATACTCCATTTTGATTATATAAATTTTTATACTGTATATCATAAATATCTAATCCAATACCAACTTTTCCATTATACTCAAAATCATCAACAGTGTATGTTGAGTCATTAACTTTTCTTACTTTTTTTCTAATAGGAAGACTTCTGATTAAGCTATTATCCTCATTAATTAAATATAGACCTCTAATTATTGGTCTTTCATCATCTTTATATGTATAATTAAACATTAATGGATTAATAGCATCTTGACTTTTAGTATCTCTAATTTCAAAATGAAGATGAGGTCCAAATGATCTTCCTGTATTTCCAGAATATCCTATTACCTCTCCTTTGCTAATTCGTAATTGATTTTTTTTTGGAAACTTCTTAATTGAATTTTTTTTGGCTTTGTAAAGTTCAGATTTAATATACTCATCTAATTCAGGACTAAAATTTTTTAAATGAGCATAGACTGAGGTAAAACCATTAAAATGATCTATATATATCACCTTCCCATACCCATAATTATTAACCTCTATTCTTGAAACATATCCATCTTCAATACTGAAAATCTTTTGTCCTTGGACACCTCTACTTTTAAAGTCTATACCAGTATGGAATCTTGATCTAAATTCTCCAAATGTTCCAGAAAGATCAAAAGGAGCATCAATTGGAGTATGAAAGTCAATTTCTTGAGATATCCCAAAATTTATATTACTTATAAATAATGTAGTGTAAAGAATTCTAAGAAATAATCTCATTTAGTCTCAAATTTAACTTAAGATTTTTATAAATTGAAACCATTAAAAATTTTTTTTATTTAAATGCTTTTAAATCACATTAACTCGTTACAAGAAAAAACTAATCTTTTATTAAATAAATTAGATGAACTTAAAGCTATTAATGAATCCTTAGTATCAAAAAATGATTATTTAGCAAAGGTTAATAAAGATCTTGAAACTAAAATTAAAGTCATTCAGGCACAAGAAAAACAACTCAAACTTGTTACAGCTTTAACTAATGAAAATAGTGACAAACAATACTTTAAAAATAAAATAGATTATTTAATTAAAGAAATAGACTATTGTATAGAAAGAATATCAATTTAGTATAAATGGAAGATAACATAAAAATTAAATTAAACATAGGTGACAGATTGTATCCTCTTACAATTCAAAGATCTCAAGAGTTTTATTTCCGAGAGGCAGCTAAGGTTATTGAAAAAACAGTTAAAAGTCTTGAGGAGAATTATTCAGTAAGAGATAAACAAGATTTGTTAGCAATGTGTTGTATACAATTTGCTGCTAAAAATTTACAAAATAAGTCTAAGTCTGGAGATTCTGATACAGAGGTTGAAAAAATTATTTTAAAAATGATAGATGATATTGACAAATCCATTTTAACTTCTTAAATTTACTTGAACCTGTATTAGTGATTTTTGGTAAACTCAACGAGTATTAATTAAGAAAGGTGAGTTTAAATGCTAAAGCAAGCTGTCTTTGAATAGATCCTTGAATGTTTAATTAGCCTTAATCCTGTTTATTAGGAGTTTACGCAATACTCACTTTAATACAGGTTTTTTTATTTACTAGGTTAGAAGATTTCCATCTTCATCCCATTCTGCAAGATCATTTCTCTTACTTTGATCAACACATCTGGAAATCCAGTCTTCATCGTATGATACGGAATATTCTTTAAGTACTTCTTCTGGAACACCATCCCAAACATTTGGAGTATTACCTTTGTAACCTAAATCATTAATGCCTATCTCTGAGGTGAAATATCCAGTAAGAACCATCCCTCTGTAAACTGCAAATAATCTAATAGCTTCTTGTAAATCTTCATCTTTATTGTCACTAAATGCAATATCATCAAAGACAGATTTTATTTGAATATCGTTACAATCTAATAGCTTAAGTCCAAATCTAATATTACAAATTTCATCAAAAACTATTAGGCCTCTTCTAAGAACTTTCTCACCATATTCATTATGAGCAGGTGTGCTAAAGTCTTTAGCAATTATTTCAAATAATTCGACTACTCCCGCATCTTTTATGTTTCCTTTATCATTGGGTGGAAGAATGATATTTGCAATTCTTTCGATAGATTTTAGTTCTGTATTAGAAAAAAACTTACCAGTTAAAACTTTATAATCCCATTTTAACTCTTCATATGTTCTACCATAGTTATATTGCCAAACTTGGTCAAGCATTAATTTATCCTCAGATGTTATACAACTTTTTAGGGTCAGAGTAGCTCCAAGTGAGCCCAAGAACATTGTTTTTATACTATCTCTTCTCTTCATTAGATATTCTGTTTTTTGAGTTCACTAATTATATGTTCTGAAGTTCTCATAGACAAAGCCATAATTGTCCAAGTAGGATTTTTATCAGCTTGAGACACAAAAGGAGCAGCATCAACTACATAAACATTATCGACATCATGAAGTCTTTCATATTTATTTACTACTGATTTTTTTGGATCATTACCCATCCTAGTTGTTCCAACTTCATGGATGATTTCACCAGGTACAGAAATTCCATAATTATCTTTTTTGGTTGGTTTATTTCCAAGTGGAATACCTCCCATGTTATATGCTAGTTCTTCAAAAGTATCTTGCATATGTTTTGCCTGTTTAAATTCATTATCGGACCACTTATATCTAAACTTTAGAACAGGAACACCATATTTATCGTTTGTATTTGGATCAATTTCACAATAGTTTTCTTTTAAAGGTATAGCCTCTCCTCTTCCCGAAAGGTAGATTGTAGAGCCATAATATTTTTTCACATCATCTCTTAAAGAGTCGCCATACCCTCCTGTTCTAAGTCCAAAAAATTTATTAAACTCATTAGGATTCCATCCAATTCCATACTGTGGTAATGTCATTCCACCACCAATTTCAATATGATATCCTCTTGGAAAATCAAGTTTCTTACTATCTAACCACCAAGGTGAGTAAACATGCATTCCACCAACTCCATCTTCATTATATATTTTTCTGTTCAAAAGTTCAGGAATAAATACACCTCGTCCTGCACCAGTTGTATCATGAAGATACTTTCCAATTAGATCACTACTATTACCAAGGCCATTTGGATGAGCCTTACTTTTTGAGTTTAAAAGTATTCTAGCTGTTGCACATGCAGAGGCAGCTAGAACAACAATTTTTCCTTTTATTTTGTAATCTTTACCATTCTCTTTATTTATAAATGACACTCCATTAGCACGACCATTATTATCAGTAAGAACTTCGTTAACCATTGAATTTACATATAGATCTACCTTACCTCCTTTAAGTGAAGGAATTACTAGACAAGAACTTGATGAAAAATCTCCATATACAGAGCATGATCTATCACACTGTCCACAATAAAAACATATACCTCTTTCATTATTTATTCTTTTTGTAAGAACAGATAATCTAGAAGGCATAACTTTTACATTAGACTTTCTGGCTCCCTTAATATAAAAAAGTTCATGAAGTCTAGGTTTAGGTGGTGGGAGAAAAAAGCCGTCAGGTTCATTAAACATATTTTCTTTTGTACCATAAACTCCAACTAGTTTATCTAATTTATCATAATAAGGTTTGATGTCTTCATATGAAATAGGCCAGTTTTCACCAAGACCATCATAATCTTTACTTTTGAAATCTTTTGGTCCGAATCTTAATGAAATTCTTCCCCAATGGTTTGTTCTACCTCCTAACATCCTAGATCTCCACCATTTAAAATCAGTTCCATCTTCAGAGGAATATGGTTCACCATCTATAGACCAATCTCCATAAGACATATGAAAGTCTCCAAATGCTCTGTTAGTTCCAGCCCCTCTTCTAGGAGATTCCCATGGCCATTTTAATTGAGTTTGTTGATCTGGATTTGCAGGATCAAAGTATGGGCCCGATTCAACCAAGGCAACTTTAATTCCAGCATCACTTAATGTTTTTGTAGCCATTCCTCCACCTGCACCAGACCCTACTACAATTACATCATATTCATCTTTACTTTTAATTATCTCCATAAACATTTCTAAATTATTAAAAAACTATTGGATATTAATCTACTTACCAATAAAGTTTTCTTATATTAAAAATCAATAATTAAATATCTCTATAAATATTTATAAATAAAAATTTAATACACTGCATTGTTACTGCTTAACTGAATTATGATTGTAGAAATATGTGCTACATCTTTAAAGTCTATTATAAATGCTCAAGATGCTGGTGCAGATAGAATTGAATTGTGTCAAGAGTATTTAATAGGTGGAGTTACACCGAGTCAAACTTTTACTCATGAATCAATACAAAATTCTCGAATCCCAATTAATATACTTATTAGACCTAGAGGTGGGGACTTTAACTTTACAGATGAAGAGTTTGACATTATGATAGAATCGATTTATAACTTTAAAAATTATAATGTAAATGGATTTGTTGTTGGATTTCTCAATGATAAGAATAAACTAGATTCAAATAGGTTATCTGAATTTAGAAACATTACTAAAGGATATGAGTTAATATTCCACAGAGCTTTTGACTATCTTAATAATCAAGATGAATCTTTAGAATTGTTAATTGAAAATAATTTTGACAGAATTCTTTGTTCAGGATCAACTTCTGACTCCGAGCAAGGACTCGAAAAACTTATACATCTAAAGAATGCAGCTGGAAATAAAATTTCAATAATGCCTGGAGGAGGTGTAAATTTGAAAAATTTTAATTTGTTTAAATCCTCAAATTTTAATGAAATTCATCTATCTGCAATAGATAAAAACATCTCTCTTGACTCTAATTATGATATTATTAAAGAAATTGTAGAGATGAGTAAACAATAAAATATTATTTTTGAAAAAAATATATATGGCTTTTGATATTGATGTTATAAAGAATGTTTACTCAGAACTGTCCTCAAAGGTTGAAAATGCTAGGAAGCTTATAGGTAATCCCTTAACTCTTTCCGAAAAAATATTATATTCCCACCTGTGGGATGGATCCTCTGAAACTTTATTTAAAAGAGGGGAAGATTATGTTGATTTCGGTCCTGATAGAGTTACCTGTCAAGATGCAACTGCGCAAATGGCACTTCTTCAGTTTATGCAAGCTGGTAAAAATAAAGTAGCTGTTCCTACAACGGTTCATTGTGATCATCTAATATTAGCACAATCTGGTGCTAAAAAAGATCTTAAAAATGCAAATAAAGTAAGTTCTGAAGTTTTTAACTTTCTTGAATCAGTTTCTAGAAAATATGGAATAGGATTTTGGAAACCAGGAGCTGGAATTATTCATCAAGTAATTCTTGAAAACTATGCTTTTCCAGGAGGTATGATGATAGGTACGGATTCTCATACAGTAAATGCTGGTGGTTTAGGTATGGTCGCAATTGGAGTTGGAGGTGCAGATGCTGTTGATGTAATGGCAGGGATGCCATGGGAATTAAAATTTCCTAAATTAATAGGTATAAAACTTAAAGGAAAGCTAAACGGTTGGACTTCAGCAAAAGATGTGATTTTAAAAGTAGCAGGGATCCTTACCGTTAAAGGTGGTACTGGCTATATCTTAGAATATTTTGGAGATGGAGCAGAATCTCTATCATGTACTGGTAAAGGAACTATTTGTAATATGGGAGCAGAAGTTGGTGCTACAACTTCAATTTTTCCTTATGATGAATCAATGGAGAGGTATCTTGAGTCAACTGAAAGAATGGATGTTGTCAGTGCTGCTGCCTCAGTCAAAAGTGATTTAAGAGCTGATCAAGATGTTTATGATAATCCACAACAATATTTTGATGAAGTAATTGAAATTAATCTTAATACTCTTACACCTCATATAAATGGTCCTTTTACTCCGGATTTAGCTACACCAGTTAATGAGATGAAACAAAAGGCTCAAACTGAAGGTTGGCCTACAGAAATTAAATGGGGCTTAATAGGTTCATGCACAAACTCCTCATATGAGGATTTGTCTAGAGCAGCATCTATTGCCAAACAAGCACTTGATAATAATATTAAAATAAAATCTCAGCTAGGAATTAATCCTGGTTCTGAACAGGTTAGGTATACAGCAGAAAGAGATGGGATAATTGAGCTATTTGAAAGATTAGAATCTAAAATTTTTACCAATGCTTGTGGACCTTGTATAGGTCAATGGAGTAGAGATGGAGAAGATAATAATGAAAAGAATTCTATAATTCACTCATTTAACAGAAATTTTGCCAAAAGAGCAGATGGAAATCCAAACACTCATGCATTTGTTACTTCTCCTGAAATGGTTATGGCTGTTGCTCTATCAGGTAATCTAGATTTCAATCCACTTAAAGATAAATTGACTTCTGAGGATGGTAAAGAAGTTTTACTTGACCCACCAATTGGTGATGAGTTGCCTTCAAATGGTTTTGCTTATGAAGATAATGGCTATGTTGACCCACCATTAGATGGTTCTCAAATTGAAATAAAAATTAATCCAGATTCAAAAAGACTTCAAGTTCTTGAGCCTTTTACTCCTTGGGATGGTAAAAACATTAATAATGCCAGACTGTTAATAAAAGCTCACGGTAAATGTACTACAGATCATATATCTATGGCAGGTCCGTGGCTTAGATTTAGGGGGCATTTAGATAATATTTCTGATAACTGTTTGATTGGTGCTGTGAATCATTTTAATATGCAAACTAATAATGTTAAAAACCTTATTACTGGTGAATATTCACCAGTTCCAGAAACTCAAAGATTTTATAAGAAAAATAAGGTTGATACAATAGTTGTTGGAGATCATAATTATGGTGAGGGATCATCAAGAGAGCACGCAGCAATGGAACCAAGGCATCTTGGTATAAAAGCAGTAATTGTTAAGTCTTTTGCAAGAATTCATGAAACAAATCTAAAAAAGCAAGGAATGTTAGCTTTGACATTTGATCAAGAAAAAGATTATGATAGAATTAATGAGGATGATACATTTAATTTCATTGATTTAGAATCCTTTTCGCCAAATAATCAACTATCTCTTGAGATTATTCATTCTGACAATTCAAAAGAAATTATTAAATTAAATCATACTTTTAACTCTCAACAAATTGATTGGTACAAAAATGGTTCAGCATTGAACTTGATAAAGTCTAATAACTTATGATTAGAGATTTAAAATATTTAATGTCATACACAATTGCTATAACTGCTTTCATTGGTATTGTAGCTGGTGGTCCATTTGTTTATTTAACTGTTATCTATACTTTTATTTTTATACCAATTTTAGAAATTAATATAAAGCAGGATAACCAGATATATTCAATTGATGAGAAGAAAAAAAGGAATCTTAATTTATTTTTTGATTTTTTACTTTACCTAAATGTGCCCATAGTTTATACGATATTTTTTATTTCCTTAAACACTTTACTTCTATCAAACTCATTTTTTGAAATAATCGGTATAATCCTATCTTCAAGTATTGTTATGGCTACTAATGGAATTAATGTTGGACATGAACTAGGCCATAGAAAATCTTTATTAAGTAGAACATGCTCAAAACTACTTTACCTACCAAGTCAATACATGCATTTCTTTATAGAGCATAATTACGGTCATCACGTTAATGTTGCAACACCCCAAGATCCTGCAACTGCTAAATTTAAACAGAACTTATATAGTTTTTGGATTAGTTCCGTAATTAAAACATATATAAGTGCATGGAAAATTCAGTTAAAATTATTGAGTGTCTCAAATCGTAGTTTTTTTTCTATTAAAAATGATATGATATTTTATACTTTATTTCAAGTTTCATTTTTAATTTTCATATTCTTAAACTATGGATTTGTTATTACTGTATACTCATTTGTTATGTCTGTTGTTTCATTTTTATTTCTAGAAACAATTAATTATATAGAACATTATGGTTTATTGCGAAAAGTTAAATCAAACGGAAAATATGAAAGGGTTAAACCTCATCATTCATGGAATTCAAATCACACAGTTGGGAGAATTGTTTTATATGAGCTAACAAGACACAGTGACCACCATTTTATATCATCAAAGAAATATCAGGTTTTAGAATCTATAGAAGATAGCCCTCAGTTACCTTACGGTTACCCAACATCAATTTTAATTTCATTTTTCCCTCCTTTATGGTTCAAGATAATGAATCCACTAGTTGAGAAATATATGGGTTACTCCAAATAATCAATTGTGAGTCATTCTCCAATTGTCATGCAAATTTGATTGATTTGTAGCGAGAGAGAGATTTGAACTCTCGACCTCCGGGTTATGAATCCGACGCTCTCACCAACTGAGCTACCTCGCCAAATTAAGAAATGCAAATATATAAAACAAATATCAAGAAAGTATTGCTAAAAATTCGTTTATTAATGTAAATACTAACTTTTTTTAATATATTGGAACTATATGAGTAAGAAAAAAGAATTTGTAATTGAATATGATTTTCAATCCTCTCCTCAGTTATTATACCAATATCTATATACACCTTCAGGTTTGTCAGAATGGTTTTCAGATGATGTGAATTATAGAGGAGAAAAGTATACTTTTTTTTGGAATGATTCCGAGGAATACGCTAGAGTATTATCAAAAAAAGAAAATGAGAAAATTAGATATCAATGGATTAACGGAGAGCCTGATGAAGAAGACTACTTTTTTGAATTTAGAATTCAAATGGATGAAATTACTAAGGATGTTTCTCTCATAGTAACTGATTTTTCAGATGAAGATGAATTAGATGAAGCAAAGCTTCTCTGGAATAGTTTAATCTCAGATCTAAAAAAAGTTCTTGGTTCCTCCTAGTTTAGTGTAATGTCATCTGGAGAGTTAGACCATATTTTATATTTATTTCCTAAACTTTTAATTATTTTATTCCAACTATTTTTTTTATTTAAATTAAAAACCATATCAGGTTGATTATCCAATACTATCCAGCTGTTATCATCTATTTCATTATCTAATTGATTTAAATTCCATCCAGAATATCCTTGAAGAAAAATTACATCGTTTACATTAATTAATCCATTTTCAATTTGATTAAAAAGAAATTCGAGATCATTACCCCAGTATAAATTTTCATCAATTTTAATACTTTTGAAATGATCATTTTCACTTCTTAATAAATAATAATGATTAGTTGATACTGGACCACCATAGTATAGGTCAATCTTTATATCTTTTGAAGAGTCTAGATCTTTAGTTATGAAAAGATCAGAATATCTATTAATAATAAAACCAGTCAAGCCATCTTCTTTTTCATCAACAATTAATATTATTGACTTATAGAAAATCATATCACTAAGAAGGTTTGGAGATGATATTAAAATCTTTCCTTTCATAATAAAAAAAAGAGCTTCAATTAAGAAGCTCTTTTGACATTTTTTAAATGAATTTAAAACTTAGTTATTTACTGTACTTGAAAGTTCAGCTCCAGCTTTAAATTTTACAACTTTTTTAGCAGGTATTTTAATAGTAGCACCAGTTTGTGGATTTCTTCCGTCTCTTGCAGCTCTTGCAGAGACTGACCAAGATCCAAATCCAACTAGTGATACTCTACCACCTCCTTTTAAAGTTGAACTAACACTCCCTAGAAATGATTCTAGAGCCATTTTCGCTGATGCTTTAGAAATACCAGCGCTAGCTGCCATTGCATCAATTAATTCTGATTTGTTCATATCACTTAATTTTAATGTTTAAACAAAAATATAGGATATTATCAAAGTCCCACGATATATAAGCCTAAAAGTGAATATTTGTTAATAAATAGGGGCGTTTTGTTGATAATGCAGCTGTTTTTCCTAGTAAACATGGGAATTCTCATCAAATTTTAGCCCATTTAACAGCTCTTTTGACGTCATTTCTCTTTTATTTTCCAATTGAATTACAGAACAATTGATTGCACCATCTTCATTATATATACGTAATTCACCATTATTAATAACTATTTTCCCAATTAAATTGTTTTTTAAGAGTGGTCCTTTTTCCTTCATTGCCTTTAATATTTTCAATCTAAACCGATTTTCACCGTTTTTTATCATAGTCCAAGCTCCTGGTTTTGGAGATAGTCCTTTAATTTTACCTATTATATCACTAGTTGACCTACTCCAGTTAATTCTTGTATTCTCTGAATTTAATTTTGGAGCTAATTTTAGATCATCAATAAAGTTTTGTTTGATGGGTTTTAAACTATTATTAAAAATTCCCTCTACAGTTTTAACAACTAGTTCTGCACCAACTTCAGATAATTTAGTGTATAAAGAGCCAAAGTCATCTTCATTTTTTATCATTATCTCTTTCTGAAGTAAAATATCACCTTGATCTATTTTTTCATTAATATAAAAGGTAGTAACTCCAGTTTTTATTTCACCATTCATTAAGCACCAATTTATTGGCGCAGCACCTCTGTAATTTGGCAATAGTGATGCATGAAGGTTTATTGTTCCATGCTTGGGAATATTAAATACTTCAGTAGGTAATTTTCTGAAGGCAACTACAATAATTAAATCAGGTTTTAAATGTTTTATTTGATTAATAAATTCTTCATCCATTAAATTAGATGGTTGAAGGGTTTTGATTTTATTCTTAAGTGTATACTTTTTTACATCACTTTCATTAAGTTTTTGTCCTCTTCCTGAGCGTTTGTCAGGAGAGGTAACAACATAATCAACAATAAATTTAGAGTTAATTTTATCTAAAGAGGTAACAGCAAAACTTGGAGTTCCAAAAAAAATTATTTTTTTTTTCATAGAGAATTTAAAATAAATTTAACTCTTTCTTGAATACTCAAGTTAGGAACTTCAATAATTTTAATTCCAGCGTCATCATAGGCTTTATAGATAAAGGGGCTTATTTTTTTAGCTTCACTAAATTCCTCTATTCTGGTTTCATCTTTTTTATAAATCTCCTCCCATGGTTGAAAAATAAAGATTAAATCATATTTATAGGTCTCGGGTAATCTATCCCAATAATTTGTAGATTTATTTATAGACTTCAGGTATGCTGTTATTTCATGTATACCTCTATCATAAAAAATTAAATTTTCTTTACAGCTAATATTTTCTCCCTTTTCATAATCTTCATGTCTTTTTTTTAAAATTTCATTACTTATCCCAATTGGGTTAGTCTTGAATTCAGATCCATGTATTTTATAATCTGTTAGTATCTCTCTTGCAGCTTCCTGAAAGCAAAGAAATTGACTTTTCCTAAGAGCGTCAATGACACTAGTCTTTCCAGTACTTGGTCCACCAGCTAAAACAATTCTTTTATTTATCTTTTCTTCTATCATTTTCCCAAAAAGGATTAGTTATATTTGTGTAAATCTTTACAAAAATAATTCCCTTGTCAAATAAAAATACTAAATCTGAAGATTTTTATTTAAGATTTGAAGAACAGTTGTTAGAATCTCAGGATTGGCCTGGCATGTACATGTATAAGTTTATTGTCAAGGATGGAAGTGACGAGATTGATAAACTAAAGAAAATTTTAGATAATTATGATGGAAATATTTCTTTTAAGTCTTCTTCAACTAATAAGTTTATTAGTGTAACTTTTGAACATACAGTATCATCACCATCGGATGTAATTAAAGTATATAAAGAGGTTAGTGTCATAGATGATATAATTAGTCTCTAAATGGTAATTAATTTATTAAATTGCGAGATATGAATTCATTAGAATACAATACAGAAAGAAAAAAACTAATAATTCCAGAGTATGGAAGACATGTTCATCAAATGATTGATCAAGCTGTTGCTTTGAAGGATAAAGATGAACGAAATAAAATGGCCAAAGCTATTATAGGTGTAATGGGTAATCTGAACCCGCATTTAAGGGATGTTCCAGACTTTCAACATAAATTATGGGCACAGCTTTTTATTATGTCAAACTTTGAACTAGATGCCGATAGTCCTTTTGAAAAGCCATCAAAAGAACTCTATGATAATAGCAAGCCAAATAAGTTAGAATATCCTCAGAGTTTTCCTAAATACAGGTTTTACGGAAATAATATTAAGAAAATGATTGACATTGCTATGTCTTGGGAGGAAGGAGACCTAAAAGATAGGCTTATTGCAAACATAGCAAATCACATGAAGAAGTGTTTTTTGAATTGGAACAAAGATACTGTTGAGGATAAAGTAATTTTTGACCACTTAGCTGAATTGTCTAATGGGACTTTAAAAGTTCCTGAATCTAAATTGCCTTTAACAGATTCTAGTGAGTTTTTAAAGAATAAGGTTAAGACAAATAATAATTACAAGACAAACAATAAAAATAGAAAAAAGTCTAAAAGAAGATATTAATGTCCAGTCTAAGAGTAAGAGGAGGTATTAAATTATCCGGGGAAATAACACCTCAAGGTGCTAAAAATGAAGCTCTTCAGGTTATCTGTGCTACTTTATTATCAGAAAGTGATGTTACTATTTCCAATATACCTGATATAATTGATGTTAATAAACTAATTGATATACTTAAAAATTTAGGTGTTAAAATTTCTGAATTACAGAAAGGTAAATATTCCTTTAATGCAAAAAATATAAATCTTGAATATCTTAATAAAGGAGAATTTTTAAATGATGCTAAGTCATTAAGAGGGTCTATAATGTTAGTAGGGCCTCTCCTTTCTAGATTTGGTTCGGCATCAATACCAAGACCAGGAGGGGATAAAATTGGAAGAAGAAGATTAGACACACATTTTATTAATCTTGAAAAACTTGGAGCAAAACTTGCTTATGATTCAAAGAGTAGAACATATTCAGTAAATTCACAAAACTCTCTTAAAGGTTCAAGTATTCTTCTTGACGAGGCATCTGTTACAGGTACTGCAAACATAATTATGGCAGCTGTTTTAGCAGACGGAGTTACATCTATTTATAATGCTGCATGCGAACCATATATCCAACAACTATGTTTACTGTTAAATAATATGGGTGCTCAAATTTCTGGAATTGGATCAAATCTTCTGAAAATTGAGGGAGTAGATAAACTAGATGGAGCAACTCATAGAATATTGCCTGATATGATTGAGATTGGAAGTTGGATTGGGTTAGCTGCAATGACACAAAGTAAACTTAGAATTAAAAATGTTTCATGGGACAACTTAGGGCAAATACCTGAGGTATTTAGAAAGATAGGAATTACGCTAACTAAAGAAGACGATGATATAATTATTCCAGCTCACTTGAATGGATATTCTGTATCGAATTATATTGATGGTTCTATTCTAACTATTTCAGATGCACCATGGCCAGGATTTAGTCCTGATTTAATTTCTATTATACTTGTTATAGCTACTCAAGCTAGTGGAAGTATACTAATCCATCAAAAGATGTTTGAGAGTAGACTATTTTTTGTTGATAAACTAATAGATATGGGTGCTAAGATAATTTTATGTGATCCCCATAGAGCTTCAGTTATTGGACATAATTTCAAATCTTCATTAAAACCAACTGTAATGACTTCTCCTGATATTAGAGCTGGTATAGCACTTCTAATTGCTGCTCTTTCAGCCTCTGGCGAAAGCATAATCCAAAATGTTGAGCAAATAGATCGTGGTTACGAGAATATAGTAGAAAGACTAAAATCTATTGGAGCTGATATTGAAAGAATCTAGTTCTATCTTTTAGATATTTTATTATTTGATATATTTCTCTGCATTTTACATTTAAATCTATCAATATTATTTTCTCTTAATTTTGAATGCTTGGTCTTTCTTCCGCTAACCCTTTCTCTCCAAAGCTTAAAACTGTTGCGTTTTAGATTATTTCTCATAAAGCTAATCAACTCCTTTTCATTAATCTCAAATTGATTAAAGATTGCTTCAAAAGGAGTTCTGTCCTCCCATGCCATCTCAATTATTCTATCGATTTCAATTAAGGTTTTATCTTTCATTACTAATTTTAGTTAAAAAATCTTCTCCATTAATAAGATGAGATTCTCTTTTTTTTACATCCATTTTATCAAATGTATTTAGTAGCATTCTTAGCCTTGGATTTTTTATAAAAAAATGTCGTTGCTTATCCATAAATCTCCAAAAAAGACCATCCCATATAATATCCCATTCACCTTTTTTATAATCACTCATTTTATATATGTAATTACTACTGCTAATATATGGTTTTGTTGACATAATGCCTCCGTCAGCGAACTGACTCATGCCATAAATATTTGGAACCATAACCCAATCATAGGAATCAATAAATAGTTCCATAAACCATCTATAAACTTCATCAGGATCAAATTCACACAATAGCATAAAATTTCCTAAGACCATTAATCTTTCAATATGGTGTAAATAACCAGTTTCATTTACTTTTTTTATTGAAACATCAATTGGCTCTATACCGGTATCTCCTGTATAAAAAGAAGAAGGAATCTTTCTTTTAAAACCCCAGAAATTATTTGTTCTTTCATATGACCCTTTAACGCAGTAAATTCCTCGTATAAACTCTCTCCAGCCTAAAATTTGTCTTATAAAACCCTCAGTTGAATTTATAGGAATTTCATGTTCCTCTGAATAGTCTAGAGAATCTTGAATTACTTTTCTAGGATTTAAAAAACCAACATTCATTAAAGGACTTAAAATACTATGGTTGAGTGTTAATTCATCCTTAACAATTGCATCTTCATAGTCTCCAAAATTATTAAATCTCTCTATTAAGAAATCCTTAAACCACTTTTCAGATTCATCAATTGTGGTTGGATAGTTAAATTCACCAAGTAAGCCAAGATTATCTTTAAAATATTTTAGTACATATTTTTCAGATTCAATAACATATTTGTTCTTTTTTGGATTTCTAACTTCAGGAGGAATCTCATCTTTAGGGAATTTCTTTCTATTTAGAATATCATATGTCCATTCACCTCCTCTGGGTTTTCCACTAGAATCAATCAAAATATTTCTTTTTTTTCTTTCTGACTTATAAAATGAAGTTTGAAAAAATTTCTTCTTTGAGTCTTTGAAAAAAACATTTAAATCTTTACTTGAATTAATAAATAAATTTGTGTCATGAATAATAAGTTTAATATCTAGTTCACTACATGCTTCTTTAATTCTTTTAGTAACTAAATAATCAACAGGATCATAGATTTCAATTATTTCATATCCGAAATCATTAATTTTTTTAATTAAATCTTTGATGTTTGATTCTTGCTCAAATGAATTAACATATTCAACATCACAGCTAAACTCTTTCAGATAATCTTCATAAAATTTCATAGTAGCTCTATGAAAAGAGATCTTTTGTTTGTGAAACTTATGCTGTTTAAAAAAAAGAAATTCCTCTAAAAGAAAAATCTTATAATTCTTTTTATGAAAAAGACTTTCCTTAAATAGTTGATTTGGTAATATTATTGAGCAGCTTTTAGTCATTTAACCAAGCTTGTTCATATACTTTTTTTGGATCATATCTTTCTGAC